>LXNI01001006.1_pt1 | contig 27649 bp, 22 predicted proteins | sample 809091 | NCBI WGS metagenome assembly LXNI01 (sample SAMN04870527, study PRJNA318959) | sponge metagenome | biome: 01000161; feature: marine sponge reef; material: water | host: Sarcotragus foetidus | place: Greece: Milos, Mediterranean Sea | collected 2013-05-29 | depth 5-7 m | reverse complement strand
TGGCTTGATCGACACGGAAACCGTGCGTGCGGTCTAGATGCTACAGCCATGGGGAAGCCGCTCTACGAGCAGGTCGGCTTTGCCACCACCGATGTGATCGAGCGCTGGGTGCGCTCACCGGAGGGCAGCCCAGTCACCGGTGGCCAGACTTCGGCTTGCAACATGTCAGAGCTGTCGACTGCCTTGCAGCGCATTGACCGACAGTCGTGCGGCTATGACCGCTCCCGCTTGCTACTCGAGTTTTGCGAGGATCCCACGGTCAGCGGTGCGAGCTGTGCGGACGGCTTTGCCTTTGGCCGTCCCGGCTCTTCAGCTTGGTTTGTGGGGCCATGCGTCGCGGAGAGCGCGCGGTCTGCCGCCGACATGCTGCGAGCGGCGCTTGATGGACGAGAGCGCCAAAGGGTATTCTGGGACTTCCTGCCCTCGAATCGGGCTGCGCGCGAAATTGCCGGCGAACTCGGCTTTCGCCCCGTCCGCCAGCTTGAGCGCATGATGCTGCGCAGGGGAGACTCCCCTGCCCCGCGCTCGCACTCCGGGCAGGTCTACGCGACGGCAGGATTCGAATTCGGATAAGCTATGGCGTTTCAACGCACAAGGGCTCTGTGGAGCCTGCCCAACGAGCACGTCACGCTTGGCGTATCCACGTTCCTGACGGTGCGAATCAATCTCACGAAGGGCAGTCGGGCGACGAAGCCGGATCCTGCCGCCATCCTGAATCGGGCACTTGAACTGGAGGCTTCCGGCGTCAACATCGTCGAGGTGCAGGCCCTGCCGCTGAGCCCGGTCTCTGGGATTCCTGCCTCGGACGACGAGTTGCCGCTGCTGGTCCCGGTTGTGCGCAAGCTCAACAGCGAATTGAAGCTGCCAATCAGCGTCGTGACCGTCCACTCCCAGACGGCGCACCGGGTCGCCGACTTGGGCGCTTCGATCGTGCATGACTTTAGCGGTCTGGCCTATGACCGGCTCATGGCACCAACCGTCAATGGAACGAACTCCGCACTGATCTTGGGACACATGCGTGGCTCTCCGGAGCAGTGGTCGCGCATGGTCCCGCTCACCAACTTGGAAGAAATCGTGCGCCACGATTTCAGCGCATCGCTATTGCGGGCCGACAAGTCAAACGTTGCGCGCCAGCGGATCGTCTTGGATCCCGGACTGGAACACGGCAAGCAGGGCTACGAGAACTTCAATCTGCTGCGAAACCTGTCAGGACTGGTCCCTCCTGCCCAAGGCCTCCAAGTCACTTTGGCGGGTAAGCGCTTCCTCACCGAGTCAATCCAAGCCAGCGCCGAAGTGCGTGCCGCGGGTTTAGCCGTAGCAGCCACGCTCGCCGTGGCTTCCGGCGCGCACATACTGACCGTCGAAGACACTCGAGGCGTCCGTCATGTGGTCGACGTAATGGACAGGATCTACCACGACGACCTACGCAACCTACCTGAAGATGAGTAGCCTCCGGTATTGCGGACAGGCTGGAATCTGCTCATCGTACGTGTCGGAGCGGGAGTTGGCGGATTGTCCGATCAGCAGGCTAGCTTCCGTGCTAGCCAGGCGCAATGGAGAGAACGCAATCCGAGACCGACAAAGTCCGAAGGTTGCCCGCGCGCATATACGGGGAAGAATGTCAGGGGGTTGTGACGGGCACGTCTTCAGGCTCTGTCTCGGCAACCTCGCACGGCTCGAGCAACACCTCAGTGCTGAGCCCGTCCCGGCATTGCAGCTGAAGGAGTGTTTCGCCGAATAGAGAGATGGCCTGAGCCCCAATGGGCAGCGTCGCCTCGTCCGGGCACCATGTCCCTCGCAGCGTGAGCGTCAGCGTATGCTCCTTGGCTCGCTGGTAGGCGAAATGGGTTCGCGTATAGTTCAGGCCGCGAGAGAAGATCGCGTTTTCGAATTGCCATCCAATGTCAGGGACGCTCGCCGCGAGCCGCACCGGCCTCACTGTCTCATCCTGCTCCGGCTCCGGGTTTTCCTGCTCTCCGTCGACCTGCTCTTGGACAATCACCGCAGCTGGCTGGTTGACGGTTCGTATCAGTTCGTCCTCGGGCGTCTCAGCGACCTCGTAGAAGGCGTAGGCCGTCATGCTCTGCTGAGGAAAGCGCACTAGGTGCATTGAGCTGCTGTCCAGCACCTCGTAGTAGGCTGCGGGATCGGTCGCCAGTTCCTCCAGTTTCGCGGCGCTGGTGTCAGCCGGGATGACCACGTACTGGTAGCTGTCTCCGTCTGGCATGATGCCGTGATTGAGATAGGCTTTGGCGTAGGCCCCTTCTGACGCATCGTAGTCTTCGGTCATGCTCTGCTGGAGTTCCCTGGACATCATCAGTTTCGCGGTGCTAGCCGCCAAGAAGTAGCTGTTTCCTACGCTATCGGTCATCTTCACAGCGGTACCTGCCGGGTATTCGAGCGCAGTGCCGAGACCGGTCAGCTGTCGATCGCCGACCTGCGTAACTGTAACGATGTCTGGAATGTAGGTCTGGAAGAGGGTGGTGTGCGTCTCGTCCGCTTCCGTGCCTCCCGATATGTGAGTGCCCAGTGCCAAGACCTGATCACCGACAAAGAAATAGCTCTTGCGGGCGCGCAGGTCCGTCGGTGCGGTAAACGGGATAGCTTCCAAGTCTTGGACAAAGAATCCGTGGTCGCCTAGGCTCACCCCACCAACGTAAGTTCTGGAATTGTAGTTCCGGTGCTCGTCGCGCTGCTGGATATCCTGCTCCCTGCGTGACGCGCGCAGGGTTCGCTGGGTACGCGCCTCGATCGGATAGTGGCTCGCGGTCGTCCCGGGCACGTGATACCAGTCCCAACCGGTGGGGAGCGCGTATCCAGACCCTGGCTCGCTGACTGGAGTACCAGCGCTGAATATCATCAGAGAACCGTACGCCCAGTTCTGCCCGAAGCTATTCTGGCGCGAATTCAATTCTCCCTCGTAGTCCCAAAAGTACTGGCTGAACCCTTTCGCGGTCACGAGCCAATTCCCGCGCCGGAAGAAGCCCGCCGCAGCGTAGGGCTTAATCCAAACGCCTGATGGAGTTTCCGCAGCAGCAATGTTCTCGGCCTGCAAGTCCGCAATCAAGCGGTAGATCCCAAGACCATGGATATCAATGCCACGGCCCCCTTCATGGAAGCGCCTCCGCCGATCTTCCGAGAAGAAGTAGTCCCCGTCGAAGAATTCGCCCACACGGGCCTTCATTTCCAAGTCGTTCAGACCGTCCGAGTGGGCCAAGAAGAGCATGGCTTTGGCAACTGCAGTGGAGATGCCCTCGCCGTCGCTTCCGATCAGGCGCCCTCGAAGCGCGGCAGAGGGGGAGTATTTCTGCACCATGACTCGATAGCTCTCGAGCGCCAACTTGACGGCATCGACGTTTTCAGTTCGGTAGAAAGAGGTTCCTTTCAACAGATAGAGCAGCCGGGCGTAAGCTTCGAAGGCGAACGGACTGTACGCGCCCACATACGCGGTGGCATGGTGGAATCCTGTGCCGTCCGGCTTGATGGTGCCTTGGATGCCGGGCGTGATCGCGACGTTCCTAGCGATGACCCGGTACAAGATGGCAGCCATCGAGCTCCTTTCGGGGGCACTGTCGACCAGCAGGTAGTACGGCCAGAAGTTGTCAGCGAAGAGCCGCGCACCGTCCGCGTTCAGATGATACTGGCTCTCGATTGGAAAGGGATCGCCGTGGCTGATGCCTGCCTCCTCCCGCGCGATGTGGAAGAATGCCCCGTGCATCGTGCCGTGATTCACTACGAGATTGCGGACCACCGCTCGGTACTTCGCCAGCACACCAGACTGCTCGAGAGTGTCCCGCAAAAGGAATACGGCCTGGATGTAGCCCCCCAAACGCAGTGACACCTCGGAAAGATCGCCGGAAGTCCGAACCAATCCTGCTTCAAGAGCATTCGAGCTTGCGTTCCCTGCATGATCGGGAAGCCATGCATCCTCTGTGAGCCCGCGGCTGTAGCTGTAGTCGAGAATGGAGCGGCAAGTCATGGCCACCCCCGCGTTGAGGTAATAAGGATTCGCCACCTCGTCGGTTCCGGGAGTGCGGTACGCGTACGCCAATGTTGGCAGGATCAGGTTGAAGAGGCGGTGAAACTGGCTGTTGGCGCTCTCCCTTGCCCTACGTTGCTCGTCGGTCTCCTCTTCCTCGGTGTCCAAGTCCGACACGAAGTAGGCGAGTTCTCCCCGGCGCTCAAATGAAAACATGCTAGCGTCGCGCACCGCCCTTCGAAACTTGGGCAGCAGAACGTCCTCAAACTCTGTCTTGGCGGGTTCGGAGATTTCGTAGTCGCTGGTTTGGAAGAGCAGGAAGTTTTCGTACTTCGTGGCCAGGTCCTCTATGTTGCCTGTGTTCGCGAAGAGCGGGCATGCCAGAGCCAAGCACAGGCAGGCGAAGGACGTGCGGAGCTTCAATGTGCCCCTCTCGCGGCGAGCCTCGGAGCGCTGACCGGCTGCCCGCAGCTTTCGGCGTTCGTATCGCATTGCCACATTGCACCCAGGCTGTCCGCTTCGCGGATACGTTGCTTGTACGGCCGTGGTTTCCACTCCAAGGAATCGGAAGGATTGGCCCGTGCCTGCGGATTCAATGTGTGACACCGAGGATTCCAATTGTAACTGTGAGGGTGAATGGAACTATCACCCTGCATGTACTGTTGCGGCGGCTGCACTTGAGTCTGCGGACTGCGTGGGCGATTCGCCACCGGCCTGCCCCCGCCTGTCGCGATTCCGGCTGCCATCGGACCGGTCCCTCGCAATGCTAGTGCAGTTCCGTGCGCGGGAGTTGCGGACCAGATGCCAGCCATCTGGCGAGCCCGTAGCGGTTTGATAAAACGCGCTAGCCGGGCTTACAAACCTCTAACAGATCCTCCCGAAGTAACTCGCAAACCTGCTCCGGCAGCTTCTCGCCCTGCCGTGTCAGATAGAAGGTGTCCATCGCCATGCTGCCCTGCGTGTGGCTCAGCACCACATCAATGTCACACTTCCTCGTCGAGAATGCGCTGGCCAGATCGTGCAGCAGTCTGGCCCGGTCCGAGGTGGTGACGAAGAAGATAGTGGCCCGGGAAGACGTGTCATTGTCGAAGGACACCAGGGGCGGCTCCCCGTTGCGGCGGCTGTAGGGTATGCGCACGGGCCGCTGGCGCAGGCTAGAAGCTTCGATCGTGCCGTCTGCCAATCCTTGCAGTCTCAGTTCGAGATCCTTGACCTGCGAGGGGTCCACTTGACGCATTGCGCCCGCCAAGACCGGCGTGACGCGAAAGAAATCTAGCACGAGCCCGCTCTTGTTGGAATAAGCTTCGGCACTGACGATGTCACCCCCTGAAGCTGTGATGCCGGCGCATAGCGAGGCCAGCAAGAACGGCCTGTCTGGCGAGAGCACTAGAACCTCAAGGTAACCGCCCTCCCAGGCGCACTCTACGAGCGCCCGGCCCCCTTCCATCGTGCTCGCCAGCGCCGCGTGTCGCTGGACCTCTTCCGGCGTGTGCGTGCGCAAGTAGCGTTCCGGAAAGCCTCGCAGGAAGCGCCGGAGCCGCTTTCTCTCGGCTTGGTCGGCAGCGAGGTCCAAGCAATCCGCCTCGGTGCTCTTGTTGATGCGCCGGTCGCCGTGGTCGCGCTGGAAGATCGAGTTAATGCCCCGATACATCCTCCAGAGCAGTTCCTTGCGCCAGGTCGACTGCGCCGAAGGGTTCACCGCCACTGTGTCGGCGTAGGTCAGCAGCGTGAGCAGCTTGAGGCGCTCAAGAGTTTTGATCTGCTTCTTGAAGGCTTCCAAGACCGACACCTCGCTGAGGTCGCGCTTGGTCATCACCTCTGACATCGTCAGGTGGTCGGCCACGAGCTGGATCACGGTTTCGCACGCCAGGGGGTCATGCAATCCGATCCGGCGCATGCCCGCACGAGCCATCTCAGCGCTGGTCTGCTCGTGCGGCTTCCCCTCCACACCCTTGCCGAGATCGTGGTACAGCAGCGCCAAGTGCAGCAGTTCGACATGTTCGATCTCGCCGAGAAGCGAAGCGAAGCGTCCGTCGATGCCCTCCGCCGCGTTGGGCAGGTCCTTTAGCACGCGAATGGCCACTAGAGTGTGCTCATCCACGGTGTAGCGGTGGTAAAAGTCGCGGATCACCAAGCAATCCACCAATTCGAAATCGGGGAAGAGGGTGTAGAGAATACCCGCCTCGCGCATCGCCTCTAACGTCCGATAGGCATGGGGGAGTAGCAGTATGCGCTTCAGAGCCGGCCAGTGCGAGGGGCTGGCCTCGACGTGCGCCCGGAACAGCGGCAACTGATCGGAGATCCGTCGCTCAGTCTCCGAAGCCAGCGCGAGGCCGTGGCGAGCCTGAAATTCGAACAGGCTCAAGACGCGCTCGGGACGGTTCTCCAACAAGTGAGGGTCTTTGAAATAGATCAGCCCGTTGCTAACGCTGAAGTCGACATTGGAAAGGCGCGACTTGCGCTTGCGCAGGATTGAAACCAAGGCGTTCGTCGGAGAGGAAGACTCGTCCATGAGGCGTAGCGCAAGTCGGTAGACCGACCGCGTATTGCGGTAGAACACGCGCATCATGTCGGCCGCGCCTCCCGGCCCGTCGTAGATCTTGCCGGCCCCGGCGTGAGCGATGGAATCCTGCAAATCAAACGACAGCACGTTACTGTCTCTGCCGTAGTAGTAGTGCAGGTAGCAGCGCAGGGCGAACAGGAAACGCTTGGAACCCTCCGAATTCAGCCACGGGCTCGTCGGCAAGAATTCACCGCTGGCGGGTATGCGGCCCGGCTCGATGTTGTTTAGCTGCGCCACCCAACATGCCAGGTGGTAGTCCCGCAGGCCGCCGGGGCCTTCTTTGACATTGGGTTCCAGGTGGTACAGGGTGTCTTCGAAGGACTGGTGCCGATGCCGGGATTTCTGGATCAGGGAGCGCAGGAGCGAACGCTGTTCGCGCAAATAGAACTTGGGCAGGAGGCTGTGCTGCAACGTCGCGACGAAGCCTTCATCGCCTGCGACGAAGCGCATGTCGAGCATGCTAATGTGCAGGTCGGTGTTGTCGCGCGCCAAGTTGGTGCAGTCCTTGGGGGTGCGCACCGAGTGGGAGACCTGCAGTTTCGAGTCCCACAGCGAAGCGATCAGTTTCGCGATACGGTCCTCGTGGCGTTCGGCATCGCGCAGGCTGCCGAACAGTAGCAGCAGATCGATGTCCGAGAACGGGAACAACTCGGAGCGACCGTAGCCGCCCACCGCAACGGCGGCGACCTCGCTGCCCACCCCAGCAAAGATCTCGTCAAACCGGCCCCGGACAATGTCGTCGACGGCCTTGGTGCGCCTGGCGACGGCGCGCAGGCCGTCCCCATCCTCGAAGAAATCCGAGCTCACCCGCTCCATCTGTTGCACGTGATAGGTGGTGAGGCTAGACATCGTGTCTCCGCTCTGACGCAACACCGTTCCCGAGAGAGGAGATTCGGCCGGGCGAACGCTCGCGCGTCGCCCGGCCGAGTGGCTGTCGCGAGGCGGCAGCTATGGCAGGTTAGAGGGCGTCGTCGTCAGTCTCGCCACTGCGTATCCGAATGGCGGAAGCGATGTCGGAGACAAACACCTTGCCGTCGCCGATCTTGCCAGTGCGGGCGGACTCGACGATGGCGTTGACCACCTCGTCCACCCGGTCGTTGGGCACGTAGCTCTCGATCTTGACCTTGGGCAGCAGGTCCACTTCGTACTCTTGGCCGCGGTAGACCTCCTTGTGGCCTTTCTGCCGACCGTGGCCGCGCACGTCGTAAATCGTCAAGCGATCGTGGCCGATCCCTTTGAGTGCTTCACGGACGTCGTCCAGCTTGAACGGCTGGATGACTGCTTCGATTTTCTTCATCTCTGATGTCCTCCTGTCAGGATTCCGCTAGTGCGCGTGATAGGCCTCTTCGCCGTGCTGCGAGAGATCCAAGCCGACTGACTCGTCGCCCGTACTCACGCGCACTCCGATGATCGCGTCGACGATCTTCAGGATAACGAAGGTAGCAACTCCGGAGAAAACCCAGGTCAGGGCGCTGCCCAGAGCGTTGTTGACGAACTGTCCCGCGTTTCCTTCAATCAAGCCATCGGCCCCGCCGATCGCCACGCGGGCAAACACGCCGGTCAGCAGTGCTCCCACCGTGCCGCCGACACCATGGACGCCGAAGGCATCCAGGGAATCGTCGTAGCCGAACTTCGCCTTGACCACGGCAACAGCGAAGTAGCAGATCGCGCCTGCGGCCAAGCCAATGATGATGGAATCCATCGGGTTGACAAAGCCCGAGGCGGGCGTGATAGCGACCAGTCCGGCCACCGCGCCGGTAATGCCGCCGAGCACACTCGGCTTGCCGTCCCGGAGCCACTCAACCACCAGCCAGCTGGTTACCGCGGCCGCCGCGGCGAAGTGGGTGTTGACGAACGCAACGGCGGCGAGGCCGTCGGCCGCCAACGCGCTGCCGGCGTTGAAGCCGAACCAACCGACCCAGAGCAGGCAGGCCCCGATGAATGCCAGCGACAGGTTATGCGGGCGCATGTTCTCGCTGGGGTAGCCCTTGCGCTTGCCCAAGTACAAGGCGATCACTAGCGCGGCCACACCAGACGACATGTGAACCACGCTGCCGCCAGCGAAGTCGAGGCAAGGGATCACCCCGTCGCCGCTCATGAATCCCCCGCCCCACACCATGTGGACCATTGGGAAGTACACGACCGTGCCCCACAGTGCCATGAACAGCAGCATCGCCGAGAACTTCATCCGCTCGGCGAATGCACCGCTGATCAGTGCCGGGGTGATGATCGCGAACATCAGCTGGAAGACCATGAAGGTCAGGTGCGGGATCGAGCCGTTGGGCTCCATGCCGACCCCATTGAGGAACGCGTGTCCGAAGCCTCCGATGAATGCGTTCCCTTCGGCGAACGACAGGCTGTAGCCGTAGATGGCCCACAGCAGCGTCATTAGCGCCATCATTGCGAAGGACTGCATCATCGTGCCGAGGACGTTCCTCTGGCGGACGAGCCCCCCGTAGAACAAGGCCAACCCCGGCCCTGTCATCATCAGGACCAAGGCGGAACTGGTCAGGATCCAGGCGTTATCTCCTGAGTCGATCCCATCCTGCGCCGCCGCCGAGACTGGCAGCCCCAGCACGGCGATCAGCATCACGGTAAATGTGATGATTTTCTTCATCTCAACACTCCTTTCCCAAACCCCCGCTCGTGGGAGGGTCGTGTCGCACGCCCTTCCCGGGCGACGGCGCGGCGGCAGCCGCTTGCGGCTGGCTTCGTAGTCGCGACACCGGTCGGTCGGGCGTGCAATCCCTCTACATGGGGGGATCCGATAATAAGCATTGTGCCTAGCGGACTCCGAAACTGTCCGAAGCATTGGGCACATAAGAATTTCTGATGGACCAGCGGCTACTCCGCACCGTGCAGGCTGGGCGGTGATTGCGGGACCTGCGCCGAGGGGCCGGCGCGCCTCACGAGGCGTCTTCTAGGGACAGGCCGCTGCGGATCTGGAGCGCCTCGGGCATGTCGGAGATGAAGATCTTGCCATCCCCGATCGAGCCGGTGCGAGCAGCCTCCATGATCGCCCCCACAGTCTCGTCCACGCGGTCGTCCGACACGACGCACTCGATCTTGACCTTAGGCAGCAGGTCCACTTCGTACTCTTGGCCGCGGTAGATCTCCTTGTGCCCGCGTTGGCGGCCGTGACCGCGTACGTCGAAGATCGTCATCCCGTCAAGTCCGACCTTCTTGAGAGCGTCTCGAACATCGTCCAGTTTGTACGGTTGTAAGATCGCTTCAATCTTCTTCATTTCGTTTCTCTCCGATCACATTTCGCAATCTGATACCGACCTGAAATGGAATTTTCATCAGGATGGTTTCAGACTTACTCCAGTTCATTCTAATTCTCCATGTTCTACTGAACGACCCAAGGATAAATTAGTTCAATTCAAGATTTCTATTACGCCAGATTTAGGAGACCGACAGATGCCTTTCGAATTTGGAACGGCTCCCGCGACCGTGAGCGCACGTGGCAGCTTGCATCGAATCGGTCCGGCCGGGACATCAGCGCCACCCCGGCTGCGCTTCCTCTCCGTGTGTCCGGCGCGCATCGGCGATGGCCCCTCGGACTGCGCACCAGCCGTTCGCGGCACACTCCCAGATGCGGGTGGGGCACAAGCAGGACATGCTCGAAGGCCCGGCGCTTCCGTTGGGAAACACCGGGCCGAGGAGTTGGAGCGCAGGTTAGTTGATGGAAACTTGGAAGTCCGGGTAGGCGCGCGAGTTATGTTCGCCGAGGTCGAGACCTTCAAGTTCTTCTTCCTGCGTGACCCGCAGGCCGATGGCGGCCTTGACGACCTTGAACAGCACAAAGGCAGTGCCGAACGTCCACGCGAACGCCACGACAACACCGACCACCTGCACCCAGAGCGTGCCGAGCAAGTCGTATTCGATGCCTAAGAACAAGTTTTCGTGCAGCAAGGCTGCACCGAGCGTGCCCCATACGCCGCAGACGCCATGCACCGAGATCGCGCCGACCGGGTCGTCCACCTTGACTTTGTCGAAGAACCGGATGCTCGCCACCACGAGCACTCCCGAGACCGCACCGATGATGATCGCGCCGAGCGGCGTTACCGACGCACAAGGCGCGGTGATGCCGACCAAGCCAGCGAGCACGCCGTTGAGCGTCGTGCCGACATCGGGCTTGCCAAACCTCCTCCACGACACGAGCATGGCGAAGATCGAACCGCTGCAAGCGGCCAGGAATGTGTTGACTGCGATGCGAGAGATGGTGCCATCCGCTGTCGTGGTCGAGCCGGCGTTGAAGCCAAACCAACCCAAGAACAGGATGAACACGCCTAGGGCAGCCATGCCCATGTTGTGGCCGGGAATGGCCCGGGGTGAGCCGTCAGATGCATACTTGCCCAGTCGCGGGCCGACGACGATCGCACCCGCAAGTGCCGCCCAGCCGCCCACCGAGTGGACCACGGTCGAACCCGCGAAGTCGATGAAGCCCATGTCGGCCAGCCACGAGGGCTGGTCGAGGAGCAGGTTGCCCCACGCCCAGTGGCCGAACACTGGATAGATGATGGCGGTGATCGCGACGCTGTAGATCAGGTAGGCTGCGAACCTGGTCCGTTCCGCCATCGCACCGGAGACGATCGTAGCTGCCGTGGCCGCGAAGACGACTTGGAACATCCAGAACGTGTACTCCCACTGGCCGTCGCCCCCACCGTTGTCTGGCGAGAGCAGGAAGTGATCGGTGCCGAAGAGGCCGTTGGTGGCGCCGAACATGATGCCGAAGCCGATCAGCCAGAACGACAAAGCGCCCATCGACATGTCGAGGACGTTCTTCATCATGATGTGCGCCGCGTTCTTCGCGCGGGTGAAGCCGGACTCGACGAAGGCGAATCCCGCCTGCATCCAGAACACCAAGCATGCCGCCACCAGCGTCCACAAGATGTTGGCGTGCGTCTGGATCTGCTCGACTGCCGCCATCAGGTCTGCTGGCGAGGAATCCGAGCCCTCTTGTGCCCATGCCGACGTCGATGCCAGCATCAGAAGGGCGCCTAGGACACCCAGCCTACTGACGGCTTGCGGAATCTTGAGTCGTGAATCAGTGTGTCTTCTCATCGCTCAGTCTGTACCTCCGAGAGCATTTTGACGCCAAGTACACGTCATTGATCTGATTTGAAATGAGGTAGCTCAGTCACCGATAATCGCCGCAAACTCCTTGCAGAACAGGGCAATAAAATGCCTGTAGTGTTCCACTTAAAGCTTTCGCTAGCGCATGTTTTCGATTCGACTAAGCCTCTTACCTTGCAGTCTACCCACGTTCCATCACAAAGTGGAAGCAGATAATTTCTATGCTTCCTATAAAGAATCGTGTTCCTAAGCGGCGGCCCTAGCGCTGCGACGGGTTCGCCGTAGCGGGGATCGAACGGGCGCACGGTGCCCGCTCCGAGCGGCACGTCCTCTGTCGGGGTACTGGAGACCGGAGGGCGACAAGGGACCTTGGCGCAAGCGCGGCCCTCTCGGGCGTCTCGCCGCAGTTGCGGGTCAGGCCGCCACTTCGACCATGTTGATCGGAGGGATGTGGACGTGCGCCACGCTCGGGCGCTTTCCGAGGAAGGTTTGCGCCATTTCCAGCGCTTCGGTGACGGTGTCGGCGCACTCCCAGCCCATTACCTTCGCCGACTCTCGGTCCTCGGCACCGACGACGATCACCTGCCCGCAGTGCTGGGCACCGTTCTCGGCCCAGTACCACATGTACAGCGGGTGGACGCCGTGATAGCCGAAGCCATGGCGATACATCTCGCGGTAGGCCGAATCGTGAGCGAACTCGGCCTCATACCTGCGCTGCAGCTCGTCTGCGTCGTTGGTCTCGGACAGGCAGCGGTGGAAGAACTCGTGGTATGCGGCGTGGTGGGAGGGGCTGAACTCGTTGTATAGCGGGTGGGTCAGGATGAACACCCCGCCCCGCTTCACTATCGGCGCCCCGCGGTACATGTTGAAGAAGTAACCCAGTGCCAGGCAGCGCACGAGAATCGGGTTCATCGGCGCGTTCACGTTGTACGGGCAGATGAATGGCACGCCGAACAGGGCGACGTCCGCTTGCCCGTCAACCGGGACACAGTACTGCTGGTAGTTGTAGGCCAGCGTCTTCGCATGCACTGCGTCGGTCGCGCCGGCGTGGACCGCGATCAGTTCGTAGGGTGCCGGCACAGAGAAGAGCACCTTGCGCTTCAACTGTCTGGGCATGGCCCCCAAGCCAACCTGCGCGATGCGGAAGCTCGCCTTGTCAAGCGCATTCCACTCGTCCTCGGGCTTGACGAAGAACTGCATGCGCGGGTCGAACATCTGGTTGTTGACCACCGTCTCGATGTGGAATACGTTGAGCTTGTCGTTGACCACCCGGCCCATGCGGTTGCACGAGTCTGTCAGCGGTGACTTGCTGTGGTCGAAGTAGGAGTCGGACGCACGGATCGTCTCGGGATTGTGATGGGCTTGCAGCGACGCATAGTCGCACAGGCCGACACCCACCGACTTGTTGCCGCCATCCATCGGCACCAGGTTGATGTTGACGTAGATCAGCAGGTCGGACTCGGCCGCGCGACGGTTGATGCGCACCTTCTCGCCAAGCTCGGTCTCGCCAAGCTCGACGATGCCGTCGGGATCGTCCCCGTCATGGCAGTACAGGTGGTGGGGATAGTACGCGTCAAAGATTGCCCGACCCACGCTCCAGCGGATCTCGAAAGGTTCCATGCGACGGTGGAACGAATTGGCGATGATGATCTCGACATCGGTGACGCCCGCCTGTTCAAGCATTTCCAGCAGGATCGTGAGCACGGACTGGCGCAGGTCCGGCCGGTTCATCTTGGGCAGCGGCAACGAGATGTCGTCGATGGCTATGGTGACCTTGGCCCCCGCATGCAGCTGCGAGCGCAGCGGCTCTGCCTGTTCGGGGTGTTCCAATGCGAACCGAATGGCGGCATCGCGGTCCGATAGGCCGGGAATGGTTGGCTTCGGGTAGATCACCCTGCTGCCGGCAGGCAACTTGACTCGAATCAAGTCCTCGCCGTACCACAGCAAGCGGTCGGCCGAAGCTGTTGTGAGTTCTTGGACGCAATCGTCGTGGGGCACGAGGGCGGCCCGGCCCACAGCGTTGGGGGCCGGTTCGCCAAAGACTGTTGGTTGAATCGACGTGGACATTGTTACCGCCATCCCTGACACGAGTCTAGACCGTCTTCACCCAAGAGCGGCCTCAAGATCCCGGCGCAGGCGCCTGCCCGGGGGCGAGGACTGGCTCGCTGGAATGGTTCAGGTCCAGTATCGCCCAACCCCTGGCACGGGCCTCCTTACGCAGACGCGAATCTGGATTGGTCGCGATAGGGTTGCCCACGACGCAGAGCATTGGAAGATCGGAGCCGCTGTCTGAATAGGCGCACGAGGCGCTCATATCCATACCCCGCGCGGTCGCGTAGTCGCGCAAGGCCGCCGCCTTGGCCTCCCCGGCTAGCAGCGGCGGCAGGATTTCGCCAGTCGCCACGCCATCGCGAAATTCCAGACGATTGGCCAGCAGGTCATCAAACCCGAAGTACTCTGCCGCCGGCTGCATCTCCAAGTCGATCCCGCCCGTGACCAAGACCGTGCGGTAGCCGGCGGCGCGATCGAGTGCCACGCGGTCCTTGGCGAACTTGAATTGCTCGCCTCTGATCTGAGCCTCGAACAGGGCCGGTGCCTGTGCCCTTAGCCAGTCTTCGCGCAAGCCACGGTAGAGCCGGAAAAAGGCCACGTTGAACAGCCGACGGGAAACTGCGTCAAGCGCTAGCCATACGGGCACGCCGAGGACAGCGATGCCATAGCGCCACAAGGCTTGGGCGCGGTTCGGGTGCCTCTTGGCGATCCATGCATAGCGCGTAACAACGTTGCCGGACACGAGCGTGCCGTCGAAATCGTAGAAGGCCACTCGCCCGCCGCCGCTAATGTCGGCGATCGGCACTAACCGTGTCCCAAGCGCATCAGCCAACCGAGAACGAAGATGGCCGCGACGAAATATCCGAAGCAATACAGCCCGTAATGCAGCCGGTCCCGGTTCGTGGAGCGTCCCACGATGCCCATAACCGTCGATGCGAGCAGCGCGAACATGAGCGACGCTTGTAGGTGCGATGGGCTAAACATCAGGCTTTGACTCTCTTGCCGGAGGCGATCTCATAGGCGTCAACCATAGCCAGCAGGTTCAGGAAGCCGGCGCACACAATGAATTTCGTGCCGTAGTCGTGTGCCGCTCCCGGCATGGTTTCCTGCTCGTAGCCTAGCCACACCGTGAAGAAGTAGAGCAATCCGTTGCACAGGTCGCCGAAGTACCCGCCGTAGGTCATGATCGTGGTAAACATATCCCCGGTCATGGGCGTGAACATGCGGCCTTGCATCGCCAGCCCGGCCACGAACATGCCCGCGATCGAAACCAGCAGAGCGGCGGCATGCCAGCGGCGCCTGAGGTAGTAGTGTCCAGCTCCGGGCACCAGCCACGCGAGTAGCACAGGGGGGATTTGCGCAGACATCGAAGGCCGGGGAGCCTCCGCCCGTTTGGGCTCGGCGGATTTGGGGTTAGATGCCATCGTCTATAGCGCCACCACGCCGCAACGCAGCTTAGATTGAGTATTGCACGATTGAGGGACGGATCGGAACATCGGGTCAGTACAGCGGCTGGCGAGTTGCGATCGCTGTGCAATCCCCCGTGAGGTGTGCTTTCGGTCCTGTCGCTGCAAGTTTGAGGACGAAACTGCAGGCGCGAACTGCCACGCCGGAGGCAGGCGGCTTGCCCGGTTACCCGAGTCCATTCCAGCCCAAGCACCCCTATTCGTGAGATCGTGCGCGCGCGTTCACAGGGGTGCTGCTTGCCAACAGGTGATCAGCATGCTGCAGCAGAGCAGGTGCCTCAGCGGACCCAGTGGCGGGCAAGACTTGTACCGCTGCCGTACCGGCTGGCGTCCACCGATGGCGGAAGCGTTCGCTCGGAGCGCCGGCGAATATCTCAATCACGGGTGTTGCGTATGCCGCGGCGATATGGGCTGCCGCTGAATCGTATCCAACATAGAGATCGGCGGCACCGGTCCACGCTCCGAAGTCTGCCAAGCTACCCCGCCACGTCATGAGATCGGCGTGGCTCGGCCAGCCATGTTGGTTGCGGGAGAGCTGACCAACTGTACCAGCGAAGGCAGCGATATGTCGGTCCACGACCCGGGCCTCGTCCTCTCCCAGGCCGTAGTCGAGAACGATCCGGAAGCCGCGTTGGCGCAGCAATTCCAGCAGGCCGTGCTCGAAGCGATCGCCCACGCGCTTCGACTCACGGCCGCCTACACCGAAACTGACGGCGGCTAGGGGTCGGCCAATTTCATCCGATAGGCATTGGTGCGCTACAGGCGGAATCTGCATCGAGACGCGCCCAGTGTGGGCCAAGTCAACACCCCAGGTGCGGCTGCACCACTGTGTAGCAAGCGTTCCCAAGCAACTGCCTCCTTCATTGCCTTCGGAGCGACTCTCGAAGAACTGGTATGAACTGTCTGGAGAGACGGGCAGCAGTCCTAACTGCGTCAGGCGGCTGTCCGGGTCGACGATCAGATATTGATCAGGACGTAGTCCTGCAACGCTGCCCTGCACCGCATCACGCAGCTGGGTCCAGGCCCGCAAGCGGTCAGCCAGCAGGGCCGTTCGGCCGTAAGAGATCGCACGGTGGCGGACCGACTCGCCCGTCACGATCAGGTCCGCATTCTTTCGGGGGCCAATGAATTCAATCTCGGCCGCTGGGAAAGCACTGGCAGCGGCCAGCATGACTGGCCTCGTCACCGCTACGTCGGCCCCTAGCGTGACTCTAGACAGGACGGCCACCTTTCTGACAAGCTTGCGATCGCAGCCCAGCCCGGTCCCCTCGGAGGATATCCGGCGGTAACGCTCCAGCAGTTTTTCCGGAGCCGCGTACCCAAGAACTGCTAGGGGGGCAGCGGCCGGAGAGCCCGGCGCACACAGCACCTCGGACATAAATGCAGCGTAGGTGGCACACAGGGCGGGTTCGAAGCGATCCGCCCAATCCTCTACCAGTTCAGAGAACAGGGCCTTGGTAGCAGTCGCCGCCAAGTGCGGATCTGACCCAAAGGCTGCTTCGGCCAAGCAGCGGGCGCAACTGGTGAAGCTGGGAGAGCCGGGCTGGTTTTCCCTGACGCCCCTTACAAGATCTGCAACCCGCACCTGCATTCAGGATGGCGAACCCGCTCGTAGAGAGCAACAGGGGCCTCTCGCTATAATCGGGGGCCGAACCTAAGTTCAGCCCCGACTATGAAAGCTTCCCGTATCCACGAGTGTGGCGGACCCGAGGTGATCCGCTACGAAGACGCCCCCGAACCGCGTCCAAAGGCTAACGAGGTGCTGGTCCGTGTGGGGGCCTGCTCGCTCAACCATCTCGACCTGTGGGTGCGCGGCGGCCTGCCGACGCTCCGCCTGCAGTTCCCATGGACACTTGGCAGCGATGCGGCCGGAGAAATCGTCGAAGTCGGCGAGTTGTGCGAGCGGGCCAAGGTGGGGGACCGCATCCTGATCGCGCCGGGCCGGACCCTGGCCGCGGGCTACGAGACCGCACATGGAATCGACAATGCCGCACCCGACTACGGTCTGTTTGGCTCGGTATACCCGGGCTTGAACGCCGAGTATGTCACGGTCCCCGAGGCCAACGCCCTGCCGATTCCCGGTAACTTGAGCTACGAGGAAGCCGCCTCTGTGCCGCTGGTGTTCCTCACTGCCTGGCACATGCTCGTGGGCATCGCCAAGATCCAGATGCTGGAAGACGTGCTGGTGATCGGCGGTTCGAGCGGCGTGGGCATTGCCGCGATCCAAATCGCCAAGCTACACCACTGCCGCGTCATCGCGACGGCGGGCGGAGAAGAGAAGCTGGCCAAGGCCAAGGCGCTCGGCGCAGATCACGTCATTGATCACTACAAGCAGTCCATCAAGGACGAAGTGAAGAGGATCACGGGTCGGCGCGGCGTCGACCTTGTCTTCGAACATGTCGGCGCGGCGACATTCGGCCACTCCGCCGCAGCCATGGCGCGCCATGGGCGCTTGGTGACCTGCGGTGCGACGACGGGCTTCGAGACGAAACTGAATCTCGGCCACTTGTTCGCCAAGCACCTCAGCTTGCATGGCTCGTACATGGGCACCATGGGTGAACTCTACGACCTGCTGCGTTTCTTCGAGCACGGATTGCTCAGGCCGGTGTTGGATAAGTCCTTCCCCCTGAGCGATGTGCGTGGAGCGCACGAGAGGATGGCGGCCAAGCAGCACTTCGGCAAGATCGTAATCGTGCCGGACTAGAATCGCTCGACTGGCAATGTAGCGGTGGGGCGTCCGGGTTGCCGATATACTGGGTTAGGTGCCTTGTAGGGGATCGTTCCCCCTTGCCCACTTCCCTTCCCGTTCATGAACCGCGTTCGCTTTGCGCCCTCGCCAACGGGCTTTTTGCATATCGGCGGAGCGCGGACCTATGTCTTCAACTGGTTCTTCGCTCGCTCGACGGGCGGTCAGGTGGTCCTTCGCATCGACGACACCGATACCGGTCGAAACACCGAGGAATCGCTGCACTCGATCTTGGACGGTCTGAATTGGCTGGGTCTGCAATGGGACGAACAGCACTCGCAGTCCGACCGCCGCAGCCTACACGTTCAAGCAGTCGAATCGCTGCTGGCCGCCGGTGTCGCGTACCGCGATTTCACCGCCGAAAGCGGCACTCGGGAGGAACGCACGGACGGAATTCCCTGGCTTTGCAATCCCGGCATGCGCGAAATCTCCGCTGCTGAGAGCGACCGGCGAGCAGCGGCAGGCGAACCATTCGCCGTCCGCTTCCGAGTCCCCCGCGAGCGACCCGACGGTGTCGCGTTCAGGGACTTGGTGCTGCGCAAGCAGTTTCGCAAATACGCGGACATCGAGGATTTTGCTCTCCTGCGCAGCAATGGCATGCCCACCTATCACCTCGCCTCTACGGTGGATGACGGCGATTTGAAGATCACTCACGTGATTCGCGGGCAGGACCACCTCGCCAACACCTTCAAGCACATCATGCTGTTTGAAGCGCTCGGATACGAAGCGCCGACATTCGGGCACCTCCCGCTGCTGCTCGGCCCGGACGGCTCGAAACTGTCCAAGCGCCGCCACGGCGCGATCGTCAGTGTCACCAACTATCGAGACATGGGTTTCCTACCCTGGGGTTTCGTCAACTACCTCTGCTTACTCGGCTGGTCTCCCAAGGACAACCGAGAGGTCCTGACGCTGAACGAGGTCCGGGATCTGTTCCAGATCGAGAATGTGCTGCGAACGAATGCCACGGTGCAGTTCGGCGAAGATGGCGGCACCAACCAGGTCGACCCCAAGGCACTGTGGCTCAACGGGCAGCACCTAAGGAACATGCCGCTCCACGACCTGCTGCCATTTGCAGAGCAAGCCCTGCGAGACGCCGACTGGTGGGACGATGCGTTTGGCGCTGGTCGGCACGATTGGTTCGCTGCGGCGATTGATGATCTGCGCTCTCGCCTGAACCTGCTCACTGACTTCCGGCTTCGCTGCCGGGCCTATTTCCGAGACGACTTCGAGATGGAGCCCAAGGCAAAGGCTAACTTAGACAAGGATGGCGTTCGCGATTTGCTGAGGCTGCTCGCGGACAGGCTGGAGGCCCTTCCAGACTTCACAGAGGGTGCGGTTGAGGCCGAACTGCGCTCGCTGGCCGATCAAGAGGGGGTCAAGGCGGGCTTGCTCATCAACGGCTCGCGGGCGGCGCTGACCGGGCAGCCGGTTGGCCCGAGCGCATTTCGTGTGTTTACGCTGGTCGGCCAGCAGCGCACGCTCGAGCGGTTGCGCAGGGCCTAGGGGCACACAGAGTATCTGAACATGCTGCTACTTGGAATCGGGGGCTGGCTGCATGACGGTGCGGCGGCGGTCATGCGCGATGGGGCCATTGTGGCCGCCATCGAAGAAGAAAAGCTCACTAGAGAGGCACACCGGGGCGGCTTACCTTCGCGCGCCATCCGCGCATGTCTGGAGCTAGCGGATGCAACGGCCGAAGAAGTCGACTGCGTGGCGCTGGTGCGGCCGTTAGGCCGAAGAGCCGATAACACATTCCACATACGTCTCAGATCACTCTTCCCGAATGCGCGTGTCGTAGTCACAGACCACCACGATGCGCACGCGGCCAGTGCTTACTACGCATCCCCCTTCGACGAAGCACGGGTGCTGACGATGGACCGCCAAGGCGACATGCGCTGTGGCGCGGTCTGGCAGGGCCGGGGTTCCGATCTGGAATCCGAGGAGGACCTGTACGCTCCAGACTCGCCGGCCGTGCTGTACAGCCGTGTGACGGAGCTGCTGGGATTTCGTTCCGGTCGAGAGGAACACAAGGTGCAGTGGCTCGCGCTATCCGGCGAGCCGCGCTACAGCGGCCTATTCGCATCCATGATGGGCAGCGGAACCAGCCGCTTGCCAACGCTGGACCATAGCTACTTCGACCCATCCCGCCCGACACAGGGGGCATTCGGCGACAAGTTCTTCCGCGAGCTCGGTTTGGAGCCTTCGGCATCCATCTCCGATGCCATGCAGCGCGATCTCGCCGCCAGCATGCATCAAGCGGTAACAGATGCAGTGCTGCGACTGGCAGGCGAAGCTGACAATCTCTGCTTGGCCGGTGGTATCGCCATGAATGCGCTGCTGGTCGACGCGCTTGAGCGCAGCGGCAAATTCGGAGAGGTCTTCGTCCAGCCGGCTGCCGGCAACGCCGGGACTGCTGTCGGCGGGGCTTACCACGCTTGGCACAAAGTACTGAGGCGCACCGAGCGGGCGCCGCTGAGCGACCTCTTCCTTGGGCCTCACTACGGCAAGGAGGAAATCAGCCAGGTATTGGAGAATTGCAAGCTCAATTTCCGCTTCTTGCTGACAGACACCGAACTGACCAGCTCGGCAGTGGAGCGCTTGGCCGACGACCAGATTTTGGCTTGGTTCCAAGGCCGTGCCGAGTTCGGACCGAGGGCGCTCGGCAACCGCAGCATCTTGGCCTCGCCTCTCAATCCGTATTCCACGGAGAACCTCAACGTCTACATCAAGCGCCGGGAGAGCTTCCGCAAGTTCGCAGCTTCCGTCCCGGAGGAGGCGGCCGAGGAATACTTCGAGACCAGCCCGGCTTCCCGCTACCTCGCCACTGTCTCGCGTGTCAAGCCAGCACACCGCAAGACATTCGAGTCCGCCCTGCTGGACGGCGAACGAATCCGCCTGCACGTGGTCAGGCGGGACGACAACCGCCTGTACTGGGAACTGCTGAACGAGGCTGGTCGCGCCAGCGGTCTGCCCGTGCTCTACAACACTTCGTTCAACCTCTTCGGCGAACCGCTGGTCAGCGACCCGCGCTCGGCGGTGCGCAGCTTTTATTCATCGGGCATCGACGCGCTGTTCGTGGGCAACTTCTTGCTCGAGAAGTAGCCTGCTCCGCCTGGGGTCTCGATCCGCAGGCGGCTGCCGCGACGCACCTCGAAGTTCCCCTTCGAAGGCAGTTCTTCACCGTCGAGGGTGTTGCGCCCGGTCATGCCGTCTGCCCCGCCCCGTGCGCCTCGCGGGCTCTGTTTGCGTCGGTCGGAGAGGATCGCCAGAGCAGCGTCGGCCAAGAACTCATACTCCCGGACGACGCCGTCCCCGCCCCGCCGCGCCCCGGCGCCGCCGCTCCCCGGACGCAGGGAATAGCGTGCGATCCGCACCGGGTATTGCTGCTCGAAGGCCTCGATGGGAGTGTTGAGGCTGTTGGTCATGTGTGTGTGGATCCCACTCAATCCGTCGGCCCCGGACCAAGCGCCCATGCCGCCGGCGATGGTCTCGTAGTAGCTGAACGGACACCCGTTCATAGGATCCGTGCCGCCGAAGCTGATGTTGTTCATCGTTCCCGAACTGCCCGCCGGAATCTCTCCCGGCAAGGCTTGACCCAGCGCCCCGAGAAGCGTATCGACAATACGCTGCGAGGTCTCCACGTTGCCCGCGGCGGTGCTGGCTGGCAAGACTGCGTCGCAAACTGTGCCGGGTTTGGTAAGGATCTTGATCGGTCTCAGCGTACCCGAGTTGTAGGGCGTCTCAGAGTCGACCAAGCACCGGAAGCAGTACATCACAGCCGACGTAGTTACCGCGCGGTTGGCATTGACACCGCCGCGGGTCTGCGGAGCCGACTCGCGAAAGTCCACGATCGCTTCCGAGCCTTGGATGGTGAGCTTGCAAGTGATCCTGACCGGGTCTGATCCGAACCCATCGTCGTCCATCCAATCCGAAAACTCGCAGCAGCAGTCTGGGATGGCATCCAGCCGACTGCGCATGACGCTTTCGGCATAGTCCTGTAGCGCGGCCATCTGGGTCGTGACAACCTCGAGGCCATATCTTTCGATTGCCTCCCGCACGCGTCGCTCGCCGACACTGTGTGCGGCGACCTGCGCCCCCAGGTCGCCCAAGCGCTCGTCCGGCGTGCGGACATTCGCCAAGATCATGGACAGCAGCGCTTGGTCGTATTCCCCGTTGCGAACGAGGCAAACCGGGGGAATGCGCAAGCCTTCCTGATAGATTTCTTGTGCCAGCGGCATGGAGCCAGGCACCATCCCCCCGACATCGGCGTGATGGGCCCGCGTTACCAAGTGGAACTGGGGCTTTGCATTGCCTCCGACGAACACTCCCGAAACCGACGTGATGTCCGGTAGATGCGTGCCGCCGCGAAACGGGTCGTTGAGGAAATAGATGTCTCCGTTCTTGAGATCAAACTCGCTCGTGACAGCCTCGACCGATGCCGGCATAGCACCCAAGTGCGCCGGCATGTGATCGCCCATGGCGACGGTCTGGCCCCGGGCGTCATAGAGCGCGCAGGAATAGTCTCGCCGCTCTTTGATGTTGGCCGAGAACGATGTGCGGCGCAGCACAATCCCCATCTCCTCGGCAATGGAGATGAAGAGGTTCCGGAAGACTTCCAGCCCGAGGTTCACTGCGCCTCGCCGGGCGGGCGGTCGCGCCACCATGACGCCAGCGCCGACCCGGTCACGTTCATGAACGTGCCGAAAATGCCGGGAGCCAGCGCTGCGGCCGAACTCTTGAGCACGTTCGTGGCCAAGCCTACCGCCATACCTCCATTTTGCATGCCCACTTCGAAGGCGACCGTGCGGCGGTCGGTTTCGCTCAGTTTGCAGAAACCGGATGCGAGGTAACCCAATCCGTAACCGGAGACGTTGTGCAGCAAGGCGGCCGCCAGTAACGCGGCCCCGCTCTGGAGCAGGTCGTCTCGGGAACCGGCGGCGATGATGGCCAGGATAAAGCAGATTGCCGCCATCGAGACGCCGGGCAAGACCCGGTCGAGTATGTCGCGCCGGCGAGCTAGCAGACGGTTGCAGACGAGTCCCGCTCCGACGGGCAGAATGACCAACTCTACGATCGCCCACATCATGTCCAGGAACGCAATCTCAATGAAGCGTCCAGCCAGCAGGCGCATCGCCAACGGCGTCATGAGCGGTGCCATCAGCGTCGAGCAAGCTGTCATCGTCACCGACAGGGCGACGTTTCCCTTCGCCAAGAACGCCATCACGTTCGATGCGACTCCCCCGGAGCACGAGCCGATCAGAACGACGCCCGCCGCGATCTCGTCCGGGAAGCCGAACGCTACCGCGATGGACCAGCCCAGCAGCGGCATGACCGTGAATTGCAGCAGCATGCCAATCAGAACGGCCTGCGGCATCCGCAGCGCCCGTGCAAAGTCTCCCAAGCTGAGGGTGGCTCCCATGCCGAGCATGATCACCTGGATCAGCGGGGTGATTAGCGCACCGAGGCGAAACTCGCCCCAAGACACGAAATGAGCTGGGAAGTACAACGCCCAGCAGGTCATCGTGAACACCCAGAAGGTGAATGCGATGATGTTTAGAGTGGGATGGATCTGAAAGCGAACGGCCAGCAAGGCCAGCGCTACCACGAATAGCGTGCCGCTTACCGGGACGTTGCCGGCGACCGCACTGGCGATCGCGGCCAGGAGCGCGACCAGCCCACCGCAAGACAGGATCAGACCGACTCGCACCACGAAGGCGGCATGGTATCACATGGCGAAATGACGCCGCGTCGGGCGGCAGTGAGAGGCTTCGATCGAACGAATCTGATGCTGGCAGCGTTGCTCGCCTGCCTGCTTCTGACGGCTTGCGGGGGGAGGCGGACCAAGAAGGTCAAACTGCCGCCGCCAATCAACCCGAGAATCGGCTGGACCCAAGTTGGCACTGCGAGTTGGTACGGGCCGCCCTATCACGGGCGCCAAGCAGCCAATGGCGAGATCTATGACATGAACAAGCTCACGGCGGCCCACAAGCGGCTGCCGTTCGAAACTTGGCTGCGTGTGAGGAACCTCTCGAACGGCAAGACCACTGAGGTGCGGATCACCGACCGAGGGCCGTTCGTGGGCAACCGCATCATCGATCTGTCCAAAGCAGCCGCGGCAGAGATCGGCATGCTGGGCCCAGGAGTTGCCAAGGTTCGCTTGACGATGATTCGACCGCCCAGCGGTAAAGCCCGTAGAGGCGCAAAGGCTTCAAGCGCCAAGCCGCCCGATCAGAAGCAGGCCGGTCAGTTCGACATCCAGATCGGGCTCTTCGAGCAGCGGCGCAACGCCAATGCGTTGGCAAGCAAGGCGCGCAAGAGGGGGCATCGCGCAACGGTGCAGGGGCTCACCGAGGGCGGATCGCAGCGCTACCGCGTACTAGTCGCGGGCGGCAACGCGAAACAGGCTAATGCCCGCCTGCAAAGGCTCAAACGACAGGGCTTCGACGGGTTCCTACGTGCCCGGCGTGGATAGCGCCTTCGTAATCACTCACCGGGGAGTTCCCAGCGCGGGGGAGCTTGGAATCCATCACGGCCTTGGTTGTACGGGACAATTGCGTCCACGGGCTGCAGAGAGCGGAACTCCTTGATCCTCTGGTACATCGAATCCGCCAACTCTCGATTCTCTTCGAGTACGTTGTGCTCCTCGACCATATCGTCGGAGATCTTGAACAGGAAGCGCTTGCGCAGCGAGTCGTCCGCCGTCTCGTCCGTGACATCGGGTCCGACGACCACCAGCTTCCAGTCGTTGGTCATGTGGGAGATCTGCTCGTCGTCTGGGCCAGACTGGCCGATGTAGTTGAAGAGTTCCCTTTCCAGTGACTGCTGTCGCCCGGTGAGCACGTCCAAGACGTCCAGACCATCAAGCGGCTTGCCGTAGAACCGCTCAACGCCGGCGATGCGCATGACGGTGGGCAGAATGTCGATGTTGGCCAGAGGGGCCTGAATTTTCTGGCCTAGCGGAATCTGTCCTGGCCAGCGAACCGCGGCGGCCACGCGAATGCCGCCCTCAAAGACGCTCGCCTTGGCACCGCGGAGCGGGGTGTTCTCGCCAATTCCTCCGACCCCGCCGTTGTCGGAACTGAAGAGCACGAAGGTGTTGGGCGCGATGCCGGCCTGATCAATTGCGTCCAGAATCTTGCCAACGCCCTGATCGAGCGAATGGACCATCGACCCGAGGATCTTCCGGTTCTTGTGGCGGGCCTCACTGGTGGAGCCTGGTTCAACCCCCTGCAGGCCTTGGAAAAAGCCCCGCGCTGGCGGGAGGTTCTCATAGAGCGGCAGGTCTTCCTCTTTGGCTTGGAACGGGCTGTGCGGTGCATTGAACGGCACGTAGCACAGGAACGGCTCGGCATCGCTGGCGTGAGATCGGATGAACTTGGCGGCACGGTCGGCAATGAGGTCCGTCGTGTAGCCTTGATCGCTGCTCGGTTCGAAGCCCTCATGCCAATCGACTTCTCCTTCGCGTTCGTGAGTGAAGTAGTCGACCGCTCCGTTGTAGTGGCCGTAGAACTCCGTGAATCCTCTTCGCAGCGGGTGATACTTCTTGTCGGCATGTCCCAAGTGCCATTTGCCGAACACGCCGCGGTGCTTGTAGCCCACTTCGGCAAGCACATCTGCGATGGTCAGTTCGGACACATCCATGCCGCCGTCACGCCATGGCGGATACACCGCCCGCATCGAGCCGTAGCGGATCGGATACCTCCCCGTCAGCAGCCCGGCTCGGGTGGGCGAACATACCGGCGCGACGTAGTAGCGCGCAAGTTCAGCGCCTTCGACAGCGATTCGGTCGATGTTGGGAGTGGCGATGTTGCCGCCGTGGAAGGTCACGTCGGTCCAACCGAGGTCGTCGGCCAGCAGAATGACGATGTTGGGCCGGGCCGGAGCATTGGATTCCACCGGGCCGCGCTCACAGCCCTGTAGTGCGAGCAGGGTAAGCCCGAGTAGGCACGGTGCCAAGCTTGTAAGCGGGCCAAGCGATGTGCCTCGGATGGAGGAGTTTGCAGGTCGGCGTGTCACGGAATCAATTTTGACAGGATTGAGCGGGCGGAATCGCCCTGATGTGGATTCCAAACTGACACGGACAGTTGGCTCCGCTCTGTTTCGCTATAACTGGGCCGGATGCGAAGCAGGTCTCCCAACGGTTGATCAGAGTCTGGGGGCCGCAGTACGAAGTTCGCCCCCTGCCCTGAACGAAGCGAAACAAGTGGATCAGAAAGACCACGCAAGGCACATCGCGCACGCCGTTCTGAAGCCACTGTGCCTTGATGATCTTGCCGTCATCGATACGGCTGATTGGATCGTAGGCCATCAAGCATGACCTATCCGAGTTGACCGCGGGCACAGTTAGACTAGTCTGAATATGGTCTATTCATATTGACGCCACCATTCTAGGAGGGTTTCGCATGTCGGTAATCGGAGCATTCGATGCAAGAACGCATCTTCCGCAACTTCTGCGGCGAGTTCAAGAGGGCGAACGATTCGTCATCACCAAGCACAATCGACCCGTGGCTGAGCTGATTCCGTTCAAGCAGCGCGACACTGTCAGAATCCGAGCTGCGATTGATCGCCTAGCAGCGTTTCAGAAGACGAACAGCTTGCGCGGCCCGTCAGTCCGCCAATTGATCGAAGACGGACGTCGATTCTGATGGAGTTCGTGCTGGCCTGCTCCGTGACCACGGCGTAGATCGTCCCTGACGAGGCCCGCGTATCGACCGACCGCTTACGGGAGTCACTTATCGAGGGCAGCGCGTACGTGCCGACACAATGGCCAATCGAAACCGGGAATGTGCTGCTGATGGCGACCCGAAGAGGGCGAGTCGCCAAGAATGACTGGCAGCGGATTCGGGAGGATCTCCAGGCGCTGCCCATCAACATCGATCCCATATCTACGGATCGAGTTTGGGGTGCGGTAATGGGCCTCGCCGATGCATATCGGATCTCGGCATACGACGCGATGTACTTCGAACTCGCGCTACGGTTGCGGCTGCCGCTCGCAACACTGGACCGGGCGCTGGCAGCCGCAGCGCAGTCTTCCGGTGTCGAAGTGCCTTGGAACGCGTAGCATACGGCACTTACGCGCGGAGTGAGTCCTAGGCCTGCCGTGAAGTTATTCCGGCCAATCGGCGCGCCGGCTCCGACAGTTGTGCAGAGAGTCCAGATCCATCAACCCGCCACAAGGAACGGCTAGTACACTAGCCACATGCCGTCCTCGCTCCTCCTCCGACGCCAGTTTCTCGCCCTGAACTGCGCCATCGCCGGCACCGCGTCGATCGGTTCCCTTGCGTGCGGTAACGGAACTGAAACGTCAGGCGAGCCTCTTAGCCGAGCAGGGTACGGACCGCTACGGCCGGCCAAGGACGAGACGACGGGACTCCCGCTACTCCATCTTCCGGCCGGATTCCGGTACCTATCGTTCGGGTGGGCGGGCGACCCTTTGCGGGAAGGGCTGCACACGCCGGGTGCGCACGACGGCATGGCTGCGTTTGCAGCGGGGGGAAGCCGGGTCCGGCTGGTCCGGAATCACGAACTGCGAACGGGCACAGCGTTTGCATCCGAACCGGTTTACGACGCGAACGGAGGCGGCGGCACGACGACGGTCGAGTTCGACACGGGATCGGGTTCGGTGATACGGGCGTGGGCGAGCCTAGCGGTAGTTTACTGAGTGGAAAGAAAACACAGTTGTAACGTATTGGTTCACCAGTAGTTAGGCGACGGGCGGCTGTATTACCCACCGTCGGTTTTGAGCAGTTTCTCCAGTTCGAGTT
>LXNI01001005.1_pt1 | contig 27675 bp, 21 predicted proteins | sample 809091 | NCBI WGS metagenome assembly LXNI01 (sample SAMN04870527, study PRJNA318959) | sponge metagenome | biome: 01000161; feature: marine sponge reef; material: water | host: Sarcotragus foetidus | place: Greece: Milos, Mediterranean Sea | collected 2013-05-29 | depth 5-7 m | reverse complement strand
CACCGTATTACAAAACAAAACGCACGTTAAAGCATTGATGGATGAGATTGCCGATGCCGGCCCCGGCAATCTCAGGGATGCCCTGGTAAATGCTTATCACCCTGGTGCACACTGGCGTGGCTCCCACCCGTTGAACGAGGTCGATGGCGTTCCCGCCATAGAGAAAACCGTATGGCAACCCCTCATGCAGGCCTTCCCGGACCTGGAAAGACGCGACAGCCTGGTTATCGGAGGCAGTTACCGGAACAGGGATTACGTCGGCATGGTCGGTCATTACGCCGGCACATTTGCGCGGAACTGGATCGACATCCCGGCAACCGGCGGGTCGATCTACCTGAGATACGGCGAGGTCCACCGACTTGATGGCAACAGGATTATCGAGAGCACGGTGCTTATCGATGTGCTCGACCTGATCCGCCAGGCCGGTATCCGGTTGTTACCGGCAAGTCTCGGCAGCGATGAAATGTGGCCTGGCCCCATTTCCGCCGATGGTTGCCTGCTGACGGAAAATGACGGGGAAGAATCGGCGGCGAGTCTCAAGCTTTGCCTGGCAATGCAGAAAACACTGGATAATACCCTGGTCCAACGGGATGACTTGCTGAATATGTCACAGAAAGAATACTGGCACCCGAAAATGATGTGGTACGGTCCCGGCGGAATCGGGACTACACGAGGGCTGCAAGGTTTCGTGGACTGCCATCAACGCCCTTTCAGGGTCGCCTTCCCAAAACGCTATATCGGGGACAACCACTACCTGCAGATCGGTGATGGTAAATTCGCCGCAACCGCAGGCTGGCCGAGCGTCGTGACCACGCACGCCGGCGACGGTTGGCTGGGTCTTGCGGCAAGCGGGCGCAAAATCAACATGAGGGTAATGGATTTTTACCTGTGCGACGAGGGACTGGTGAGAGAGAACTGGGTACCCATTGATATCCTTGACATCTTGCTGCAGATGGGGGTAGACGTCCTGGAACAGGTCCGGCAAAGTTAACTACCCGGAAGCGTTTTCCCCATCTAAAGGAATTACATGGCCCGGATCCCCGACATCGTCGACGCGCATCACCATCTATGGGATTTGCGCGCCTGCCATTACCCCTGGTTGATGGCCAGGGGGGTTAAGCGCTTTTTCGGCGACCCCACCCCGATCCAGAAAAACTACCTCATCAGCGATTTTTTCAAGGACACCGGCGGGCTGCCGGTTACCGCGTCGATTCACGTACAGGTGGGGGTCGAGGAATCCCAGGCAGTGGAAGAGACCCGGTGGCTGCAATCGGTAGCGGACACCAGCCCGGGTAAGGGTTTCCCCCAGGGCATTGTCGCCTTCTGTAACCTGGCTGAACCCGAAGCCATCGCCGACATAAAGCAGCACAGCAGGTTCCCCAACCTGCGCGGAATACGCCAGATTGTAGGGCGTTCCCCGGAAGAAGATGCCGTTACCGGAAGCAATCAACTGTTGGATAATCCAGTGTGGATACAGAATCTGGCAAGGCTGACGGAATACGGCTTGTCCTTCGACCTGCAACTTGTCCCGCACCAACTGCGGCAGGCAAAAGCAGTGCTGGCAAAAATTCCCGGCCTGAAGTTCGCCTTGTGCCATTGCGGGTCGCCATTCGATCAGAGTGAAGCAGGACTGGCGCGCTGGAAGACAGGCATAAAAGAACTGGCTGAATTGCCGAATGTATACTGCAAACTCTCCGGTTTCGGGATGTTCGATCACGGTTGGAGCGCCGCTTCGATAAGACCGATAGTGCTTCATGCAATCGAAGTTTTTACTCCCGAACGTTGTATGTTCGGTTCCAACTTCCCCGTCGACAGCCTCTATGCAAGCTATGCAGACATCTGGACTGCTTATAACGAGATTTCCAGTGATTTTTCTGAGGGCGAACGACAGCAATTATTTGCCGGCACAGCCCATCGCTTTTACTCGATCCGGGATCAGGATTTTAGCAGGCTCGATACCTGATTCGCCCCGCGCAGTATGAACGAGTGCTCGGAACCGCATAAGAAGAGGTTTACACCATAGTCCATCCATTTTTCGGCCTCGTCCGGGGTGGAGATGAACATGCCTACGGATTTTCCCGCGTCCTGCCCCGCCCGGCAGACTTTTGTTATCGCCTCCAGCACCACATCGGCAGATGGTGAGTCCGCGTTCAGCGATACGGTAAGGTCAGCCCTGCCGATGAACAGGCAATCAACACCGTCCACCGCACAAAGTTCAGCTACGGCATCCACCGCCTCACGGTCTTCGACCTGAACAATCACCGTGGTTTCCGCCGCACTGTTCGACAGGTGCTCCCCCATGGGTCTGGTGGTATAGCAAGCTGCCCTGGTTGACCCGGCATAGCCGCGCCCGCCCGCGCCGAACCCGGCGGCTTTCACAACCGCTGCCGCCTGTTCAGGCGTAGTAACGTGGGGGACGACTATTCCGGTGGCGCCGTAGTCCAGCGCCTGCAGGATGTATTCCGGTGAATTGGCCGCGACCCGCACCAGGCCTGGCATCCCTGCTGCGCGCAGTGCTGCTATACACCCGTCCAGTTCCATCCTGCCGAAAGGCGCGTGTTCCGCGTCCAGGCATACGGTATCCAGGCCGGTCAGTCCAACCACTTCACAGATGATCGGTGAAGGCGTTTTTACAAACGTGCCTGTCAGGACTTCACCTGACAACAGACGTTGACGAAACGATGTCCCGGAGGGTTTCATGCAGCGCTCCGCGTTTTATGCGATGCGCGCGGAGTTGCCCGATTGCAACACGCCGGAAAATACGCGCATTTCCGGTGTCTTGTCCGGGTGGTCCACGCGTTCCATCACCATCTCCACAGCGGCCTCCGCCATTCGCTGCACCGGTTGCCTGATGGTGGTGAGGTCGTAACCGGACCAGAGTGCCGGCGCGATACCGTCAAAGCCGACGATCGAGATATCGTCCGGCACCCGCAGGGAAAACTCGTTACGGGCGGCATCCATACAGCCTACTGCCATGATATCATTTGCACATAAGACCGCATCAGGCCCGTTGTCAAAGTGCTTCATCAGTTCACGCAAGCCTTGCTGGCCGCTTTCATAAGTATAGTCACCCTGGACAATCGGCACGTCGTCAAATCCCAGTCTGGCAAGGCGATCACGCGCTCCGAAAGTGCGCTGGACACTGACCAGGGAATCCTCGGGCCCGCTTATTAACCCGAATAATTTGTGGCCCGCATTCACCAGGGAATTGACCAGGATTCTTTCACCAGCCTCCTGGTCACAGCATACGGAATTCACTGACCTGTCCTGGATCGTACGGTTAAAAAAGAGCAGCGGCAGGTTCCTCTTTACAAACCTGTCGATTTGTTCCAAGGATAAAGTACTCGCAACTACCACCCCTTCCACCTGGTACTGGAACACTTGCTGGATAATTTCATCGATGTCGCGCTCCTGGCGCAGGGTGAACAAGAGGATATGCACAGCGTGTTTCGAAAACTCCTGGTTAAGTTCGAACAGCACCTCCGGATAATGCAGGTTGGTGAAATCCGACAGGATGACACCGACCAGGTTGGAACGGCGGGTGATCAGGCTGCGTGCGATGGCGTTTGGTTGATAACCGAGTTCATCCGCAGCCCGCATCACCCGTTCACGCATCTTTTTGGAGACACTGGCGCCGGGTTTGAAACAACGTGATACCGCAGACTGCGACACGCCGGCATACCTGGCAACATCATAAGATGTTACCCACTGTCCTTTTATTTCCGGGAGTATGTTATCGGCCATTGTTGAGGTTCCGGGACTGGGTTGCGTATTATTCTACTACATTGTTTTATCGGTATACCTCCGTAGTCGTATATCCGCCTGTTCCTTATGTCCCATAAATCCCTCCAGTTCACATAAGCGGGAGCAGTATTTACCAACGTGCAACGAAGCCTCCCTGCTGATCTTTTGGTAAGTGCAGGTCTTGAGAAATTTACCCACCCATAAACCTCCCGTATAGCGCGCGGCTTTCTTCGTCGGCAGGGTATGATTGGTGCCGATAACCTTGTCGCCATAGGAAACGTTTGTTTCCGCCCCCAGAAACAACGCGCCGTAGTTGGTCATATTCTGCAGAAAGTAATCAGGGTGGCGGGTCATGACCTGGACGTGCTCAGAGGCTATATCGTCCGCCACCTGCACCATCTCAGCTTCGGTATCGCAAACTATAACCTGACCGTAGTCACACCAGGCCTGTCCTGCGATGTCTCCGGTCGGCAATATCTTCAACTGCCGTTCTACTTCCACCATGGTGGTTTCAGCCAGTTTCTCTGACGTTGTCAGAAAAATCGCAGGCGAACTGGGACCATGTTCCGCCTGCCCCAACAGGTCCGCGGCACAAAGTTCGGCATCGACGGAATCATCCGCAATCACCAGGGTTTCCGTGGGGCCGGCGAACAGGTCTATGCCCACCCTGCCAAACAACTGGCGTTTGGCTTCGGCAACGTAAGCATTGCCAGGTCCGACCAGCATATCCACGGGAGCAATGGATTCCGTACCGATGGCCATGGCTCCCACAGCCTGGACGCCGCCCAGGCAGTAAATCTCGTCGGCGCCGCCCATGTCCATGGCAACCACGATAGCCGGATGAGGTTTCCCCCGGTTGGGCGGCGCAGTAGCTATAATCCGCTCCACGCCGGCCACCTTGGCAGTTACCACGCTCATGTGCGCGGAGGCCACCATGGGGTACCTGCCCCCGGGCACGTAGCATCCCACGCTGTTAACCGGGATGTTCTTGTGACCCAGGACTACTCCCGGCAAGGTTTCCACTTCCACGTCCCGCAAGGCAGCGCGCTGGTGGACGGCAAAATTACGTATCTGTGTCTGGGCAAAACCAATATCATCCTTGACCCTGTCAGAAACCTCTTTGTAGCAGGACTGGATTTCCTCATCGGTCAGCCTGAAAGACGCCGGGTTCCAGTTATCGAATTTTTCCGAATACTCACATAAAGCCGCATCACCCCGCCGAGTGATATCGTCAAGAATTCCCTCTACCGTCTGCCTCACCATGGCATCCTGGGTCGCCACTTCTTTTCCGGGCCTGCCTGTCTTCATATGCCTGATCATTTACGATTAGCCTCCAAATATAATCTGCCTTCAATTTACTAAACCGGTTTGCCAAAGTATATTGTACTTCGGATGCAACCATAAAGAGAAAAAATGACAGCCGATACAACGACAACCGATTCCGGTATGTTCAAGGGTAAAACCGCTCTGGTCACGGGCGCGGGCCGCGGTATCGGCCGCTCCTGCGCAAGCGCCCTGGCCGGCGCGGGCGCCCGGGTGATCGCCGTAGCCAGGACCCGGGTGGATCTGGACTCACTCCATGAAGCTTTCCCTGACCTGGTTGAGACATGGCAGGAAGACGTCACGTCCGAGGCGTTTTATGCCAGGATTGAAACCCTGCAGGGCCTGGATATCCTGGTGAACAATGCGGGAACCAACAAACCGCAGGAGTTTACGTCTGTGGATACCGAAGCCCTTCATACCATGCTGAAACTCAATGTGGAAGCGGCATTCCGTACCGCCCAGTCCGCGGCCAGGGTCATGCTGAGAGAGCAGACCGGCGGTTCCATCATAAATATGTCTTCGCAGATGGGTCACGTCGGTTCTCCGGGGCGAACCGTTTACTGTATGACCAAGCACGCCATTGAAGGCCTGACCAAGGCTATGGCGGTCGAACTTGCACAGCATGGCATCAGGGTAAACAGCATCGCTCCCACATTCATAGAGACTTCCCTGACCAGTGCAATGATCAAAAACCCTGAATTCAATGAATTCATCATCAGTCGCATACCAATGGGGCGGATTGCCCATGTGCAAGACATCGCCGAAGCCGTGTTATTCCTCGCCTCGTCCCGGTCAGGAATGATCACGGGCGACAGCCTCAAAATCGATGGCGGCTGGACCGCGCAATAGTCCCCAGCCATGAAACTCGTGCTGAACACAGTGCGCAGTTATACACAAAAAATATTTGTTGCATTCGAAGTACATTTGTGGTGTTATTATCAACATAAACCTGATTATCATCAGATACTCATTCAAGAGAATGCCAGGCGGGATTGGATGCCCGGCCTGATTAGTCATAAGTAATTGGAGGATATAAATCATGCTCATCATGCAACGAACTCCGTTTTTGTTTACGGTACTCGCACTATTAATGGTTTTTTCGACCGGACCGGGCGCCCAGGTAATCGAAGAAGTCGTCGTTACCGCGCAGAAACGTGAACAAAGCCTGCAGGATGTGTCCGTCGCAGTCACAGCCATCAGTGGCAGTGACCTGGTCGATCTGGGCATAACCGATGCTTTTCGACTCGACGTACTGGCTCCCGGATTGCAACTGGGCCTGTCGGGCAATGATCCGCGGCCGGCACTGCGGGGCGCCAGGACACAACAGGTCGAAGCTAACGATGTCGCCATTTCCTTCTACAGCGATGGCCTTTACAGGCCCCGCCATGGACAAGCCCTCGCCGGGTTTGTCGACGTAAACCGGGTCGAAGTGCTGAGAGGCCCCCAGGGTACGCTGTTTGGACGGAACTCGTTTGGAGGACTGATACACGTGATCAGCAACAAACCGGACTTTAGCGAAGTCGATTACGGCGCGGCTGTTACCGGGGGCGACTATGAACAGATCCGCGGTGAGGGTTTTATCAACGTCCCCCTTGGTGAAAAGGCGGCCTTCAGGGTGGCCGGCGTGCGGGAGCACCGCGATCCGTATGTAAAAAATGTTACGCTTGGAGACAAGGGCGGCCTCAAGGACGCAGACACCACCTATATCAGGGGGCTGCTGTCGATAGCGCCCAGTGACTCGGTGGATATCAACCTGCGCGCGGAATATTGGGATGATAATTCAAACGGCAACGGCTCTTTCGGTTACTTCATCGAAGGTATCCCCGTTAACCTGGAAACCGGCCTGACCAACGGGGTCGACGGCTCCCTCAGGCCCAGGATTGGCCGCTCTGACGAGTGCGTGGGAACCTGTGGCCGCTACGGCGCCGGTTTCGATTATGCCGACACGCCGGGCCCTGATAACGTGACGCCCACCCAGTCGAGTCCATACAGGATCTCCGACGATACAATCCCGCAGCGCAATCTCGAAGAGGTGACCCTGGCAGGTGATTTTTCCATGGATTTCGGTTTTGCCACCCTCAAGGTGACACTGGCCTACATGGACTACGAAGAATACCGCTGGGCCGACTGTGACCTCTCGCCATATCCCACCCTCTCGTGCGGGAACGACATCACTTCCGAGACAACCCAGCAGGAGATACAGTTGACATCCAGTCCTGAATCCAGGCTGCAATGGGTCGCGGGTATGTTCTTTCTCCAGGAAGACCTGACCAATGCTTTCCTGTGGCAGGACATTTACTATGATCTGGTGGACAACGCCCCCAACCCCGACGGCGCGCCGGTGAACCTGTTTGCCGGCTGGGCAAGCCAGATACGGGTAGACAGTTCTTCCATTGCCGCATACGGACAGGCGAGTTACGCGATTACCGATAATATGCGGATTCTCGGTGGCATCCGTTATACGGATGATGAGCGGGATTGGAAAATTTACGGCCAGAATCCGGATGACCTGACTACCATCGACTTCAGTGTTCTGAATGTCTCCGACGGTGAGGGTTCATGGGACAAGGTCACCTGGAAAGCCGGCGCCGAACTTGACCTGGGGGAGAATTCAATGGTGTATTTCACTGCATCCACGGGTTTCCTTGCGGGCAACCAGCAAGGCGCGTTCAGTGGAACCAGCTCCTACGACGAACAGACAGTCACCGCCTATGAAATCGGCAGCAAGAACCTGTTCGCCGATGGCCGGTTGCTGTTCAACGCGTCGATATACTACAACGAGTATGAAGACCTGCTGTCTACTCGATTTGTGGATACGGGCGCGACCACGCTGGCGTTCAGCGACAATGCGGGTGAAATCGATGCATACGGTCTTGAACTGGAAATAGACTGGGCGGCCACGGACGAGCTGCAACTTGGCGCTCGCATTGCGGTCCAGGATGTCGAGTACGGAGATTTCGTAACACCCAACGTCTTCCAGGAGGGCGGGGAAACCATTAACGGCATTGCCAACCTGTTCCAGCTTGACGGGTTGCAGGTCCAGAACTCACCGGATATCACGGCAACGCTGCTGGGCAGCTACCATATCGACCTCGGTGAGATGGGCAGCCTGCGGCCGGCAATTATTGTTTACATCTCCGATGATTACCGGGCCGATGATGCGCCTTTTGCTTTTGGTGAACAGGACTCCTTCACGAAAACCGATCTCAGCCTGACCTGGAGATCTCTGAACGAAGACTGGAGTGTGCGGGCATTTGTCCACAACGTAGAGGATGAAGCCGTATTATTGAAAGCCACACGCTTTGGCGGTGACGTTGCCATTACGGATTATGGCCCGCCCAGAACCTGGGGAGTGACGCTCGGTTACAGGTACTAGATCGCTGAAACATTACGCCCCAGACCCGGCCCCATGGCGCATATTTGTATAGCGGGCAGTGAGTCCCGGTGAAAACGATCGGCTTACTGGGCGGCATGAGTTGGGAAAGCACGGAACTCTACTACCGCTGGATAAACGAAGAGACCAAGCACAGGCTGGGAGGCCTCCACTCCGCGCCTGTAGCAATGGTGAGCGTCGACTTTCAGCATATTGAGGAACTGCAGCACCAGGGAAACTGGGAGGCGGCAGGTGAATTCCTGGCTGAAAAAGCGCTGCAGGTCGAAGCAGCAGGCGCCGGTTTTCTGCTGTTATGCACGAATACGATGCATAAGGTGGCGCCGCAGATAGAGGCGGCCATCAGCATTCCTCTCCTGCATCTCGCAGATGCTACCGCCAAGCGTATCAGGGAAGCCGGCCTCACCACCGTCGGATTACTCGGCACGAAATTTACCATGGAGCAGGATTTTTACCGGGGGCGCCTGGAGCAACAGGGACTGAGCGTATTGATCCCTGCCCAAGGAGACAGGGACATAATTCACCGGGTAATATACGAGGAGCTGTGCCTGGGTAAAATTGTCGCGGATTCAAGGAAGGAATACCTGCGGATAATCGACCAGCTTGCCGCTGCAGGAGCGGAAGGAGTGATTGAAGGTTGTACGGAAATCGTCATGCTGGTACAACAGGAACATACGCGGATTCCACTGTTTGACACGACCGCAATACATGCCCGGGAAGCGGTTTCCCTGGCCTTGCAATGAAGATCAGATTATTACCTTGAAGGTCCACAGGGCGACAATACACAGGCAGAAGAACAGGATAAGCAGGTAACTGCTTCTATCGACTTTCCCCGGTACGACATACCACCCATCCTGCATTTCAGCCCGTCCCTCCCGGATAAACAATTCCTTCTGACCACGAATAGTGTATGGGTGGTATCCTGTCTTGAAACCGTCCAGCAGGATACTGGCGCCCCACCCCACCACTATACTGACTGCGCCGCCCAGAGGACAGTACCAGGGCCAGGCGATATCCGCATACATCTCCACGTACCAGAGACTGAAGAAACCGGCCGCAATGCCGATCAGCAACCCTTTTTCAGTGGTGTGTCTGGAATAAAAGCCGAGGAAGTACGTACTCAGTTTTGCGCCCACGAAAAACGATCCTACCTTGCTCAGGACCTCCAGTACCGAACCGTCGCTTTTTGTAAACATAATTGCCGGAATGACGATCAATACGGCCCAGGCCAGGGTAAACAACCGGGATACCTTCAGGTAATGTTCGGGGGTGCCGGTTTTATTGACGAACTTCTGGTAGAAGTCCACCGTGGTAACGGTGGCCATGGAATTCAGGCTGGAATCAAGGCTGGACATGGCGGCGGCAACTATGGCTGCGGTAACAATTCCCATCAGCCCCGGGATTCCGATTAATGAGACAAAATTGAGCACGATGGTATTGTCGTTATCGAATGCCTGGCCGTCGTAGTAACTGTAGAAGAGAATGCCCATCAGGAAAAACAAGACATACACGAAAAAGGCACAATAGCCCATCATGATATAGGCTTTCTTGGCATCGCCCAGGGTTCTGGCCGTCAGGGTACGCTGCACCATCATCTGGTTCACGCCGTAAACAACGACGTGGTATATCGACATCGCGATCACGCCGGTCCATACGGTAGCCACCATGGCCGGGTCGAGGGAGAAATTAAACGGTTCGGCCTTGCCTGCAGTTTTCAGTTCCTGCAGCGAAGCAACCAGGCCGGCAGGCAGCTCGTTAACCAACATGAACAGAATAATGAGAACGCCAAACAACAGGATCACAGACTGGATGACGTCAGTCCAGATCACCGCGGAGATACCACCCAGCATGGTATAGGTCAATGCTATGAAGGCGACGATGATTATAGCGTCAACGACATCCATGCCGGTGATGAACTGCAGGACGAGGGCGACGGTATACAGCATGATGCCGGAGTAAGCAATATTGCCGAACAGGAAAATAGCGGACATGACCGAGCGCGATGTCGAGCCGAATCTCTGTTCCAGGTATTCGTAAATAGACGCAACTCCGCTGTTGTAGAAAAAAGGCAGGAACAGGGTGATGACGACCGCGATGGCGATGGGGTAATTCACATGTATGAAGATGACGGAAAAGCCTTCCTTGTAGGCCCATGCCGGGCCGCCCAGAAAGCTGAGTGCGCCGAAATACGTTGCAACGACGGATACGCCGATTGCCCACCAGGGCAGGGTCCTGTTGCCCAGGTAGTAATGTTCAGCAGTCTTCACTCGTCTGCTGAGGTATGCGCCCAACAGTAAAGTGCCGATCACATAGGCGCCGACAATTGACCAGTTCAGTATTCCGAAATCACTCATTCGCACTTCCTCTAGTCGTCGATATCATGGACTGGCCTGGTGTATACAGACCATGACGCCGCCTGCCGTTCAACGCCGCAGGATGCGCCGAGTCCTGTCCAGCACATCGTCACCCTGCTGCATCAGGAAATAAAGCAGGTCGATAAAAATCCAGTTCTCGGCCAGCTTGCCGCCGTCCCTTCGATAGATATCCACGACACGCATGTCCACGTCCTTGTTCGAGGCAGGCAGTCCCAGGAAACCGCCGCACGGTTTCATCGTCAGGTTGGACCAGCCAAAAAACCCGCCAAACCTGCCTTCGGCAAACCGGCAGATATGTCCGTTGAAGCGGATGTCGTCCAGCCCGTCACTGAATGGCCCCTGGTGCTGTTCCTGGTAGCGCTCGCGTGTGTACGTGGCCCCTATGCCGGCAGGGCCGAACCAGATCATGTCGTCATGCCAGGTCTCGGCAAGCTCATCCTGGGGGGACTCGAGGTCGGAACCGACCAGGTCATCAATCATCCTGTTTATCAGGTTCAGCGTCCTCGCACTTTCCGCCGGGTCCTGGGGTTCGTACAACAGTCCGTCGTGGGTGCGCGGTCCGGGGGTAATGAAGAAGGCGCCGGTTTGCACAGGCAGGGGTTCCACGCCTGCCTGTTTCATGACGCTGATGATATCGCAGAACAAGGCTGTTTCGCTGATCTTTCCGGCACTTATTCGGTTAAATTCAACGTAGCGAAGGAAACCCATTTTCCCGGTCGACGGAATACCGAGCCAGTCTTTATCGAATAACCCCATCAGGTGGCCCATGCTGCAAACCCATTCCGTCCGGCCTCCGTCTATGTCATTCCTGCCCGCCATAAACACATCCATGCGTCTTTGCATGTATCTGAACGAACTACGAAACGGCTTCCAGAATATTTCCGCGACAGCGTCCGCACCCTGCTGTTCATAAAAAGGGTGCATGCCCCGCCAGAAATAATCATCCGAGGTATAGCGCATCAGCACACGGTTGATATCGCTACCCGTTGCAGTATCAAGCTCTTCGTAATAGTTTCTTACCAGTTGCTTGTTATCCTGGAATTCGCCCATGGTCTTGTCCTCTCAGCCCCGAGGCGCCATAATCTGCATCATCAAGTCCAGTTCATTGAACAGCATCCATTCGCCAATGATACGTCCGTCTGCGATATGGTGCTGCGTAATACCCCAGACCTGCACTTCGCAGCCGGTTGCCCTCCCGTAGATACCATCACCGGCATGTGTGGCAGTGCCGCTCCAGCGCTCTGATGTCAGGTATCCATCCACGTCATTGCCCATCCAGTAAACCTCGTCCACCTGCAGGCGGATATCGGGGAATGCACCCGACAATGACCGAAGAAATTCACCGTACGGTTTTACCCCCGCCAGGGTGCGTCCGGTGGGTCCATGGAAGCGGAAGTTGCCGGCATAGGCTTCACCCAGCACAGCATAATCACGCTTGTTCCATAGCCTGTCGAAGTTGCTGCGGGCAAAGGCGTCCACATCAAAGCCGGAAACGGGAGAACTGATTGATAGTGGTTGCGCCGGACGGGCCGCATTGCGCAGGTCCGACCAGGTTTGCGCATCTCTCGGCCAGCCGGCAGGAGGTGATGCGGCCATTTCTGCCGCCACATCATTCAGGTCAAGGCCGAGTTGCTGCAACAGGCTGGAATTGTTGTATAAAACGTGTTCGAGGAAGATTTCATTTTCCAGGGCGACGCAGTTGGCAATGACCATGACATCGACATCCTTGTTCGTGGCAGGCCCGTATTTGCTGTCACCATCATTGGTGCCTCGGATGATGGTCCGGTGTGAGGTGTGGTAACCGACATCGTCATTTCCTGCCCAGACAATTTCATCAGCGATTAATTGAATATTGGAAAATGCGCCTGTCGTATGGTGGGTATCTGAAATGATTTTCCTGCTTCCCAGTTGCAGGCCGTAGTCATCGTAGACGCGGGACGTATCCGAATAGGTATCGCCTATATATTCGACTTCGCGATCCTCCCAGATTTTGTAGGTGATACGGACGATATAGTCAATAATATTCCGGTAAGTATCTTCAAAACCGAGCATCGATTGTTCAGGTCCGAAGTCTTCCGGAATACGTTTCTCCTGTTCGGTAAAACCGCCTCCTGTCCCATTACGGCCGATATAAGAGTCCAGCGAAATACGGTAATCAGTCGGCATATGTTCCCGCTTGAGCGGCATGGCAGATTTGTTTTCACTCATCTTGATTTTCCTTGTCATAAACCCATGGTGCGCCAACGCACGTTACACCAGGGGGGAATAATGTACTTCGAATGCAGTTTTATTATAACAGCAGTCCATGCAAAAGCTGCATCATTGTTAATGGCTGTTGGAGACTCTATTGAAGGCTTGCCAGCTGTCGTGGGTTTCCCCGACAGTAATATCTACCCCACCCCTGAATGCGCAAGGATTTGCTTCCATACAGACACTTCATCAATGAGAATCCATTCCATGGTCAACCGGCCGTCAACCATGCAGGCATGGGTCAGGCCCATGATATAAACGTCTGCCCCGCCGGGCGCGCCGAAACCACCCCAACCACTGTGTGTTGCCTCAATATGCCAGCGCATGGCAAGCCGTGTGGGCAGACCGGGGGCACGGTTGACTATCAGATTATCCACCGTGAACACCATGTCGGGAAAAGCAGCAAGGTAGCCGAGGACGAAACGGTCCATATCAACATGGCCGTGCAGGATATCGCCGCAGGGGGCGCAGACACAGGCTCCGTCATGATAAAGCTGCCTGATCACAGCCGGTTCCTTGTCTCCCCAGATAGCCTGCCACCCGCGCGCATAAGCATGCGCTTCTTCACTGTCGTCAATAACATCCACGTAATTGCCCGACACATCGGCATTCGGCGTGAAGAAGATCACTTTACCGTGGATACCCAGATCATTTTCCGCCTGAAGTCGCGCCAGCTCTTCAGCATCAGTACCAAGGCAGGCGGCAATCGCTCCCTGGTCGCGAATCAACCACTCTTCTACAACCTGATCGTTACGCACTACACACTCGGCGATCACTCGCACGCGCACTGGTTTGTTTGTCGCCTTCCCATAAATGCCACTGCCCGTGTGCGTCATGACCGACGTCAGGCGATGCGAGGAAATAAAACCATTTTCTTCGTCTCCACGCCAGATGACATCCTCTCCCAGCAACTGGCGGTCTGGAAACTCATGCAGTGTCTGGAGCGTGGATGCGACAACACCCTGCCTGTCTGTCACCATACCGGCGGGAGAACGCAGCAACACGTTATCGGCGTAATATCGTTCAAGCGCAGGACCGACACCTCGTTCCTCCCATATCTCACGGGTAATTCCAAGTATGTAGTCAACGAGATCGTAACCATGGTCGGTATAACCGGGTCTTCGCCGTGTATCATTCCGGGGGGTTCTGTTGGATTCAACCATTTATGGCACTCTTTATTTGAATAACTCGTCCGTCTCCCATGATACCATTCGTCGCTATGATTCGAACGTCAAGCTACCCGGGCAATGTATTATGGGTTGTTTCCGGGATGATTCACGTGTAATTCCGCCAGCTTTTCCCGCAAAAACCGTAGCTCGTTGTCATTGCCTGCCAGCCGGCCGCTTGCCAGCAGGGCGCCGATGAGGATGCGGGCGCTTTCCGGTTCGTTCAGGTCTTCCAGTATGAACAGTTCCAGTTGGGACGCCCAGGGTGGGATGGTCGCGTCGGTGATGTTCAGGCGCAGGGCTGCGGCGTATTTGAGGGCGAGTTGCGGGTCGTTGAGGCGGTGCCTGGCGACGTGGACTGCGTGGGCCAGCCAGGGCCAGCGCCGGTTGGGGTCTTGCAGGAAGCGCCGGTGTACGAATGCCAGCATTTGTCTTTTCTGCGCGTCATCCGGCGTCTCCGTGTACACGCGGCTGGCGGACAGTAATGGGTACTGGAAGCGGTTGTCGAGGTCGAGCAACGCGTCCAGCCAGTGGATGATACGGGCGTAATCCAGTTCGGCAAACGGGATGTGGCGGCCGGGTTGGTCATCGAAAGCCTGTAGCCACAGCATCAGCAGCCTTGCCAGGGTTTCCGGTTCTCCGAACGCAGACAGACGCAGCAGTCCCGGGCCAGGGGTGTCCGGCAATGTTTGCGCCGTAGTTGCCGCCGCAGGGCTCAGATAGCTCCAGGTCAACTGTAAGCACAGGCTCAGGATTAATAGCGCGCGCACGGCAATTGGAACGGTTGCGACGGGTCTTTCCACTAAAAATCCTTCCGGTACAGGTCGAACAGGCCGGCTGCGGTGAGGATGACCAGGTAGACCAGGGTCTGGATCATGACCACAGCCATGTCGTTAAAGTCAACGCCGTACAACAGCCAGTCGCTGCGGGTAAACGCGTGCAGGTCGGGCAGCAGCAAGGACACTGTGTTCACCAGGAAATGCATGACCTCATGGGAAATACCGCCGGATGTCAGCAGCGGCGCAGCGCTCAGTAACTGTATCGTCTCCATGCTGCGCGCGAGCAGGTAGAACGCCATGGCTGCAATGAAGGACAAGGTTACATTGGCAAACGTCAGCAGGCATAGCAGGCTGAAAGCAACCATCAACAGTTGTTCAAACAACAGGGAAAGCGTCCAGCAAGCGACCTGTGCGGCAGGGGCGTACAGGGTCAGGAGCAGACCGGCACAGCAGGCGCTGCAGGACGACAGGATTGCATACCCCGTCAACTTGCCGAGCAGGTAGGCATACCTGGGCATGGGCAGGGACAATAGCATCTGCACGCCTTTGTCATTGAGTTCCCTCACTCCACTGCTGATGGCAAACAGGCAGACCAGGCAGATGGAACTGACGCGCAGGAAGGAGGCGGTGACCGAGGCTTTGATGCCTGCCGCTTCCGTGATGCTCAACTCACCGAGAAACTCTGCCAGGGTGAACAGGCTGAGCATGATTATGAGCATTAACATGAGCAGGCGGCTGCGCAGGGCTTCGAGCAGGGTGGCGCGGGCTATGGTTCTTATATACGTCACGGCAGCCGCCCCGCCGCGACCAGGCGGTTGAACAGCAGTGGGCGCGGCAGCCAGATCAGGATATCGTCGAAAACGGCATCCGTGCCGGCGCCGGACAGGTTGCCGCCCTGGTATAAGGGTTCCCCGTCGGGGCAGGACGTGTTCCCGCCCGGGCCATAGCCGCTCAAGTTGCCGCAGGGCGCGCCTTCAAAGCCGGCGTTTTCTCCATCCGGGCCCAGGTTGGCGCCGGTGCTGTAGATGATGGCGAGCGGGGTTTCCGTCGGCGCAGTCAGTAACGTGCCCTGGTTGCCCACGATGCTGAGGTTGTCGGCCTGTGTGGTGCTGATGCGGATTAATTTCGCCGAATTACTGAAGTTGCGATCGACCCGGTAGCGCCAGTAGCCGTTGAACGGGTCGGAGCCGGCGCTTCTGGGCAGGCCCCAGGGGTCCACTTCCGGCGCGCCCAGGGTGCGCCAGGGCAGGTAGCCCTCTGCTGTGGGTGCGCCGTTGCAGGCAGTGTCAGCGAGGCCGTAACTGTCGGTATCCGGATCAGTGGTGGTGGTCGGACAGGGCAGGTGGCCGTTGATCATGGCAAAACCGAGTAATGCTTCCCGGATGCGATCCAGTTCAACCTGCACCCTGGCGCGCCGTTTCGCTTCCAGGGCCGCGCCCAGGGGGTTGAGCATCCCGCCCAGCAACAAGGCCATGATCATCAGCACGATGGCAAGTTCAAGCAGTGAAAATCCTGTTTCTTTATTCCTGTGCATAGCCGGCCTGCATTCAGGGCGCGACAACCACGACCTGGTCGTTGAAACGTTCACTGAGCGGCGCGCGGGTGAAGACGTCGTCAACGGACGGGCGGGCGTTTTCCTCTTCGTAGTAAGCGGCGCTGGAACCGGCGGCGCGCTGCTGATGCGTCAACGCCATGCCGGCGGAGAGCACCAGCGCCTCCGTGTCCCCGCTGCGGCCGCGGATAACCAGGCAGTCCGTACCTGGCTGGCAACTGCCGTTGCCTGCGGGCGCGAAGCCGGCGCCGTAGGCGATGTAAATGAGACGGTGCCATTTGTTCTTTATGAGCCAGGGCGGGAGTTCTCCGGGCGTCTCGGCCAGGTGGTAATCGATGCCTGACGTGTGCATGGAACCTGACGCGCCGCCCGGCGGGGCAGTCAGGCCGATCCTGGTTATGACCTGGTCATCACGCAGGTCTTCGATAATGAGCGCCGGCCTGCCGATGCGGTAGCTGTCGCCTGGGGCAAAACCGTTGGCGTTGCCGCCTTGCAGGGCGCGCACGACCAGGGTATGGCGGGCGACTGTCGTCACCATCCCTGAGGAACCGTCATCGAGGTTAAACAAGGTATCGCCGGGAACGATGCCGGATTGCAGAAAATCCGCCTGCCCGTCTGTCAGCGTGGGACCGGCAGCGCCGGCAGTGGCCGTGCCGGCAACACCCTGGGCCTGGAACGGCAGCCTTGCGGCAACGGCAGCGCCGGCACAGTCGTCTCCATAACCCCGGCATACGTCACGCCGGCGCAGACCGTTCATTGAACGGGTCACCGCTGCTCCCTGGTAGCGCAGGTTGACGCGCTGGCGGCGCCGGTTCACATACCCGTGGAATACCCGGTATTCGTCACCGGCGCGGTAGGTATTGTGTATCCCGCCGTACAGGACGGCGCGGAGACTCGAGCCGTTGACTGCGGCAACCAGGCCGAATGAGCCGTCCGTCACATTTTCCAGGACGTCGCCCACCCGCACACCCGCGGCGTTGAAGTCCTGGTGCGCGTCGTGCAGGCGCGCAGAGTCGGCGCCGGCCACCGTACCGGTTAACAGCCTGGTGGCGCTGCGCACACGGTAATCCGCGCCGGGAGCAAGGGCGCGGGTGGCGCCGGGTAACCGGCTGACGTGCAGCGTCGTGGCAGACACAACCCCGGTCACAAGCGCGTGGTACGGCGCCTCAATGAGGTCTCCCGGCTTTATCCCGGCTGCAATAAAATTCCGGGCAGTGTCCGTCAGCACGCCCGCTGACGACCCGGACGTTGCACGCCCTTCCACCAGGGGCGCCAGCGCGCTGACACCAACGCAGTCAACCACTTGCACATTGAGCCAGGTGCAATACCCGTTTTCGACGTTCAGCGCGGGCGTGGTTGCCGGCGTCGGCGCGCGCAGCGCTTGCGTAACCGCCGCGACGTAGCCGGGATGGGCGCCGGCTGTGACGCCGGTCACCACCCAACCGCCGGCGACCGGCGCGGTCCAGGTCACGCCAAACCCGGTGGCAAAGCGTTTGCCCGGTTCGTGCACCGGCAGCAGGCCCTTCCTGGTATTGTCTGCGGCGTTATAACGGGGCAGGCGGTAGACGTCGTGCTGAGTGAAGCGGTTGGTCCGGCCAAAATGCAGCCCGGACACGGTTAATAACCCTGCCCCCGCCACGTTGCTGACACGGCCCGTGGAGCCGTCACTGAGGTTCTCCACCAGGTCTCCGATAACGACGCCGGCGGCAATAAAGTCGGCCATGGGGTCGGCCAGGGTCAGGTTGGCGCTGGCGGCGCCGGCTACGCCGGTATTGGCAAGCAGGCGGTAGCTTTCCCCAACGTCGAACCCATCGCCCGCGCCATCACCGAGCCGCTCCAGCGTTAATGTCGTCCGGTCCACGCGCGCGACCGCGGCGCGGGAACCGTCGCTCAGGTTTTCAACCACGTCGCCCGGCATCACACCTTGTTCCCTGAAGTCCTGCCCGCTGTCTTTCAGCAGCAGTCCCGCACTGCCGGCAGTGGCTGTGCCGGTGATGCGTTGCGCCGGGCCGCGCAACTCGATGAAATAGACGTCGCCTTTGTCAAAATCGTTTTCCCTGCCCGTTGTCGGGTCGGACAGTTCCAATGTGTCGGCGCCCACCGTCTTCACCAGCGCCACGGAGCCGTCCGTGACATTCCTGACCAGGTCGTAAGGGCTTACTCCCCAGTCCGGGAAGTCGCGGCGGGTGTCCGTAAGCCTGCCTGCATTATCATTGCCGTTATGGGCGCCGCGTAATACCCGGCCGTGGACGTGCGGGTGGGCATACGGGGCCAGCCTGGGGTAGGCGCCGTGCTCAGACCGGTAACGCGCCAACACGGCACGCACTTCATTGGTCACGCGCAATTCCAGGGTCTGCATCAATTCCGCACGGCTGATGGCGATGACCTGGTCGTTGCCGGCGCCGGCGGAGAAGCTGCCGTCAGCGACGGCGGCATTCACGCCTTCCAGGTAATCGGCTGCATTGTTACTCGGGCGCGCGAACTGGGCGCCGACCGGCGCCCCCGGCGCCATCACCACGGCCACCACGTCGTTGATACCGTCCACGCTGAATTGCCCCGGCGTTTCGCTGTTGATGAGCGCGTGGTTGGACTGGGTATTCCTGAAACCGGGTGAGAGCGCGTACCACAAGCGTTCACCACTGCCGTCGCGCGGGTCATCCAGTCCCAGGATTGCAAACGGCAGGCGCCCCAGCGTGGTGCCCGTGCTCGCGGCGCAGTTGCTTTCCGGCCGGCCGTCGTTATTGCGGTCCGGGCAGGGTAGAAACCCCGGCCCCTTCTCCGGGTTGGCGCGCAAGTCGGGATAGTTCATTGCATAAGACAGCAATGCCTGTTTCGCCTGGTTCAATACCAGCGCGCTGCTCACGCGCCGGGTAGTCGCCTGTGCCTGCCGGTTCAGGTCGGACAGCAGCAGCCAGCCGGAACCGGCGCTCAGCGCCAGCATGAAAGCCAGCAACGCCGCGCCTTTGGATGGTTGCGAGCCGGTCACGGGGTGGTTTCCTCCAATTTGGATTTCCCGCCGGGTTCGGGTTGCTTATTGCCCTGCATCGCCTGCCGGGTTATGTCTGTAACCGAACCTGAATCCGGGTGATAGGACTGACCCGGTTTCAGCATTACGGACTTCCCGCCCATGGGCACAGGGACGGCGATCTCATGACCCGGTGTCGCTGCCACCTCCAGTTCCCGGTAATCCGGCGTTGCGGCGCCCCCATGCTCATCGACATCACGCTCATCAATCCAGGCCATGCGCGTCTCGCCATTCCGGTAAATCAATCCCCTGAGGGTGACCACGGGCGTTGCCTGCGCGCCCGTTGCTGCGCTGGCGCCGGCCTGTTCCGTGCCGGGGTTGCGGGCTACGGTATTATCCCGGTCCGGCAACGTTTGCCGGTGTTCTTCCCGTAACGCCTGCAAGTGTTGCCGTTGTGCCGGAGTGGTGAACAGCCTGCCGAACCGGCTTTCATCCGCCGCCGGACAGGATGCACACATGAACAACAGGGCAGTTATCAACCACTTCCCGTTACGTTCAGGCCTGGCCGGAACAGGGACTCGAGGAATTGGATTCATGTATTTGTCTCCAGGTCATCCGCCGGCCGGATGGAAAACCATTCCAGCAGGCAGTTGGCGTTGATATTTGCCGCGGCCGGGTTGTCCGCAAGTTCCGTAAAATTACGCGTCAGATCGCAGCTTGCCACCCGGTAGAGTCCTTTTGCCCGCTCATCGAGCAAGTCAAACAGCGCAAACAAATCACCCTCGTGCAGTAATTGCATGTTCAAGGTCATTGCGCTGATGTAAACCCGGTGGCTGCCGGTCGGCGGCCCCATGCCGGGGGGCGCGGGTTGCCGGGCGCTGATCTCGTAGGCCAGGGAGGGCAATTGCAGCCTGGCCGCCGCATCCTGCAACACCTCAATCCAGTTCAACCTGTGTTCCTGGCCCAGTACGCCGGCCTGGCGCAGGCGCCTGAAGCGCGGCAGGTAATCCCGGATGATTTTCTCTTCCTCATCCACGGCCAGGTACCTTTGACTGCTACCGTCCAGTTGACCACGGTGGTACTGGTAGGCCTGTTCCATGCGCCGCGCGAATAGCTCGCTGCCGGCCAGCAGGGCTGCGCCCAGCGCCGCGCTGCCGGCAAACATGATCACGGCGTTGCGTAAAAACTCGTGCTCAGGTTTCATGAGTATTCTCCAACACAACCTCCAGGCTGAACTCAGCCTCACGCCGCTCGGCCTGGGTGTTGCCCTGCAAGGCGGCGCCGGAACTGACGTCCAGGGGCATGGCAAGGATGCTCACCGCGCGCACCCGCGCCTGTGCGCGCAGGTCTGCGGCAAACTGGTTGACGCGCGCCAGCGCCTCCCTGAGATTGCCGTGGTAAGGTTCTATGCGCGCGTGCAGGCGAGCGGCCTGGTAAACCGTTGCAGCCGGGCCAGGCACACCCGCAACGGCCGCTGCGCCTGTATGACCGGGCTTGCCGTGCTCAGCCACCTCGGCATGATCGGCTGCCACCCAGCTCAGTTTGCTCAAGCGGATGGAGGGAAACCGGTCCAGGCTGTGACTGAGCACGGACACCATGTCCAGCGGCGTGCTCCTGTGTTGTGCCAGCCGGTCTGCCGTCATCACTGCCGCCTTCAGGTCCAACGCCCCGACGGGTGTTTGCGGCAGGCGTTTCCTTGCCTGCTCATAGTCTGCCTCATACCTGCCAGTCTCCGCCCGGGCCACGTCCGCCTTGCGTTGCAGGACCAGGCCGTTATAACTGGTCAGCGCGCTCCGGCACACGCTGCCTAGCAATAACGCGCAGCCGGTCGCGACCACCCCTGCGCGCAGCCTGTGCAGGAAAAACCAGCGCCGCGCGGCGGCGTCGGCATAATCATTCCCCGGCCTCAGCCTTAACAGTTGCTGTGTGAAGTAGCCGTCACTGAACGGTGTCTGTGCGGGTTCGGCGGCGGCATCCTCAGGCGCCGGGCCGTGCAGATCGAAAAAATGGTAGCGCACCGCTTCCTGCCCTGTGAGCGAGGCTTCCAACTCCCGTAACACACTGCCGGTCAACAGAAAATGCACGTGCAACGGCTCACCGGACGTATCCGTTTGCCTGCTGTTCAGGTAACGGCGGACCTTGTCAACTTCAGCGCGCAGCAACGCGGGATATGACTCGTGTCCCTCGCCCGGCAACCGCGCCAGACGACTGAATTGAAACTCCCCGTTGTCAAAACAGGTCTGGCGTAGCCCGCTGACGCTGTGCAAACTGACCAGCAAGCGGCGCCCGCCTGCTTGCCCGGCAACCTCTTTCAGCAACTCCTGCGTGAACAGCGGCAGTGAGCAGATCGCAGCCAGTGGCGCCTCAGCTTCATCCAGCAAGGCCACCCACTGCCTGAGCAGGCCGGGATTGGCAAGTGCGCCCAGCAAGACCCGATCGTCTTTCCGTCCCGTGCGTTCCCGGCCTGTTATCCTGTGGCAATAACAGGAAGTATCCTTGAACAAACGTCCGGCCTTGCGTTTGAGTAACGCCTGCCGGTCGCGCCGCGAGACCCGCGCAACAGTATCCTGCCGGAATTCCTCGTCGGCCAGGTCCAGCAGCAGGTAGAACGGAATATCGGGGTGTTGCGAGAGATAATGCCGGAAACGCTGCCTGCCCTCTTCTCCCGCGGCGAATACGTCATGCAGGACGGCGGCGTTAGCGCGCCAATGATACAAGGCCGCCTGTGCGGCGCCGATCAACAGTGCCCGGCGTGCGCCCGGCTTATATCCCCAGCCCGGTAATGAGATCATAAATCGGCCCAAATACGGATAACATGACCCAACCGATGATGAGTCCCAGCAACAGGGTCATAACCGGCTCTATCAGCGATTGCAGCCTGCCCACCGATTCCCTGGCATCGCGCGTGTAGAACCAGGCAATGTTCTCCAGCGCCGGCGCCAACTCGCCGGTTGTCTCTCCCACCCGGATCATGCGTAACACCAGCGGTGGGAACAGGTCACTTGCGGCAAAGCTGTCTCCCAGGTTGTGGCCTTCGGCCAGCGCCGCGCCGACACGGTTCATGGCCTGCGCCACGGCCAGGTTGCCGGCGCTGCGTTCACCGGCGCTGATGCAGTCGATCACCGTAATGCCGGATGCATACATCATGGCAAACAGGCCGGCGAGGCGCGCCAGGATCAGTTTTTCCAGGGCCGGGCCGACCACCGGCACGGCGAGCTTGAGCCGGTCCAAAACCAGCCTGAACCCGAAGCTGATCCTGGCCCCGGCCACCATGAACACGAAGATCAGGCACGGCACACACAGGATAACCTGCCAGTAATCGGTAAATGCCGTGGAGACTGCAATCAGCAACAAGGTGTGGGGCGGCAAGCCGGCGCCGGTGGCGCCGACGAACGCCAGCAGTTGCGGCACCAGGTAAACCATCAGGAACACCACCACAAGGCTGATTACCGCGCCGGTAAGCGCCGGCGCGATAAGCAGCTTCCGGGTCATGGAGGCTTGTTCGTCCTGCCACTTCAGGTTGGATCCCAGCCGCTCGAGGATGGCGCCGAGCTCGCCGGTCTGCTCTCCCGCGCGGACCAGGTTCACGAACACCTCGTTGAACACACCGGGGAAGTCCCGCATTGCCGCCGACAAGGTCCGGCCGCCTTCAATGGCTTCCAGCATTGCGCCGGACACCTCGCGCAAGCGGGGGTTGTGTGCGCTGTCGCGCAGGTCCTGCAAGCTCTCCGGCGCCGGCACGCCGGCGCGCAACGACTGCTCCAGGTGAAAACAGAATACAATCAGGTCACGCCGTGATACCCGGCGCGCCGGTAACGGCAGGCCCACCTGCCGGACTGCCCGGCAACTGATCAGATCCAGTCCCGCCTTGCGCAGCCGGGTTTCCAGGTCGGCGCTGTTGGCCGCGCGGGTTTTTCCTTTCCTGATACGGCCACGGGCGTCGATCCCCTTATAGCGGTACATGCTCAGGCCCGGCCCGCCGGGCCGCCCGCCATGATTGGAAGCCGGCGCCATCATCGTATTACCCGGTGCGCAATAGCGGCTGGCCCTGCGGCAGCGTGTTGTCCAGGTCCACCACGCGGGCAACCTCGGCGACGCTGGTCATCCCTGCGCGAATGCGGCTCAGGCCGGTTTCCGCCAGGGGCCTGAAACCTTTTGCCGCGGCCATGTTGCGCAACTCACTGGCGCTGCCGCGGCGCGCGATCAACTCGTCCAGGTCCGGGTCAAACGGCAGTATTTCCACCAGGGCCATGCGCCCGCGATAACCCTGTCCGGCACAGGCTGCGCAGCCGACCGCCCGATAGACGATGACCTGTTCATCCACGTCCCGTACTTCGTCATGGCGGTGTCGCGCCGCCGGTCCGGCGCAAGCAGCAGGCCGCGGGAGCGCCCCGTAACCTGTCCCCAACGTCATGCGCGGCGCGGCAACAGGTTCCTTGCACTCGTCACACAGCTTGCGCACCAGTCGTTGCGCGAGCGCGCCGCTGATATTCCCCGCGAGTATCTCCGCTTGCACGCCTATGTCCAGCAGGCGGGGAATGGCGCCCAGCGCGGAATTGGAATGCAGGGTGGAGAATACCCGGTGGCCGGTCATGGCGGCGCGCAAGGCCATGGCAGCCGTGTCTTCATCGCGAATTTCCCCCACCAGGATGATGTCCGGGTCCTGGCGCAGTATCGAGCGGATACCGTCGGCAAAACCAAGCCTGGCCGTGGCGTTGGCCGAGGTCTGCCGGATCATGGAGGTGGGATACTCGACCGGGTCCTCCAGGGTCATAATATTGACGGATTCGCGGTTCAGGTATTGCAGTATCGAGTACAAGGTGGTGGTTTTGCCGCTGCCGGTAGGGCCGGTTACCAGGATGAGTCCTTCCGGGCGCGCGACCATGCGCTTCAGCGCAGCCAGTTCTGCCTCTTCCAGGCCGAGCCGCTCCAGGGCCACGATACCCTTGTCCCGGTCCAGCACGCGCAGGACAATATTCTCACCGTGCAGGGTGGGCAGTGTGGAGACGCGAAAATCGACCTGCCGTCCCGACAGGGTCAGGGAGATGCGGCCATCCTGTGGGGCGCGGGACTCGGCTATGTCCAGCCCCGCCATCACTTTTACCCGCACCGCGAGCGCCGACCAGTAGTTTTTGTGCAGGCTGCGCACCTGGCGCAACACGCCGTCGATGCGGTAGCGAAAGCGCAGGAACCCCTGCTCCGGCTCCAGGTGAATGTCCGATGCGCCGCGTTTTACCGCATCGGCCAACAGGGCATTCACCAGCCGCACCACCGGCTGGCTGTATTCATCGCTCTGCGCCGCCAGGCTGCGGTAGTCAAGCTCGCCCGTTTCCATCTCGTTGAGAATGCCGTCCACGGACAGTTCATAACCGTAGAACCGGTCGATGGCTTGTTCGATGTCCGCCTGCGCGGCAAGCGCCGGGACAACTTCCACCGCGCCGCCCAGGTGCGCGTTGACCTGGTCCAGCGCAACAATATCGAAGGTATCCGCCAGCGCTATTTTCAGCGTCCGGTTCGACGGGTCGTAACTGACCGGCGCCACCTGCAAGCGTCTGGCCATTTCCTCCGGGATCATGGAGAGCGCCTCGCTGTCAGCGATGATCGCGTGCAGGTCGACGCGCTGCTGCCCGAACACCCCGCTGATGACGTCGTGAATGATGTCTTCGGTCACGAACCCCAGGCGCACCAGGATACTGCCTGGTTGCTCGCGGCTGCGCTTCTGTTCCAGCAGGGCAATTTCAAGCTGGTCGGGAGTAATGATCCCCTGGTCGATAAGTATCTCGCCCAAATCCTGCTTTTGGGCCTGGTCGTACCGGTGCAGTTCGGGCATGACTACGGCCTTCTCAGCGACTGGATGCGTTGCATGACCGGCCGGATATCCAGACCGGCGTTGCCCTGTTCAGCCAGTTTCAGGGTGGCGCGATAGTATTTCAACGCTTGCGCGCGCTGCCCCATGCGGTCCAGGCTGATGGCAAGGTTCACGGCATAGGCCGGGTTGGCCGGATCAATCCGGTGCGCGGCGGAGAAGGACTGGCGCGCCGCCGGCCAACGCCCCTGCGCCGCCTGAAGCTGGCCCAGGGTACCGTGCAGAAACGCTGCCCCGGGTTGTTTTGACAACAACTCGCGGATGAGCGCTTCTCCCTGCCGGTCCTGTTGCAGGCCGATCAGCGCGGCCCTGGACAGCATGTCCTGTGGAAAGGCACGCAGGATGCGCCGGTACATGCCGGTGGCAGCCGGGATGTCGCCTTGCGCGACCGCGCAGGCCGCCAGGCCCAGCATGGCGTCACGGTTGTCGGGATAAGCCCGCAACACGTCCTCATAGCCGGCCTTGGCCGCGGCCGGGTTGCCGTCCCGGTAGGCCCGGTAAGCCCCATGCAGGCGCGTCTCATGGCCGGCGTCGATTTCCGTGCGGATGACCTTGATCGGCCCGGAATCCGTCTCGGCCAGGGCGGGGCGGATTGTCGTGCAAACGGCGCCAACGCAGCATACGAGCGCCGTTAACAACAGAATAAATTTGTTTAACGGATTCAGACTCCCGCCGGTAGCGTACAGAGGTAAACTTGCGCCGCGACAGCGACCCTGTCTCCGGGGACGGATTTCAAATCCGTCCCCATTATGTGTATTAATCATTACCTTCTCCCGGAAAGAACTGCTTGTAGGCGCTGAAATCACCGTCCAGGCTGGGGTTGCGGACGACCAGCGGGCGCAGGAAGATCACCAGTTCGGTCTTCTCATACTCGCGCAAGGCCATCTTGAACGCGTTGCCCAGCACCGGGATGCGGGACAGGCCGGGAATGGCGTTATCACTGGTACGGTTATCGTCCTGCATCAACCCACCCATGACCGCGATCTCGCCGTTCTGCAACTGCAACATGGATTCCATCTCCCGCACCCGGATCTCCGGCACCGGACTGGTAATCGCCAGCGCCGGATTCGGGTCGTTGACAAAGCGGTTGATGCGGGAAATGCTCGGCCTGATGTTCAGGATGATGGAGTCATCGGCCTTGATATGCGGGGTGATGGTCATGACAATGCCCACGGGCACGGTCTTGACGATGGTCTCGAAGGTATTGGCCGCCACCCCCTGGGTGACGTTGCTTTCCTGCTCCACCTCGAAATAGACCACGTTATCGACCACCTTGAGGATGGCCGACTGGTTGTTCAAGGCCATGATCTGGGGGCTGGACAACACCCGCACGTCGCCGAACTCCTGCAACAGTTCCACCGCCGCGCTCAGCGCCCGGTCCTGCTCCGGGTTGGCATCTTCATAACTCAGGGAAAACAATGACGCGGCGTTGACCGGATTGGCCGTCAGCGTCTTCGTGGTCAGTCTCAACCCCTCGATACCGGCCTGGTTGAGCGCCTGCCAGTCGATACCGGCCTGGAACTGGTCCGTCAGGCTCACCTCGACGATGGTGGCCTGTATCAGCACCTGGCGGTTGGCACTGGTAAGCGTCTCGTCAATCAGCTTGCGCAAGGTGTCGTGCTGCGCGGCCGTCGCCTTGACCGTCAGCACACCCGATTCCGGATGGGGGATGACACTGTTACCGGCCGCGCCATCTGCGGAATCCAGGATCGCGGAAACGTTCGCAATCAGGTTGGCCCAGAAATGGTTGGTCATGGTAGTGCCGATGGTGGTGGTGGAATTGTTGCTCCCGCCGCCGCCTTCCAGGCTGTTGCCGGCCCCGGCAATCTGCGTCCCCACCTGCACCATGTGCGAGGTATCCCGCTCCATGTTCAGGTAATCGATCCGGTAAGTCTTGAAATACGGCTCATCGGGCGAGATGAAGACGTTGCCGTCCTCCAGCGCGTAACGCAACCCCGCCTGCCGGGCTATGCGCTGCAACAACTGCGGCAGGGTCTGCTCTACCGCGTTCATGGTAACCAGGCCGCTGATGCCCGGAGCAATATCGACGTTAATGCGCGCATCCCTGGCCAGGGCAAACAGCAATTCCCCCACCGGCACCTCGTTGACGACTACCGTGTACCTGTCCTCATGCCGTAACGGCGCGGGCGCGGGCAACGGCGGGGGTTGCAGGACAATATCGGGAATATCACCGGACGGACCGGTTCCACTCGCCACGGCAATATGCCCCGCCGACGGCGATGGTGGTTCGGGAATGAAATCAG
>LXNI01001004.1_pt1 | contig 27684 bp, 28 predicted proteins | sample 809091 | NCBI WGS metagenome assembly LXNI01 (sample SAMN04870527, study PRJNA318959) | sponge metagenome | biome: 01000161; feature: marine sponge reef; material: water | host: Sarcotragus foetidus | place: Greece: Milos, Mediterranean Sea | collected 2013-05-29 | depth 5-7 m | reverse complement strand
GGAGAAGGACGAGACCGTTCTGCTCACGAATAGCGGCCACAGTTTCGGACGGCGACATGTCGCGCGGAATCTCGTGGGAGAGGAAGAGGCCGATGATGTCGCCCTCGGTGCTCTTGATTTCCTCGCCGAGGATTACGGGAAACGGGAGGCGATCGGCCATCTCGAACGCGCCATCCATGGTGTTGTGGTCGGTGACGGCCACGACATCGATGCCGCGCTCGCGGTTGACGCGGGCGATGGTCTCGGCCGAAAGGCGTGAGTCCGGGGACGCATGGGTATGCGAGTGAAGCTCCACGCGCAGGCGTTGGGGCTGCGGGGCCTCGGCCTCGCTCACGGGAGGTGTCAGGCCTGAACAGGCTCCGTCGTGCGACCGGTTCCCATGATGCCGTCGTTGGTGATCTTGCGCTGGAGGGCCATGATGCCGTCGATCAGGGCTTCAGGACGGGGCGGGCAGCCGGCGATGTAGATGTCGACCGGAATCACGCGATCCACACCCTGGAGGGTGCTGTAGCTTCGGAACGGGCCGCCACAGGTGGCGCAGGCGCCCATGGCAATGACCCACTTGGGGTCGGGCATCTGGTCGTAGAGGCGCTTGACGACCGGGGCCATCTTGTTGGTGACGGTGCCGGAGACGACCATGACGTCGGATTGTCGGGGCGAGGCCCGGAACACGGTGCCGAAGCGGTCCAGGTCGTAATGGGGTGCGGCGCTGGCCATCATTTCGATGGCGCAGCAGGCGAGGCCGAAGCCCATGGCCCACAGGGAATTGGCCTGGCACCAGGTGAAGAGCTTGTCCACGGTGGACGTGATGATGTCGAGTCCGCCAACGACGTTGGTGGCCTGGACGAGGGGAATGGTGTCCTCGCCAAGCTCCACCTCGGCGCGTCCCCAGGGCTGATGGCCGAGCGGAATCTGGTCGAGACCGAAGTCGTGCCGGTGTTCTTCGCCCTGATCCGGGGCGTCCGCCATGGGGAGCTTCTCCTGGGTCCATTGCGTGGACCGCACATTGTACCCATGCGCACCGATGGCCTAGGTCCGGCTCGTGGGCATGCGAAGATCAGGCCCTGCATTCGATTGCGCCGCCCTGGCGGGATTCCTTGATCGACGTCGACCCCATCGTCCGTTCGCGCTTTCTGCCCGAGGAGCGCGAAATCACTGCGTCCGAGGGCGTCACCATTCTGGACGCCGCGCAGGCCAACGACATCCCCGTGGAGACGGTTTGCTCCGGCAAGGGATCGTGCGGCACGTGCCGGGTGCTGATTCGCGAGGTCGAGCCACCGGTCCCGAACGCGCATGACCGCCGTCGCCTGTCGGACCAGCAATTGGCGCACGGCTGGCGGTTGGCGTGTCAGCACCCGCTGGTGGAAGGCGCGGTGTACACGCACCCGGTGGGCGTACGGGCCGTGCGGGTGGTGGAAAGTTCAGGGCTGGGTCGGATTCGGCTGGATCCGGACGTGCAGAAGATTTATGTCAAGCCCGCGGAACCGACGCTGCACGATCAGAGCGCGGACTGGTCGCGCATCCAGGACGAATTGGCGGCAGTGGCGGGCGACCTGGATCCATCCCTGGAGGCGCTGCGGCGGCTGGCGACGATTGGCGAAGACATCGGCCAGGGGATCACGGTAGTGATTGCTGGGAACCGGATTATCTCGGTTGAACCAGGCGACACGACTGAGCGCGGGTACGGGCTGGCGTTCGACATCGGCACCACCACCGTGGTCGGGGCGCTGATGAACCTGGTGACGGGCGAAGAGGTGGCCGTGGCGTCCGGCCTGAACGGGCAGCACATCTACGGCGGCGACGTGATCAGCCGGATGAGCGTGACGATGCGCGGGCCGGAGTGGGTGGAGCGGCTGACGCAGGCGGTGCGGTCCACCATCAGCGACATCATCGATCGGTGCCTGGAGGCCAGCGGCGTGGGGCGGGACGAGGTGTACGAACTGACGTTTGTCGGCAACACGGTGATGGAGCATCTGCTGATCGGCGCGGACCCGTCGCGCATTTCGTATTCGCCGTTCGTGCCCACGATGGTCGATCCGATCACGGCAACGGCCGCCGAGGTGGGATTGGACGTGTTGCCGTCGGCCCCGGTCTGGGTGTCGCCCAATGTGGCGAGCTATGTGGGCGGCGACATCGTGGGGATGATGCTGAGCGCGAACCTGGGGCGGCGTCGCGGCAACGTGCTGGCGATCGACGTCGGAACGAATGGCGAGATCGTGTTACAGAAGAGCCGGGAGCTGTTTGCGACCGCGGCGCCGGCGGGTCCGGCGTTTGAGGGGGCCGAGATTTCGCAGGGGATGCGGGCGGCGCCCGGCGCCATCGAGCGTGTCCGGATCAAGGATGACACGATTGAGGTGGACGTCATTGGGGACACGGAAGCCTCAGGCATCTGCGGGTCGGGGCTGGTGGATGCGGTGGCGGAGTTGGTTCGCACCGGCCTGGTGACGCCAAGCGGTCGATTGCTGTGGCAGGAAGAAGCCGAGCAGGCGGTCCCCGCTCTGGCCGACCGGATTATTCCGGACCAGACCGGGGGAGCGATCGTATTGCACGGATCGGCAGACGACCCGGAATCCGCGATCAAGCTGCACGCGCAAGACATCCGACAGTTGCAGTTGGCGAAGGGGAGCATTCGGTGCGGGGTGAACGTGCTGCTGGAGCACGCGGGACTGGCGGCCGATGACCTGGACGAAGTGATCTTGGCCGGCGCGTTCGGAAGTTACATCGATCCGGCAGGAGCCATTGCGATTGGGCTGGTGCCGGACGTGGGGCCGGAGGCCATCCGTGCCGTTGGTAATGCGGCCGGACATGGGGCGCGGATGTGTCTGCTGTCACTTACTTCGCGCGTTCGGGCCATGGACCTGCCGGCACGCGTGTCGTACGTGGAACTGTCGGCGGTTCCCGACTTCCAGGACGAGTTCGCGGTGGCGATGGGGTTTCCGGCGCCGTTGTGACCAGTACTTCGGCCGTCCGCGCACGGCCTGGACGGTCGACTCTCGGGCGCCTGCTTGCAGGAGTTGCATTAGCAGTCGCGGTAGCGGCCTGCGGCGAGGCGCCCACCGAAGAACCTGCGGCGACCGTGACGGCGAGCCTGGCGTCGCCGACCGGAGAGCCCACGACCCCGACCGAGGCGCTGCCGAGCCCAACCACTGCCCCCGCGGCGGTCGAGCCGCCGCGGCTTCCGACGGTTGACCTGCGGGCCGGAGGTCTCATTGGACGGGTCTCGCCGACCCCGACCGTGGCCCCGCTGATAACGGCACCGCCGGACTTCGCACCACCAACAAGCAGCCCCGATACGGTGGGAACACCGGTATCGATTCAGGCTGATCTGGAGCGGGCCCTGCAGCTCCTTCAGGCGAGCGACTTCGAAGGGGCTCGCGAGCTATTCGAATCCGCGGCCGAGGTCGCACCTGAGGATCCGCGCCCGCTGATGGGGTTGGCGCTGGCGGCACAGTTCGCCGGCGACCTGGAGGGCGCGCTGGCCGAGGCCACGCGGGCCGTTGATGTGGCGCCGGAGTTTCTGCCCGCGAGGATCACGCGTGCCGACATTCACCTCGCGCTTGGGGATGCCGACGCGGCCGCCGAGGACTACACGGCGGCCATTCGAATAGAACCGCTCAACGCCGCGGCGCACTTCGGACACGGCCGGGTCCTGGCCGCGCAGGACGACCTTGAAGGCGCCGTGGACGCCTTTACGCGGGCGATCGAGATCTCCGGCGATAACACCGGATATTTGATCGAGCGGTCACGTCTGTTCCTGGCGCTTGAGAACGTGGAGGCAGCAATCCAGGACCTGGAGCAGGCGAAGGCCGCTTCGCCCGACGATCCGCGACCTGTGCTGGTTCTGGCGCTGACCTTGCAGGGGAACGGTGACCTGGAACGGGCGCTGGTGGAAGCGACGGATGCCGTGGAGATTGCACCGGAGTACCTGCCGTCGCTCTTCACGCGCGGTGACATACGCCTTGCGCTTGGCGATGCGGAGGGGGCCGCCGAAGACTACGGTGCGGCCGCTCGTATCGACCCGCTCAATCCCCTGGCGCATGCCGGCCAGGCGCAGGCGCTTGGCGCGCAGGGTGACGTGGAGGGCGCCATCGAGGCGCTCACGCGGGCGCTGGAGATTGCCGGCGACAACCCCGACTACCTGGCCGATCGAGCCCGGTTGTACCTAAACCTCCAAGACATCGAACCCGCGCTGGCCGACCTGGAACGCGCGGCAGCGGCGGCGCCGGAGCGGGTTGGAGTCCGGCTCCTTTACGCCGACGTACTGCGTCTCGTGCAGCGCCTGGACGAGGCGCTGGAAGTTGTAACCGCGTTGATCGAGGACGAACCCGGAATTCCCCTGGCATACGAGGTGCGGGCCAGCATCCGGATGTCCCAGGACGACGAGGAAGGGGCCCTGGCCGATCTTGCGCGGGTTGTGGAACTCAATCCGCAGGCGGTTGACGCCTTTCGGTTCCGAGCCAGCATTCACCTGGTCGGCGGTCGCGAGGACGAAGCGTTGGCAGACCTGGCGGCGGCCATCGCGATCGATCCGGAAGACGCCGCAACGTACGCCGCGCGCGCGCTCCTTCATCACCAGGCGGAGCGATTCGAGGAGGCGATTGCCGACTACGACCGGTCGCTGGCGCTCCGGCCGCATGACGCAATAACCCTGAACAACCGGGCCGATGCGCGGATGTTGCTGGGTGATCTGGACCTGGCGCTGGAGGACATCGACGCCGCCGTGACCGCGAACCCTGACCTGGGGATCGCGCACTACACGCGCGGCCAGATACTTGACGAACTGGGCCGCGCTGAGGAAGCGCAGGCCGCTTACGAGGAAGCAGCGCGGTTGGGGTATGAGCCGCCGGAGAATGTTGGCTGAGTCTGAGAGCGGAGCTTCGGCGTCAGGCGCCGCCTATAGGTGGACGTCGGGCTCGATTCCAGACTGCCTCACGCCTCAGTCTTCGAGCGTCGCGCCGGCGTTCTTAGCGGGGCTAGGCGCCGACGCTCTGCTGAGAAAGTCGGAAACACCAGACGTGAAGGTCTTTAGCTATGGGGCAGCCTCACGCAACCTGGCTGGAGTGCTGGAGGCCGCGCAACAGGACGGCGCGGCCGTGATCCGCAATCGAGATGGCGAGTCCTTCGTCGTTCGACCCGAGAGCGCACACAAGTCAGTGCTGGACGTCGAGGGAATCGACCTGGGTGTGACCGCGGATGAGATAGTGGCCGCGGTCCGCGAAGGTCGCGAACGCGACGACTGAACTCGTCTTCGGGGGCCCGGATTACCGCGGGGACGGCTGAGACGAGACGGGTTCGACCCAGACGGCGCCGTCCTGGAAGAACTCTTTTTTCCAGATGGGGACGCGAGTCTTGAGGGTGTCGATGATGTAGCGGCAGGCCTCGAAGGCTTCGGCTCGGTGCGGGGCGCCGACGGCAATGGCGACACTGGCCTCACCGATTTGCAGTTCGCCGGTGCGGTGGGACAAGGCCACGGCGTCCAGACCCCAGCGCTCAGTCGCTTCATGGACGATTTCACGCATCTGCGCGACTGCCATTGACTCGTAGGCCTCGTAGCCCAGCTTGACGACCGATCGGCCCTCCGCGTTGTCGCGCACGACGCCCAGAAATGTGCAGATGCCGCCGTTGGACGGCCTGTTGACGTGGTCGATCAGGCGAGGCACATCGATAGGGTCGGAGGTGAGTTCGACGATCATCCGCCAGACACCGGGGGAATGAGCGCGAGTTCGTCGCCGTCCGACACGGCAACGTCCGACGACACGAAGGCTTCGTTCAGGGCATACGACACGTGCGGGGCCCGGGAAGCAAACCCGGGCACCTCGGCTGAAAGGCAGCGCAAAGCGTCGGCAACGGTGGCGCCCGCGGGCAGCTGGAGGTCCCGTCGCCGTTCGCCGATCAGGTCAACCAGCGAGGCGAAGAACAAGACACGGACACGAATCGCCGTGGGCGCAGCCGGCGGCGGGGCGGACGGCGGGAGCTTAGTTTCGGCCATGATTCGAGCCTACCAGCGCCGGTGAATCCGCTCGGTATGATTTCCCGTTCAAACCTGACCTGAGGGACTGCGTCGTGAGCCACGATCACGGGCACGGGAAATCCGAATCGACGCGGGAACACCGGCACGAAGCCGAGCAGATGGGCGCGGTGCCGTGCGCCGTGATTGTCATCAGCGACAGTCGAACCGAGCGGACCGACCGATCCGGACGCACCGCAGCCGCCCTGATCGGGGCTGGCGGCCATGAGGTGATTCAGGAGACGCTGATTCGAAACGAGGCTGACGACATTCGGGCCGCAGTCGACGCCGCCATCGATGCCGGGAGCCGGTTCGTCTTCTGCACGGGCGGGACCGGTCTGGGCGACCGGGACATCACCGTCGACACCGTGACGCCGATGCTGGAAAAGGTGCTGGACGGTTACGGGGAGTGGTTTCGCAGAGCCAGCTGGGACCAGATTGGCGCCGCATCCATCTTGTCGCGCGCGGTGGCCGGCAAGTACCGGCGGGCCCTGGTGGTCTGTTCGCCGGGGTCCACGGCGGCGGTGGAACTGGCGCTCAAAGACCTGCTGGTACCCGAACTGCGGCACTTCATCCGCGAGGTCTCGCGCTAGGACGAAGCGACCAGCTATTCCGCGTCCTCGTCCTCCGGGGCCGGAACCCAGTTGAGACCGTCAGGCGGAATCTGTTCGAGTTCGGCCAGGGAGTCCAGGTGGTCGATGAAAAGCACGCCGTTCAGGTGGTCGATTTCGTGCTGAATGGCCTGGGCCAGCAAACCGCTGGCATCGAGGCGTGCGGACCGGCCGTCCAAGTCGGTGTATGTGACGGTCGCGGTGTGCGCCCGCTCGACCATGGCCCGATAGCCGGGGAGGGACAGACAGCCTTCGGTCATGCTCTCGCGGTCTCCCAGCCGGCGCAGCTCGGGGTTGATCAGCACGTACGGCACGCCGGCCTGCGGATCCTTCTCGTCCGGCGGAAGCTCGATTACCACGAGACGTACCAGTTCACCGACCTGGGGCGCGGCCAGGCCGATTCCGAAGTTTTCGTGCATGGTGGCAAACATGTCGTCCACCAGCGCCTCGACTTCGGGCGTGATAGCGGGTATGGATTCCGCGACCTCTCGAAGCACGGGGTCGGGGAGTTCGAGAACTCGACGGTGCATGACGCGATGCTAGCAGCGGGCCGACGAGGCACCGGTCAATCAGACCTGGGGGTGCTTGAGGCACTGCCGCACTCGGGGCGACACCATGGGTACTGCTGACGAAGTCCAGGTCGCGAAGTTGCCGGCCGCTATCCGGACACGTCGCCTGACGCTGCGCCGGGTGCGCCTGGAGGACGCGGAAGACGTCTTCAGCTTCGCCTGCGAGGACACTTGGATGCGGCTGCTGCCGGACGCGCGGCAGCCGTACGAGCGCCGTGACGCCGAGCGCTGGGTCGCCCGGCGTTTCCTGGCGCACTGGCGAACAGAGCCAACGTGGGCCATTGAGATCGATGGCCGGATGGTGGGATGGGTCGGCCTGAACATCGAGCCCGAGCACGCGCAAGCCGAATTGAGCTACGCGATGCAACCTGACCTTCGCGGCCAGGGCCTGACGACGGAGGCCGTTCGCGCGGTGGTGGACCGTGTGTTCCTGGACTCGCCGTTGGGCAAGGTTTGGGCGCGCGTGGACACGCCGAATCTTGCGTCGATTCGGTTGCTGGAAAAGCTGGGCTTGCAGCGCGAGGCGGTGATGCGGCAGTGCCACGTCCGCCACGGCGCGTTGGTTGATCTCGCGGTGTACGTTCTGCTGCGGACGGAGTGGACGCCGAGGCCACTCGACTCATGAGCGGTGTGCCGGTGTTGCCGGAACGAATCGAGACGGATCTGCTGGTACTACGACGATGGCGGCTGGCGGATGCCGACGACGTGCTGGCTTACGCGACCGATCCGGAGTGGTCGCGGTTTCTGCCGGTTCCCAGGCCGTACGAGCAGCGCCACGCCGACGAGGCCGTGTCGCAGTGGGTGCTGGAGGACTGGGCGACCCACCCGACTTGGGCAATCGAAGTTGCCGGACGCGCCGCGGGTGGAATCAACCTGCGGATCAATCACCAGCACCGGAACGCCGAGATGGGCTACGCGATTGCGCGGCGGTATTGGGGCCGCGGCTTCATGCCGGAGGCCGCGCGCGCGGTGATTGACTCGGCCTTTGAAACGCTGCCGGAGCTTGCGCGGGTACAGGCGGGGGCGAATAGCCGGAACACGGCGTCGATTCGGGTGATGGAGAAGCTGGGAATGACGCACGAAGGGACCATTCGGCACGCGCCGCGAGGCGTGAAGCTGGATTCCAACGAATCAGGCGTGATCTATGCGGTGCTGCGGGAGGAGTGGGACCCGATTGCCGGCTGACGCACTGCCTCTACTGGCGCCACGTGGGATCTACAGGTTCAGCCCGGCGAAGAAGACCCAGTAGTAAATGAGGTAGCCGCCCGCGCCGACCAGGAACAGCGAGCTGGCGCGATGGACGTGGGGGAGGGCGCCACGCAGGAAGCGGGCCACGGCGTCGCGAAAGATGGCGGCGCCGATGGTGACGGCGATGACGACCACACCCATGCCCAGGGCGAAGGCGAGGAACTGGCTGAAGGAGGCCAGGAATCCAGCGGCGCCCAGCGCGCCGCCGACGACGACCAGAAAGATCGGCAGGGTGCAGCTGAGCGATCCGACCGCATAGCCGAGGCCGAAGACGAAGGCGTTGCCCAGGTTGCGTTGCGGCGTGACCTGGATGCGGCTGGCCGCCAGCACTCCGATGTAGCGGTGCGTGATGAGCAGGTAGGCGCCGAAGATCACCATCAGCACGCCGACCGTCAGCCCCAGGAATGGAAAGACCGTGCTGAGAAATGTTCCGCCGGCCGCGATGACTGCTCCGACCGCGGCAAAGATCAGCACGAATCCGAGCGTGGCCATCAGGCCCACGGCCAACGCGCGAACGGTCCGCCGAGACAGCGAGAGTTCGTCGTAGCCAGCTTCCTGAGTTCCGAGCTGGTAGGCGACGTAACCGGGCAGCATGAAGAAGCCGCAGGGATTGACGCTGGCGACAACGCCGGCGGCGGCCGCGAAACCGATGGGGAGGGCGCCGGCGAAGCCCGAGACGGCGGCTTCGGCGTTGGCCTGGAGCGAGATTAGAACACCGACCAAGGCAGCGACGGCCAGCCCAGGCAGGCCATAACTCAACGCCGCACTGAGCCAGGGGCTGCGGGTCGACCGGGAATCCGGAACGACGCTCACCGCGCGGTCACCTCAGCCTCCTGACGCCTGGACCAGCTCATTCATGAATTCGATCGTCGATGCCTCGTCCAGGATGCCAGTCCATTGACGATGGATCTGGGATTGGGTCGTGATGAAGAGGGTGGAGGGCATGCCCAGCACCTGGTAACGCTGCATGGTGGTGGCGTCCGAGGTCGTTCCCACGGGGTAGGTTACGCCTAGCTCCTCGGCCAGTGCCTGGCCCTCGGCACGCGTGCCGAGGTTAATGAGGGGGCCGACATCCAGACCCACCAGCAGTACGCGGTCCTTGGTGGCTTGCCACGCGTGATCGAACTCCGGCATTTCCACGCGACAGGGAGGACACTGGGCGGCCCAGAAATTCAGGACCACCGGCTTGCCGGCCGCGAGGATCTGGCTGAATTGAACGGTTTCGCCGCCAACCAGGTCGGCCCCCTGGTAGGTCTCGAACGTGAAGTCGGAGGCGGGTCGCGCCTCGCCCGCGGGAAATCCCGAGACGTCGGTGGATGCCCCGGTGGTCGGCTCCGGTGTTGTTTCGGAAACGGCGCTTTCGCCGCAGGCGGTGATGAGCAGCCCGGCTCCGATACCTGCCAATACCCGACGTCGCCCAAATTCGCCCTGGCGTGTCCGCATGCAAATACGCCCCTGATTCCGCCCGACGACAATTATCCAAGCATTCTGCGGTGCAACGCGAGTCGGCGGTGGTGAGATCGCCTACAGAAGCAGCAGATTGGCGGCGCGGCTATGCTCAAAATCGCCGACAGTCGGCATCGGAGACCCACCAGGAGCAGCCAGCCCGTGGACGCGACGCAGCCTCAGCGGCTGACGGTACCGCAACTTGTGGCGGCGATCGCCGGCGTCGCGACGCTGGTGGCGTTGATCGTAGTGATCGGGCTGGTTATGCGCGGCGGAACCGAACGCAGCGGCCTGGGAATCATCTCGATCGGGCGTGCCACCGACGTTCGCCCCCGACCCGCGCCCGACTTTGTGCTGACGTCGTTCGACGGGCAACGGATTCAACTTTCGGACTATCGCGGGCAAATCGTCGTATTGAATTTCTGGGCCACCTGGTGTCCGCCGTGCCGCGTGGAAGCGCCAGTGCTCCAGAGGGCAGCCGAGCGCCTGGAATCCGCCGGCGTGACCATCCTGGGCATTGATGTCTGGGACGACCAGGCAGCGGCCATCGAATTCCTGAATGAAATGGGAGTGACGTACCTGAACGCCGAAGACGCCACGCGGCTGATTCCGGTCGAGTTTGGCGTGACTGGCTTACCCGAGACCTTTGTCATCGACCGCCAGGGCGTTTTGGTGCGTCGCTGGGTAGGTCCCCTGACGGACGATGAACTCGACGAGCTTCTTGAGCCGGTGCTCGCCGCCGCCCCGGCCTAAGAGTCCGCGTCTCGGGTTGGTCGGAGTGTGAATGCAGAACTCCCGCCGGTGGTCTGAATCGCCAGCGTGCGTCCGGCGAGCGCGTCGGCCACTTCCGGTTCGGCTACAAGGATGAGTCGCCCGTCGAACACGACCTTCCGATCGCCCTCCCAGACATCGCTGAGCGACAAGCGCATGCGGTTGGCCGTATCCAGGGATATGCGTATCGCCCGCGTCGGCTCCTCAGCGCCGTTGCCGTCGTGCAGCGCCGTGAGCAAAGCCAGGGCTGCCTCGGGCGTGACGGTCAGTTCACCCGCGGCGGTTGTGGGCTCGTCGGCCGGATCACTCGTAGAGATCGCTGACCTCCACCATGCTGCCGCCGTGCGCGGCTGAGCGGTAGGCGGCATCCAGCAGTTCGACGGATCGGTGTCCGAACGTGGCCGACGAACCGTTGGGCTCACGACCCAGGCATACGTCCACCAGGTTGGCGGCTGTCGTGAACCGGGGGTAGGTATCGTCCGCGGGCAGCTGGTCGCGCTCGATGGACCCGTCGCGGCGGTGGATCTCCAGCGCGCCCGTGATCGCATCCAGCAGCACGTAGCCGTGTTCGCAGTAGGCACGGACATCCAGTTGACCGGCATCGCCCACCGGCACGTTGCCGGTGCCGGACACCACGCCGAGCGCCCCACCCTCGAATTCCACGGTCATGACGTCGACCAGATCAACAGGTACGTCGAATGAGCTCATGAGCGCGCTAACACGCCTGGGACGCAGGCCGGTGACAAAGAACATCAGGCCCGACGAGTGCGTGATCTGCAGGTGTCCCTGGCCGCCGCCCGAGAGTTCCGGGCGTGCGTAAACGTCACCCGGCCCGGCGACCGTCCAGTCAAAGACCGGTTGGTAGGCCGCGTCGTTGCCGCGATAAAACTCGACGACCATTGAGGACTGCGTGCACACGACATGCTGGATGGCGCCAAGCTCGCCCGAAGCGATGACCTCGCGCGCCCGGATGGCGGTGCGGGTGAAGTGCCAGGGGTAGCCGATGATGAGTTCCACGCCCTGCGCTTCGGCCCGTTGCACCAGGTCGGCGGCGTGCTTGGCCGTCAGCACCATCGGCTTTTCCAACATGACGTTGAGGCCGGCATCCAGGCAGCGCGCCGCCACGTCGTAGTGCGCGGCGTGGGGAATGGCGACGACCACGCCGTCAAGCTCGGTCTCGGCAAGCATGGCCTCGACGTCCACGTAGGCGGCCGGGCCGGGGAAGGCCGTGGTGGCGCGCTCGCAGGCTTCCTCGCTGCGGTCGCAGATCGCGGCCAGGTGGGCGTGGGGGTTCTCGATCAGTCCCGGAATGTGCGTGTAGGTGGACCACCAGCCGGCGCCGATGACGCCGATGCGAGCCTGGCGAGCGGACATGTGCTTCGGTTCCGTTGGGTCAGCGCGACAGTCGATGGTACGCCGGACGGCCGCACTACGCCGAGGGCGGCGGCCCGTAGCCGGTGAGTTCCACGTAGCCCAGGCCAGCCTCGCCGCCGTCGCCGCTGACGTGTACAGCGCCTTCCCAATACACCACGCCGGTGCTGGCGCGGGTGTCGAGTTCCTGATCACGCAGCATCGGCTCCAGGCGCAAATACAGCCCATGATCGGGAACCGAAAGCGTCCAACCTGAGGGATAGACGACGCCCGTGTGCGGACTGGTCCAGCGTCCGGTGGCCCTGACCTCCAGGTCATCGGCACGTAGGTGTGTCGTCTCGCCAAGTGGGCCGACGAGGGTGCCGTATTGCAGCACGGTTGAGCCGATATCGTCGCGGACGACGGACGCTGTGAAGTCACGGCCGTCATTCAACTGGACGCTGTACCAATCCCAGCCGCCGGAGGTGACTGAAATGAAATCGCCCCATTGGTGGTCGAGCCAGGCCGTGCCGGTTACGGGTCGCGGCAGGCCGCTGTCCAGGAGCACTCCGCGGACAGCGGCGCGTGTGTAGGAGTAGTAGTAGCTCCAGCCGAATGGTGAGAAGTCCAGGATGCCGGTCTCGTTGTGGATTGCGGCCGGCTTGGTCGGGATGAGCTCCAACTGGAGAGCGACGCCGTCGAGACTTGCGGAAATCGCAAAGCCGCCGGGCACGTCGCGCAGCGTCCATCCGTCCACGGAGAGGTCGAGGCCGATTTGCTGGGTGAGCGGCGTCTCGAAGAGATCGGCCACCTCGGTCCGCTCGCCATAGTGGAAGCGTTGGCGGCCAATGTCGGTGACGGCAAAGTGGGCGGCGTAGCCGGGAGGTGCGCCCTGACGGACGGACTGGAAGAGAGCGAACTCGAATCCAAAGGGATCGCCCTCCGCCGTTTGCAAGTGGCCGCTGACGTACCACCACTCGGTCAGGTTGGCGTGCGGAGCGTCGTCGCGGGGTAGATCAATGGGTGGCAGTGAGCCAGCGTCGAACCGGTTGGTGGCTGGCTCGGGCAACGGGGGAGCGACCTCGCCGCAGGCCGTCAGCAAGAGCGCGGCCAGGGCCAGACCAAGTGTCCGGCGAATCATGTCGGCGTATGCCGGGTCGGCCAACGCAACCGTGGCGCCCACCAGTTCCAGCGTCCCAGCAGGTGCATCGTGGCCGGAACCAGCAGCGCGCGCACGATGGCGGCGTCTACGAACACCGCAATGGCGGCACCCAGGCCCAGCGCCTTGATCAGCACGATGTCGGCCGTTACGAACGCCAGGCACACGGCGATGACCACCAAAGCCGCGCTGGTGACGACGCGGCCGCTGCGTTCCATGCCAATGGCCACGCTCTCGGTGTTGGATCGGCCCTCGTCGTGCGCTTCCTTCACGCGGGAAAGCAGAAAAACCTCGTAGTCCATGCTCAGTCCAAAGAGCATGGCGAACAGCACGATGGGCAGCAGGGAATCGATATACCCAAGCGGCTCAAAGCGCAGGACGTTCGAGAGCCAGCCGTCCTGGAACACCAGCACCAGCGCGCCAAAGCTGGCCAGCAGGCTCAGCACGTTCAGGAGCACCGCCTTGAGGGGTAACACCACGGAGCGGAACAGCACGGCCAGCACCACGTACGTGATCACAAGAATCAGCAGCACGGCCTTGGGGAAGTCGGTGTAGAGCCGGTCGACGAAGTCCTTGAGTCCGGCCGCGCCGCCGCCAACGAGCAGATCGAGTCCGTGGGCGTCGCGGTAAGCGCGGATGGCCTCTACCAGGCCTTCGGCTTCGGGCGAGGTGGACGGCACGCTCGGCTCAACCAGCATGAACGCGGCGTTCTCGCGCGTGAATGTCTCGGCGAGCGCCCTGGCCCACGGGTCGCCAATCCCAGGCGCGTAGCGGTAGAGAAGCTGGTACTGCTCGAGCGTGATCCGTGGATCGATGGCGGTGATGCCGCCGACCCTGGCGACGCGCGGATCCGCTTCCAGCGCACGCGTGAGGGCGTGCTGCGCGGCTACCGCTTCAGGGGCCAGCGCGCCCTCGGGGAAGCGGGACACGAGGAACAGGGGCGTCTGATGGCCTTCGCCGAATTCGTCTCGTAGAAACTCGTAGGCCACGCGCGACGGCGAGTCCGGCGTGAGCACCCTGGCGTCTGGCGCGTTGAGGCGGACGTGCAGGAACGGCAGGCCGAGTACCACGAGGAACGCTGAAACGCTGAGGAAGATTGGCAACGGCCGCCGCATGACCGCCCGAGCCAGCCTGGCCCAACCGTTTCTCGGACCCACGCGCGGCCGCCACACGCGCCACTTGTTGACGCGCGGACCCAGGACGGCCAGCAAGGCCGGCACGAAAGTCGTGGCGGCCGCGACGGCGATCAGCACGACGAGGGCGCCGCCGGCGCCGATGGAGCGCAGCATCATGAACTCAAACACCATCAGCGACGCCAACCCGGTCAGGACCGCCGCGCCGGAGAAGACCACCGCCTTGCCGGCCGTCGCGACGGTACGCGGAACCGCCTCCTCGGTGGACCGGCCAGCGGCCAGTTCCTCGCGGAAGCGGCTGACCAGGATGAGGGAGTAGTCGGCCCCGAGCCCCAGGCCTACGAGCGTCACCACGTTCAGGGCGAAGATCGAGAAGCCAACCTGTTGGCCGAACGCCCACAGTAGCGCCAGCCCGACGACGACGCTTGCGCCACCCGCCAGCACGGGAATGCCTGCCGCGACCACGGACCCGAAGACCAGCACCAGCACGATCAGCGCGAACGGCAGACCCACGGTCTCGGCCCGTTGCAGGTCGGCCTCGCTCAGAGTCTGAATGTCCGAGTAATAGACGGGGGAACCCGCGATGTGCACGTCGAGATCCGACGATTCCAGCAGCCCGCGAAGGTCGGGCACGATGCGGTGGGCCACGTCGGGGTGCAGGTCAAAGAAGAGCGTGGCGTAGGCGGTGTGGCCGCCCGGCGCGATCTGCGTTGGGTTGTCGTGGTAGGTCGACACCCGCATGACGTCGGGGTGCGCTGCCAGCGGCGCCAGGACGCGGGCAGCCTCCGTCGCAAACGCCTCGTCCGTGACCCGCCACTCGTCGTGGTGAAAGGCGATCTGAATCGGCGAGCCGACGGCGCCGAAGTCCTGTTCGTAGCGCTCGAACGCCTCTTCGGCCTCGATGCCGTCGGCGGAAAACCCGCCGGCCCGCAGAATCGAGCCGACCTGCGGTAGCGCCAGCAACGAGAGCGACGCGGCCAGTAGCCAGGCCGCAACGATCGGCCAGCGCCAGCGCACCGTGAACCGGCCCAGTGCCTCCAGCGCGCTACCCCCGCGACGTGACGACGCTCTGTTTGGATTCTAGGCGGGGCAGGGCCACTCGCGGTCACTCCGGGTGAGTTCCGTTACCGTCGCGTTGTTCCGACCGACAGCGGCCCGGTCGGGCAATTCAACATAGGGGCTGCTACCGTTCGCGCGCCCAACACGGTCTGGGGCCCAGACCATGGCAGCTATCCATTTGGAGATCGGATTTGGGAAGCGCGGCAACCGGCCAGGCGTTTGATCCCCCGACGCGCCTGGGATCGCGCCGCTTCGTCACGCTGATCGCAATCATGGGATTGGGAGTGGCCGGGTGGCTGCCGGTCGTCAATTTCCTGTCGCTGTTCGTGCGGGACGACCTGGGTCGCGGTGTGGCCGGCGCGGGCGTGCTGCTGGTGGCCATGCACGGCGCGCGGGCCGTGTTGGGAATCTTTGCGTCGGTGCCTATTGCCTGGTTTGGCAGCCAGCGGACGTATGCCCTGGGGCTGGCCGGCCTGGCCGTGCTGGTGGCCGTAATGATCGTCACGCCGGACCTGGGGCTTTTCATCGTGGCGGCCCCGTTCGGCGGCCTGGCGCTGGGGTTGCACTGGTCAGCGTCGCAAACCTACGCCATGCAGGTGGCGCCGGCGGCGCGGCGGGGGCTGGCGTCGTCGCTGGTGAGCTTTACGGTCGGCGTAGCGCCCGGAATCGGCGGACTGGCGCTGGGTGTGTTGGCGAATGCCTTCGGGTTTCGAATCTTTGCGCTGGTTGCCGCCCTGATAATTGGTGCTGCGGCGCTTGCGGCGCTCACGGTGTTGCCGGCGGTGCCGGTGGCGCCACGGGCAAGTGACGTCAAGATTCGCGAATTGCTCCAACTGACTCGGGTGCCGGCGATTCGGCTGCTGGCATTTATCCGCGCCTGCACCACCGTGACGTACGGCGCCTTCATCATCCTGGCGGGACCGAAGCTGGTGGACGCCGGCGGAGATCTGACGGCGGTGGGGTGGCTGGTGTTCCTGTCAGCCGTTGGCGGGGCCAGCGCGCAAGTTGCGGTGGGGGCGCTCTCGGACCGCTGGGGTCGCCGCGGGGCATTGGCCGTCGCGCTGGCGGTCGGGGCGGTCAACACGGCGGTCTACGGGCAGATCGACGCGTTTGGCGCGTTGCTGGCGCTGTGGGTGCCCTACGCCTTCACACAGAGCGTGTTCCAGGGGCTGATCGTGGCGCTGGCGGCGGACGTGACACCGCACGGCCGCCTGGGTCAGGCCATGGCGATCGACTCAACCGCGTATTCGATTGGCGTGGCGCTGGCTGCGTTACTGGCCATTGCCGCCGGCGACGCCGTGCCCGCCCTGTTGTTCTGGGCGGGCGCGGCGGCCGGCGTGGCCTCGCTGGTGGCGATCAGCCGCCTGCGAGTGCGGAGCGTGGTCTAGTCGTGAATGACGACGAGCTTGTACTCGGTCATCTCTTCGACCGCGTACTTCGGTCCTTCCTTGCCCATGCCGCTGTCCTTGAGGCCGCCGTACGGCATCAGGTCGGTACGCCACTGGCTGCCCCAGTTGATGTGGATGTTGCCTGAATCCACGCTGCGGGCGAATCGCATGGCGGTGTCGATATCCTGGGTGAAGATGGCGGCGCTGAGGCCGTAGATCGAGTCGTTGGCCAACTCAATCGCCGCGTCCACGTCGTCGACGCGGGTGACGCCCATAGCCGGACCGAACAGCTCTTCGCAGGAAACTTTCATTTCGGGACTGACGCCGGCCAGCAGAGTCGGCTCGAAGAGTTGACCCGAGCGCTCACCGCCAACCAGCAGTTCGGCGCCCTCGCCCACGGCTTCATCGATCCACTTGCCGACACGTTCGGCATCTGACTCGCGAATCATCGGACCGACGGTCGTGGCGGGATCCAGCGGATCGCCGGTGGACAGGGCGGCCACGGCGGGAACGAGCGTCTCGACGAGTTCGTCGTAGACCGGCGCGGGCGCGATCACGCGCTGCGTGGAAATGCAGACCTGACCGGCGTTGGCGAACGCCGTTTGCGGGATGACGGTGCGGACCTTGTCGAGGTCGGCGTCCGGCATCACAATCACCGGTGCATTGGAGCCAAGCTCCATGGTGACCTTCTTGATCCCGGCCTGCTTGCAGATGCGCTCGCCGATATCGCGGCTGCCCGTGAAGCTGATCTTGCGGACGCGCGGGTCGGACACGAGAGCGTCGCCAATCTCGGCGCCGGAGCCGGTGACGCAGTGCACGGCTTCCTGGGGTACGCCGGCTTCGAGCAGCAGTTCGACCAGGCGCAGCGCCATCAGCGGCGTGTCGCTGGCCGGCTTGACCACCACGGCGTTGCCGCCGGCCAGCGCGGGGCCGACCTTGTGGCAGACGAGGTGCAACGGGAAGTTGAACGGTGTGACCGCGGCGACCACCCCGCAGGGCACGCGCATGGTGAAGCCGAACTTGCCTTTGACGCCGGGGCCGCCGTCGAGCGGGATGACCTCACCGTCCAGCCGCTTCGCCTCTTCGGCGGAGAGGTAGATGATCTCGGCGGCCCGCTCGACCTCCAGACGCGCCTCGGAAATGATCTTGCCTTCCTCGCGGGTCAGTTGGGTCGCCAGGCTGTCCGCGTTGGCCACGATCAGATCCGCCGTTCGGTGCAGCAGTTCGTAGCGTTCGAAGCCGGTCAGGCCGGCCATGACACGGGCGCCGCGCACGGCGCTGTCCAGAGCGCGGTCCACGTCGGCGGCGGTACCGCGAGGGACGGTGTCTACCACGGAGCCGTCGTAGGGGTTGAGCACGTCCATGCTCGACTGCCCGTTCGTCCAGGCGCCGGCGATGTACATCTTCATGGAGATTCGAGTCCTTTCTGACCAGGTCGAGCCGTTTGCAAGTCAGGGAGTGGGGCCCGTCCGACGGGGCGCCCCGGATGGCCAGCGTATTGTGACAGCACCGGCAGCGGCGCGCCGGAGGGATGGTTATGGGCGGCTTGCCCGCGGCATTTCTTGCGATACCGGTTGATTTGTGAAACATTTCACGTTGTCACCCGGCCCGGAGACGAAATTCGCCTGATGCCGCCCTGCCCTCATTCTGTCGGTCGGGCCAATAGACGCATCGCCCGCGCATCAGGTGCACGGGTCGGATACCATGCGCCGCTGGTCATGCCGACACGGTTGCCGACGGAGACACGCGGGTGCAACTGAGCGACCTAACGGCCGACGATTGGGTCAGGCTCTCAGAACTTGTGGCGCACCTCTGGTTCTTTGCGTTGGCGCTAATCGCGACAGGCCTGACATACATGCTCGCGCACGCCATGCTTCCATCGTTGATGGACACCGGCGACCTGCCGGTCGCCGTGGCCAAACGAATGCGCGCGCCGCTTTATCTGATCGTCGCGATGGGGTGCGTGGCCGTGGTGGTGCTCGTGATCAAGGGCACGCTGCTGGCGCTTGACATCCTGCCCGAGATCTATCCGCGGCTGGCGATCTAGCACGATGCACTACCTGGCCGCCCTCCTACCGCGCGTCACGCTCAAGCAGACCCTCATTATTGGCGGGGCCACCGCGCCACTGCTGGCGGGGGGCGCCGGGGTATTGGCAATCCTGCTGTATCTCTCCGCTGCTGGCGGGACGGCGACGCCGGCGCCCGCGCAGCCCATTGCCTTCGACCACTCGGTTCACGCGGGCGACGCGGCAATTCCCTGCGAGTTTTGCCACCGCGGCGTCGGCACTCAAGCGGCCGCGACGGTGCCGTCGGTTGAACAGTGCATGTTCTGCCACTCGGTCGTGAAGACCGACAGCCCGCAGATTCAGCTGCTGCAAGCACACTGGGACACGCAAACGCCGGTCAATTGGACGCGCGTGCATCGCGTGCCTGACCACGTGCGCTTCGTCCACGCGCCGCACATCCAGGCGGGTGTCGCGTGTGAGACCTGCCACGGCGACGTGGCCTCAATGGAGGAAGTCAAGCAGGTACGCTCCCTCGCCATGGGAGATTGCCAGGGCTGCCACCGCGAGAACTCCGCCTCGCTGGACTGTGCGACATGTCACAAGTGAGTCGGTCGGACCGGATGAGCGGTATTGGACGACGGCGTTTCCTCGTGGGGTCGGCCGCGCTGGCCGGCGGCGCGACTGTCGTGGCCTGCGCAGCGCCGGATCGCGAGTCGCAGGTCCAGAGCTTCGTGCTGCAGCCGGAACTCTCGCTGCCGGGCCAGGAGCTGTGGTTTGCCACGACCTGCGCGCACTCCGACTGCGGGAACAGCGTGGTGGTGCGCACGATCGACGGGCGCGCCAAGAAGGTGGAAGGCAACCCCGCGTTTCCGGTCAACCAGGGCAAGCTGAACGTGCGCAGCCAGGCGGGCGTGCAGTCCTTGTATCACCCGGATCGCTTGACGGTTCCCAGGCGACGACGAGGTCTGCGCGGGGCAAACGAGTTCGAAGACCTGGAGTGGCCAGCTGGATTGAATCTGCTGACCGAAAAGATGGCTGAGGCGCGGAGCGTTGTGGTGATTACCGGACCGATCAGCGGAACGCGGGCACGCATTGCCCGCGACTTCGCGACGGCCTTTGGCGGTGAGCACCTCGTCTACGAGACGCTGGAGTCCACGGTCTGGCGAAAGACCGTGCAGGATGGGTTGGGCGCGAGGCGGTTGCCGTATCTGGACATTGCCAACGCGCATTCGATTCTGTCCTTTGGCGCCGATTTCCTTTCGACCTGGCTGTCGCCCACGCAGTACGGCGTGGGCTACGGCGAGTTTCGCCAGGGGCACGGTGAGCGTGGCCGCCTGATCCAGGTCGAGCCGCGCATGTCGCTGACTGGCGCCAACGCGGACTCGTGGGTGTACGTGCATCCGGGGCAGGAAGGCGCGCTGGCGCTTTCAATCGCGCAGGTGATCGCCGCCGAGGGTCTGGCGCCTTCGGACAACTGGTTCGATGTCGTTAGCGAAGTCGGCGGTCTGGACGCGCTGAATGCCTATGCGCCCGACCGCGTCAGCGAGCGAACCGGCGTTCCCGTTGAGCGAATTCAGGAGATTGCCCGCGAGTTCGCCAGCCACCAGCCGGGTTTCGCCATCGCCGGCGGGCCGGCCCTCGCCAGTACCAACGGGCTGGACAACGGGCTCGCCGCCATGCTGCTGAACCACATGGTGGGAAGCGTCGGGCAGCCCGGCGGGCTGCTGCCCAACCCGAGTCTGCGCAGCACCGTGACGCCGCCAACCGAGCCGACGTCGTTTGCCGACCTGGCCGGCCGCGGCAACACCTGGCTGGAAGACGAAGCCCCGGACGTTGCGATTGTCTTTGAAGCCGACCCGGTATACGGAATGCCCGAAGCCACGCGGTTTGCCGATGCGCTTGGGACGATTCCCTTCGTCGTGGGCATCGGCACGATCATGAGCGAGACGCTGGGGCACTCCGACCTGGTGCTGCCCTCCACCCATCCTTTCGAGGAATGGGGCGACTTTGTGCCCGATCCGGCTCCGCGACAGCACGTGGTGGGTTTGCAGCAGCCGGTGGTCCGGCCGACAACGTCCGGCCGGAGCTTCGGCGACATTCTCTTGACCCTGTGGCACGACCTGCGACCTGACCTGGCCCCGCCCTGGGAGACCATGCGCGACGCGGTTCAGGCCAACGCCGCCGAGGTTTTCAGAGGCGGCGAATTCGAGGAGCGCTGGGTGGAGCTGCTGAAGAATGGCGGCGGATGGAATGACGACTGGGCGCCCGAGTTCAGATCAGCGCCGAACTGGCACATCAATCTGCTGGCTGAGCCGGCCTTCAGCGACAACGGAATCGAGTTCCCGTTGCATCTGATCCCGTTTGAGGGTGTGGCGCTGGGCGGCGGCGACGAGACCGCCAACCCCTGGCTGCAGGCCACGCCAGACCCGATTTCGACGGCAACCTGGACGACCTGGGTCGAAATGAATCCGACGACGGCGGCGGCGCTGAACGTGTCCCGCGGCGACATCGTGCGGATCGAGACCGCGCACGGTCAGTTCGAAGCCGGCGTGTACATTTCGCCGGCCGCCGCGCCCGGCGTCCTGGGCGTACCCGTCGGTCAGGGTCATGCTTTTGGTGGCCGCTGGCGCGAGGGCCGCGGCTCGAACGTGCTGGCCAGCCTGTCGCCGCTGACGGTGGCGGGCTCCGGCGGCCTTGCCTGGGCGGCCACGCGGGCGCGTGTCCGACCGACCGGTGACTATCGACAGCTCCCGACGATCGAGGTCCTGCCGAACGCACGCAACGACGTTGAGGAAGTAGTGGTGCAGATCACCAATGAGTAGCTCAGCCAACGAGGCCGCCGCCCGGGCGAGCGCCGTCTCGGAGATGGGACAGACCATTCCCACCGATGCCGAAGTCGGTCACCCCGAGGGGGTGCGCTGGGGCATGGTGGTGGACCTGGACCGCTGCACCGGCTGCCAGGCCTGCGTGGTGGCCTGCCAGGCCGAGAACAACATTGCCTTGAACGAGGAACAACGGGTCCTGGAACGGCGCGCGAAGACCTGGATTCGGATCGAGCGCTACTGGGAAGGCGAGTTTCCTAACGCGAAGGCTCGATTCATCCCGGTGCTCTGCCAGCATTGCGGCAACGCGCCCTGCGAGACCGTGTGCCCGGTGTGGGCGACCTACCACAACAACGAAGGGCTGAACGTCCAGGTCTACAACCGCTGCATTGGCACGCGGTTCTGCGCCAACGGGTGTCCGTACTCGGTGCGCTACTTCAACTTCTGGAATCCCGAGTGGCCGGAGCCGATGAACAACCAGCTCAATCCGGACGTGACCGTGCGAACGAAGGGCATCATTGAGAAATGCACGTTCTGCGTGCAGCGGATCAACCGGGTCCAGGTCACCGCCAAGACCGAGGGACGTGAGATTGGCTCCAGCGAGATTCAGCCGGCCTGCGCCCAGTCGTGTCCGACCAGCGCGCTGATCTTCGCCGACATCAACAATCCCGACAGCTATCCCGCACAGTTGGCGGAAGCCGAGGCCGGCCGCAGCTACACGCTGCTCGAGCACTTCGGAACCGACCCGGGCGTCATCTACCTCAAGAAGGTGGACCCGCACGCCGAGATTCACGAAGACGACCACGCGCCTGCCGAGGCGCACGCATGATTGCCCCGGAAGCCGCCGGTCTGAAGCTGTCGCTGCGTCCGCCGTACCGGCCGCAAGCGCTGAGCATCTCGCTGAACCATGCGGGTATCGCGCTGCTGGCGGTGCTGGGTGCGCTGGGCATCGTGATGTACGTCGTCAAGCTGATCACGGCCTGGGGCGATCGCGCGGAGTGGGCCTACCCCACCGCGGTCCTGATGTTCGTCCTGTCCACCGCTACCGCGGCGCCGCTGATTGCCTATGCCTCGCGGATGGCCAAGGGGTATTGGGCGCTGCCGCTGCGACGGATCGCGGCGCTGTATGCGGTGCCATCGGTGCTGAGCTTCGTGCTGCTGATCCCCATCATGGCCTCGCTGCCGCCGCTGGACGGCCGTTCCACGTTGTGGTTCGAGTTCCGAGCCGGCGCTCCGTTCCTGACCGACGCGCTGGCGCTGGCGATCTTGTTGCTGACCGGCATGGCGTTGCTCTGGTTCTCGGCGGTCCCGGATCTCGCCGGACCGCCCAGCCGCGTGCGCGCGATGGGTCCCTGGAAGCGCCTGCTCTTCCTGAACTGGTCAGGCTCTACCCGGCAGTGGAAGGTCCTGCGGGCCGCCAACCTGACATTGGGGGCGTTCTACCTGATGGGCTACGCCTTCGTGCACATGTTGCTCACCACCGACCTGGGCCAGAGCCTGCTGCCGGGCTGGCGCTCGGGGATTTTTCCGGTCTATAGCGCGGTGACCGGGCTCCAGGCTGGAATCGCGCTGACGCTGCTGACGGCGGCGGCCATGCGCCGGTTCTCGCCTGAATCGGCGCGGTTCCTCGGCGACGAGCAGGCCTCCGCCCTCGGCAAGATCCTGCTGGCGGCCACGTTGATGTGGTTCTACTTCTTCTGGTCCGACTTCCTGCTGATCTGGTACGCCCGGCTTCCCAGCGAGGTGGCCGCGATGCAGGTGACGGTGGCCATTACCTACAAGCTTCCGTTTGTGCTGGCCGCCGTGTTGATGCTGGTTCTCCCCCTGGCGATGCTCATCTTCAACAGGATCCGGCAGTCGCTCACGCTGATTGCGGGCGTCTCGTCGCTGATCGTGGTTGGCTTGCTCTTCGACCGAATCCGGTTCTTTGTCGCGCCCATGGCCAATCCCTCGCCGTTCGGCCACGCCATGGAAACGCTGCCCGAGCCGTACTGGCCGAACGTGAGCGACGTGCTGTTCATGATCGGCTTCATCGGCCTGATGATCGCCGTCTTCGTCTATGCCGCCTCGCGCATCCCGGTGCTCAACGGCTGGGAAATGCGCCAGGGATCGATGCTGCGTAAAGAACGAACGTTCATGAAGACCCACGTCCTCGTGATCGGAAAGCCGGACTGATGCAAGAACCGGTAGTTGCCGACACAAAAACCTCGAACCGCGAGCTACTGGACTTCGTCTTCGCCTGGCCGGCCTGGTTCTTCGCGGTAGGCGGCGCGCTCAACGGCCTGCTGGTGGCGGCGTTTGTCGTCGTGATCCTGATGTTGATGTTCGGCCTCCAGTTCCTTGGGTACTCGCACCCGGTCTACTGGGGCTTCCTGATCGTGAACTTCGTGTTCTGGATCGGGGTCAGTCACGCCGGAATCATGGTTTCGGCCATCCTGCGGCTGACGCAAGCCGAGTGGCGACGGCCCGTGACGCGTGCCGCCGAAGTGCTGACGATCTTCTCCCTGCTGACCGCGGTGCAATTCCCGTTGATTCACTCCGGCCGCCCCTGGCGCACGATGTACTGGACGTTCCCGTACGACTGGAACCGCGGCGCCTGGCCCAACCCGCGCTCGCCGCTGGTCTGGGACCCCTCGGCGATCTTCACTTACCTGACATCAACGATCCTGTTCGTGTATGTGGCGCTGCTGCCGGACCTGGCATTGGCGCGTGACAGGGCTCCGAACCCGGTCAGCCGCGCCATCTACGGCGTGCTGGCCATGGGCTTCCGCGGGACCACGCGGCAGTGGCGGATCCAGACGGTGGCCGGCCTGCTGCTATCGGCGATCATCCTGCCGATCTTCGTCTCGGTGCACTCCATCGTGTCCTGGGACTTCGCCGTCACCTCGGTGCCCGGCTGGCATAACACGATCTTTGCTCCGTACTTCGTTATCGGGGCCGTGCATTCCGGCGTGTCGGCCGTGGTGACCGTGATGATCGTGATGCGCTTCGCCTTCGGTCTGAAGCGGTTCATCAAGCGCGACCACATCGACTCGCTGGCGCGACTGCTGATCGTGGTGGCGACGGTCTGGCTGTTCTTCTTCCTGCTGGACTTCTTCTTCGGCCTCTACGGCACGGAACCGGCGGAAGTCGACACCTGGCAGCGGCGGTTGGTTGAACCGCCGTGGGTCGTGATCGCGATTACCTTTATCATCTGCGCCTACATCATTCCGGTGCCGATGTGGATGTTCCGCGGCATCCGGCGGAACTTCTTCTGGATGTTCGTAACCACAATCCTGGTCAACGTGGGCATGTGGCTGGAGCGCTACATGGTGGTGGTGCCGGCGCTGGAGCGGAAGAGCGGCCTTACATTCACGTACGGCGACTACGCACCTTCGTTATCCGAATTCATCCTCGTGGCCGCATCGTTTGCCCTGGTGATTCTCGGGTTCCTGACGTTCTCTAAGCTGCTGCCGATCATGCCGGCCGCGGATATCAAGGAAGGCCAGATCCTGGCCGACCGCATTCGAGTCGGGCGGGCAAACGTGCCGGCCGCCATGCGGGAGTGAGGTCTATGGCAATGCAGTCCCAAGCCAAACGCGAATTGCTGGCGCTGTACGAGGAGCCAGATCAGGCCGCCGACGCCGTCGAGCGCCTGCATAGCGCCGGGTTCGAGGACAACGACATCGAGATTCTGAGCAGCACGCCCTATCCGGAAGGCGCGTTCGGCGAGGGGCACACGAAGCACCGCCTATTCGCCTTCCCGTTTGCGGGCGCTGCCTGCGGACTGGCCGTGGGCATCGCCTGGATCGTTGGCGCTCAGGTTTCGCTGCCAATCATTACCGGCGGAAAACCGGTCGTAGCCGTGCCGGCCGTCATCCAGATTCTGTACGAGGGGACGTTGCTGGGCGCCGTGCTGTTCACGGTGCTTGGCGTGCTCTTCGAGTCCCGCCTGCCTGACGGGGTGGGTCTCTACGACGACCGGATCTCCGAGGGCTACATCGGCATTTCGGTCATGGCGCGCGAGCGCCGCCTGCCGGACGCTCAGATCGCGCTGGAAGAAGCCTCTCCCATCGACCTGCTCTCCAAGGAGGGCAGCCTCATGCACGCACCAGGAACCACGTGACCCTGCCCCGACTGCGACCACGCAACGTTGCCGCCCTTGCCGTGGGGCTGCTGGCGGCGTTGACGCTCGTTGGATGTGAGACGGGCGCCTATCCGCTCGACATCTTCCCGGAGATGCACTACCAAGCGTCGTATCGGACCCAGGAGCCGTCGCATCCCGGAGCGCCTGAAGGTTCGATACCGACTACAGGCGGCGAGCTGCCGGTGACGGACTTCGTTGCCATGATCGCGAAAGAAAACCCGATGCCGTTCACGGGCGAGTCCATCACGGCCGCGCGCGCGGTCTTCGAGACCAACTGCGCCATGTGCCACGGGGCCAACGCGGACGGCGATAGCTTCGTCGCCCGGCAATTCGAGCAATACCAGGAGAAGGCGCCTCCATCGCTGCGACGTGCGGAGCTCGCCGACCAGCAGGACGGCGCACTGTTCTGGACGATCACCAACGGCGTAAACCGCATGCCGTCGTTCAGTTCGTTGCTCACGGCCGAGGAGCGCTGGTCGCTCGTCAATTACATTCGGTCGATCCAGGAGTCGCCGGCGCCTGACGCCGCCTGAGCGGAAACGGTCCCATGGCCGAGAGTCCGGTCGCCCTGCTGATCGTCTTGCGCTTTGTCCACGTACTTGCGGCGGCGCTTTGGGTAGGCGGGGGGATCGTGGTGCTGGCCGTGCGCGCCGCGCCGAACATGGCGCCACTGACCGGCACTTCCAGCGCCGTCCTGGGACGAACCGTTGGACGCCTGGTCAGCACAGGATTCGCCGTTTTCGTGCTCACGGGCGTGCTGCTGACCTTCAATCGCCTTGCGGAGCAGACTATCGATGCGGCATACGTGGCGGTCCTTGTAAGCAAGGTGCTGATCGCGCTGGCCATGTTCCGGCTTGCGCTTCCCGGCCGCCGAGGGACGGTGTCTCACCCCCCGGGATCGGACAGCAAGCCTTGGTGGCAAAGTCGCACGGCCTTAATCGTCGGATTCGGACTTGCGATCTACCTGCTGTCGCTGATCCTCAACGAAATGGCCGAACTCAGCTTCAGGAGCGTCGGCTAGGCTGGACCCGGACACGATGAACGCAACAACCACCACGTCACCCCGCCCTCGGCTGCCGGCGAAACTGCTGTTGCTGGTGGCCGCGCTGACCGCGGCCGTGGGCTTCCTTATCTGGACCGGCACGCAGGGCGCCACCGTCTACTACCACACGGTTGGCGAAGTGCGCGCCATGGGTTCCGATGCCTTTTACCGCCTGATCCGCGTCAACGGAATCGTCGCGGACGGCTCGATTGCCACCTCAACCGACAGCAACCTCATCAGCTTCGACCTGCAAGACGATTCCGGGCGGCTCCCGGTCGAATACCGCGGTACTCCGCCCGACCTGTTCGGCTACTCGACCGAAGACCGCTACCAGGAGGTGATCGTCGAGGGCCAGCTCGAACCGAGCGGCGCGTTCCGCGCCCGCAGCCTGATCGTCAAGCACGGGCCTGAATTCGAGCCACGCGAGATCCCGTCACAGTAGGGTCCGCCAACGCCGCCTGCCGCGAGTCCGGCGCCTCCCCCATCACACCGCCAATGTCCCCGGCTATTGAAGCGACCGACCTTTATGTTCGGCTCGGCCAGCGCAATGTGCTCCGAGGCGTCTCCCTATCGCTGACGCTCGGCGAGCGCGTCGCGATCGTGGGGCCCAACGGCGCGGGAAAGACCACCCTGCTCCGGGCGCTGGCGGGTCTGCTGCCACCGCGGCGCGGCACGGTGAGCCTGCGCGGCGGCAAGGGCCCGGAAGACCCCGCGACGCGCGGCGGACTCGGGTTTCTGGGACACCGACCGCCGCTCTATCCGCACCTGACCGCCCGCGAAAACCTGGGATTCGCGGCCCGGCTGCATGGCGTTCCGGACGCCAGCGAGCGCATTCGGACCGCGCTGGAGCGCGTGGGACTCTCGGCCGATGCCAATCGCCTGGTCCGCGACTTTTCGCGCGGGATGCAGCAACGCCTGGGCCTGGCACTTGCATTGCTTCCCGAACC
>LXNI01001003.1_pt1 | contig 27751 bp, 25 predicted proteins | sample 809091 | NCBI WGS metagenome assembly LXNI01 (sample SAMN04870527, study PRJNA318959) | sponge metagenome | biome: 01000161; feature: marine sponge reef; material: water | host: Sarcotragus foetidus | place: Greece: Milos, Mediterranean Sea | collected 2013-05-29 | depth 5-7 m | reverse complement strand
GGATCCGTTCGGTGCTGAGTGTCACGATCATGCTCCCATGATCTGCTCGCACCCCCGCTCATGCTCACTTCCCGTTGGAAACCCGCTTCCCGCTCATGCTCACTTCTCATTGGACAACGCTGGGGATTGCCCGCGACATCGCCAATGCCTAACTTATTCGTGCACGCCCCCGACCCGGACCAAAAGCGCGTCCGGGTCTTCCAATGACCACCAGTAAGAGGAGGATGCGCGATCCCATGGATGCGGAAGCGAGACGGAACTACAGAGCGGCCCTAAAGCAGGCGGAAGCGGAGTTGGCCGCTCACGAGCAGCGCGGAGACGCATTGCGGGCAACGGTCGAAGGACTGAGAAACCTGCTTGCAGTGAAGCCGCGTGGAAGGACGCACCGGAAACCGGCTATGGCAAAACGAACCCGTCGTCGCCGGAGAAGTGCGGGAGCCGGACACCCGGAGGTCCCGCCGGCCACGTTCAGGGGTACAGGTCCCACCGCCGCCTATCGAAAGTTCATCGAGATGTACGGCGACAGCTATACCGTGCCCCAGATCAGGGACGCCCTGATCCAGGGCGGGGTAAGGTCCAGCTCCCCCACTTCCCTGCTCACGGGGATCCACTCCGTCAGGCGCCGTGACCGGCTGAAGGCGGAAGCCGAAAAGGCGGCAGCAGCGACCTGACAAGGGCAGCAATCGCCCCACGCACAAGCTTTCCGGAAGAATTTCGCGATGGTTCCGGCACGGAGCCCCTGCGCCGTAGCGGCACCGGCGCCGGACCATGCGTGGCGATCCGGTTGCCGCTCAGCCGGAAAGCGGGCATGATGGCATGAGGATCCGCAGAGCCGTGCTGCGCGAGTTGCCCCTGCAACTCAAGGAGTTCTTCGAGATCAGCAGCGGGGGCACCCAGGCCCGTCGTATTGTCCTGCTAACCCTCGAGGCCGACGGTTGCGAGGGATGGTCGGAGTGTGTTGCGGCAGAGACTCCGGGCTATTCGTACGAGACCACCGACACGGCGTGGCACATGTTGACACGCTGGATCTTGCCGGCGTTGATGGAACTTGAGGGAGACGATGCTCGCTCCCTGGTTCCGGTACCGTGGCTAAGGGGTCATCGCATGGCAAGAGCGACGGTGGAAATGGCTCTGTGGGACCTTGAGGCAAGACGGCGCAACGTAGCGCTTCGGGAGTTGTTGGGTGGAGTGGTCGACGCGGTCCCTGTGGGTGTCTCGATCGGCATTCAGAAAACGGATGCAGCGCTGATCGAAAAGGTCGGCCAATACCTCGCCGAGGGTTATCGCAAGGTCAAGATCAAGATCAAACCGGGGCGCGATGTCGATATGTTGCGAACAGTCAGGACTCGCTTTCCGGATGCGCCCGTCATGGCCGATGCGAACTCGGCCTACGCATTGCCCGCCGACCTTGAGCGTCTTTCCGCAATGGACGAATTCGATCTGATGATGATCGAGCAACCCCTGGCGCACGACGATCTCCTGGACCACGCCCACCTGCAGCGCCGCATTGAAACACCGGTCTGCCTCGACGAGTCGATCCGGTCCCATAGTGATGTCCGCCTGGCTTTGCATATCGGTTCGGGCCGAATCGTGAACATCAAGCCGGGGCGCGTGGGTGGGCTTGCTTCTTCGTTGGCCATCCATGATGCTTGTCGCGACGTGGGGTGGCCGGTGTGGTGTGGCGGGATGCTGGAGTCCGGGATTGGCCGTGCGCACAACGTGGCCCTCGCCACCCTGCCGGGCTTCACCCTGCCGGGGGACATCTCGAATTCCAGCCGGTACTGGGCCGAGGACATTGTCTTTCCCGAATTCCGGATGGCCGATGGCCTCATGCCCGTGCCGGACGGACCGGGCATCGGCGTAAACCCGCGCAAGGAGCGCATCGAGCGCCTGACGACACGGGTGGAGGTGTTCGAAGCGTAGGAGCCGGGGGCGGTGCCTCTAGCCCGAGGGCGACACGGTCCGCATGCAAGCAGGACAGTAGCGCCAGCTTCGGTCCAGCGGCTCGCCACACGGACATGTGGTGCCGCGAGGGCGACCGCACATGGGGCAGCCCCTTGCAGCTGGAGGCATCGCGGCTTCGCACCCCGGGCATTTCACCGCGGCGCCCCGCGTGAGCGAAATGATCCGCCCAGCCTCGTGGGGCGTGGTGATGTTCTCGGCGACCTGCCGCATCGCGTCCCGGCCCATCGAGCCCATGCCTGTCTGCCGCGCCAGAGTGCGAAGGGTCGTGATGGACGCCCCGGAAGTGACCGCCGTCCTGATCTCATCGTCCACGACCAGGACCTCGAAGACCCCGCTGCGGCCGCGATAGCCGTCGCGGCACACTCCGCAGTCCCCCCCGCCCCGCCCCCCGCACCGCGAGCAGACCCTCCTCACGAGCCTCTGGGCCACCACCCCGGCCAGCCCTCCGGCCACAAGGAACGGAGGCACGCCCATCTCGAGCAGCCGCACGATCGCGCTCGGTGCATCGACCGTGTGGATGGTCGACAGAACCAGGTGACCGGTCACCGCAGCCGACATGGCGATCTCGGCGGTTTCCCGGTCACGCACCTCGCCCACCAGGATTACGTCGGGATCCTGTCGCAGAATGGCGCGCAACCCGGACGGAAAGGTCACACCCGCCTTTCGGTCGATCTCCATCTGGGCCACACCCGGGAACCGGTACTCGACGGGGTCCTCGAGCGTCACGATGTTGATTCTTCCCGCGGCCAGCTCCGCGACCGCAGCGGAGAGCGTGGTCGTCTTGCCGCTCCCCGTGGGCCCGGCGGCGAGAAGTACACCCTGGCCGCGGTCCAGGAGCTGGCGGAGGCGGCCAAGATCGTCGGACGACGGTCCCAGCGAGGCCAGGTTGCGCGGCGCGTCGCCCGGATCGAGGAGACGAAGCACGGCCTTTTCGCCGCCCTGGGTCGGGATTGTGGAGACGCGCACGGTAAGCTCGGTGCTGCGTCGCTTGAGGGTGAAGCCGCCATCCTGGGGGCGCCGCCGGACCGAGATGTCCAGCCCCGCCATGATCTTGATGCGGGAGATCGCAGCCTGGTGGGAACCGGAAGGCAATTCCATGGCGGTGGCCAGAAGTCCGTCGACTCGCAGCCGGACGCGCGAGCCCCTGCCGCTGGTCTCGATGTGGATGTCGCTGGCACGACTGTCAATGGCGGTGGTGAGCAGGTGGTCGACTACCCTCACGATGGGGGCGGCGCTTGCTTCCTGCTCGAGGACCTGCAGTCCGCCCGTCGCCTCCGGCCCCCCCGGACCACCGAGACTGTCAAGGAGCTCCGGAAGCGCGCCGCCGTAGGCCTCCTGGACGGCGCGCGCCACCTCGGAAGCCGGAGCCACAACCGCCTCGACCCGGCACCCGGACTGGAAGCGCAGGTCGTCGAGCGTGTCCGTATCGAGAGCGTTGGCCATGGCGACGGTCAGGCGCCGGCCCTTGAGCTCGAGGGGAATGACGCTCTTCCTGCGAGCCAGCCCGGCCTCTATCCTGTCCAGCGCCCGCGGCTGGGGGCGAAGCGGGGGTGGAACGAAGGGAATGTCGAGCTGGGTGGCCAGGGCCCGCCCCAGCTGGATTTCGTCGACCACTCCCTTGCGCAGCAGAATGTCGCCCAGCGGCCGTCCGGAGCGAAGCTGCTCCTCGCCGGCATCGCGCAGCGCCTCGGCCGTGATCAGGCCGCCGTCCAGCAGCAGCTGACCCAGTAGTTCGTCGTGCCCTGTCATAGTGGATGAAGAATGGGGCGCGGGGCGGGGCGCCTACATGGCGAAACGGGACTACCTGTCCTGCCCCTTCTTCAGCCCGCTGTCACCTCCGCGGACGTGATCTGCGGATATCCGTCCGCGCGACTACGGCGTCGATATGGAGGGACGCAGGTCGAGGGTCACCTCGGCCGCCACGTGCCCGATGTCGGCCCGGTTCTTGAGCGCGTCCCGCAGGCGCGGATCGATCTTCTTGTAGGCGGCCAGCACACCGTCGCGCAGCCGAAGCCGGAGCACCTTCACGGCGTTCACGTCAGGTCGGCTGGTCCGGGTCTGCTTCTTCGCATCTTCCAGGTCGCGCGGTGAGATCTCGAAAGGGACCACACCGACATCGTCGTGGCGCTCATGATCCAGGTACTGAAGCGAGACGCTGACATCGCCCCGTGCCATCTGGTGCGATATGTCGCCGATGGCTCGAAACCGGGCCGCGAGCGGGGTGATCGCAGTACTGTGGGCGGCCTTTTGGTAGCCGGCGTCCACGAGCGTGAACAACCTGCGCATGCGCTCGGGCGTGGTGGCGTCGGATTCGGGAACCGTGGTGTCCATCTCCCTGCCACGCGCCTGCCGATCGTTCAGAGAGAGCGCGCGTTCCATGTCGCGGCTCCGGGCCCGGTCGATGTTTTCGAGGATTCTGTCGGGGTTGGTCCTGTAGCTCATTTCACCTCATGGCGATCGGTCGGGGGGTGCGTCGCCCGTGGCGGCCGCACCGTCCAGCATCGGATTCCGCCTGTATTGTCACGGCCTTCCGTGGTCGTGTTCAAGGCCGAGAAGCATAACGACTTCCGTATTGCCCGGCCAGAATCAGCGGCGTAGCTTGTGCCCCGACACCGGGTCCGTTGTCCTCGTTGCGGGCCGTCGTGGCTACCCCAGGATCGGAGTTGAACCGATGAGGAAAAGAGCGCTTTTCGCGATGACAGCGGCCCTCGCGGCCCCACCTTTACTCTCCTCGGGCGCCTTCGCTTTCGATAGCGCAATTCCCGGCGGTCATCCCGGTCCGGCCACCACCCTTTCCCATCCCCAGGAGCTGCTGGCCTACACGTCGTCACCGGGTGAGGGCACCGCCTACCGGGTTGCGGACAGTACGCAGATGTCGATGCAGACCCCGATGGGGCCCATGGACTTCACGAACCTGGTCCGCACGACGCTGACCATGTCATTCGATGCGGATCCCGCCGGCTTCCGTGTTACGGCCGCAGTCACCGACTTCAACGCATCCACACGCAATCCGCAGGGAGGAATGCAGACGATGAGCGCCGGCGCCGTTGAAGGGGCCATCGTCGCCGTTGTCGGGCCCAGGGGCCTGGTCGAGCTTGTCGACAAGCCGGATCTGTCGCGCGAGGCGGAGCAGATCACGCTGTACGAGGAGTTGGGCTACGACATGTTTCCCCGATTGCCTGCGAGTGCGGTCGCGGCCGGCGACAGCTGGACCGATACGGTGACGTGGAACTCCACCGCCGGAGGAGAGCGGTCCAGTTCGACCAGGATCAGGACCTTTACCCTTGGCGAGGAGATCGATGTCGACGGCGGCACGCTGCAGATCATCGCCCTGTCGGCCACTGTGGAGATTTCCAGCGAGATGGACATGGGAGCAATGACATTGGACATGAGGGCCAGCGGTACCCAGACCGGAAACTACTACTGGGACAACGGGGCGGGACTCCTTCGCGGGGCCGAACTCATGACCGACCTTACGGGAGAGGCAAAGATGGGCGGGGCGCCCCCGGTTACGGTCGCTTTGAAGGGACTGCAGCGCATCGGACGGGAGGTTTGACGAGATGACCGACAGATACGAGACGACCTGGGACGAGCCCGACGCGGCAGGCGTCCCCGGCACGGACGAACCCCCTCCGCGCCCGAACTTCTTCAGCCGGCTGTGGATGGTCTTCGCCAAACCGGGGGAACTGTTTGAGGCGCTCGCCCCCAATCCCGCCTGGTTTCCGATGGCGGCGTTCGGGGCTGCGGTCGTAGGCATCTCGCTCTTCCTGACCCCCGCCGAGGCCTTCTACGAGGCCGCTGTGGCCAACACGCCGCCCGATCAGCAGGCGGGACTGCGGGATCTGCCTCTCGGGTTTTTCAGGTGGATGGCGGTGGGCTTTGCAACCCCGTTCGTGCTGGTCATGCCGGTCATCCTCAGCGTGATGAGCTATGTGATCTTCGTTTTCATTCGCGGGGACAAGTCCACATTCAAGCAGCACCTCTGCGTGATGGCCCACGCGAACGTGCTCTCGGCGCTGGGGGCGCTCGTCACCTTGCCGCTCCGAATCATCAGCGGGAATGCCGAGGAGCGCCTGTCCCTGGCCGACCTGGCCCCGTTCCTCGAAGGATTCTGGTACAATGTGCTGAACGGGATGGACCTGTTCGCGATCTGGGGATGCGTAGTGGCGGGTCTCGGCCTGTCCATGCTTGATCCGCAGGGGCGCTGGGGTCCTAGGGCTGCAGTGCTGGTCTGCATCCTGGTCATCTTCTCCATGATCGGGCCCATGCTTCAGGCCATGTTCACGCCTTGACCGAGGCGCCGTCCGACACTGAAGAGAAGGGAACGGGCGGGAGGAAGGGGTCTGGTAGCGGACGGCGCGGCCAGGCGGTCCTGATCGTTGCGGCGGTGGCTGCTGCTTTTCACCTCTACGGCGCCGGAATCTCCCCTTTTACCGCGCTCGTGCAGCGTCCCGTGCACCTGGCGCTCATGGGGACGCTGGCGTTGCTGGGCGTGGGCGTGCGGGCGCTGCCGCGATCCCGTGCGGGCTGGGGGTTCAACGTCGCGCTGGGGGCTCTCCTGGTTGCGAGCGCGCTCTACCTGGTCTCGCAGAACGAGGCGCTGGTGGCGCGGTCCGGGAGTCCGACCGGCGTGGATCTGGTCGCGGGGGCGGTGGTGGTGGGGGCGGTGCTGCTGCTGGCGTGGCGCGCGACCGGGTGGGGACTGGTTGCGGTGGCGTGCGCCGCGCTGGTCTACGCGCTGGCTGGACCGTGGCTTCCCGGCGTCCTGGCCCACCGCGGCTACGATCCCGGCCGCGTCATCGAGCAGCTCTTCCTGTCGACGGAGGGGATCTGGGGCGTGCCGCTGGGAGTGTCGGCGGACTTCGTCTACCTGTTCGTGCTCTTCGGGGCCTTCCTGGACATCGCGGGCGGGGGCGGACTCCTGATAGCGCTCGCCGACCGGGTGGCCGGGCGGACCCGGGGCGGCCCCGCCAAGACGGCCGCGGTGGCGAGCGCCTTCATGGGTTCACTCTCCGGCAGCGCGGTGGCCAACGTGGTCACCACGGGCACCTTCACCATTCCCCTCATGCGCAGGTCCGGCTTCCGCCCATTCTTCGCCGGCGCGATCGAGGCCGCGGCGAGCACGGGCGGCCAGCTCATGCCGCCGGTCATGGGGGCGGGCGCCTTCATCCTGGCGACGTGGACGAATATTCCCTACGGCCGGGTGGCGCTGGCGGCCGCGATCCCAGCGGTGCTTTACTACGCGGCCCTGCTGTGGGCGATCCACTTCCGCGCCGCGAAGATGGGTATCGAGGGGTCGGCAGGCGGGCGTTCCGAGAGCGTCCTGAACCGCATCCATCTGCTGCTCCCCGTGCTGATCATCGTGCTGATGCTTGCGCTGGGACGGTCCCCCATGCGGGCCGCGTTCTGGGGCGTGGTGACGTCGGTTCTGGCGGCGTGCGCGGTGCGGCACACGCGTCCCGGGCTGGCCGCTTTGGCCAAATCGCTACGCTCAGCGGCTTCGGGGGCGGTCCAGGTGGCGGCGGCGTGTGCGGCGGCGGGAATCGTGGTCGGGGTGGCGTCGCTGACCGGGATCGGGCTCAGGATGTCGGAGCTGATCGTGGTGGTGTCGCAGGGCAACCTGCTCGTGGCCCTGATCCTGACGGCTCTCGGTTCGATCGTGCTGGGGATGGGGCTCCCGACCACGGCAGCGTACGTGGTGCTGGCGGCGCTGGGCGCGCCTGCTCTCGTCGAGCTCGGGGTGCCGCTGCTGGGGGCGCATCTGTTCATCTTCTACTTCGGGTGCATCTCGAATGTGACGCCGCCCGTCTCGCTGGCCGCGTACGCCGCCGCCGGGATCGCGGGGTCGCCACCGCTCAGGACGGCGTGGACCGCGATGGGTCTGGCGTCGGCGGGATTCCTGGTGCCGTTCATGTTCGTGTATGCGCCGCCGCTCATCCTGGACGGGACTGCGGGGGCGATCGCGATTACCACGTTTACCGCGCTGATTGGGGTGGTGGGGCTGGCGGGGGCGGTGATCGGGTATGTGCGGGGTCCGATCGGGATGGCGAGAAGGGTCGTGCTGTTGGGGGCGGCCGTCGCGCTGATCAGTCCGGGGTTCGTGTGGGACGGGATCGGGCTTGTGGGGTTGGTGGGGGCGGGGCTGGTGGGGGTACCCCTTGCGGAGCCGCCACGCTCGGACGACACTCGTGCGTCGAGTTCGCCTTAACAACCATCTTGACGCATCATCATAAAACCAACTAGAAACCATGAAACAACTGATCACATACTATATTATCGTCGCGTTCGCAATAGTCGGATCGGCCACCTGCTCCGATTCCGGCCCCCAGGAGTTCTTCAGCCTGGGCACCGCGGGCACGGGCGGCATCTACTATCCGCTGGGCGGCGCCATAGCGGCCCGCCTGTCGGTCATGGACTCCGTCCGGCAGTACACCGCTGAAGTGAGCGGGGGATCGGTCGAGAACGTCAACCGGTTGCGTGAACGCCAGACCGACCTGGCCTTCGCCACCGGCAACACCATCTACGAGGCGGCCACCGGCGGCCAGGACTACCAGCAGGCGGTCGCGGACCTGAGAATCCTGGCCCCCCTCTACCCGAACATGACCCACATCGTGGTGGCGCGCGGATCCACTGCGAACTCGCTCGCCGATCTGGCCGGCGGCACCGTCTCGGTCGGCCCGCCGGGAAGCGGCACCGAACAGATGTCGCGCCAAATTCTCGATGCCTACGGTCTGACCTACGACGACGTGACGCCGCGCTACCTGAGCTTCAACGAGTCGGCCACCGCACTGAGGGACGGCGCGCTGGACGCCGCGATCATCTCGGTCGGCTACCCGGCCGCAGCCGTCCTGGAGGCGACCACGACGGGAGGCGCACGCATCCTTCCAATCGCGGCGGACCGGGTCGACTTCCTGCGCGAGAAGCACCCCTACTACGTCCACGGCGCGATCCCGGCGGGCTCGTATCCTGGGATGGAAGAGCCCATCCCGACCGCGGCGGTCATGAACTGGGTCGTCGGGATGGCGGACCTGCCGGAAGAGGTGGTCGGCAACGTGGTCCATGTGCTGGCGGAAGAGCGGGACGCGCTGGCCCAGGTTCACGACATGGTGAACCAGATCGACATGGCGTCGCTCCTCGAGGCCCCCATCGGCCTGCACGCGGTCACGCAGGCGTGGGTGGATGCCAATCTGGGGGACGGGGGCAGATGACTTTGGCGAGGTGCTCCCCATGATCCCCCCGCTCACCTGCCAGCGGCACCACTTCTCGCTGCCCGACGATTTCCACTACCTCAACTGCGCCTACATGGGCCCGTTGCCCCTCGCGGCGGAACGCGCCGGCATCGAGGGCCTCAGGGCGAAGCGCTTCCCCCAGGCGATCGCGCCGGAGGACTTCTTCCGCCCCGCCGACGAACTCCGCGCCCGCTTCGCGCGCCTCATCAATGCGCCGGAGTCAAACCGCATCGCGACGGTGCCTTCGGTGTCCTATGCGGTGTCGACGATCACCCGCAACACCGAGGTGGGTCCGGGCCGCAACGTGGTGATCGTGCACGAGCAGTTCCCCGGCAACGTCTACCCGTGGCGCCGGCTGGTGGACGACAAGGGTGGGGAACTACGGGTGGTGGAGCCCGCGGGGGACGGGGTGCGCGGCGAAGGCTGGACGGATCGCATGCTCGATCGGATCGACGCGGGGACGGCGGCGGTCGCGATGGGCACCGTGCACTGGACGGACGGGACGCGCTTCGATCTGGAGGCTGTGCGTGAACGAACCTGGGAAGTCGGCGCGGCGATGATTTTGGACGGGACGCAGACGGTGGGCGCCGTTCCGGTGGATGTGCGGGCGCTTGCGCCGGATGCGCTGGTGGTGGCGGCGTACAAGTGGCTTCTGGGTCCGTACTCGCTGTCGCTGGCGTGGTTCGGCGAGCGGTATCTGGACGGGATCCCGCTGGAAGAGACCTGGATCGGGCGACGAGACTCGGAGAACTTCGCGGGGCTGGTGGACTATGCGGACGACTACCAGCCGGGGGCGCTGCGCTTCGATGTCGGGCAGCGCAGCAACTTCGCGCTCATCCCGGCGCTCTCGGCGTCGCTGGATCTGGTGCTGGAATGGCGGCCGGAAAGGGTTTCCGAGTATTGCCGGGTCCTCATGGCCGAAGCCTTTCCGCGGTTGCGCGAACTGGGACTGAGGGTCGAGGACGACCGGTGGCGTTCTCCGCACCTTTTCGGGCTTGGGTTGCCGCCGGGTGTGGACGCGGAACGGTTGAAGGAGAGCCTGGCGCGACACCGGGTGGGGGTGTCGTTCCGGGGGAGCAGCGTGCGGGTGTCTCCCTACGCGTACAACGATGCGGCAGATGTGGATGCGCTGGTGGCGGCGTTTGTGGAGGTGGTGTCGGGTGGTTAGCCTGAATCTGCAACGCCCGTCTTCTCCCGCCGGAATGCTCCCAATGAAACGCATCGCATCCCTCCTCCTGGCGACCGCGGCACCCCTCCTGCCCGCTGCGCCCGTTCTGGGCCAAACCACGATCACGTTGACCGGCGGCACGAACCTCGCGTCCCTTGCCATCGAAAGGGACGGCGATAACGATGACTACGTCAGGCGGATCATGCGTCTCTCAATCGGCCTGGACGCCACGATCCCGCTTTCGCAGCGCCTGAGTCTTCACCTGGGTGGCAGCTACTCCGAAAAAGGGACTGCATTTCGGGACAGGGCTCTCTCGGAATACCGGGGTTCGTTGAAACTCGACTATCTGGAACTGCGGATGCTGGGCAAGGCGCTGGTCTACCAGTCGCTTGGCGGTGTGAAGCTGCATCTACTTGCAGGCCCCGCCGTGGCCAGACAGGCATCCTGCTACCGGAGCGGCCAGGTTACCGTCAACCAAACGACCACCGGACATCGCACACCCTGCGGTGTGGAGGAGACATCATCGTTGGACCTCGGGGTGGTCGGCGGAGGTTCGATGGAGATGTGGATCTCCGACAGACTCGGGCTCCTGCTCAACCTGCTCCACACGCGGGGCCTTCAGGACATCGAGGCATGGACCGATCATATCACGATGAAGACGCGAACCCTCACTTTCCACACGGGGATCATCTTCTCCATCAGTTGAAGCGGCCTATCCGGGCCACCGTTCGGGGCCGATGTTCCCGGCGCCCCACAACGCGACACGGTCCCGCTCCCCCTCAGCGCACGGTCATGCCCGGCCCGAAGACCACCTTCGCGATCCCCCCCGCTTCGATCCCCTGCTCGCCAAACCACCCCTTTCGCACCTCCAGGGCGAAGGCGGTAGGCGCACCGGAGTCGACAATCGTCTCGTCGAGCGCCTCCAGTTGCTTGATGGCGATGATCCGGTAGGCCTCGTCGAAAAAGGCGACATCGAGGGACACGCGGGTATCCTTCATCCAGAAGGACCGCTCCTCGACGGTTGGAAAGACGAAGAGCATGCCGGTTCCGTCCGGGACCGTATCCCGGTTCATGAGGCCCTGGGCGCGCTGGTCGGGGAGACTTGCCACGTCCGCCAGCACCGTATCGGTTCCGAAGATGACCCAGGCCTTTCCGGGTGCCGGGCGGGGGCCCGGTTCCTGCGCGGCCGCGACGGCCTCCAGGCTCGCGGTTTGCTCCACCCCTCCACCTCCGTTCCCTCCACCGCAGGCGGCCACCATCACCGCCACAACAACCACCGCCACCCCCCACAACCCCGCCGACCACCTTCTCCACGCGTCTGCCATTCTCATGCCAATCACCTTGTGTTCCATGCCGACCGAACCGCCTCCGCCATCTCACGCCCTCCCCCCACCCCGCTTCCCCGCCTAACTTACGCTCCCGCGCTCGCTCCCTCCAACCCGACGACCCCACACGACCGGCCACCTCCCCCGCACCCAGCCCGCCCCTCGCAGCCGCCCCACCTCCCTCCCCGCCCTCCACCCCCACCCACCTCATGACCCTCGACCCCGCACTCCTCGACATCCTCGTCTGCCCCGAGAGCAGACAACCCGTTGCCGCCGCATCGACCGACCTCCTCGCCCGTGTCAACGCGTCGATCAAATCCGGCGACACCGTGAACCGCGGCGGCGACCCTGTCACCGACCCCGTCACGGAAGGACTCCTGCGCGAAGACGGCCAGGTCCTCTATCCCGTCCGGGACGGCATCCCGATCATGCTCATCGACGAGTCGATCGAGGTGGCCGGCCTCTGAGCGGTTCCCGCACCCGCCGCAGGGCGAGGCAATAGGCGGATGGGCGGGTAGGAAGCGGCTCCCCGCCCCCCCTTCACCCCGGCCGCACCATCCGCCCCGCCGCCACCGTCACCGCGTGGCCGAGCAACTCCACCCGGCCGCCCCGCTCGCGCACCGTGAGCGTCCCGCCCCGCGCCGACCTCTGCCGCGCCTCCATCTCGCGCTTGCCGAGGACGGCCGCCCAGTACGGGGTCAGGGTGGTGTGCGCGACCCCGGTCACCGGATCCTCGTCGACGCCGAGCCATGGCGCGAAGAACCGCGACACGAAGTCGACCGCGGGATCATCGCCCGGCGCCGTCACAGCCACCCCCATCACGCCGCCGGGCAGCGCCACCCGGCCCAGCGCGCCGAAGTCCGGCCGCACCGCCAGCACCTCGTCCTCGCACGCGACCACCACCAGGGCGACCTTCTCCGAGGTGGTGAAGATCGCGCTGCCAGCGGAGCCGGCACCGAGCCCCAGCGCCTCGGCCAACCCTGCCGGCATGGCCCCCTCGACAGGTCGGTTCGCGGGGAAGTCCATGCGCAGCCGACCGCCCTCGTCGTGAACCGTCAGCGTGCCCGAAAGCGACCGGAATCTCACCGGGCCGGCCACTCCAAGTTCGCACAGCAGCACCTGGGCGCTCGCAAGCGTCGCGTGGCCGCAGAGCGGGACTTCGGCCACCGGGGTGAACCAGCGCAGCAGCCGCTCGCCCGCGTCCCCCGGCGCGTAGACGAACGCCGTCTCCGACAGGTTCATCTCGGTGGCGATCCGGGCCATGGCTGAATCGGACAGTTCGTCGATGTCGAGGCAGACAGCCGCCGGATTGCCCCTGAACGGGGTATCGGTGAAGGCGTCCACGGTGTAGTATGGGATTTTTCGACCGGTCATTTCTCTCGGACGGCTGGTAATGAAGTCCCCGTGTCGCAACGCGCCAGCCGCGCCGGGGGTCTTTCAACGGGCCGCCAGTTCCCTGGTGGAGTTGCATGGCTGCTCGAACGGAGCGCGGTTTCAGCGGGGACCGCAAGGGTCGAAAGGCCGGTAAAGCAATGCCAAAATCCACGTTGGAGCGCGGGTGACCAACCCCGGCAACCTCGTCACTGCGGGCGGTTTCGCCCGTTTCTACACCCCGCTGGCGGCCACCAGCCTCCTGCTGACGGCCACCAATCCCATCCTGGCCGCAGCTCTGGCACGCTCCGTCGACCCCGTCATCGCCCTGGCAGGATACAGCGTCGCCTTCGCGGTCTGCGGCGTCCTCTACGCCCCCCTCTTCGTGATGCAGCAGGTTGCCGCCGCGCGCCTCCTCGCCGAGGCGTCGTTTTCGCCCGTCAAGCGCTTTGCCTACCTGATCGGCGCGGTGATGTCCGTGGTCGGGGCGTTGATCGCGTACACCGGAGTCGCCGGCGACCTCGTCTTCGCGACGGTGGTCGGGGTCGGCCCCGAGGTGCTGAACGAGGCCGTACGCGCCATGCAGTGGCTGTGGCCGGTCCCGTTCCTGACCGCGGTGAGGGCCGCGCACCAGGGGCGGCTGGTCGCGGGGCACCGCACGGTTCCGATCGCGGCCGCGACGGGGGGGCGGACGGGGGTGCTGGCGGTGGTGTCCTTTGCGTTGCTGGCGACGGGTGGGGGCGCGTGGGTCGGGGCGGCGGCCTTCACCGGCGGGCTGGTCGTCGAGACCCTCGTGGTCATGTGGTCGCGCACCCCGGAACTCCAGCTCGAGCGCGAAGACTGCGAGGCCGACAGGGAAAACGTGGCCCGCTTCTCGGCGCCGCTAATGCTCAACGTGCTGTTGTGGTGGGGCACACCACTCATCATCAACGCGGTCCTGGCGCGCACTGCCGATCCTGATCCGGCCCTGGCTGCCTTCGGGGTGGTCGAGGGATTGGCGTGGTTCATCGCGGCGCCGGTGGGGCAGCTGCAGCACGCCAGCATTGCGCTGGTGGAGTGTTCCGAGACGCACCGCCGCGTGAAGAGGTGGGGAGCCACGGTGGCCTTCTCGATGATGGCGGTGCTCCTCGTCCTGTCCGTTCCGGCGATCCGGGAGCCGGTGCTGCGCAACGTGTTCGCCCTGGACGCGAACCTGGTGGCGCTGGCCGGGGCCGCGCTGCCGATCGCGGCGGCGTACCCGCTCCTGTACGCGATCCGCCAGTACTACCAGGGTCTATTCGTGCGATCGGGGCGGACGGGGGTGGTTGGGGCGGGAGCCGTGCTGCGGATTTCGGGCCTCGTGGCGGCGGCGCTGGTGGTGCAGGGCACGGGCGTGACCGGGGCGGTGCTGGGGGTGGGGCTGGCGGTCTTCGGCCTGACGATCGAGGGGGCTTTCCTGGTGCGCTATTCGCAGCGCGAGGTGATGCCGGAGTTGCGTGCCAGCCGGGCGGCGGCGGTGAATCCGGAGGCGTTTGAGGGGGTGGCGTAGGGGCAGCTCGTGGACAAAATCCCCAGCTTAAGCCGCCCGCTTCCCCTTCAAAAAGTCCATCATGATGTACTGCCCGAGCGTCATCGTCGACGTGAAATACGCCTTCCCCCGCGCGATCTTGCTCACCTCGCGCACGAACCGCACCAGGTACGGATCGTTGGCCAGCATGAAGGTGTTGATCGGGATCCCCGCGCGCCGGCACGCCGACGCCTCACGGTAGGTCGCGCGCAGAATGTGGCGGTCCAGCCCAGCCGAGTTCTTGTAGATCCGGCCCCGGTCCAGGGTGATCGCGCTGGGCTTGCCGTCGGTGATCATGATGATCTGGCGCATGTCCTTTTTCTGCGCCTTGAGCAGCCTGCGCGACAGCTCGAAGCCCTCGGCGGTGTTGGTGTGGAAGGGTCCCACCTGCGCCTTGGCCAGCTGTCCCAGCGGGATCTCCTGCGCGCGGTCGCCGAAGGTGACGACCCTGAGCGAGTCCCCCGGAAACTCGGTGCGGATGAGGTGGGAGAGGGCCAGCGCCACCTTCTTGGCCGGCGAGAACCGGTCCTCGCCGTAGAGGATCATGGAGTGCGAGATGTCCAGCATGAGGACGGTGGCGCACGAGGAGCGGTAGTCGGTCTGGTGGACCATGAGGTCCTTGTAGTCCAGGTTGAGCAGCGGGGTCCCCGGAGCCGGTTCGCCCGCGGCGCCGGGAGCGGTCTTGCCCCAGCCCTGCGGCGGGACCTGGAGCCCCTCGCGCGCGATCGTCTTCTTCAGCGTCTCGGGGAGGTCCAGGTTGAGGGTGTCGCCGAATTCGTAGGCCTTGCTCCCCGCGTCGGATTCCACGCCGGTGGCGTACTCGCTGGTCTCGTGGGAACCGATGCTGGACTTGCCCATGGATGACAGCAGGTTCCGGAGCGCGCGGTATCCCAGGAAGTCGAGTCCTTTCCTGGTGAGGTTGAAGTTGACCAGTTGCGCCGCCTCGCGGGCCTCGTCGACCTTGCCTTCGCCGACGGCTTCCTCCACCGATCCCCCCAGCCCTCCCGCCTGCTCCAGCGTGATGTAACCTTCCTCGACCATCTTGCGAATGATCTCGTCGAGCAAGTCGGCGATCTCCTTTTGGACCTCGGGATTGCCGGGACCCTCGCCGCGCAGCTCCTCGATCATCTCCTCCGTCAGCTGGCCGCTCTGGGCGAGCGCGCGCAGCAGCGCCTGTTTCAGCGCCTCGAGCGAAGAGGTATCCTCAGTCCCGGACCAGCCCCAGTAGGGGTGGAAGTGCGGCCCTCCGGCGAACCCGCCGTCGAGGAGGAATTCGGAGAGCTTCTCGAGCAGCTTCTCGAGGTTGAGGGCGTCGAGCCAGCTCTTCCGGTACTTGGTGTAGGTGGTGAATCGCATGATGAACAGTAAGACGGGACGCGATGAACGCGCCATGAAGGGCGGTGTGCGTCAACAGTACGGGCCCGGATCAGGCCCGGCCGCGCCCGGCGGGCGTACACCGCCATGATCGGCGACATCCCCGGCTTCCGCCGCGCTCTTCTGGGCCACTTCGACCGGAGCCGCCGCGCGCTGCCGTGGCGCTCGGAGCGGACGCCGTACCGGGTCATGGTGTCCGAGTTCATGCTGCAGCAGACGCGGGTGGAGACGGTCATCCCCTACTACGAACGCTGGCTGCGCAGGTTCCCCGGGTGGGAGGCGCTGGCTGAAGCCGGCGAGGACGAGGTGCTGCGGGAGTGGACGGGCCTGGGGTACTACCGGCGGGCACGGAATCTGCATCGGGCGGCGCGGGTGGTGCGCGAGCGGTTCGGAGGCGAGTTGCCGAAGGAGCCCGCGGCGCTGAAGCGGCTGCCCGGCGTGGGCGAGTATACCGCGGGCGCGGTGGCCAGCATCGCATTTGGGCAGGCGGTTCCGGCGGTGGACGGGAATGTGAGGCGGGTGCTGTGCCGAATTCTCGACGTTGCGGCGCCGACGGCCAGCCGGCTGCGCGAGGAGGCCGCTCGCCTGGTCGATCCGGGGCGGCCGGGCGACTTCAACGAGGCGCTGATGGAGTTGGGGGCGACGGTGTGTACGCCGAGGGCGCCGGGGTGTGGGGGGTGTCCGGTGCGAGGATGGTGTGGGGCGAGGGGGGCGGGAACGGTGGATGAGCGGCCCGAGCGGCGCCCGCGCAGGGAAGTGGCGAGGGTGGGGTATGGGGTGGCGGTGGTGGTGGGTGGCGGCCCCTCGTCGACCGTCACCCTTCTCCGCAAGCGTCCGGAATCGGGGCTCCTGGCCGGCATGTGGGAGTTTCCATCGATCGAGTTGTCGGGGGATGAAAAGCCCGGCGACGTACGCATCGCCGCTGCCGCCAACCGGTTGCTGAAACACCTCGGCGTCCCCGCCCACCCCACCACCCCCCTCCGCCCCATCCGCCACGCCTTCACCCACCTCCACGCCACCTATCACCCCAACATTTGCATGCCCCACCCGCCAACCCCCTGCAATCCCCCCACAACTTCACGCCTCCCTCACCCAACCCCTCCCATCCCCCCCACGACCCCACGCATCTCCCACCCAACCCCTCCCGCCCCCCACCCAACCCCCCTCCCCATCCCACCACACGCCGCCGACAATGGCGCGGACCTACCACCCACCCCCACCTGGGTCCCCCTCGCCCACCTCAACGAGTACCCCCTCCCCGTCGCCCAGCAGAAGATCGCGGCGCAGCTCAGGGCGTGGCTGCGCGATAACCTCCCCCGCGCGTCCGGCTGATCTTCCGGTTCGAGACCAGTCCTTCCAGCACCAGTTCGCACGCCGCCGCCTTCACGCCGGCCGAGCTGTCCTCCGGCGCCAGCCCCACCAGCCCGGTCATCTCGACCAGCCCCGGCACCTGGCTGAACCCCTCGACGCACGCCGCCGCCGCCGCGTCCTCCGAGACCTGCATGACCCCGCCCGATTCGAAGTACTCGACGATCGAGTCGCAGTCGGCGCCTCCGGCCACTTCCTCGAAGGTCAGTCCGGCTGCCGCGGAAACCAGCTCGGTCGCGATCCGGCGCGCGCCCTGCATCTCGCCCTCGTACTCCAGCTCGAGCTTGCCGGTCATGGCGGGGAGCGCGGCGTAGATGTCGCCGATGCGCGGGACCGCCTCGTCTTCGCCCTGAAGGATCGCGCGCCGTTCCGCGCTCGACACGACCGTCTCCATGACCGCGATCGGCATGCGCTGGCTGACCCCGCTGGTCTGGTCGACCCGGTTCTCCATGCGCGCCAGCACCGTGATCCGCTCGACGATCTCGCGCACGAACGGCGGGATGGAAACGGGGAGGCCGTCGCGCGACACCCACGCCTCCTGCTCGGTGATGGCCAGCGCCGTCGCGAGGTCCTGCGGGTAGTGGGTGCGGATCTCGGCGGCGATCCGGTCCTTGAGCGGCGTGACGATCTTGCCGCGCGCGGTGTAGTCCTCCGGGTTGGCGGTGAAGGCGATCAGGAGGTCGAGAGGGAGGCGGACCGGGTAGCCCTTGATCTGCACGTCGCCCTCTTCGAGGATGTTGAAGAGCCCGACCTGGATGCGCGGCGACAGGTCCGGAAGCTCGTTCATGGCGAAGATGCCCCGGTTCGCGCGGGGCAGCATCCCGTAGTGGATGGTGAGCTCGTCGGAGAGGATGTGGCCTCCGCGCGCCGCCTTGATCGGGTCGAGGTCGCCGATGATGTCGGCGATGGTGACGTCCGGGGTGGCGAGCTTCTCCAGGTAGCGCTGTTCGCGCGCCAGCCACTCGATGGGCGTGGCGTCGCCGCACTCCTCGATCATCATGCGGCCGTGCTTCGAGATCGGCGCGAGCGGATCGTCGTTGACCTCGCTGCCGGCGATCACGGGGATGTGCGGGTCGAGCAGTCCGACGAGTTGCCGAAGGATCCGGGACTTGGCCTGGCCGCGCAGCCCCAGCAGGATGAAATCGTGGCGTGACAGGATGGCGTTGGTGAGTTGGGGGACGACCGAGTCCTCGTAGCCGTGGATGCCCGGGAACAGGTCTTCGCCCGCCCCGATCCTGCCGATCAGGTTGTCCCGGAGCTCGTCGCGGACGGTGCGGGTCCGGTAGCCGGCCGCCCTGAGCTCGCCGAGGGTGGTGGGTGCTGGTTGCGTCATGGGGGTAAGTTAACACGTGACCGAAATCATACCCGGGAGTACCGTTCATCCGCACCGGCACCAGCCGGCGCTTCCGACGGAGCAGCTCATCGTGCGCGAGCCGCCCGACGCCGAGGCCGTTCCGCTCGACGTGGTGTTCGTGGGCGGGGGCCCGGCGGGGCTGGCGGGGGCGATCGAGTTGGCGCGTCTGGTGGCCGAGGGCAACGAAGCCGGCGACGGGGTGGGCGAAGTGGAGATCGGGGTGCTGGAGAAGGCCGAGGGGCTGGGGGATCACAACCTTTCGGGCGCGGTGGTCAACCCACGCTCGCTGCGAGAGCTGTTTCCTTCTATGTCATGGTCCGACTTACCGTTACGGCGTCCTGTCGAGCGCGAGGCCGTGTACTTTCTGACCGAGCGGAGGGCAGTGCGCATCCCCGCTCCGCCCACCATGCGCAACCACGGCAACCACATCGCCTCGATCTGCGAGATCGTGCGGTGGCTGGGCGGGCGTGCCGAAGATCTGGGCGTGATGGTTCTTCCGGGGTTCCCCGCCGACGCGCTGCTTGTGGACGGCCGGGACGTGATCGGCGTGCGAACCGCGCCCCGCGGCCTGGACCGGGACGGGGAGCCGGCCGGAGCCAACTACATGCCGCCCGTGGACGTTACCGCTCGGGTAACGGTTTTGTCGGAGGGGACGCGGGGTGCGCTGTCGCAGGCGTACCTCAACTGGCAGGGCATCGGGTCGGCGAATCCGCAGATCTACTCTCTGGGCGTGAAGGAGCTGTGGGAGGTGAAGCGGCCGCTGGACCGGATCATCCACACCATGGGTTGGCCGCTCATCAGGGACGGTTTCGGGGGAACCTTCGCGTATCCGCTCGCCGACGACCTTGTGGCGCTCGGCCTGGTCGTGAGCCTCGACTACCGCGACGCGCGCCTGGACGTGCACGGACTGCTGCAACGGCTGAAGCATCACCCGCTTTTTCACGGCATACTGAAGGGCGGCGAAATGGTGGAATGGGGCGCCAAGACGATACCGGAAGGCGGCTACCATTCGCTCCCCGAACGCCGGCACGGAAGCGGGATCTGCATCGTGGGCGACGCGGCCGGTTACGTGGACGTGGCTTCGCTCAAGGGGATCCACTACGCCATGCACTCGGGAATCCTGGCGGCGCGCGCGATCTACGCGGCCCTGAAGGCGGACGACGTGTCCGAGGCGGGGCTGGCGAGCTACACCGCCGCGGTGGACCGGTCGTTCATTGCGAGCGACCTGCGCCGCAACCGGAACATGCGGCTGGCCTTCAAGAGCGGGTTCTTTCTGGGCGGCGCCAAGGCGAGCCTGGCGACGGTGACGGGCGGGCGGATCCCGGGAGACAGGATCGCGACGGAGACGGATGCCGCGGAGACCAAGAGGATCGGGGGACGGACAGCCGCCGCGGGGAGTGCCGGCCCCCTGGCCGTGTCCAAGGTCGACGCCGTCTTCAAGAGCGGAAACCAGACCCGCGACGACATCCCGTCGCACCTGACCGTGGGCGAAGACGTATCCGCCGAGGCGGCCGAGATGTACGTTCACATGTGTCCCGCGGGCGTGTACGAGCGTGACGGCGACCGGTTGCGGGTGAATGCGCCCAACTGCGTCGACTGCAAGGCCACCGACGTGCTGGGCCCGAGATGGGCCCCGCGCGAGGGAGGCAGCGGGCCGCGCTACCGGCGAATGTGACCCGGCCTGGCGGGCGCGGTGGCCCCCACTGGAAAAACGACCCCGACCGAGGAGACGACAATGAGCGACGGACGAGGAAGCGGCAATGTGGCCGAGGTGCCGCCGGCCGGTCCGCTCTGCCTGACCGGGCGGATCAAGGTTGAGGTGGGCGGTGAAATCGTGGCCGACACGGACGATGTCGCGCTGTGCCGGTGCGGTCATTCGAGCAACAAGCCGTACTGCGACGGGTCGCACCGCACGGTCGGGTTCGACGACCCGGGCGTGATAGAGGGGGGGCGGCTGGTGGGGGGTGGTGGTGAGGCGGCCGCCGGCGAAGAGGTCACCATCGTCTGTGCGACCGACGGGCCGCTGCTGGTGCGCGGGCCGCTCAAGGTGGTGGCATCGGACGGAGGGACTTCCGAGGGGACGAAAGGGGCGCTCTGCAGGTGCGGGGCGTCGTCGACGAAGCCGTTCTGCGACGGATCTCACCGTGATGCGGGGTTTATAGGGGGGTGAGGAGACGGAACACTGCACGGAGAGGACCCATGAACAGAAGAAATCTGCTGACCATCGCCGCCATCGGGATTGGCGCCGGTTGCGTTACAATCGGCGTCCCGGCTGCCACGGGGCACCTGGCGTACGGGGTCCCCGCGACGTCGTACACCGTCTACGAAATCGTCGATACCATCTTGACCGAAATGACCCCGCCGCAGGGGGAGGCTTCCGCGGTCACGTCCGCGTCCTCGACGACGCTGCTTCTGGAATCCCTGAGATCCACCAGCGTGAGTGGCAGTGTCGCGTCGACCTTCAAGCAAAGTTCGGCCTTGAGCGCGTTGTCTGGCCGCATGCGCATCAGGGGCCGGGTCAGGGGCTTCGATGCCACCCGGTCCACCCCGGCTGCAGGAGTCGTATCCGGTGACCTCGACGATGTCTCCGGGTACCTTCTGGCGATGATCAGTCGGCACGGACTGGATGAACTGGTGTCGTTTCCCGCGGTCTCGGGTGCAGCCGCGAACGACTATCTCTTCCCCATGCTCGGCCACGCTCTCTTCCCTCGCATGCCCACAGCCTGGGTGGATCCGGGGGACAGCTGGGTGGATACGGTTACAGTCACGGACGACGGGGAGGGAGCGTCACCTGCAACCACGTGGATCAGAACCCACACCCTCGTGGGCGACACCCTGGTGAAGGGCCTGATGCTCATCCACATCGCGGTGGCGAGCAAGGTCACGATGGAGGGTGCGACCGAAGGGGAGGGAATGCCGATCACGGGGGAGGTGACGGGTACGATGAACGGCTCGATCATGTGGGACCCCGAGCGCAGAATGGTAGCCTACGCGGAGTACCACCGGGACTGGCGAGTAGCCGCAACCGAAAGCGGGGAGACATCCCGCCCCGCCCGGACCATCACCGGACCGACCAGAATATGGCGAACAAGATGAGGATGCAGCGTGCCACACCGGGAGGAACCATGACCAGGAGGACCCTCTGGACGATCGCTTTGACCGCGGTGGTCGCCGGCTGTACGGGACCCGGCGCCCCGTCTCCCGCGGACACCTTCACCTACACGCTCCCGTCGCCGCCAAACGCGGTCTACGAGATTGCCGACACCATGGTCCTCGGCGTGAATTCGCCCATCGGCGCCCTGGAGGTCGTTTCGGGCGCCACCGTCACCATGGGTCTGGCTTTCGCGACGGACCCGGGGGGCGTGCGCGTCACGGGCACCGTGGAGAGCCTCGAGGCCACGATGGACAACCCGATCGGGCCCGCGGAAACCGCGGATCTCGACGACGTTTCGGGCACCCTCGATGTCCTGCTGAGCCGCGACGGGGTGGTCGAGGTGGCCTCGTTCCCCGAAGTCTCCGACGCCCTGGCTCCGATGTCCTCCTTCCCCGTCCTGGCATACCTGCTCTTTCCCCGTCTCGCCGAGGGCGTGCCGGATCCGGGGGCGACGTGGACGGACTCGGCGACAGTGTCCTTCGAAGGGGACGTGAGCCTGAACTCCACCATGGCCAGCACGTACACCTTCGTGGGCGACACCGTGGTGGACGGCCTTTCGCTTCTGCACATCGCGGTCGCGTCCGAGGTCACGATCGATTTGGAGGCGGAACAACAGGGGACCTCGCTCAATCAGACGCTCGCGGGCTCGGCGAACGGACTCGTGCTCTGGGACCCGGCGCGCAGGCTGGTGGCGTACGGCCGGTTCGAGCGCGACCTGGAGGGGGACATGACGATGCCGGGTATTCCCGCGATCCCGGTGGGGGCTACCGGGCCGACGGTGTTCCGGCTGGGTGGTTAGCGTGGGCGCGGAACAATACGGAGGTGAGCGGCGTAAAGAACTAAAACGCTAGGATTCACCAGTGGGCGGGGGCTCTGCATGCGGCACCAAACCAGACAGTCGCTTGAAGCTTAGAGCTGTCTCCGCCCCGGGGGATCTGGTGCGGGCGATCACTCTTTCGGCGCTCATCGCGACTGCCGCTGCGTTCGGTTGTGCAAAACCTCGCGCCACCATGGGCTACGGATTGCCATCGCCGCCGGACGCAGTCTACCGGATTGACGAAACCGTGGAGGTTTACATCGCGGCGCCCGGTGGAAGCTGGGAGGTTGCCGGGGGATACTCCCTGACTCTCGACATGGGTTTCGAGATGGAACCGGGTGGGATGCGGGCAAGGGGGATCGTGGAGAGCTTCGAGGGCTCCCTGTCGGATCCGCTCGGGGACCTTGGCTACCTGGTCGGGACCATCGACTTCGTGGCGAATCCCGGGGGCGTTGTCGAGGTCGAGTCATTCCCGCGGCTTTCCGGCCTGTCCGCCCGGGAACTCTCGCTCGCCGGGCTGCCGTACGATCTCTTCCCCCGCCTGCCCGGGGACACGGCGAGCGCGGGCGCAACCTGGGCCGATACGGTGTCTTGGCACACCGACCAGGAAGAAGCGGAGCAGTCCTACATTGCGAACTACACCTACATGCTCGTGGGAGACACCGTCGTGGACGGGCGGAACCTGCTGCACATCGCGGTCGCGGGCGAGGTTGAGTTCTTCACGGCCTGGGACGAGCCCGGAAACCTGTTGGTTCGCCGGCTGAAGGGACCGTTGACCGGCTTCATCCTCTGGGATCCCGAACGCGGACTGGCAGCCCACCACGAATACGAGAAGGACCTGGTGGGGACGGTGACCAGGGAAGACTCGTCCTTCAAGGCGAGCTTGTCGGGGCGCAGGAGGATGCACCTTGGGCGCTAACAGAGAAGCGGCGAGAGTCAGGGCTCTCGGTGGGGCAATGCGCTGGGCGCGCAAATGTAATCTCCAGTTTACAAGATGTAATGTCGAATTGACATCCATAGCGCCCGCCAATCCACTCGCCTAGGATTAGACCCGTCACCCAGGACAAAGCCGGAGAACGGAGGTCCCTGGCGGATTTGCCCGGGGAGAGTCCCGCACACCTCCAAAAGAAAACAACAATGACCAGAAAAACTCTGCTCACGATCATCGCCGCCACCGCCACCGCCGCCTGCGTTCGCACCGGCGGCCCGTCCTTCTCCTACGCGGTCCCGTCGCCCGCAAACGCCGTCTACCAGGTCGACGACAGCATGTCGATCGAGATTGACGCGCCGACGGGCGGCATGGCGATCACGGGCGCGGGTTCCGTGACAATGGCGCTGGACTTTCAGGCCGACCGTGACGGCCTCGTGTACGTCGAGGGAACCGTCGAGGCTTTCGAGGGCTTCATGACGAATCCGATGATGGGAACGCAGACCGCGGACCTGGACGATGTGAGCGGAAGTCTCGCGGTCTTCGTCAGCCGGCAGGGGGTGGAAGAAATCGCGTTGGTCCCGGTGCTCTCCGGCCCGGTTGCCCAGATGTCTTCCTTTCCGGCAATGGCATTCCTGCTCTTCCCCCGCATGCCCGGCGGCGACGTGGACCTGGGCGCCACCTGGGTGGATACGGTGACCGCGTCCACCGATGCCGACGAATGGTCGACGTCGAGCACGACGATCAGCGCCTACACGGTCGTCGGCGACACGCTGGTGGACGGCCGCACGCTCGTGCACATCGCGGTCGCCACCGAAATCACCACCGAAACCGAGGCCGACCAGGGAGGAATGTCGATCACCCAGAATACGGCGGGCTCGGCGGACGGCTTTTTCCTGTGGGACCCCGAGCGCGGATTGGTCGTCCAGGCGGAGTACGAACGGGATGTCGAGGGGACCATGTCTGCGGGGACCATGGGGTCGATGGGCATGGCTGTTACGGGGCCGACGCGGATACGGTTGGAGAGGTGAGGGGCTGGCACTGGAGGGGACCTCGACCCGAGGCGGCATGCCCCCGTCCTCGACCAGGCACGCCATTTTTCGAAGGGTCTGGCGGTGGAGTAAGGGGCGGCATCCCGAGCGGAACCCAAAATGGTGACTCCAAAATGACGTCTTCCATGATCACACGTACCCTTCGCGTCCGCTAACGACGGACAGTTTGGAGTGGGGGTGAGATATCCTCAGCGGCGATTCGCCATCTCGGCCCTCGCGATCGGCTTACTGTCAATCGGTCCCTCGGCTTGCCGTGATGTCGCTCAGGAATCAGCATCTGAACCGGCGCCGCTTTCCGCGGAGCTTGCCCAATACCTGACCGATTCCGCGCGCATCGTCGCCGGGCTGGATACGAGCAACGCCAACGGCATACTCACTTCGGTCTGGTACGGGCGCATCTTGCCGGACCGACACGGAGTCATCCTCGCGGATCGGGCCGACCCCTTCCTGCGCGTGTTCCACCGGACCGGGCGCCTCATCACGACGGCTCTTCCCAAGGGTGAGGGCCCGAAGGAGGCGGGACGGGTGTCCGGTTTGGCCGTGTCCGTTGGGCGCGAAGTCCTCGTGTTGACAGGTTTGGACCGTACTCGACTCATGGAGTACGTCTTCGAGGGCGACAGTCTCCGATTCCTACGGGCCCAGCCGAGTCCGTCGGACATCCCCATGTTCACCGTCGCGTCGCGGTGTGGCCACGGATGGGCAGCCTACACCACCCGCCAGCTCCGATCGCGGGCCAGCATTCCCGTAGTGAGCGTGAGCAATCGCGACTCTTCAGGAGGTCTCGTTTGGCGGAACGCAGCCAGTTGGACGTCCCGGATTCGGGACCTGAATTGGGGTAGCCCCCAGAGCATGACTTCGGACGAACGACACGTGTACGTGTGGCACAACTACAGTCTCGGCAGGCCGATTCTGGCGATCCCGTGTGAGCAAGGAAGCGATTCCGCCAGGATCCTTCGCTATACCGATGAAATATCGAGCAACTTGGCGATGCAACCCATAGATGAGAGTGGAGGCGCGGCAATGGTCATCACGGATCCCGATACAATGTATACCGGCTTTTCGGTTCTCCAAGGCATCCTTTTCGAATCGGAAACCATCACCGACTACGACGAAGACGAGTCGCGGGACGAGAAGACCACTATCTTTTCGGTCACCGAGGGTGGAAGCCGGAGGTCGGTTCTCGTTCCAGGTGACTGGCAAATCCTGGACGGCAGAACTGGCGAACTGCTCATCTTTGGCGAACATGGACCAACTCTGAATCCGATCGCTGTGCTGGTTCCGATGGGGGTGGTAAAGCGGGCAGTGTCGGGCGGCTGACGTACCACCATTGTCGCTAGGTTCACGCGCCGATCCACTCCTCTCAACCACCACATAGACGCTTCTCTAACCGCCACTTGGACGCTTCCGTAACCGACACATGGCCGCTATCTTTCAGCCATGTTCGATTCCCTCGCGCTGTACCCCCGCCCACTGGCCTCGGTCCTTCACGATGCCCTGACGGACACGCCCGTCGTGTGCCTCACCGGACCCCGTCAAAGCGGGAAGACGACGCTGGTACGCGCAATGATGCCCGGCCGCCCCTACTTCAGCCTCGATCATCCGCCCTACCAGTCCGCGGCCAGGGCGGATCCCGCGGGCTTTGTTGCCGCACTCCCGCGCGAGGTCACCATCGACGAGATCCAGCGCGCACCGGAGCTGCTGCCCGCGATCAAGCTCTCCGTCGACCTGGATCGCCGTCCTGGACGCTTCGTCCTTACCGGCTCGGCCAATCTTCTCCTGGTTCCCACGGTCACGGAGTCGCTGGCCGGGCGTATGGAGATTGCCCGTCTCATGCCCCTTTCCGAGGCCGAGAAGGAGCGTCGGCCCGGGCTCTTTCTTGCGGACCTTCTGTCGGGAGCGATCACTCCTGCTTTGCGTGCTGGCGGCCAGTTCGCAGATCCGGCCGATCTCGCGCGGCGCCTCGTCTCCGGAGGTTACCCGGAACCGCTCGCCCGCAGTCCGGCTCGCGCCCGCCAGTGGCATCGACAGTACATCCGGAGCATTGTCGACCGGGATGTGCTGGATGTGGGAAGAGTACGGGATGCGGACGGCGTCGGACGGCTGCTCGGACTTCTGGCGGTGCGAAACGGCGAACTGCTCAACACGGCCGGTCTGTCACGAGAGCTGGACCTCCACCGCGGCACGGTCCGGGAGTACATCGCGGTGCTGGAGAGACTCTTCCTGGTCAGGCGCCTCCTGCCGTGGCACCGCAATGTCGGAAGGCGGCTGGTGAGGACCCCGAAGATGCACGTTGTGGATAGCGGCCTCGCCGCCACACTGGCGGGACTCGGGTCCGGGGACTGGATCGGGAAACGGGACCGCATGGGCCACCTCCTTGAGTCCTTCGTGGCCCAGCAACTGATGACCCAGGCGGGATGGACCGACCCTGACATCCGGTTCCGGCACTTTCGCGACAAGGACGGCCAGGAGGTCGACCTCGTCATGACCCTCGGCTCGCGCACCTGGGGTATCGAGGTGAAGGCGACGAGCACGCCGGGACGGTCGGCGGGCCGTGGAATGGCGCGACTGGCGGCGTTGTGCGGAGACGATTTCGAGGGCGGGATCCTGCTCTACAACGGTCGGGACATTCTGCCGCTGGCCGACGAGAGAATGCTGGCCGTGCCCCTGAGCGAGCTCTGGGAGCGGTAGCTGGAGATGGCCGCCACCTCCCCCTTCACCTCCGACCGCGAGCGGCGCCTCTGGCTCTGTGCGCTGGCCGTCGTCGTCGCCATCTACTCCACCCTGGGGTTGGCGGGAACCCTGGCCGAGGCACTGCGCGAGCACAACTTGCTGCCGACCGCGCTGCTCGTCCTGATGTTCCTCACGGTGGCGACCATCATCGGAAGCGGGCGGAGGCAACGTCCCGGGCGGCGCGAGGTCTGGGTGGCGTGCGGCGTGACGACCGTCTACGGGATGGCGGTGCTAAGGATGGGCGGGAGCCTTGAAGAGCGCACCCACCTGTTCGAGTACGGCATCGTCGCCGTCCTGATCTACCAGGCTCTCGGCGAGCGCGCACAGAACGGTCGGCGGGTGCCGGTGCCGGCCGTGCTCGCCCTGGTCG
>LXNI01001002.1_pt1 | contig 27759 bp, 18 predicted proteins | sample 809091 | NCBI WGS metagenome assembly LXNI01 (sample SAMN04870527, study PRJNA318959) | sponge metagenome | biome: 01000161; feature: marine sponge reef; material: water | host: Sarcotragus foetidus | place: Greece: Milos, Mediterranean Sea | collected 2013-05-29 | depth 5-7 m | reverse complement strand
CTCCACCTGTACGAGGCCCGTTTCGACGGTACGATTCCCGAGGAGTTCGGGAAGCTCACGGAACTGAGGGTCCTCCGCATTACGGACACCCACATCGAGGGCGGCCTGCCCGCAAGCCTCGGACGACTCGAGAAGCTTGAGTGGATTCGGGTCACCGGAAACATGCTGTCGGCGCCTCTTCCCCCGGAACTCGGCCAGATCGGAAGCCTTGTAGAGATTTGGCTATTCGAGAACATGATCACGGGCCCGATACCCGCCGAACTCGGCCAGCTGGAGAACCTCGAGGTACTCGATGTCGCCGACAACCAGATCGAGGGCCCGATTCCTCCGGAACTCGGCCAGATCGACAACCTCACGCTTCTCCGGGCAAACAACAACAGATTGTCCGGCCCGCTTCCGCCGGAGCTGGGTAACGCCAGTGAACTCTACCACCTATGGGTGCAGGACAATCCGGACCTGTCGGGTCCTCTGCCCGACAACTTCACGTCGCTTGAGACACTCGATGAACTGATCACGTCTGGCACCGACATCTGCGCACCCCAGACCCCGGCGTTCCGTGACTGGCTGGCGTTTACGGTCCACAAGTGGCGCATGTCGCCGTGCGGCGCAGAGGGGCAAGCGGAGGCCTACTTGATTCAGGCTGCACAGTCACGCGAGTACCCGGTGCCGCTCGTGGCCGGAAGGAGCGCGCTGCTGCGCGTGTTCGTGATGTCCGAAGCGGAGACGACGGAGACCATCCCGCCCGTACGGGCCACGTTCTTCGTGGACGGGGCGGAGGTGCACGCGGTGGATATCACCGCCGGGTCGTCCCCGATTCCGACAGAAATACAGGAGGGTGAACTCGACCTGTCGGCCAACGCCGAGATCCCGGCCGAGGTGATTCGGCCGGGTCTGGAGATGGTCATCGAGGTCGATCCCGACGCAACCGTCGATGCGGCCCTGGGAGTGGCGAAGCGGATCCCCCCGGAAGGGCGTGCGGCGGTGGAGGTCTGGGAGGTGCCCCCGATGTACCTCACACTGGTCCCATTCGTCTCGACCGCGGACAACAATCGGGACGCGGTGGGGTTCGTCAACGGCGCTACCGAGGACGATGACCTCTTCTTCGAGACACGGACCCTGCTCCCGGTCGGTGTGTTCGAACTCAGGAAGCACGAGAGCGTGACGGTCGACTCGAACAACATTTTCGATATGCTGGACGACGTGGACCGAATCCGCATGATGGAGGACGGTACGGGACACTGGATGGGTCTCAACCACGACCCCGCCGGCCCCAATGGCGTCGCGTATTTTGGGTCGCATCCCATCGCCAACCGAAGCAAGATCAGCGTTTCGCGGCTGGACGTGGGGACCATCGCGCACGAACTCGGACACAACCTGAACCTCCGCCACGTGCTCTGCAGGGGCGAAGCATGGCCCGACCCGACCTACCCATACGAGGGCGGACGGACGGAGGGGTGGGGTTACGATCCGCGCGAAGGAGGATCGCTTGTGCCCCCGGATAGGTTGGACCTGATGACCTACTGCGACCCCGTCTGGGTAAGCGACTACTATTTCGCCAACGCGTTGCGCTTCCGGCTCCAGGATACGGTCGAGGTATGGCCGGCCGCTTCGCAGACCCTGATCGTCGCGGGCGGCGCCGCTGCGGACGGAACTCTCCACCTTGACCCGGCCTTCGTCGTTGAGACGGCGCCCGTCGTGCCGGATGTCGGCGGGCCGTACGAACTGATCGGCAGGCGGGCGGACGGGAGTGACCTGTTCTCGCTGAGCTTCGACATGCAGGAAATCTGGGACGGCGACGGAGGCTTCGGCTTCACCTTCGCGCTTCCTGTCCAGGCTGTATGGGAGTCGGAACTCGCGAGCCTGGCGCTTAGCGGGCCAGGGGGCTCGGTCGAGATGCGGGAGGGGAGCGAACCGCCGATGGCGATCCTGCGCGATCCGCAGAGTGGGCAGGTTCGGGCCATCTTCCGAGACTTGCCGTCCGGACCGCTCGCCCAGAGCGCGGCGGAGGACCTTGCTCCGGAGCCGGGGCTCGACGTGATGGTCAGCAGCGGTCTCCCCGGCGCGGCGGACTGGCGGCGCTGATTCGAGCCCGCACCTCTCGGCCGAGTGCATCGACCCTCGGCCGAGAGGGAGCTTCCGCGCGGTAGAGGGCGGGCGCACGCGCCCGGTTGTACCTTGGGCAATGATGTCCAGTGTCGACCGCAGTCCTCCGCCGGCGATGGATCACACCGTGAAGCCAACCCGTAGCGTTCGCGGGCGACTCTCCGGTCTCCCGCGCGCCAGTGCGTTCCGTTGGGCAGGGGCCTACGCGGTCCTGTTCGCTGTCCTCTCCTGCGGCGAGGATGCGACGTCACCGCCGCCCCCGCCCCCGCCAACAACGCCGCAGCCGGCGCGGGTGACGCTGGAACCGGATTCGGTCGTCGTGGTCGCGGGCGATACGGTCCGCATGAGGGCGCGCGTGCTGGACGACCGCGCGCGCCCGATCTCGGACGCCCCCGTCACATGGATGAGCGGCGATCCCTCGATTGCGACCGTCGATGCCACCGGGCTCGTGACGGGCCTCAAGGAAGGACGGGCCAGCGTCACCGCAACCTCCGGACCAGCGTCCGCGTCTTCGCCCCTGACGGTGCAGAGCCAGGACCGCTCGACGCTCCTGGACCTGCACGACGCGACGGACGGAAAAGACTGGACCGCAAGGGACAACTGGGGGGACGACGCGCCGGTCGGCGACTGGTACGGTGTCGAGGCCAACGCGGAGGGCCGGGTCGTGGCGCTTCGCCTCGGCGAAAACGGACTGCGTGGGCAGTTGCCGGAAAACCTCGGAGATCTGGCGTTCCTCACGGAGCTGAGGGTGGACGGAAACGCCCTTACCGGGCCGCTGCCCCTGTCTCTCGCTCAACTCGGCCTCCGACAACTCCACTACGGCGGCACCATGCTGTGCACGCTGAGCGACGAGGCGTTTCGCGAGTGGCTGGCCGCCATCCCGTCCCGCGAAGGAGAGGAGCTGGCCTGCAACGAGGAACGGCAGGATCTGGCGCTGCTCTACGAGGCCATGGGCGGACCGAGGTGGCGGAACTCGGCGAACTGGCTGACGGATGCGCCGCTCGAGACTTGGTGGGGCATCCAGGTCGACGAATCGGGGAGGGTCAGCGGCATCCATCTGTACAGCAACGGCCTGTCAGGACGGATCCCCCCGCGGATAGGAAGGTTTCCGCACCTCAGACTGCTGCGGTTCGACGGAAACCACGTTACGGGCCCCATCCCGCCGGAGTTGGGCGACCTCACCGAACTCCAACGGCTGGAACTGAACGAGAACGACTTCAGGGGCACGATCCCTCCGGAGCTCGGGAAGCTGGCCAAGCTTAGACGCCTGTTCCTGGACGACAACCAACTCGTCGGCGGCCTCCCCTCCGAGCTCGGGCGTCTCGCTGAACTTCGCCACCTCCGGGCCCGGAACAACCTGCTCGAGGGGCCGATCCCGACCGAACTCGGAGCCCTGACTCTCCTGGAGTGGCTGGACCTCGCCGGGAACCGGTTCGAAGGTCCCCTCCCGCCGGAACTGGGCGAGCTCGCGCGGCTGCGTTACCTCGACTTGGATCGAAACCGGCTCTCCGGCCCCGTCCCACCGCAAATCGGCCGACTCGCGCGCCTCGAGGAACTGTCCCTGGCGGACAACATGTTCGCGGGCCCCCTGCCACCGGAGTTCGGTCGCATGGCCAGGCTCGATGGACTGTACCTGCAGAACAACCACGAACTTTCCGGCTCCATCCCCAAGACGTTGACTTCGCTCGATCTCGAGGAATTCCTCGCGGGCGGCACCGAACTGTGCGCGCCGGATGAACCCGCCTTTCAAGCCTGGCTCGCATCCATCCTGAAACGACGCATCCGGCGATGCGAGGGAGGAGGCGCGGCCGAGGCCTATCTGACACAGGCCGTACAGTCGCGTGACTACCCCGTCCCGCTCGTAGCCGGGGAGAGCGCGCTCCTCCGTGTATTCGTCACGTCCGAACGACAGACCACCGCGACGATCCCGCCGGTCCGGGCCACGTTCTTCGTGGGAGGCGTGGAAGCGCATGTGGTGGACATCCCTGCCGGTTCGTCCGCGATCCCGACCGAGGTGCGTGAGGGCGAACTGGACCTGTCGGCGAATGCCGAGATCCCCGGCGACGTGATTCAGCCCGGACTGGAAGTGGTCGTCGAGATCGATCCCGACGGTACGCTCGATCCGGGACTGGGCGTCGCGAGCCGCATCCCGGAGACCGGACGGGCGGAGGTGGAGGTCAGGGCCATGCCTACCCTCGAACTCACCTTGATCCCGTTCATCTGGAACGGGGACAACGACCCCGGTGCCTCGATGCTCGTTGCGGAGATCCATCCCGACCACGAAATCCTCTGGCAGACGAACAACCTGCTCCCGGTCGGCGCCTTCGAGATCACAACATACCGGCCGGTAAGGTTGGACTTCAATGACGCGTTTGCCGTTCTGAGCGAGGTCTCACGAATTCGGGCCATCGAGGGAGGCAGCGGCCACTGGAAGGGGCTGATGCCCGATCTCGAGGGAGCCGACGGCGTCGCTTGGATCGGCCGCAAGACGAGCGTGTCGCAGCTCAGCGAGTCCACGATCGCCCACGAACTCGGGCACAACTTCAACCTGCGCCACGCGGACTGCGGGAACGCCGCGGGTCCGGACCTCACCTTCCCCTGGCCCAACGCGGCGATCGGCGCCTGGGGGTACGACCCACGCGATGGCGGATCGCTCGTGCCCCCGGACTGGGCGGACCTCATGAGCTACTGCCCGCCCGAGTGGATCAGCGACTACTACTTCACGAACTCCCTGCGCTACCGGCTGGCGGACGAGGGCTCTCCCGCCCGCGTTCCGGCCGCGGCGACTCGATCGCTCCTCGTCTCCGGACAGGTCGCGGCGGACGGGACGCCGCGGCTCGACCCCGCCTTTGTCATCGATGCGCCGCCGGTCGTGCCCGCCTCCGGCGGACCGTACACGTTGCAGGGCAGCCGCGCCGACGGGAGCGAGTTGTTCTCGCTGAGCTTCGATGTGCCGGAGATCGCCGATGGCGACGGAAGCTCGGGTTTCGTCTTCGCCCTTCCGGTGGAGGAGGCGTGGCCGGCGGAACTGGCTGGTATCTCACTCTCCGGTCCGGGCGGGAGCACGGAAATGACGAGTGGGAGCGAACCTCCGATGGCGATCCTGCGCGATCCGGAGACCGGTGAGGTACGTGCCATCTTCCGGCACCTGCCGACTGGTCCGCTCGCCGTGAGCGCGGCGGAGGCGCAGGCGCCCGAGCCCGGCCTCGAAATAATGATCAGCCACGGGCTCCCCGACATGGCGGCATGGCGGCGCTGACTCCAGCTTCTTCACCTAGCAGGCCGTGGCAAAACCCCGCGTCAGCGGCGAGAGCGGTGAAGCGCTCGGCTGACAAGGAGCGACGAGGGAGAATAGCAGGGCTATTTGACCGAGGAGCGACGCAGAGCGCAGCGTTTCAGGCGAGATGCAGCGCCGCTCGAACGCAGCGGGGCTTTTGCCACGGTCTGCCAGGGTCTCGTTCAGGTGTGGACTTCCGCGTGAGGAGGTAGCGCGCATGCGATCGCAATCGGCTTTCTCGTCTTCGGCCTCGCCCCGCCAAATTCCGTCTTTCCTGCCTGTCGCCGCGGCCGTGTTCGGACTCGCGCTGTCGCCCGTGAGCGGGGACGCGCAGTGGACGCACCGTTACCCGAAGGTCGCCGGGTACAACCATCACGTGTACCTCGAGGGCTACGAGCTTCCGATGCTCACGGCGGGACCCATCGATCCGGCCCCGTCGCCGGATGGCACAAGCGTGGCGTTCGCCTCGCACGGCTGGATCTGGATCATGGATCTCTCGAGCGGCGTGGCGCGGCGACTGACCCGCGGCGGGGGGATCGACGCTCGGCCCGCGTGGTCTCCTGACGGGCAGGTCATCGCGTTCGTACGCGACGATACCGAAGACACCGAGATCGTCTGGGTCGCGGCCGCGAGCGGTGCGGAACTGGGCCGCGTCGACAGTCCCGGCCTCGAACTCGACCCCGCGTTTTCTGCTGACGGGACGAAGATTTTCTACTCGTCGGCCGAGTCGGAAGCCGGGGCGCTGGACCTGTGGGCGGTGGACATCGCGAGCGGCGTCCGGCGACCCGTGACCGACGCCCCGGGGATCGAACTCAAGCCCCAGCCGGGCGAGCGCGCCCTCGTCTACCTGTGGAAGGGCGGCGGACGCGACCGCGTGGTCGTGCGCTCGGGCGACTCGGCCGAGCCGAGGACGCTCATCGAGGGGAGCATCGCCTCCATGGCGCGCCCCGCCCTCAGTCCCGACGGGTCGACGGTCGCCGTCAACTGGCCGACGCAGGAGGGGTGGGATCTGCGACTTCTGAACGTGGCCGACCCCGGCCCGTCGATCCTGCTCGCCTCGGGAGGCCTGCCGCTGACACCGGCGTGGGATCCGTCGGGGGAGTGGGTCTACTTCTCCGAGGCCGATGATCAGGAACGGCTGGAGCTCAAGCGCGTGCGCGCCGCGGGCGGTCCAATCGAGGCAGTCGAAGTGACGGCCCGGGACTGGGGTGCCGCGACCGCGAGCCTTCGGATACGGACGGTGGTCGAGGAAGGCGACCCTCCGGTGGCCGCCCGGCTCGCGGTCGTGGGCGCCTCGGGGCACCCGTTGATCCCGGACGGTCCCGCCGCGCGGTTCGATGGGCAGAGCGGTCGCGTCTTCTTCTATTCGCCGGGAGTGATCGAACTCACCGTTCCTGCCGGCGAGGTCACGGTCTCGGCCGTCCAGGGGCTCGCCACGCCCGAATCCTCCGCGACGGTACGGGTGGACGCGGCGTCCGGCGCCGCGGAGGTGGAGGTCGTGCTCTCTCCTGTCTGGGATGCCCGCGCGGGCGGCTGGAGTTCAGGGGAACATCACTTTCACCTCAACTACGGCGGCCTGTACGACCTCTCGCCCGAGGACCTGGCACCGATGATGCTCGGGGAGGCGCTCGATTTCGCCACGCCTCTGCTCGCCAACCTCCACAACCGGTTCGAGGACCAGGACCTGTGGACGTGGCAGCACTCCGGCGGCCCGCCCTTCGTCCGTTTCGGGCAGGAGGTCCGTTCCCACTTCCTCGGACATCTCGGGTTGATCGAGATCGACGACCTGTTCTGGCCCTGGGTGTGGGGGCCCGGTTACCAGGTCTACGGCTCGGACGACCGCGTGAACGCCGAGCCGCTCGGCCATGCGCGGGCGCAGGGAGGGTTCCAGTACTACGTGCACCCAGTCAGCACGCGAGGCCTGGCGCGCGCCACGCCGTGGGCGGAAGCCTCGATCGCCGACCTCCGGGGCGCCGTACCGGTCGAACTCATCGCCGACGCGGCGCTGGGGGATCTGGACGCGCTCGAGATCGTCTGCCTGTGGAGCGACGAGGTTCTCACGTCCCAGATCTGGCACCTGCTGCTGAACGCCGGCCTCCCGGTGGTCCCCTCGGCCGGAACCGATGTGATGAACAACTTCTACCGGACGATGGCCATCGGCACGTCGCGCGTGTACGCGCAAACCGGGGCCACGCAGAGCTGGTCCACCTACATGGACGCGCTCCGGAACGGACGCACGTTCGTGACCAACGGACCGTTCCTCGACTTCAGCGTCGGCGGGACGGGCCCCGGCGGTGTCGTGGCCGGCGGGGAAGTCTCGTGGTCGCTGGGCGTCGCCACGGCGACGGAAGTGGCGCGAGTCGAGGTGCTGGTGAACGGCGAGGTGGCCTGGAGCGGGGAGAGTCTCGACGGGCCGGGTTCGCGCCGCTTCGACGGCGAGCTGACGCTTCCGGAGGGAGGATGGGTCGCGGCGCGCGCCGTCGGCGGCCCCGCGCGCTGGCCGATGATGGCGAACTACCCGTTCGCGCACACGGCGCCGGTATGGATCGGGAGCGTCGGCAGCTCCGCCCCGGCTGCCCGCCGGGCGGCGGCCGCCGAACTCCTCGCGATTCTGGAGGTGGCGCGCGCCAGGCTGATCGTGGGCTACGGAGGGGCGGAGATTCCCAACCTCCTGGGCCGTTTCGACGCCGCGCGGGAACGGCTGGAGGCACTGGCCGCGCGATGACGCCCCGCCGTCCCGCGATCGCGCTCGTCATCGAGGAGTCCGTGGCGTCCGGGCCGCGGGGAACGGCCGGGGCGCTCCTCCGCTGGCTACTCGTGCGCCGTCCCGAGGACGATCCCGATCTCCCCGGTGTGTGGGGCCTTCCCGCGGGCTCGCACGCCGAGGGGGAGACGGACGAGGCCCTGGTCCGGCGCATCGGACGGGAGAAGCTCGGCGTGGAGACCGCGGACCTCGGCCGCCTGTGCGAGGGCCATCTCGAACGCCCGGGCTACCGGCTCGAGATGCGCCTGCACGCGGCCCGCATCGCTGAGGGCGAGCCCCGTGTGCCCCAGTCCGTCCCCGGCATCACGCAATACTGCGAATGGGGTTGGAAGCCCCCGGTCGAACTCCGCGACGGAGCCGACCGGGGATCGCTGTGCTGCCGTCTCGCCCTCGACTTCGCGGGACTGCCGGGACCGAGTTAGAGCTTGATATCGAGGCGCTGTGCCGCGGCCAGCGGCGGGGCTGCGAGGCCGCAAGCGACGTAGGCGGCGAGCGAGAGCGCCATGGCGGGGAATACCTCGTGCACGGCCTCGGAGAACGGGACCCAATCCCAGCACAGCAGCACCACGAAACCGGTCACCAGCGAGGCGACCGCCCCCGCCCCCGTACCGCGCCTCCAGAGCAGGCCGAGCACCACGGCAGGGAAGAAGCAGGCCGCGTAGAGGCCGCCGGAGAATGCGGTCAGCGTCACGATGCTCCCCGGCGGGTTGAGCGCGAGCCCGGCCGTGATGATCGCGAACAGCGCGACCCAGAACCGCGTATTGGCCACGGCGCGCCCCTCGTCCGCCTGCGGCCGGAAGAGCGAGATCACGTCCCGCTCCCAGGTCGAGGCCATCACGAGCAGCACGCTGTCCAGCGACGACATCGCCGCCGCGAGCATGGCCACGAGGATGAAGGCCGCCGGGAGCGCCGGCAGGATCCCCGCCTCCCCGAGCAGCGTCGGCACGACGAGATCCGATTCCGCGAGGCCGCTGCCGATCACCGCGTGGGCGTAGAGCCCGATCGGGAGCAGCAAGGTGTACACACCCAGGAACGCGATCGTCGACACGATCAGTCCACGCCGTACCGCCGTCGGATCGGCGAGCGCGTAGAAGCGCGACAGCTGTCTCGGGTCGACAATGAACTTGAGCGTGCCCGCCACGATGATCCCGATGAGGACGGGGAAGGGCATGGCCGCGTCCCATCGGAAGAGTTCCGAGGTGGCCGGCGCCGCGCGGATCGCGTCGATCGCCCCCAGCCCCCCGGCGCTGTTCAGCGTCCCCCAGAAAAGGAGAATGGCCGCGATCGACATCACGATTCCCTGGACCGCGTCCGTCTTCACGACGGAGATGAAGCCGCCCACCGCCGTATACAGCACGACGACGATGAAGACGAACCCGATCGCGCCCCTGTAGGGGATGTCGAGGAAGATCTCGAGCAGGTTCCCGATCCCCTTGAAGACCGCGATCATGTACAGGAAGCTGGCGAAAATCACGACCACCGCCGCCAGGACGCGCGCCGCCCGGCTCTCGAAGCGGAAGCCCACGTAGTCTGCGAGCGTCACCGAGTCCACGGCCCCCGTGAAGGCGCGCAGACGTGGCGCGACCCACACCCAGGCCGCGAGCGAAAAGACGACGACGGCGGGCGCGAGCAGCAGCCACGGCGCCCCGTAGGTGTACGCCTGTCCCGAGAAACCGACGAAGCTGTTCGTGCTCGAGTAGGTCGCGAAGAAGGAGAGGCCGAGCACGACCCCGCCCATCGACCGGCCCCCCACGTAGAAGTCTGCCCGCCCCTTCGTGCCGCGGCGCCCCTCGATCGCGTGCCGCACGAGCAGGGCCCCGTACACCGCGAGTAGAGCCACCGCGATCCAGTGTGTCTGCAGCCAGGCCATTCGCTTGTCGGGTCTCGGGTTCGGTGGATTGCCCCGGGTCAGGGCCCGGCGTCCGCGAACCCGGTATCTGACGGGACCTCCCCTCGCCAGACAAGCCCCGGGTCCATGCCCGGGCCGGTCCGCGCCCGGTACGTTGCCCCGCCAATCTTCTCGTACAAGGTTGGATTTCAACGACTGGTAACGGTCGTGACGCGGAGTCGCCGCGAGAGGAGGCAGCGGATGTCGAGTCGTTTCAGGGGTTCCGATCTGGCCGTAAACATCAAGGCGGCGGTCATCGCCTGGGTCGTGGCCATGGGCTGCTCGCTGCTGCTCGCCGCTCTGCTCCTCGCACTCTCGGCTCTCGCGTCCGGGTCCGATTCGTTCGCGACGGTATTGATCCTCGGCGCGTTCGTCGCGTCCCTGGCTGTCCTCTTTCTCGCCGGCTTCGTCTGCTCCAGATTTGCGGCCAGCCGCTTGGCCGTTTGGACCCTGATCGTCCTTCTCCTCCTCCCCGGGCTGCTTCGGAACCAGTGGGGGAATCCCTGGGTTCTGGTCGGCGGTGGCGGGGGGTTGTCCCTGTATGGAGCGGGCTTCGTGACGCGGCTGATCGGCGAGACGATCGGGGCGATCTTTACCTGGCTGGTGGGGATTCTCCCGGTACTCGCCGGGGCCGGTTACGAGGAAAAGCGCCGATTCGCGTCCCGCTAGCAGCCGCGGGCTGATACCACGTCACACCGCCGGTCCTGCCGCCACCGGCCTTGCCGCCGCCGCCCGACACGACGCGTCGTCCGACACCACCGGACACGACGACGGCCAGCCCGGCGGACACGACATCGATGGCGTTGCCGCCCGGCGCTCAGGGGGGACGGCGTATGCTGGATTCGAATCTGGCGTCTTGACGGCGTGATCATTAGCCGTCGAATTGCTGTACTGCAATCTATCCCAACCCTCCCGGGGGTGGTGGAGGAGGTGGCGAGGGGACGACGACCCCGGCGGGCGTAAGTTTTTCGCTCGAAATGCACAGCCGAAACCGTCGAGAGAGGTGACCGTGCAGGTTGCTACATTAACGTATCCGGTTGGTGACGATGGGCTGGACGTGAAGGAGCTCAAGTTCGCGTGGACCTTCTCGACTGGTCTGGATAAGACCGCAAACGGGTTCACCGGTTGGTGCCGTCCCGCGATTGAGCCGACTACCGTCAAGATCACCATATCCGATCCGAGCGGAAAGATTCCGGACTGGAGCGACTCGGGTGACATATCGGTGAGAGCACGTACAATTCCGATACCGGATACGCTGGGTGCCACCCCCCGAGATGGAAATCTGCCACCGTTGACGCACGGTAGACACCTACCTCAAGCCTCAGGGCCGACCGTGCTGCGTGGTGCCGGTCCGTGGGACGGACGTGCCACGATGGGTGCCCCGCCCTCCTTCTACAACCAGATATGGACCGATCTAGCTTCAACCGGACCCACGTACTGGGGCGCGAACAACACCTGCAGAGGGGCAGCGAGACTCGACAGCCGGTCCAATTTCTGGTCCATGAACGGGGCGTGCCCTACCCAGAACGCGCTCACGGCATGGCGGACAAGACCCGTGGCTGTCCCTAAAGGGAGAAGAAGCATGAAGAGGTTGATGCTTATCGTCGTGGTCCTGCTACATGCCGCCCCGGTCCACGCCCAGGACATCGCGCCGGACAAGAGACCGGACAGGCCCGGGATGGTGTTTGCCGACAACGGGTGGCACGTACCGACACCGGTGACCGCCATGGAAGCGCTGTTCGCGCCTCCGGTGGCAGGCCACTGGGTCGGTGAACCTGCGGTCGCCGTCCTGCGCCAGCAGTTCGAACCCCGGGGCGGAGCCGAGTTGGAGGCGATGGTTGACCAGCTCGTGGACCACATCCTCGAAACGGCCGCTGAGTACGATGAGGTCGGCGCCGTTACGGTCCTCCTGTTGGCAGCGGCTGAGCTCGCTGGACGCGGCGTGAGATCAATGGAGGCGCGTGACGGGCTCGTGCGTATATACGAGACTTGGGATGAGCGTGGTGACAGGCACAATGCGCAGGTTGCGCTTGGCTTCGTGTACGATGTCGATGTGCAGTACGTCCGGGACGTGTTCGAGGCTGCGGAGAAGCCCGAGCCGTGCACGCCGCACACCGTTCAGATCGCGCCGCTTGACGAGGACGAGCCTCCTATGGAGCCGCCCGGGAACCTCTGTCCAAGCGTGTCCAAGTGGTGTGATGCGGGTCGCATGCTCATGTATGACGGACGACACATACGCCCGGTCCCTGGGACGTCCGTGCGAAGGGTAGTGGGTGCGCCGGACCTTGAGGAGTTCGAGCGGCTCTGTGAGTGGGGACGGTCGATCCACCACTGATCCACACTCTGAGGCCCGTTCCGCACGGCCCGCCCATAATCCGCCAGCTATGATCGAGGACTGGGGTGGGCCGGAATCGTCGCCGTTCGCATGTTGTTGTTTGGGGCGATGCCGATGATCTTGTTGGCTGCGGCGTTTAGCCGCGTTCACCGTGCTGATCGGAGTCGGATACGGGAGAGTGCCGCTGGGCGGCGCGATAGTTCGCCCGAAAAGGACAAGGGGCGGTCGACATGGCACAGGCAACGAGCGGGCTGAGGCGCGAAGTCCGGACGCGGAAGCAGATCCCCGAGCAGGGGATCGACTGGGAGACGCTCGAGGCTGAGTTGCTCCGCCGAAAGGGCACGGACTACGACTGGAAGAACGGTCGCGTCCCGTATCTCGTCTACTACGTGGACGAGGCTCTGAAGAGCGTGCAGGACGCGTCGCACGCGATCTACTCCGTCGAGAACGCCCTCTCGGGTCAGGGTTCCTTCCCCAGCGTCGGGGCCATGGAGGACGAGGTCATCCAGATGGGCCTCGACATCTTCAACGCGCCCGAAGGCGCCGGCGGACAGTTCACCTCCGGGGGCACCGAGAGCATCTTCCAGGCCGTGAAGGTCGCGCGCGACATGAAGCGGGAAGCGCGTCCCGACCTCGGTCGGCTCAACATCGTCGCCGCCTACAGCCGGCATCCGTCAGTGGACAAGGCGGCCCAGATCCTCGATCTCGACATGAAGTACGTGGATTGTCGGGCGGACTGGCGTGCGGATGTGGACGCCATCCGCGAGGCGATCGATGAGGCTTCGATCTTCATCTACGCCGGGGCACCCACGATCTACTACGGGCTCATCGACCCGATGCGGGAACTGGGAGAACTGGCCCTCGAGACGGGCGTCCGGTTGCACTCCGACGCCTGCTACGGCGGCTTCATCTCGCCCTTCGCGCGAGAACTGGGGTATCCGGTGCCGGATTTTGATCTCTCGGTGCCCGGCGTGTCGAGCCTGTCGGCCGACCTTCACAAGTTCGGGTTCGCGCAAAAGAGCGCCTCACTCGTCCTCTTCGCCGATGGCAACGACCTCGACTACGCACGGTACGTCGTCCGCGATCTCGCCGGCGGCACCTACGCCTCCGCCACCGCTCAGGGCTCGCGTCCGGGCGGCGCGGTGGCGTGCGCCTGGACCATGCTCCAGCACGTTGGTCGTGACGGCTACCGGGAGATCGTGCGCGGGATCATGGAGACGACCCACGCGGCCATCGAAGGCGTGAGGGCGATCGACGGCCTCTACGTGTTCGAGCCGGAGGGCGACACGAACCTCTTCCGATACGATGTCGAGCCGGGGGAACCGTTCAACATCTTCGCCGTCGCGCGGCTGATGAACGAACGCGGCTGGATGATGGGACAGCACCGGGTGCCGCCCGCCATCCACCAGCCCATCACGTCCGTACACACGCCGGTGCTCGACGAGTACCTGACCGACCTCGCGGAGTGCGTGGCCATCGCCCGTCGCGACCGCCTCAACGACACCTTCCTCGACGGCACCTACTAGCCGGGGAGGTTCCGACATGCCGGTCGGACTGCTGGCGGCGCTGGTCATCGCGTTCCTGACGCTCCTCGGGGTCGGTACCCGGTACTACGTCCACGGGGACCTCAACGCCATCCATTGTCTGTTCAGCCTGTTCTTCTCGACCAACCTGCTCATCTGCTATTGGGAGGCGTGTCTCTTTGTCCGGCGTGACTACATCGAGAGACGCGTCGAGCACTGGCGCGAACGGCGGCGCGAGACCGGCCGCATTCCCGCCGGCGAGTTTCTTTCGACCCGCGTACCGTTGGGACGGTTGCTGTCTCCGACCGTCTGGGCGGATGTGTGGGCCACGTACTCGACGGTCGATCCGGCCTACACGGATCGCCGGACGTTCGGCTTCAACGCCGACATTGCCAACGGGTTCGCCACGCCGCTGCCGACCCTGGTGCTGTATGCGGCATACAGCGCGGGCGTCCTGCCGGCCGTCGTCGCCGGCATTGTGGGGGTCGGGCTGTTCTGGCAGTGGGTCTACGTGTCGTCGCTCTACTGGGTCAGCTTCTTCGTGGCCGGGGAGCACCGCGGCATCAGCCGGAGCGAGTTCTACACCTACGTTGGCGCCACGAACGCCGTGTGGGTGTTGTGTCCCATGTTCGGCCTGTACGTCTCCATCCGCCTGATCCTGGACGGCAACTACGGCATTCTCGGCTTCTGATCGATGCTGCACAGAGCCAGACACGGATGGATCGAAGTCGTCGCCGGCGTCATGTTCAGCGGCAAGTCCGAGGAATTGATCCGGCGTGTCCGGCGAGCCCTCATTGCCGGGCGGCGGGTTCAGCTCTTCAAATCACACCTCGACGACCGCTACGGCGGCCAGTTCCGGATCTCGTCCCACGACGGGCGGGAGATCGACGCCGAACCCGTGTCCAACTCCGTGCAGGTCGCCGAGAAAGTGCGCCCGTTGACGCAGGTGGTCGCCATCGACGAGGCCCAGTTCCTGGACGATGGCATTTGCGAGGTTGCCGACGCGCTGGCGGACGCCGGGATGCGGGTCATCGTGGCCGGCACGGACATGGATTTCCGCGGCGAGCCGTTCGGTCCCATGGGGCTCCTCCTGGCGCGCGCGGAACGCATCGACAAGCTGCACGCGATCTGCGTGGTGTGCGGCGACCCGGCGACGCGGAACCAGCGCCTCATCGACGGTGAACCGGCCCCCGCCGAGGGCCCGACGATCCAGGTGGGGGGCTCCGAGTCCTACGAAGCGCGCTGCCGCCGTTGCCACGACGTGCCGAAGCGGGACCGGGCCCAGAGGGAATTGTTGCCGAGGCGCGGAACAGATGAATGGAAGGGGACCTAGATGAAGACACACACCTGGACGAGGCTCGCACTGTTCGCGGCATCTCTCCTGCTCCTGCCGCTGGAGGCGATAGCGCAGCAGCCGTCGCACCGGCCCGCGGTGCCGGGCCCGAACGGGCTGGTTACGGCGGGCCATCCCTTGGCGTCCATGGCGGGTCTCCGCACACTGATGGCCGGGGGGAACGCCGCCGATGCCGCCGTCGCGACCCTGGCCACGCTGAATGTTGTACGGCCACAGATGTCCGGGATGGCGGGGAACGGATTTGTGACCCTGTACGACCGCGTCTCCGACCGCGTGTACTCGCTGGCGGGCACCGGCGCGGCTCCGCTGGCCCTGGATCCCGCGAGCCGCACCGCCGACGAACTGAACAAGGGGATTCACGCGGGTGTCGTCCCCGGCCTGTTCGGCGGCTGGATCGCTCTCCTCGACCGTTTCGGCACCATGAGTCTCGCCCAGGTGCTCGCCCCGGCCATCGACTACGCGGAAAACGGCCATCCCATCGAAGCGTCCGTCGTGGCGTCGATCGAGTCCCACCGGGAACTGTTCGAGAGCTTCCCCTCGAGCCGGCGCATGTTCCTGCCCCTGGGGCGGGTGCCCGAGCCCGGCGAGACGTTCCGCATGCCCGATCTGGCGAACACGCTCCGGAAGGTGGTCGAGGCCGAGCACGCAGCCCTGGCGGCCGGCAAGACGCGGTCGGAAGCGCTGCAGGCCGCCTTCGACCGGTTCTACAAGGGCGACATCGCCGCGGAGATGGCCCAGTTCTACCGCGAGAACGGCGGCGACTTCACGATGGAGGACTTCGCGCGTTACGAGCCGATCTGGGCGGAGCCGCTCCACACCACGTACCGGGGATACGATGTGTACACCAGCCCGCCGACATCGCGCGGAGGGCTGGAGGTGACGATGCAGTTGAACCTCGTCGAGGGGTTCGACCTGCGGTCACTCGGCGCCGGAAGCGCGGAGACGATTCACCTGCTGTCGGAGGCGATCAAGGTCGCGAAGGCCGACGTCTATGCCTATGCGGCCGATCCCGCCCTGGTCGACGTACCGCTCGACGAGTTACTCTCCAAGGACTACGCGGCCGCCCGCCGATCCCTCATCGACCCATCCGGGGTGATGGTGTACCCGGGGCCCGGGAATCCGGTGCGGGTCGACGAATTCCAGTCGAGCCGGTCGGGTGGGGCCGCGCTGGGAGGGGAAGTGCCCGGGCGGCGAGGCCACCTTGCCGAGCCATCGTACGCGGGGAGCACGACCAGCTTTTCCATCGCCGACCGTTTCGGCAACGTCGTCGCCGCCACGCCCACGCACGGCGGGGCCTTCGGCACGGGGGTGGTGGTCGGCAACACCGGCCTGACCTTCAACAACGGGAGCCGCGTCGGCTCGACATCGCCCTATCCCGACCATGTGAACTACGTCCGGGGCGGGCAGATTCCGATCCTCAACAACTCGCCCATCATCGTGCTCAGAGACGGGCGGTTCCATGCGGCCCTCGGAACGCCGGGAGGAGAGACGATCGGCCAGACGCAGTTTCAGGTGCTCGTGAACCTCCTCGACTTCGAGATGCCGATCCAGGAGGCCATCGCGGCGCCTCGCTTCGCCCTGAGCGGAGAGCCGAACTTCTACATGCCGGGAGCCGAGGTCCATTTCCGTCTGGAGGATCGACTGCCCGGCGACGTGGTCGGGTCGCTCGAAGGGTTGGGATACACCGTCGAGCTTGCGCCCGGATATGCCTTCGGCAGCATGCAGGGCATCACCCTCGATGGTGTCACGGGAGCGCTGATGGCGGGCGCCGATCCCCGGCGCGTCGCCTACGCCGTGGGATGGTGAGGACGGTGCCGAATCGGGTTCACCGGACCGAGCCGGCGGCGCTGCGGGACTCTCGGAGGATGTTGATGGGAGCCAGCTCCGGGCGGCGGCATGCGGCCAGCCGGAGGATGAACGTGTCGACCAGGGCGTGCTGGCCCGACACGCTTGCGTGGCTCACCATGTCGGTGAGGACCATCCAGGCTGAGAAAGGCGGGAAGCGGATCTCGCGCCACGTCTCGTCCCGCTCCTGGAAGGACGGCGTATCCTTCATGTAGTTGTGGAAGCGCCGCATGAGCCGGTCGTACGGACTGGAGTCCGCCAGCACCGCCTCCCCGAGTCCCGCCTTCGCGATCCCCTTCAACAGGCGCCCGCGGAGGCGGTCACGAGCGCCCCGCTCCAGCGGGCCGCCACCCGCGACCCCCGCCTCGGCTCCGTGACGCGCAAACACGTCGGGAAACGTCCCCTTCGTGCACCACACGCGGTCCTCCTCGGGGTTCACGTTCACGAAGAAGCGCAGGATGCGATCGCCGTCCGTCGCCCCGTAGGCGCCCGCATCGAAGTGGATGAGTTCGTTACTGGCATGTGCGGAGAGGCCGCGGCCCCGCTCCTGAATTGGGCGGAAGCTCGTCGTCCCCACGGTCCAGCCGTCGGTGAGCGCGGGCATGCACTCCCGCAGGAAGGCGCGAACCCTGGCGCCGTGCGCGGTGAGGGTGTCGAGAACGGCGTCCTGCAACCCTCCGCGGCCTGCCACGCCGCGGAGACGCCGACTCTCCGGGTGGAAGCTGACGTTCTTCGCTCGCAACTGGCGCGGAAGTTCCGCCCGCAGCCGCTCAAGGTCGCGATCCGGCGGGAGTTCCACCGGACAGGCGGGGAAGAAAACGATCTCCCCCCGCTCCAGCGCGTCGGCGAGATCGGGCCGGGGCCCGCGCTCGAGCCCCGCTTCGGTGACCAGATCCCGCCCCCGGCTCAGATGCCCTGGTTCAGTTGCGGGAGCCGATCGCCATCACCTCGAAGCGCGCCCCGAAGAGCAGCGGGCCGGAGCCGAGAAAAGCCCGCGCCGGGAAGTTCTCGGTGAAATAGGTCCGGTAGACCTTGTTGAAGACGTCGTAGAGATCGACGTCGGAGCAGAACACCTGTACCGAGACGAGGTCGTCCATCGTGATCCCCGCCTGCTCGACGGTGCTCTTGATCGCCTCCATGACGAGCCGGGCCTCTTCCTCCGCATCGTTCGGCGGGCGGCCATCGACGAGGCCGAGCGACCCCGACACGAAGAGCAGGTCCCCAACCCACACGGCGCCGCTGAAGGGGAGGACGCCTTCCTCGCTCGCGTGCCGCGGGTTGATGTACTCACGCTGGGCCGAAAGATCGGGAGCCATGGCCGCGAAACCTCCGGTGGCAAGAAGTGAGATCATGATGAAGCGCTTCATGCGTTGGTTCCTCTCGTTCTCAATCGGTTGAAAAAAAGGTTCGATGGCGGTCCGGTGTCGGCGCTCAGTCGCCGCCGCCCGCCGCCGCCTCGGCCGCGATCGCCTCGCGCGCCTGCGAAACGACGTAGGCCTGGATCAGCCGCAACTGCTCGGCGTTGAGCAAGCCTTCGTAAGACGGCATTCCCTGCGGCTCCCGGCTGCCGCCCAGGACGATGTCCTCGAAATTGCGGTGCACGATGTCCGTCGCCCGCTGCAGGTTCGGCATCGCACCCTCCGAACCGCCGCCCGTCCCGTGACAGTGCCGGCAATACTGTCGGTAGAGTTCGCCCCCGCTCGCGAGCGAGGCCGCGTCCGCGGGCAGGTCGGCGGCGACGGAGGGCACGCTCACCGGCCGCTTGCGCCGCGGCTCGGGCATTTCGCCGGTTCCGCCGAGCACGAAGGTGAAGACCCGGCCTCGCTGCTCGTAGTTGGCGGCGTCACCGTAGGGCGCTCCGCTCCGGCCGCGCGAGCCTCCCCAGCCGGCCGCCACCGTCACATGCTGGCGCCCGTCGACGAGGTAGGTCACGGGGCCGCCGAGGATCCCGAGGCCGGTGGCGATCTCCCACAACTGATTGCCGTTCTCGGCATCATAGACGACGAAGCGGCCGTCGCCGCCGCCCTGGAAGACGAGCCCTGTCGTCGTCGTCATCGTCCCGCCGTTCCAGTAGCCGAGGAGGGGGACGGTCCAGCGGGCCTCCTGCGCCTTCGGGTCCCACGCAACGAGGAACCCGGCGTCGTCGCGCGCCCCGTATCGGCTCATGTGGCCGACGTTGTTCACCCTGGGCCCGAAGCTGTGGTCCTCGATCTCGAGGTCCGTGTACACCCAGTCCGGCGGCTCGCTGCGCTCGACCCACCCCTCCTGGATCGGGAGATACATGAGCCCCGTCTCCGGGTTGAAGGATTGAGGCTGCCAGTTATGGCCCCCGAGGGCGGCAGGCGTGATCAGGGTCCACACCTCCGCGTGTACCGCTTCCGGGCGGTCCGTGGGGCGACCGGTCTCGAGATCGAGTCCCTCGGCCCAGTTCTGGACGATGTACTCCTGGCCGGAGAGGAACTCGCCCGTCTCGGCGTCGAGGACGTAGAAGAAGCCGTTCTTCGGCGCCTGCATGATGACGCGCCGCATGCGGCCGTCGAACTCGAGGTCAGCCAGCGTCATCGGCTGGACAGCCGTGTAGTCCCAGTGGTCGCCGGGCGTCGTCTGGAAGTGCCACACGTACTCGCCCGTTTGCGGGCGCAGCGCGAGAATCGAGGCGAGGAAGAGGTTGTCACCGCCCCCGGGGCTGCGGAGGTTCCGCGACCAGGGGGAACCGTTGCCGGTCCCGATGTAGAGGAGATCGAGGTCGGGATCGTAGATGATCGAGTCCCACGCCGTGCCGCCGCCGCCCGCGACCCACCACTCGCCGCTCCACGTTTCGGCCGCCATCTCCATGGCCTCGGACTCGAAGCCGTCCGCCGGATTGCCGGGCACCGTGTACGTGCGCCACACGAGTTCGCCGTTGTCCGCGTCGTAGGCGGAGACGTAGCCCCGGACGCCGTATTCGGCGCCGCCGTTGCCGATGATCGCGAGGCCCTGAACGACGCGGACCGCGCCCGTGATCGTGTAGGCCTCGTTCGGGTCGATGGTGAGCGCCTCCCACACGACATCGCCGGTCTCCGCGTCGAGGGCGATGAGGCGGCCGTCGATCGTGCCCACGATCACCTTGCCCTCGTACAGCGCCACGCCGCGGTTCACCACGCCGCAGCAGGCGAGACGCCCCCGGATGCGCGGCACGCCGGGGTCGTGGCGCCACAGACGCTCTCCGGTCCGCGTGTCGATCGCGTGCACGACGCTCCACGGCGCACTGATGTACATGACCCCGCCCACCACGAGCGGCGTCGCCTCGACCCCGCCCCGCAGCTCGATGTCGTACGTCCACGCGAGGCCGAGCTGGTCGACGTTGTCGCGCGTGATCTCCTCGAGCGTGCTGAAGCGGTCTTCCGCGTAGTTGCCGCCGTATGTGAGCCAGTTGCCGTCGGGGCGCGCGGCCACGAGCACCGCGTCGGTCACATCGCTGGCGCTCCGGACACTTGAAGGCTCGGGTGCCGGCGCGTCCACGGTGCAGGCGGCGGCCGGAAGGAGGAGCAGCAGGGCATGGAGTCGCGTGCGCATGGGCCTCTCCCGGTGGTGAGGGGCGGGTGGAGGTGGGGCTCAACCCGAATGATGTACGATCTTACACTGTCCGATGTCGCCGGTCACTGCCAGCACGGCGCTCGGCCACAACCATCTTGCTGGCGCTGGCGCCCTCGGTAGGTGTGGCACGGCAACCGTAGCAAGATTATCTTGAGTTTATCTTCGGATTATCTAACGAAGGACAGGCCATGTCCACCACGATCAACGTGAAGACGCTCAGACACGAAATGAAACGCATCGTCGACCGCGTGCGAGAAGGCGAGAAATTCACGGTGCTTTACCGGAGCCGCCCGGCATTTCGCATCGTGCCCGTAGACGCGGGCTTCGATCCCGGCCCGGCCGAGACGGATCCGCTCTATGGGGCCCCGGCCGTGGGGAGATCGAGCGACGGACTCGTGGCGGCGGACCACGACCGGATCCTCTATGGGGCACCTGGTCCCTGAATCGGTGCTGTTCGTCGATACAGCGGGCTGGATGGCGATGGCCGATGAGGGGGATGCCATGCACGAGTCCAGCCGGCGTGCGCGCGACGCCCTCCTGCGCGACGGCGGCATCCTCGTCTCCACGGATTATGTCATGGATGAGACCCTGACGCTGATCCGATTGCGGCTTGGGCTGAGCGCAGCGGTCAAGTGGTGGGCGCAGGTCGACACGACCACGCGCGTTCGATGGGAACGGATCGATCCCCTGCGCGCCGAGAAAGCGAGAAGCTGGTTCTTCCAGTGGAGTGACAAGGATTTCTCGTACACGGACTGCACGAGCTTCGTGATCATGAGAGAACTTGGGCTCCGCCGGGCTCTGACCACGGATCGGCACTTCGTGCAAGCCGGGTTCGAAACCGTGCCCGGGCCGGGCGACTAATTCGTGGAGTTCCGCGGACGCAGAACGACCTCTCCGGGGAGCGCGTCCGTGAACCCGCCGTCGTCGACCGTGAACACCCCGTTCACCATCACGTAGTCGACGCCCTCGCTGAAGAGGTCCGGCTCGAGCACGGTGGCCCGGTCCCGGAGCCGCGCGAGGTCGAACACGACTAGGTCCGCCTTGTAGCCCTCGCGCAGGAAGCCGCGGTCCTCCAGCCCGATGATCCGCGCCGGCAGTCCCGTCATCGAGCGCACCGCGAAGGGCAGCGTGATCGCCTTCAGGTCCTTCACGTAGCGGGCGATCTTGCGCGTGAAGGCGCCGAAATGGCGGGGGTGCGCGCCGGGGCGCGAGGCGAACGCGGGCACGCCCTCGACCCCGCTCACCGCCGCGTCCGAGGCCGTGGCCGTGTAGTCCTGACGGTAGTAGTTGATGATGTCCGCGTCGTGAATCCCGTAGCCGCGCGTCCAGGCGCCGCCGAGGACATCGGGGTATCCCTCGAGCGCCATGTGGACGACGACCTCCTGATAGGTGACGTCCATCCGGCGGCCCAGTTCCTCCAGCGTGCGGCCCACGTACGTCGTATCGGGATAGCCGACCACGACCACGCGGTCCGGTCCCCCGTTGTGATCGACGATCCACTCGATGTCGCGGGCGATGAGGCCCTGGAGTTCCGGGTCCGCCCAGCGACGCTCGAGGTGCGTCCGGGCGTCGTCGAACATCCCCTCGCTGCTGTAGACCGGACTGTCCCTCCCGCCACTCGTGTCGACCGTGTCGTGCACGAGACTCCAGCGCGGGATCATGGGCCGCGCCCCTCCGCCGAACGTCTCGTACGGGTAGACGTCGAGGTAAACCTCGAGCCCCTCCTCCCGCGCCCGGTTCACGACCAGCGTGTCCTGCCCCGAACGCCCGAAGCTGGAGCGGCCCCGCGCCTTGTGGTGGCTCGCCACGACGCGGATCCCCGTCTCGCGGGCGATGTTCACGGTCTCGGCCAGCCCCTGGTTCCCGTCCACGGGCCAATCGCTCACCGTACTCGGCAGTTCCCAGAGCGGCATGGCCGCCTCGCTCCGCTGGTGCGCCACGTAGAAGCCGTCGTAGGGGGCCACGGCCTCGGCGAGGGCGACCATTTCCTCGGGCGTACTGAAGCGGGCGGGGCGGTATTCGACGCCGGCCCCCAGCCCCCAGGCCCCGGACTCCATGCCTTCGCGGACGAGCGCCTGCATGCGGGCGATCTCTTCCTCCGTCGCCGGACGCTCGTAATCGTCCCCCATCACTTCGGCGCGCACTGTGCTGTGGCCGACCATGGGGACGAAGTTCATGGCGTGGCCAAGCGATCTCAGGGCCTCGATCTCGGCGCTGAGCGGCCACATCTGATTGCGGCCGTCGGGTCCGCCGATGACCGTCGTGAGCCCCTGGCTGTTCAGGCTCTTCGCCCGCCGCGCCTCGACGTGCTCGGAGGTCATGGCCCGGTCGGCGTGCGAGTGCAGGTCGATGAAACCCGGCGAGACGTACATCCCCGTCGCGTCCACGACCCGCCGCGCCATCGCGTCGCCGAGCCTCCCCATCCGGACGATCCGGTCGCCGACAATGGCGATATCCGCCGCGAACCACGGGTTTCCCGTTCCGTCGATGACGCGCCCGTTCCGGATGAGGATGTCGTATTCCTGCCCGGAAAGCCGGAATGAGAGGGCGCCCGCCGCGAGGGCGGCACTCGTAGCCACGAGGGCGGCGCATCGTACGATAAACCGAATCATGTGTATGACCCCGGGAGAATGTCGTAACGTTGGCGGCAGACGCCGACGAGGCGGACGATAACGCAACGGTTGCCCACAGGTCGAATCGGGGAGATATGTTTCCGGTGCCACCTTCCGTCCGATCCTGGGAGTCGAAGATGCGTACGACGAAAATTGTCCTTGTCCTGCTCGCCGTCGCGCTGAGCGCCGACCAGATGGCCGCGCAGGGCCACTTCCAGCCGATGGACGTGTTTGAGATCGAATACGCCGCGGATCCCCGGATCTCGCCTGACGGCAGCCAGGTGGTTTACGTCCGCACGTCGATGGACATCATGCGGGACGCGAAGAAATCCGAGCTGTGGATCATGCACGCCGACGGCTCGGATCACCGGCGGATCGGGACGGGCGGTTCCCCGCGCTGGTCGCCCGACGGCACCCGCATCGCGTACACGGCGGACGGACAGATCCATGTGCGCTGGATGGACACGGGCGAGGAGGCGACGCTCACGCAGCTCATCGAGTCGCCCCGCGGCCTCCGCTGGTCGCCGGACGGACGCTATATCGCGTTCAACAAACTCGTTCCCTACGCGCCGCCGAGCCTCGCCCCACCGCCGAAGCCGCCCGCCGAGGCAGAGTGGGCCGATCCTCCCATCATGGAAGACCGCTTCAAGAACCGGCAGGACGGAGTCGGCTATCTCGACTTCGGGTACGATCACCTCTTCATCGTCCCCGTTGAGGGTGGCACGCCCACGCAGGTCACGTCGGGCGACTTCCAGCACCAGAGCCCCGCCGCGTGGACGCCGGACGGCCAGCACCTCGTCTTCTCGTCGAACCGGAACGCGGACTGGGTCCACGATTATCGCAATTCCGAACTCTACATCGTCTCGATCGCCACCGGCGAAGTGCGCCCCCTCACCGACCGCCCCGGACCCGATCGGAGTCCGGCCGTCTCCCCCGACGGGCGGCGGATCGCGTTCACGGGCTACGAGGACCGCACCCGCACCTACCAGGTGAGCCGGCTGCAGGTGATGAACCTGGACGGGAGCGGGCAACGCGTCCTCACGGGCGACCTCGACCGCAGCGTGTCGAACCCGGTATGGGCTTCCGACGGGAGCGGGATCTACTTCCAGTACGACGACGAGGGGAACTCGAAGGTCGGCTTCGCCACGGTCGAAGGTGACCTCGAGGTGCTGGCGGAGGATCTGGGGGGCACGTCCTACGGGCGTCCCTATGGCGGGGGCTCTTTCAGCGTCGCCCGGGACGGGAGCTTCGCGCTCAACCAGACCCGTCCCGAGTCTCCGGGCGAGGTCGCCGTGGGGGCGAGGGGTGGTGGCGTGCGTCGGATCACCTCTCTGAACGACGACCTGCTCGCGAACCGGCAACTGGGCGAGGTCGAGGAGATCTGGTGGGATTCGTCGTTCGACGGGCGTCCCATCCAGGGGTGGATCGTGAAGCCGCCCGACTTCGATCCGGGTCGGCGCTATCCCCTCATCCTCGAGATCCACGGCGGTCCGGTCTCCAACTACGGCGACCGCTTCTCGGCGGAGATGCAGCTTCTCGCCGCGGCCGGCTACGTCGTCCTCTACGCGAACCCGCGCGGGAGCACGAGCTACGGCGAGGAGTTCGCGGACCTCCTCTATCACAACTATCCAGGGCAGGACTACGACGACCTCATCTCCGGGGTCGACGCCGTGATCGAGCGGGGGTACATCGACGAGGACAACCTCTTCGTCACCGGTGGGAGCGCCGGCGGCATCATGACGGCCTGGATCGTCGGCAAGACCGACCGCTTCCGGGCCGCCGTCGCCCAGAAGCCCGTCGTCAACTGGATCAGCAAGACGCTCACGGCCGACAACTGGTACGGGTACTACCACAGTCGCTACGAGGGCCTCCCGTGGGAGAACCCGGAGGCGTACTGGGAGTTCTCCCCCATCTCGCTGGTGGGGAACGTGAACACGCCCACGATGATCATCACGGGGGAAGAGGACCTGCGGACGCCGCTCTCCGAGTCGTACCAGATGTTCCACGCGCTCAAGCTGCGCGGGATCGACACGGCCGTGATCCGGCTGCCGGGCGCCTCGCACGACATGAGCCGCCGCCCGAGCCAGCTCATGGCCAAGATCGCGAACATCGTGGCCTGGTTCGACAAGTACCGGACGATGGCGGCGACGAGCTGACGCAACCGGACGCACACCGGACCCGCACTGGACCCACACCCGACCCCTCGAACCCGGGAGATTCACCCATGACCGACTCCGGTCGGGCGCTGGCAGGCGTGCGCGTGATCGCGCTCGAACAATACATGTCCGCCCCCTACTGCTCGCTGCTGCTCGCGGACGCGGGAGCCGAAGTCATCAAGATCGAGCGACCGGGCCTCGGGGATCCGCGCCGGTCCATCCCTCCCTTCGTGGAGCGGAACGGCGTCCGCATGGGCGTCGGGTTCATGGCCTACAACCGGAACAAGAAATCCCTCGCGCTCAACCTCAAGAGCGACGAGGGACGCGATCTCTACCGGGCCCTGGTGGCGAAATCGGACGTCGTGGTCGAGAACCTGCGGCCGGGGTCCGTAGACCGGATGGGGCTCGGATACGAGGCGCTGTCGGAGGTGAATCCGGGGCTGATCTATGCGGCTGTGTCGGGGTTCGGGCGATTGCCGGGGCGGGAGGGGCCGTACGGCGACTGGCCTTCGTTCGACGTGGTCGCGGAGGCGATGGGCGGCGTCATGCACACGATCGGCTTCGCCGACAAGCCCCCGTCCCCCTCGATCTACGGGATGCCGGACCTCTACGCGGGGATGGCCGCGGCGCACGGCGTCACGATGGCGCTCTATCGGCGCACCGTGACGGGGAAGGGCCAGTTCGTGGACTCCGCCATGTACGACGGCGTGCTGTCGCTCAATGAGCGCATGGTCTCGCTCGCGGCGAACACCGGGGCGCGGCCCAGGCGGGGCGATCCGCCCGGCTTCTACCCGCGCGGCCCGATGCCGGTGAGCGATGGATACGTCGCCTTCACGATCCCCGACGACATAATGTGGCGCCGGTTCTGCCGCATGCTGGGGCGCCCCGACCTGCTGGACGATCCCCGCCTGGCCTCCCCCGACCTGCGCACCGAGCACCGCGCCCTCCTCGACGAGCTCGTCCGGCCCGTATTCGCCGAACTGACCCGCGATGAGGCGGTACGACGGCTACAGGAAGTGGGCGTCCCCGCCGGGCCGGTGCAGACCTCCGACGATCTGCTCGAGTGTCCGCAACTGGAGGCGCGCGGGGTGCGGGTCACGGTGGACTACGAAGGACTGGGAGAGCTCCAGTTCGTCCGCACGCCGCTGCTGACGTCCGACGCCCCCGACGTCCCGGTGAATCCGGCGCCGACGCTGGGCCGGGACACCCGCGGGATCTTGGCCGACGTGCTCGAACTCTCCGACGCGGAGGTATCCCGCCTCGCGGCCGAGGACGTCATCGGTACGGATTGAGCACAGGCGGAGTACAGGTTGGGGACGTTCCCGCGGGAACGTTTTCCTACAGCACGTAGACCCCCGCTCATCCTCGGCAGGCTTGCTCGAAGAGCTCACAGCTCTGGTTCTGGGTCGATGTAGATAGTGGCAAGATACTACTCGATAATCTATTTAGAGATAGGAGCGATCTGGATGACCTAGACGCGGAGATCCGGTGTCCAATTCGAGCGATCGGTGGCGGTCGCGCCGCACTGCGACGCGTCGGGAGTCGATCGTGGGTCTCATCCTGGTCTCCGTGCTGTCCTGCGGGGAGTCACCCACGACACCGGCGAGGCCGCCCTCACCTCCCCCCGCGCCCCGGCCCGCGACCCTTTCGGTGAGGCCGCCGGAGGTGACTCTCGCCGCGTTCGGCGAGACGGTGCGTCTGACCGCTGAGGTGCGGGACCAGAACGGTCAAGTGATGACCGGTTTGGCCATCGTTTGGTCGAGCAGCGATGGTGCCGTCGCCACGGTAAGCGAATCGGGTCTGGTGACGGCGACGGGCAATGGCGGCACGACGATCACCGCGCGCGCGGGTTCGGTGTCCGGGACCGCGGCCGTGGATGTGATCACGCGTTCCCACGACCGGGAGGTGCTCGAGGTTCTGTACCGGGCCACGGGTGGCGACGACTGGACCGACAACACCAACTGGCTGACCGACGCGCCGCTCTCGGACTGGGCTGGCGTGGGCACGGACGAGAGCGGACGAGTTGAACACCTGGAGCTGATCAACAACAATCTGAATGGCACGATCCCGGCCTCTATCGGCCAACTCGACCGACTCTTCATTCTCGACCTGGAGCAGAATTCGCTCCAGGGCCCCATCCCTCCCGAATTGGGGCAGCTGAAAAGATTGCGCGACCTGATACTGAACCGCACCGACCTCTCCGGCTCTTTGCCGCCCGAGATGGGCGATATGACGGGTCTTCGCTATCTCGCGATCTCCAGCACGAACCTTTCCGGCCCGCTCCCCGACACGTTCGCTCGACTCGCCCTGACCAACTTCTACTTCT
>LXNI01001001.1_pt1 | contig 27774 bp, 14 predicted proteins | sample 809091 | NCBI WGS metagenome assembly LXNI01 (sample SAMN04870527, study PRJNA318959) | sponge metagenome | biome: 01000161; feature: marine sponge reef; material: water | host: Sarcotragus foetidus | place: Greece: Milos, Mediterranean Sea | collected 2013-05-29 | depth 5-7 m | reverse complement strand
GATCTCGTTCGCTGCGTCGTCCAGGAGGCCGCTGTGTCTGAAGCTGTTCGGGTCCGTGCTTACGATTGGATGCGTGAGCAGGCCGATGCGACAGTCGCGGAGTACGTGATGTCCCGCTTGAGCCCCGTGCCGGCGGCCGAGCTCGCCACCAAGGACGATGTGCGCGCGGTGAAGGAAGACTTGCGTCTGGTCAAAGAAGATGTGCGCGCGGTCCAGGCCGATGTGCGTGCGGTCAAGGCCGATATCGGGCGCGTCGAAGGCAAGGTCGACGCGCTTGCCGGGCGGGTGGACGAGAAGTTCGACCGGCTTGTCGAGTTGCGCGAGGCCGACCTCAAAGAGCGCGCCGCCGAGCGCGAGGCCGACCTCCAACAGCGCACTGCTGAGCGCGAGGCCGACCTCCAACTGCGCACTGCCGAGCGCGAGGCCGATCGCAAGGACGCCGGGCGGCGAGCCTGGAAGATTGCCCTTGCGCTGCCAGTGGAGGTTGTCGTGCTGTTCGCGGGCGCCGCAGCAATCCTGGAGTGGCTGCGCGGCTGAGCCGATGCGTCGCCCGTTGGCGATCCCGAGTCCACCCCGGATCCCGACGGCGTACGGGCTCGCCCCGTCAGTTCCGGCTGAGCTCAATCCTGGGCTTCGGCCTCTTCGAGCAGTTCGCGCAGCAATGGCGCCAGCGCCGGGATGTCGTCGCGGACGATCGACCAGATGATGTCGTCATCTATGCCGAGATAGCCGTGAATGATCTGATTGCGCGTCCCGACGAGAGCACGCCACGGGATGCCTGCGTGCGACTCGCGGACATCGGCAGGAACGTGAGTCGCTGCTTCGCCGAGGATCTCCAAGTTTCGCAGGGTGGCGTCATAGGTGCGTCCGTCCGCGACGAATGCAGGCTGGTCTAAGTCCTCGTTGTAGGACGCGATCTTGTCGCAGGCCCCGAGCATGTCCCGCACATAGTGATCCCAACGACGCGGCCGGGCGTCAGACATCGACGGCCTCGGCCTCCACGTATGGGCGCAGTTCGCTGCGCAGCGCCTTGTCAGTCACCAAATCGACAGGGGCGCCCAGCAGGTCCTCGAGATAGAACTGCACGCCGAAGTAACGCCTCGAGTCCGCCGGGCCCTCGAAGCGGACGAGGATGTCGACATCGCTTGCCGCGCCCGCCTCATCACGCGCTCTTGAGCCGAACAGCGCCAATCCGGCAACGCCGAACCGGTCAACGAGCTCACGCTTGTGCGCCCGCAGCAGCGCCAACGTCTCTGCGCTGGTTCTCATGGTCGTGGCCACGCAGCCCCGCTCTCGCCAAGACGCTTCGCTCCTCTGCCTAGCCAGCCTAGAGCTGGGGAGCATTCCAGCTGTGGGTCCGGGGCAGAAATCTGGAATCCTCCTGATCAATTCTCGACTTCGTCGGCAGGCAGGTAGCGACGTGCGCGCGTCTTGCCAACCGGCCGAACCCTGCCGGCTGCAACAAGCTCGTTGAGGACGTTGCGGGCTGCTGCCGGCTCGATGTCGAGAATTGACCAGGAGAATTCTTGGCCAGCGCCATTCGTCCAGAATCCAAGGCTGATTGTTGAGTTTGGGTGTTCGTGCGGTCGCTTCCAAGACTCTTCGGGTGCGTCGAGGCCATCTGCGTGACCATCCGCTTCCAGACCCCGTGCTACGCCCGACGGCCGCTGGTGTCCCGTACCCACTTCGGCCACCAGGCGATTGGACACCGCCCAGCGATTGGTAGTGCGGATTGCGCCGGATCCCGGTCGCCGTGCTAGTGGAGATCGTTGTGGCGCCGGCGGCGGTCGTCGGCATCACGGAGTGGCTGCTGCGGCCGATGCGAACGGCCGAACGGCCAGCACCACAGCTGCGGTCAATCGAGGTCTACGAGGTCCAAAACACCCCCGTGAGCACGCAAAAACCCGCCGCGGCGCACCCTCCGGTGGCCTAGGCTCGACCCAAGTGCAATCAGGCATTTCCTGTATTGCGTGGCCGGGGGCCAACCCGTACCCTTGGCAGTTGCCGTGTCACAGAGCGAGCTCTGCCGCGGTTCTACTTGTCAGGCGGGAGATCGGTGCCACGAGGCCCCGTGCCCGGACACCAATATCCCAATAATTCCTAGCAGGAGGCTCGGAACCTTGACTATTCGAACGAAGCGGCGGGGCAGGCGCTCCCTCGCTGCGATTGCAGCAGCGTTGCTCATGGCATCGGTGCTCGCGGTCGTAGCAGGCGCACCAGCCCAAGCCGCGAACACGTCCGACGAGCACATGATCGATACGAACGACGACGGCAAGGTCGACTCGCGCGAATTTGCCGGCGCTGATCGTTACGAGACATCGCTCAAGTTGGCGAATAACTACGCCGGTGGCGACCTGGGTTCAGTGTCGACGGTGATCGTCGCTTCGGGCGAGACACTGATCGACGCGGTGACCTCAGCTGGCCTGGCCGGTTACAAGGACGCACCGGTACTGCTCACGCGCTCTGCCGGGATCTCTCGAGGCGTGGCTAACTACATCGAGGACCATGGCGTCGGCCGGGTCATCGTCGTTGGCGGCGCAGCGTCGGTTCCCGATGCGGTGCTCGAAGAGATCGAAGACCTCGAATCCGAGCCGACGGTGACTCGCATCGCAGGCGATGATCGTGCCGCTACTGCTGCTGCGGTCGCTTCCGAGCTGGGTGGCGATGCCACTTGGTGCGGCAGCGACGAGAGCGTGGCTGCGTTGGTGAACGGCAGCGACATGCCTGCGGTTGATGCCATTGCGATTGGCCCGATGGCCTACGCACTGGAAATGCCGGTGCTGCTGACCGACTCCGACGCACTGCCCGATTCGACCGCGAACTTCCTGATGGACGCCAACACCGAGCGTGTGGTGATCGTGGGCGGCGAAGGCGCTGTTTCGGCCGACGTCGCCGACGAGCTGTCCGAACTCGGCGTTGACGCCGTGCAGCGGATCGCTGGCGACTCGGCTGCTGGTACCTCCGTTGAGCTTGCCGAGTTGATGCTGGGCGACTGCGCCGACGATCTGGGTACCTCCAGCGGCATGGTCGCACTGATCAACTCCATGGCAACGGCTGACGGCATCAGCGCTGCTCCGGTGCTCGGCAAGGGCATCGGCGACTCAGGCCCGATCCCGATCCTGCTGGTCAGCGATGAGCTGCCCGCTGCAGTGCGTGACTACCTCGCCGGTACGCCCGACGAGGTCGACGGTGCCAAGACCAACCTGACGATCGTTGCGATCGGCGGCGCTGGCGTCGTGAGCGAGGCTGTCATGGAGGCAGCGCTCGACGCGGCTGCTTCTGGTCCGGCACTGACGGTGTCGATTGATGCCGAGGCCGCCACCTCGAGCTTCACAGTGACGTTCAGCGACGGCTTGGACGGCACTGCTGATGGCTTCGAGAGCAAGCTGAAGGACATCTTCTACGTGAACGGCGCACCCGCGTCGATCGCGGCAGATGACAGTAATGCTTCCCCGGCAATTGACGGCATCACCGCCCCGGCAGCCACCCCATCGGCGGATGCCACGTGCGGAACTGCTGAATCGTTGACCGTGACGCTCACGCACTCGCTGAAGGCGGGCGACGAGATCGAGGTACGTCCGACGTCGGCACAGTTCGGCGCCGATGAGGACAAGCGAACCCTCCAGTCTGCGTCGTTCACAGTGCCTGCGCCTGACCGGGACACGGCCGCTCCGACGGCCGCGATCCTCGCCGTGATGGACGAGAGCAATGTCGTGCTGCTCGCTAGCGAGGATGCAAATATTGACACGGACAAGGTGTCGATCATCTCGCGGCGCGGCGCGGACGTCGCGGTGGCGAACGCGGACACCACTGACCCGGTTCCCGCAGCGAAGCGCATCACCTTGAACCTGACCTTTGCGGAGGACCTGAACCTGAATCCGGGTACTGGTGACAATCAGGACGCCGACACCGATGATCCGGGTGAAGGCGCTCAGGGCGACCCTTACACCTTGGCTAGGGGCGACATCGTGGTGCTGCCGGCCGGTGCTCTGACGGACGAAGCGACTCCGACGCCGAACAGCGGCCGTGCTAGCCGGACCACGGTCGGCGGCACCACGAAGGGATTCAAGGTGACGTCGATCAAGATCGGTTCGGTCGACCCGAACGTGGACGACGATCCGACCACCAAGAAGATCCCGAGCACGGCGGCGGTTGATTCGGACCCGACGAGCGACGCAAACGATGACGGCAATGCCGCCACGACCTGGGACGGTGACGGCATTCCGGACAACGACCAGGATCTAGTGGTCAGCCGGAACGCCAGCGTCGGACTTGCTTCGGGTGTCACGATCTCCGCCATCTGGGACGGCGACGCCTCGGGTGCGGCAGGTAACGACTGGGACGTCACGGTCGACGAATCGTCGGGCCGAGATGCTGAAGCTGAGGATGCCGAAGTTGATGTGAGCATCAACGCTCGCAACAAGATCATCCGCATTCGTTACATGGACGGCACGCCGACCATCGGCGAGCTGGCGGAAGTCTTGAACGGCTCGAGCAGCTTCTCGAACCGCTTCACGGCGAAGCCGACCGACGGCTGCGGTGTCGCGATGGACGACATCTCCAGTGATGCGGCAGAGGCCAGTGACCTGGCGATGGGTGTGAGTTCTGTTGGCTTCACAGTTGACTTCAACAACTACATCGCCAGGCTGGTCGGTTCGGACACACAACCGAACCTCGTTGACACGATCCTGGATGCGTTGATCACCGACTTTGACGAGGCGGCCGATACCACCACAGCGTCGTTTGTTGCGCCGTATCGTCAGGTGTACTTCCGGTACACGACTGGTGACGCATCGACGATTCCGGGTTCACGCACTGGGCCTGGACGCGGTGTGGTCGAAGTTCCGGCCGGTATCGCAACGAGCTACCAGGACAACATCGACGCCGACAATGACGACGGTGATAACGACCCGACCACGGGTATCGCTGTGACTGATGATGATCCGGATGAGAGTCAGAACGCTGCCAGCGAGCACCGTGTCTCGTCCAGCCGGAGCATCCCGATCAGGTAGTCCGTCTGACACACAGGACACCCAGCCAGGAGGCATCAGCTCACTGACAGGGTGAACAGCCTGAGAAGGGCCCCGGGGCAATCGCCCCGGGGCCCTTCGCGTCTGCGAGCAGCAAGGGCGCATGCATGACTCAAATCGCTGATAAAAATGCTGCTGATGCATATACAATCCGAGGCACAGCGGAAGTGCCGTTCGGGATACGGTGCGCGCGAGCGGCGCACCGCAAGCGCCTTGACTGGATCGATCTCAAGGAGAACCGCCCGAGTGAGCCGTCGTCGCACCAAGAAACGAGCGCCGGTGCTGTGCGCAATTGCTGCTTCAGTGCTGTTGGTGCCAGTGGTCGCGGCAGTGGTCGCGAGCCCAGCACACGCAGCCAACACGGCAGCCGAATTCTTAATCGACACCAACGACGACGAGGTTCCCGATTCCCGGCCGTTTGCCGGGCGTCATCGCTACGAGACAGCAGTCCTCTTGGCTGAGCAGTACGCCCAGGCGCGTGGCGGCCTCAGGTCGGTGTCCACGGTCATCATCGTCTCAGGAGAGTCAAGTGCAGACGGCGCCGTTGTGGCAGGCCTAGCCGGCTATCTGGGCGCACCCATACTTCTGACACCACAGGACGAACTCGCCAGTCTTGTCGCGCGCTATATCGACGAGCATGCAGTGCAGCGCGTTGTCGTCGTCGGTGGATCGTTGGCGGTCTCCGAAGTAGTGCTACAGAAACTCGCCGCGTTGGACTCCGCACCGATCGTGGAGCGCATAGCGGGCGATGATCGTTTCGGCACAGCCGCGGCGGTTGCGAGCGAACTCGGCGCCGAAGCAACGTGGTGCGGCAGCAACGAGACCGTGGTCGTGCTCGCGAATGGCAGCGATGCGGCGGCGAGTCTCGCCCTGTCGGCTGGGCCGCTGGCCTACGGCCTCGAGCTGCCGATCTTGCTGACTGACACACACGAGTTACCGAAAGCAACATCGAGCTTTCTCATCGAGCATGAGATCGACCGGGTCCTCGTCATGGGCGGAACGCGTGCGGTGTCGCAGCAAATCGTCAGCAGTTTGACCGAGTTGGGTGTTACCGCCACGACGCGCTACAGCGGCAACACGTCCGATGTCACGTCGGCCGCGATCGCCCGTCAGATTCGAGGCACCTGCAAGGACATCCTCGGATCGACCGACGGCGTCGCTGCGCTCGTGAGCCGTTATGCACCTTTCGATGCCATGGCAGCCATCCCGGTGGCCGGCGAGGGTCTCGACGGCTCTGGGCCCATGCCGCTTGTGATGGTCGGTGAAACGCTGCCGTCGAGCGCTCGTTCGATTCTGGCCTCCACCCCCGTCACGGTCGACGGCCTGAAGAATCACTTGCGGGTCGTGGCCGTCGGCGGCACAGCTGCAGTCAGCGATGCGGTAATGGCCGCCGCAGTGCGGGCAGGTGGCGGTGCCCGCGTTCTCAGCGCCCGGATTCGGACCACAGCGGGCCGGAGCGGGTTCAGCGTCATCTTCGGTGATCGCATCGACGGCGAAATCGACGACCTGACAGACGTTGCCAAGGACATGTTCTATGTCAACGACGTACCCGCCTCGATCCCTGTAGGGGGCGTCGAGGTGCCTGCCGACGACAGCTGCGACGCTCCCAAAGAGCTGTCGGTCGCGCTTACGCATCCGCTCATGGCAGGCGATGTCGTCGAGATGCGCCCCACCGACATCAAATTGGGCATTCTGGGCGATCTTCGACCGGTGGCGACGACCCGATACATGGTGCCCACACCACGAACTGACACGCGAGCACCGACGGTGGAACTCATCGCGCCCGCCGGTTCCAGCAATCTGCGCATCATTGCTCGCGATAACGAGGAGGCCAGCGGCATTTCGATCGACCCCGGTGAGATCAGAGTGGTCTCAAGCCGCAAGGTCACCGTGCGCGTCGAAGATTCGGGCACGACGGCCGTTGATCCGTACTTCCGTTTCGCAACGCGCAGCGTCGCGCTCATCGCACCCGATGGCTACAACGCAAACCCTCGCGAAGACAGCGATTTCGACGACGCGGGCGAGATCGCTCCAGGTGACCCCTACCCGCTTGCGGCCGGCGATGCGCTCCAACTCGGCAGCGGCGTTGCGTCGGACGCGGAGGACAACCGCAGCCGTCCGCGTCGCACCAGAATCGCCTCCACCAAGGCATCATTCGCTGTCAGCGCTGTCAGGCTTGGATCGCCGGATCCCGGCGTGGATCACAATCCTGACAACGCGGTTCCTGATCGCATCGAGGGTGTGAGCCATCGCGTCGAGACCTTTTTGGCTGGCGTGCTGCGCATCGCCGCCAAGTGGACCGGCGACGCAGAGGGAGCTGCCGGCAACGGCTGGTCGATCAATGTCGGCAGGGTGAGCGACTACAACCCCGACGCTAAAGAGGTCGAAGTCGAGGTCGCGGTCAACACGCGCAACCGCATCGTCACCATCCGATTCGTGTCAGGCACGCCGACCTACGGCGAACTGGTGGACGAGCTGAACAACAACCGATCGTTTTCATCACGCTTCGAGGCGGAGGCCACTGGAGGTTGTGATGTGCGGCCTGATCCGGTGGATGTCAATCATGCGGATTTCGATGGCACCACCGAGTTTGAGGGCGGCCTCACCACCGTCGCTCTTCTGGTGCAATTCAATGCCCCCGTCCGAGACTTCGTCAGCGAGAATGCGACCTATGTTGCCGACGGCGACGAGGTGTACGAACTCGTCGACGACGTATTGAGCAGTCTCATAACCGACTTCACGACGGTGCCCGAAGCTGAGATCGCGGGGGATCGTGTCATCGTCCAGGAATTGGCGCCGTATCCCTCGGTGTTCGTACGGTTCACCACCGCCGACGGCTCCCGGGTGCCGAGCACCAGCAGCGGGTCTCGTCGTGGCGTCATCGACATCGACGCTGGCATCGCCCATAGCTTCCACCCCGACAACCCGGACACTGAGCTTGACGAGGGCCTCAATGCCGCGAAATCGCTGCGTTCCTCACGCAGCCGACTGGCAGAACTCACCCAGAACGATCCCGTAGCGCCCTGACACGCGCCCCAGAGACGTTGCGCGTCGTTGGTACGGTTGGCCGCGGGCATGCTGGGCATGCCCCGGAGGCCCAGATGATTCACCGCATCACGAAAGCTTCGGCTGACCGCCTAGACCCGTTACGGCAAACGCCCGCCCGCCGTACGCGCCGCCGAGCTGTCATGGCGCTGTCCGCTGCAGCACTCATGGCATCACTGTTGCCCGCATCTGGCGGCCCTGCGGGGGCTGCGGCCGTCGATGTGACGTCTGATCGGGTATTCGGCGCGACGCGCTACGAAACCGCGGTCGAGATCGCCGAGGAATACAACGACGAACTCGGTGGCAACCGCGCCGACGTCGACACTGTCATCCTTGCTTCGGGGGCTGATGAGCACTTCGGTTATGCGCTCGTTGCGCCCGCGCTGGCGCGACGCTTTGAGGCGCCATTGCTGTTGACCGCGCCCGATCAGCTGTCACCGGCGACGTCGAATTTCCTTCATCGCAACGACGTCGAAACGGTATTCATCCTGGGCGGCACCGAGGCCGTGTCCTCTGCGACCCAACAATCAATTGAGAGAATCCGCGGCATCAGCGTGATGCGCATCATGGGAGCTGATGTCTACAGCACGGCCGTCGCTGTCGCCGACCGGGTCGGTCCGCGCGCAGGCGAGCCCGGCAACTATCGCTCCAACGGGCGAACGGTGTTGTTGGCCACCGGTGAAGTCTTTGCCGACGCGCTCGCTGCGGGTCCACTCGCGTACCGCGGCGAGCACCCGATCCTGCTGACACCGAGCGATGAGTTGCACGCTGATGTCGCACGCTTCTTCGACCGCAGCGACACCGATCATGTGGTGATCCTGGGCGGGGCGGGAGCAGTCGGTCGCAGCGTCGAACAGGAGATCCTCGACGAGGGATTGACAGTCGAACGGCTGTGGGGGTTTGACCGCTACGAAACCGCCGTGAAGATTGCCGAGGAACTGCTTGGCGACCGCCCGCCACAGTCATGCTTCGAAGGCGGCGAACTGGGTCTCGCGTATGGCCGCAAGGCGGCCGATGCGATCGCCAGCGGGCCCCTGCTGGGCGAGCTGTGTGCGCCCCTCCTGTTGACCGAGCTCGGAGAGCTGCCCGAGTCGACTCGCCTCTTTCTGGAGTCCGACGACTATGAGACCGGCGATGTCGACGGCAACCTGCACATCACCGTCTTCGGCGGCCGGTCCGCCGTGTCCCCCGATGCAATTGCACAAGCCGACGCGGCCGCCACGCTCGATCCCATTCGGGCGCAGCTGTCCGCCACCGAAGGCCGGTGCCACATCACGGTCTCCTTCGACGAGCCGGTGCTGACGCGCGACGTCGAGGACATTCGCAACTACCGGATTGAAGGCGACACGCTCGACTCGAGTCAAGGCAACGTCGACGGCGGCACCGGCACCACCACCACCCGCGCCACGATCGTGCTCTCGGGCTCGATTACTCCTGCCGACTCGTCGATTCCCGTTGGCTGCGCCAGCCCACTGATTGCACGCGACGAAGTCGAGATCGTTGGCGGTGTGATCGGCACCGAGAATGATCGTCGAACTGTGCGACGGGTTTCGGCGTCGGTGCGCTCCGATCGGTCACGTCCGCGCGTGACGCTGACGGCTCTTGACGGTGCAGATGTGGTGTACGTCGACGCCAACGAGCCGATCGAGCCAGGTCCCGAAGGCGACCCGCAGCTCGTATTCAAGCGCACCGGTGAGGACGAAGTGACCCAATCGTTCGCGGTCGGCAACGGTTCGCTCCGTTACGAGGTCGACGTGCCGCTCGAAGACGGTCTCAAGGCCGGCGACCGCGTCACTCTCGGCGATGACGAGGTCGAGGATCTGGCAGGCAATCTGAACCGGGAAGTCACTGCGACCGCACGGCGCGACAGCGTCGCCCCACGTGTCGCCCGGGTCATCGTGACCGAACCCGTCGGTCGCAACGCCGGCTACATCGGCATCGACGGTCGCTTTAGCGGCCGCCGGATAGACGACGCGATAACCATCACTGCGAAGGCAACCGGCGACGCCTACGGCGCTATCGGCAACGACTGGACGCTGGAGATCGACTTGCAGTCGGACTGGACCGCGAGTCGAGCGTCTGAGATCGAAATCTCGGCCCGCCGCCAGACGATCTTGGCGAGGGTCGGATTCCCCCGCACGCTCGACAACGTCGCGCGTGACTTCAACAGTCACCCCGACTTCCGCGAACTGTTCGATGCTGAGGTCACAGGTACCAACGCAGGCGACTCGGCCATCGTGAACGACAACATGTCCGCGACGAACTTCCGTGAGGGAACCAGCACGGTCGACTTGACGGTTGAGTGGACAGAACCGATCCGCGGTTGCGACGCCCTTGAAGGCGCCGTCGACCCAGGCAGGCTCGAACTCGATGCCGACGGAGACGGCGAGTACGACTTTTACCTCGATGGCAGGTTCGCAGCGCGACTGGGCGTGACGTTCGTGGACGCCCCAGACGGCAACAGCGCCATCATTGCCGACGAGGCCACCTGCGATACTACGCCCGGCGTTGATTCAGGCACGCTCGTGGCCCGCCTCGAATCATCCCGCCACAGCTCGTTGCCGTCGTTGGGATCGAGACTGTTCACGTATGCGAAAGCAGCCACCGACCTGAAGGGCAACGAGACCGTGAATCGTCGAGTGAGCAATTTCGTGCGCCCGTGACAACCGTCCAACCATGAAGCTCCGCCGTCGAAGAGACCGAGTGTGATTGAGTGGACGCGCGACGTTGACGACGTCGCAGGAGGCTCCGATGAGTACTCGTAGTTTGCTTGTGCCGCCTGATCTCCCAGATCGGCCCACTTCACACGTCCCCGTTCGGGGCAAGCGTCGAACCCGTCGCCGTGTCTCGCGCGCACTCGCGAGCTTGGTAGTGGCGGCAGCGGTCCTGGTGAGCGGTCAGAACCCGGTCCAGGGTGCCGCGGTCGACACAACGACTCAGCGATTGGCGGGTTTGACGCGTTACGAGACAGCCGTGGCTATCGCCGAGGCGTATGTTGAGGAGCGGCGAGGAAGTACGGCGCCGGTCGACACGGCAATCCTCACCTCTGGCCTTGACGAGCACTTCGGCTACGCAGTCGCTACGCCTGCGCTTTCACGTCTGCACACGGCGCCGCTCTTGTTGACCATGCCACATGAGCTGCCGGCGTCGGTTGCCTCGTTCTTGCGCTCCGAGCGGATCCGCACCGTCTACATCGTGGGTGGTACCGAGGTTGTGTCCAGCGAAGTAGCAGAAGCTGTTGATGACATCAGCGGTGTCAGCGTTGCTCGCGTTGCTGGCGACGACGTCTACAGCACAGCGGTGGCAGTGGCCGGACGGGTAGGGCCACGCGCCGGCCAACCCGGCGAGTACCGCTCGGACGGTCGTACCGCGCTCCTCGCGACCGGCGAGGTCTTTGCCGATGCACTGGCCGTAGGTCCCCTCGCATACCGCGGTGAGCACCCCGTGCTTCTGACGGCTCGCGATTCACTGCACGCCGACGTCTCAAGCTTCCTCACCCGGAGCGGCACTGAACATGTCGTGATCCTGGGCGGCCCAGGGGCCGTCTCCGAAGACGTCGAGACTGCGATTGCGGCGCTGAACATCACCGTCGACCGACTCTTCGGACCCGACCGTTTCTCGACCGCCGTGCAGATTGCGGAGGAATTGCTGGGCGACGACACACCCGTGCCGTGCTTTGACGGCGGCTATCTCGGGTTTGCCGTGGGAAGAAAGGCGGCCGACGCGCTCGTCAGCGGGCCGCTGCTGGGCGAGCTCTGTGCCCCATTGCTGCTGGTCGAGCAAGCATCACTGCCCGATGTGGTCGAGCGATTCCTGGTGTCTGACCGGTACGAGACCGGCGATGCCGACGGTGACCTGAGAATCACCGTCTTCGGCGGTCCCGTCGCCGTGTCGCCCAACGTGCTCTTCCAAGCCGATGCGGCCGCGACGCTCGACCCGATCCGGGCCCGCATTTCGGGCATCGAAGGACGGTGCCACTTCACGGTCACCTTCGATGAGCCGGTGCTGACCGCCGATGCCTCAAATGTGCGCTACTACCGCCTCGGCGGCAGCACGCTCGATCCGCGCGACGCCGACGCCGACGCCGGTACCGGCACTACGACGAGGCGCGTCACGGTCACCCTGGAGGGCGCATCACAACCGCCGAACGCTGCTGTGCCTGTCGGGTGCTCCGATGAGGTCGCTCTGAAAGCGCGAGAGGACATCGAGATTGTCGGCGGCGTAATCGAGGGCCCGGACGGACGGCGTACCGTCAGGCGCACATCCGACACGGTGAATACCGACCGGTCGCGGCCCCGCTTGACGGTCACCGCGCTCGACGGTGCCGACGTTGTCTGGGTGGAGTCTGACGAGCCGTTGCGCCTCGGCACGGGCATCATCGATTTCCGGCGCGCTGGTGCCATCCAGGAAACGGCGACCGAAGAGATTCAGGTGGCCGCAGGCTCGGTCCGATTCGAGATACCGGTGCCTGCAGCGTTCGGCAGCTCGTTGCAGTCCGGCGATCGGGTCACGGTGACGGAGGGCGCGGTACGCGACCTCGTCAAACGCGAGAACCGGCAAATCGTGGTGACGGCCCGACGCGACAGGACCGCGCCGCGCGTTGCCTCTGTCACGGTGTCCGAACCTGAAGGACGCCGTGCTGCCTCGATCAGCATCGACGCCCGTGAAGGCGGGGCGCTCGAGCGCGGAGCCCTGGAGATCACGGCGAAGCAGGGCGGCGCGGCATATGGCGCAATCGGCAATGACTGGACCCTGCGGATCGACCTCGAACTTGCCTGGGGGGCCAACCGCCGCTCCGAGGTCAACGTTGTGCAGGGTGGCAAGCGCATCGAGCTTCGCGTGTCCCACAGCCGAAAGCTTGAAGACCTGGTCGACGACCTCCATGACGATGCAGAATTTTCAGAGCTCTTCGAAGCTGAAGTCGACCTCAACGTCGACGAGAGCCGCGCAGTTGTCGACGAGGACGTTCCGACGACCGTTCTGGATGGCGGTCTCAGCACCGTCGACCTTGTCTTGACATGGACTGAGCCCGTCCTCGACTGCAACCCGGGAGAGATCGAACTTGACATCGACGGGGATGGCGAATACGACTTCTACCTCGACGGCTACAACATCGACGGATGGAATCTCGAGTTCGTGGACGCCCCCGACGGCAACCCTGCGATCACCGCAGGAGGGGCTGAGTGCGACACCGCTCCCGGCGTGCGCGACGGCGAGATGGTCGCGCGGCTGGAGTCCGACGATGTGTCGGCGTTGCCTTCGTTGCGGTCACGACTCTTCACGCACGTCGGCGCTGCAACCGATCGAGCCGACAACGAATCTGTCAGCCGCCGATTCAGCTCTTTCTCCCGTCCCTGACGGACGCTGGCAATGTTGGAACGCCTGGTGAGTGATACTCGACTGTGCCCTTCCAGCAACATCTGTTGGCTCCGGAGATGTCAGTGAAGCGAGCCAAGGCGCGGCGCCGGATCGTCAGTGCAGTGGCGGCGCTTGCAGCGGGATTGGCAGCCCTGTCGGCTGTCGCGGGTGCTGCCGAGCCCGCAGCATTGAACGCCGGGGGTGTCCCGCCTGCACAGTGGCCCAGTTCAAGCTTGGCGGCGCCGCAGATCGAGGGTTGGGCAAATGCGCTGCGCATCTTTGGCGCTGATCGCTATGAGACATCGTTGGCGACTGCCCTGACGATGCGTGGCACAGGCGATTTTCCCTTCGATACGCCCGACGCAACATCAGGCGGTGCAAGCGGGCTTGCCAGCGCAAGCGATTGGTGGGGCATCGGTGCCTGTCCACGGGCGATCGTGATCGTGGCAGCGGACTCCTCCGCCGATGCGATTGCCGCCGCAGCTCTGTCCGATCCGACAGGGCGGTCCACCGAGCCGTATCTGCGCCGGGTAGCGGCCGCGGATCCGCTGTTCGATCCGCCGGGAGGGTTCTCACGCGTCGACACTTTCGCCGCGCCCGTCCTGCTGGCCCCGTCTGCCCGTTCGGGCGAAGTATCACTCGGATTGCCGACGCGTCTTGCGGCCCAGGACTTCCGCGACGGCGGCTGCCAGACTGCGAGGCAGGCGGTCGTGGTCGGGGGCCCATCGGCGGTGCTTCCCGAAGTCGAAGAGGAACTCGTCTCGGTGGGCTACACCGAGGTGTTCCGCGTCGGCGGCCAGAACCGCTACGGCACCGCAGCTGTTATTGCCACCGCATTGGGCACCGCCGCTATTCCCGCTGCCGCCACCGGTTGTGCCGACCCAATGGCTGATGATGGCAGTGTGCAGATGGGGTTCTGGGCGAATTCGGTGGTCGAGTACCGGCCGAGCGCGACCGAGTGCAGACTGCTGGGGCGCACGGTGGTGCTCACTGACGGAGTCGACGGCATTGATGCCGTGGCAGCCGGGTGGTGGACGAGCTATTGGCAAGTCCCGGTATTGCTGCACGACGGCACGGAGCGTCTGCCCCGTGAGACTGCACAAGCGCTGAGCTTGCTCGATGTGGATCACATCGTGGTACTGGGGGGGACTGCCCGTGTACAGCAGCGGGTGGCCGATGAGGCGGCTCGCTTGGCGAGCGCAGAGGTCACTCGGGTCGGCGGCTCAAGCCGCTATTCGACCAGTGTCGCCATGGCGCAGCACTTCGGCGGCTGGTGGCCCAACCCTGCACGAGGCCCGTTCGAGTCGTCGCTGCTGTGCTTGGCAGCCTCCTCGGGCAGCGGTCGCAACGCACGGGGCTGGCCCGATGCACTTGGGGCCGGCGCTTGGTGCGGTGCCGCGTCCGCTGCGACGGAGATCAGCACTCCGGCGCGGATGATCGGCCCGGTCACCGGGAGAGCGCCGGCCATGGTCGGCGCGTCTGCGCAGATGGGCGACAGCAGACCGAGCGGTGATTCGTCGGGCCGGTCGCATGATGCTGTGCCGGTGATATTGGTGCCTGCTGGAGGTGATGCTCTGCCGCCCTCGGTCGAGCAATTCCTGACCGATGCGTTCGAAATGCCGGGAGCCTGCCGTGCATTGGTGGGAGCTGGCGCCGCGGGCAGCCCTACCGATGCCCTGGCCTATGCACAAGCGTTGAGTCGAGGTACTTGCCCCATGCCAGGCTTCGCCGTTGCCTTCGGCGGCCCGTCGTTGATTCGGCCTGAGATTCTTGGCGAGGTCTCATCTCTGCTGAGCGGCGGGCTGACAAGTGCGGAGCAGCCTGTCGTGGAGCTCATCGGTGCCGAGACGCCTGATCCCTCGGCACCGTTCGGCGTCTCGTCGCGACGTGGCGTGCCACTCGGCGTGGGCGCCTTCGCTACGGAGCTGTCCATGGCGCCGGTGTTCCATGGAGCCACTGGCCTGCAGGCGTGCATGCCAAGACGCACCTATGCCGATGCCCGTTGGCTTGTCGCTGAGGCATCGCCACAGCTGACACCTGCCTCCGTCGTCGAGGTACCGAGCACAGAATGGTATTTCCGCGATGCGGACGGAACGAGGCGCACCCCTGAATCGGGTGCTCCCGCATGCATGAGCGCCTCCGTTCACGCGAGTGAGCCGCTGTTCGTGCGCGCGGTCGACTCCAATGGGCGCACTTCACGTTCCTTGCTGCTCGCCGCGGATGCCGACCGGAAGTTCGAGTTGACCGGAGTCGTGCTGGCGCGCCTTCCCGAGTCGGAGGGTTTGAGCAGCAGAGACCGGAGCCAACCCGGCATCACAAGCTGGCTCTTCGAGACTGACGAAGCCACCGAAGCGGCACCGGCACCGAGAGCGATGCTTGAAGGTGAACGAGCGCAGATTATGTCGACCCGTTTGTTGCTGGAACTCCGGCACCGCCAGACAACGACTCGGCCGTTGCGGCCGAGCACCTTCACGGCGACATGGAGGATCAGGACGAGTTCTGGCGCGGTGGTCGGCTCCGCCGAAGGCGAAGCAGTGTTCACAGCAGGCCACTGGCATTTGCGCGGTGCCACCGTGCTGACCGGGGGCTCATGGGTGACATCGCAGATTGGCTTGCCGGGTATGAGCGTCGACGAGGATGCGCCTGTCGTCGTCGCATCGCCGCCTGAAGCGCTTCGGGCGGGCACATCTGATGCATACGGTGCAGGCGGATTCATAGCCACAGTCGCCGTGAATGGCCAGGACAACCTCGACGACATCATTCGATGGCAGCCAGAGGCGTTTATCAACACCCGCTAGCAAGTCTCCCGACCGCCACCCCCTAGCCTGCGCGCTGACTTGAGCAGCGTCGCCTCCTAGGGTCGCTGCGGCGGCTACCCGTGGAGTGTGAGTTCGGCATGATTCCAGCGACAAACCGGCCGCGGCGTCGCTTACGGCGGCTGGTCATCGCCATGCTCAGCATCGCATTGGCAGGCTCGGTGCTCTTTGCCCCCCAGCCTGCGGCAGCGCAGACCTCGAGCGCCTCGGTCCAGCGGGTCAGCGGCTCCAATGTGTACGAGCTGGCGGCCAATGCGGCCGGCGGGAGCTGCGAGGCCGACGCTGGCTCGCACAGCGTGGCGCTCGCGTCGGGCGAGAATTGGCCTGACGCCCTCGCCGGCGCAGCGCTCGACCGGCCGCTGCTGCTGACCACCGGGGCGTTCCTGCCTGCGGTCACCCGGGCCTACCTCGAGCCGTGCGCATCGCACGCCCACGCCAAGGTGATCGTCCTGGGCGGCGCCGCAGCGGTGTCGGTCAACGTGGCAGAGACCTTGCGGTCGATGGGCTACGAGGTTGACCGGGTCGCCGGTGCAGACCGTTATGACACGGCCCGGCGTGCTGCGCGGGCATTCGCGCCGGCATCGCTGAGCACCGTGTATCTCGCCTCGGGCGCGAACTTCGCCGATGCGGTTGCGGTCGCTCCCAGCGTCACCCGCTCCACGCCGCTCATCCTCACCCCGCCCGGCGAACTCGGCGACCAGGCTCGCCGTTTCCTGACCGATGCAGGTCGCCACGTCGGCTCGGTCACGATCCTCGGGGGTCATGCCGCGGTGTCGGCGCGGGCAGAAGCGCAGATCAAGGACCTCGGCATCGCCACCGACCGCATCGCCGGCGCCGACCGCTACGAGACGGCCGCGCTCATCGCCCGGCGCTCCCTCGGCAGGTCGGACTGTCACCCGGTCACCGACGTTGCCGTCGCCAGCGGCACGGTCCCCTTCGGCGGTCTCGCCGCGGGCGCAGTGCGCGGCCCCTGCCAGCCGTTGCTGCTCGCCCCGGGTCCCGACAGCCCGGTGCCCGAGGTCCTGGGCCAGTTCGGGCAGGACTGGCTGCTGGCTGTCGGCGGCTCGATCCAGGCGACGGTGACCGGCATCGGCCCGTCGTCGGTCATCCCCTCGGCTGCGCTGTCGGCGGTCGCGACCGGCTTCGCGCAGGGCTCGGGCACCTCGGGCGGCACTGGCGCTTCGGGCTGGAACTCCGTGGCCCCGTCGGTGGTGCAGGTTCGCTGTGTCAGTGCCGCGGGTGCCACGCGCAAGCGGGGGTCAGGGTTCATCGTCGGGGACGGCTACCAGATCGTGACCAATCAGCATGTGGTCTTCGAGGACGACGGCCGCCAGTGCCCTCGGCTTCGCGCATACCTGGGCGGAACCTTCGAGCAGGCGCCGGATCGATTCGTGCCGCTGGTCCTCGTGCGGGCGACAGAGGAACGCGATCTGGCCTTGCTCAGGATGGATCCCGGGCCTGATCGGCTCCCGGCGCTGCCGATCGCGACCGAGCCGTTGCAGGCCGGCGAGACGATTACTGCAATCGGTTACCCGAGCCTCGGCGGCAGGACGTTGACGCTCACCACCGGCCGCTACTCGGGCACGACGGTGGTGGACGATCTGACGTGGATCAAGACCGACACGCCGATCTCCCCGGGCAGCAGCGGCGGCCCGGTGCTGAACGAACGGCGCGAGGTGATCGGCGTCGCAACCCTGCTGCGCCTGGCCATCAGGGGCAGCGGCGGGACCACGGTCGGCACCCTGGGCCTGCTGGTGCCCGCCGAAGACGTGCTGGCGCTGATCGCCGGCGACATCGGCGAATAGCCGGACCCCGCCCGGCCCCACCGGCCCCGCGGCTGCGTTTGACGACCCGCCGAATGGACAGTTGTCGGCGGGACTTAAACGATCACGACCACCGGCGTGCCGATCGGCGCCCAGCGGTAGAGCTGGACGGCTTTGGCGTCGTCTTGGCGGACGCACCCCGCTGAACGCGGCTGCCCCAGTTCGTCCACTGATTGGATGGGATGGTTGGCGTACGTGCGGGGGATGGAGTGGAAACCGACGTCCAGCAGGCCGGCCGTTCCCTTCACGAAGCGCACCATGTGCTCCATGGTGACCGCAGTCTTGGGCGACGAGCTCCAGCGGGACTTGGAGAACACTTCGTAGCTGCCCGGCCTCGGCCAGGTGGCTCTTCCGCTGACTGGGTACGTGTCGTACAGCGATCCGTCGGCCTCCACCAGCCAGACCCGCTGAGCGGTGCGGTCAAAGATGACGTGACGGGCGCCCCCCAAGCCGACATCGGGCGTGGAGGTGCCCGCGGTCCACAGCACCCGGCCGTCGCTGTAGCCGACGGTGACGGTGCCGTCGTCGTGAACGGTCAAGTAGGCCCCCGCACGCTCGGCGGTGCGCGAATGCCACAGCACCGGGGCCGGTGCCGCTCGCAGGGCATCGGCAGTCGCCGGCTCGACGAGCTTGGCTGTCGAGGCGGTGACCGAGGGCATCGGCGGTGCGGCGGCTTGCAGCAGCAGGTCGCCGTTGTCGCCCATGACGAGCACAGCATCCTCGGTGCCCGCGGTGCGGGTGTCCCACAGCGCCGCCGGCGCAGTGCCGTGCGTGAGGGCGATGTCGAACCACTCCGAGGCGGCAACCGGGTGGCCCGCGCCCGCTGTGCTGCCTCGTGCACCTGCTGTGCTGCCTCCTGCGTCTGCTGTGCTGCCTCCTGCGATGTCGTACAGCACCAGATTGCCGTTGCGATGCAGCATCAGCCGGTAGCGGCCGCTGGCTGAGCTGATCGACTCTCCGGCCCGCAGCGTCTCCCCGGGCATCAGCGTGCTCTTGACGGTGTGCTCAGCGCCGGGTTCGGGCTCCGGCGCTGGCACAGGTTCGACCACCGACGAGTAGGCAGCAGCGTGCGTGACGCCTGCGAGGGGCGAGACCGCCAGTGCCAGGGCCGCCAGGCTGGCGAATCCCGCCACCGAAGCTCTCATCGGGGCGTCCGCCGCAGCGCGGCACCCCCGGATCCGCGTGGCGATGCGCCACCACTGAATCGCTGTGCCCACCTCCACCATTGGTACCGCACAAATGGCACCGCGCACCAGAGCCAATCCGACGCCGGTCGTCCCGCCGCCAACCCGACGCCGGTCATCCCGCCGCTCGCCAGGGCCGCTGGCTCGGGTCACGCCGCAGCCGTCACAGTGAGCGGGCGTAGCCTTCGCCTAGCGCCACGAGGTGTTCTGGTTTGCCTCGTGCCAAGGAGTCGAGTCGCACCCATGAGCAGTGCCAAGTCGGACCAGTTGCTGGAAATCCTGCGAGACGGCGGCCTCACGACGCTGGCGGCGCCGGTTCAGCTCGCATCCGGGCAGTGGTCGCGGTATTTCATCGACGGCAAGGAAGCTCTCGCCGCGGGCGCCGACCTTCGACTTGCCGCTGAAGCGATCTCCCAGCGGGTGTCGGGCGCCGGGCTCAGCTTCGACGCCGTCGGCGGCCTGACGCTGGGGGCCGATGCGCTGTCGGCTGCGATCGCGCTGGTGAGCGAGACGAGCTGGTTCATCGTGCGCAAGGCCCCCAAGGGGCGCGGCACCGATCGTCGCATCGAAGGGGCGCGCATCGGCAACGGCGATCGTGTGCTGCTGGTGGACGACGTGGTGACCACCGGCGGGTCGATCCTGCAGTCGTTCGATGTGGTCCAGGCCGCCGGCGCCGAGGTGGTTGCTGCCGTCACCTTGGCCGACCGGGGAGACGACGCAGCCCGCGAGTTCGCTGCACGCTCGGTGCCGTACTTCCCGATGGCCACCTACCACGACCTCGGCATCCCCCGAGTGGGCGACGAACCAGCCGCAGCCCCCGCCGGCTGACTCAGGCGCGGTCGTCGGGGGTCGTCGGCGCATCAGCGGACTGGCACGACTGTGCTTCTTGCCGCCGGGCACTACGTTCGGTCGAATGCGGCGGACACTGACCGGGGTGATGCTGGTTGCGGCTCTCGTCGGGGGGATGCTCGCGCTGCCGGCACCCGCGGCGGCGCAGTCCGCCAGCGAAGAAGTGGCAGCCAAGGTCGGTGTCACCCGCTACGGCGGTCCTGACCGGTATGCGACATCGCTGCTGGTGGCCGAGGCGTTCGCAGCAGACGCGGGCGGCTCGCTGAGCCACGTGGTGATGGTGTCGGGCCTGAGCTGGCCCGACGCCGTGGTAGCGGCGCCGGTAGCGGGCGCCCTGGATGCGCCGGTGCTGATGACCCCGCCCGGTGAGCTGCGCGACGACGCGGCCGCATTCCTGCAGCGCACCGGCGTATCCGACGTGGTGGTGGTGGGCAGCACCGGCGGTGCGCACTCGGTCGGCGACGCGGTGGTGGCAGCGCTGGTGGATCTTGGCATCTCCGCGGAGCGGGTCGGCCGGGTGGATCGCTACGCCACCGGCGTGGTTGCTGCGCGGCGGATCGCCTCGGTGGGCGAGATGCCCGGTTTCGGCAAGACGGCCATCGTTGCCAACGGCGACGTGTTCGCCGATGCGCTGGTGGCGGGCGCCTTCGCCGCACGGGGGCCCCATCCCGTGCTGTTGAGCCCCCGAGACAAGCTGCATGCGGGCGTGGCCGGGTACCTGTCCGAGGCCGGTATCGAGCATGTAGTGCTCATGGGCGGCACCGCTGCGCTTGGCGAAGCGGTCGACTGGGAGATCTCGAGCGCCGGCATCGCCGTCACACGCCTGGCGGGCGCAACCCGCTTCGAGACTGCGACCAAGGCCGCTGAGTTGGTCCAGGGTCTCTACACCCAGGGATCGCAGCGGTGCTTCACCACGCAGCGCATCGGGCTGGCCCGGGCGCGCGTGCCCTTCGATTCGTTCAGCGCCGGACCGCTGCTCGGACGGCTCTGCGCCCCGCTGCTGCTGGCGAGCCCGGGTGCCATTCCGCCCGACACGGCGCGCTTTCTTGACTCGGCGCGCAGCGCAACGGCGGCCGCGGGTGTCGACTCGCTGGATCTGCGGGTGTTCGGCGGCAACGCAGCCGTGTCCGTTGACGCAATCGACGCCTATCTCACCGGCGAGTCCGCTGTCGTACCTGATGCCGCGCCCGTCGGGCTGCCCGCGGGAACCTGCGGCGGGCAGATCGATGCGGCCCCAGTGCAGCTCTTTTCCGAGAACGACCCTGAGGATCCTGCCTGGTCGCCCGACTGCAGCCAGATCGTGTACGGGGCGCGTTCACGGCTGTGGGTCGTGAACCGCGACGGCAGCGAGCCGATCGAGCTGACCCAGCGGGACGGTGGCTACTCCCATGAGCCGTCGTGGTCGCCCGACGGCTCGCAGGTGGCCTATGCACGCCAGATCTATCAGGACACTCACTGGGAGTCGCACATCTGGGTGGTGAACGCCGACGGCACCGGAAAGCGGCAGCTCACCCGGGGCGATGTCTGGGACAACAAGCCGGCATGGTCGCCCGACGGCACCCAGCTCTTGTTCAGCCGTATCAGCGCGACCGGGCGCGACGCCGACGGCGACCGCATCGACAGCGATCGCTACATCACCCTCATGAACGCTGACGGCACGAACCAGCAGTTCCTGACCGTGGGCGGCGCCGGGGATCACTCGCCTGCCTGGTCGCCCGACGGCCGCCAGTTTGCCTACATCGCCTTTGACTCGGTGTGGATACGCGACGTCGGGCGGTTTCGCAGTCGAGCAGTCGCCTCCGACGCCTTCTGGGATGGGGGCCTGACATGGTCACCCGACGGCACAAAGGTCGCCTTCATCCGCCGTGATGGCGAGGAGGCCAGCATCCGGCTCGTCCAGATCGACACGGCGAGCGAGGAGGTGCTGGCCGACACTGCAGGTCAGGAGAGCCACCCGCGATGGTCGCCCGACGGCCAGCGGATCCTCTACTACACCACCGCTGACGACCGCTCGCGTCAAGCGTGGGCGGCAGGCGCCTCGGGGCGACAGGTCGGCATTGCTCCGGGGCAGCTCGTGGCGCGTGGCACCGCGCCGCCGGCGGGAGGTTGCGGCGGCGCAGCGGGGGATGCTGCAAGGCAACTCGGCTCGCTGGGCGACGCCCATGATCCTGCCTGGTCGCCCGATTGCACCCGGATCGTGTTCACGCGCAACCGATCGCTGTGGCTGGCGCGCAACGACGGCACAGACCTGCGCCGGCTCACCCCCTACGACGCCCGCACGTCGAGCGCGGCGGCATGGTCGCCTGACGGCACTCGCATCGCGTACGCCCGGACGGACTACGTGGACGACCGCTGGATGTCCCATATCTGGCTGATCAACGCTGACGGCACCGGTCACACACAGTTCACCGACGGTGACGTCTGGGACGACGAGCCATCGTGGTCGCCCGACGGGACTCGATTGGCGTTCAGCCGTCAGTGGGGCGGCACGCGTGATGCCGACGGCAACCGCGCCGAGCGGGACCGCTTTATCGCCGTCGTGGCGCTCGACGGCTCGGGCCGTCGGGCGCTCTCGGCGGGCGGCGCGTGGGACAGCTCTCCGGTGTGGTCGCCCGACGGATCGCAGATCGCATTCATTGCCGGCGACGGCCTTGTGTGGTCGGTGTCGCTTGACGGCGATGGCCTGCGCCGTCTTGCGGCCGGCGTGCACAGCGACAGCGGGCTGGCGTGGTCGCCCGACGGCAGCCAGATCGCATTCGCCCGACCCGCTGCGACCGACGATGACAGCGAGGCCGACACGTCCGGCGCGCTGGTTGCTGTGGCCGTCGACGGCATCACCGAGACGGTGCTGGCCGGCGAGGCCGCTGCGGGCACGCGGCCGCGCTTCTCGCCCGACGGCCAGCGCGTGGCCTACGTGAGGGTCGGGGCCGACGGCGAGCGGAGCGTGTACGTCACCGGGGCGAACGGCACGCCCATCGTCTCGGCCGCCGCGCAATGTCGCCCGCGGGGCACCTCCCACTCGACCGCAGGTTTCCCGCTGCCCGACTGGGTGCCGAGCACGGGAACGATCCGCATCGGCGTGCTGTTCATGGACTTCCCCGATGCTCAGGCCGCCCACACCACCGAAGAAGAAGCTGCATTGGGTCTGCCGTACGCGGAGCGCTACTTGGAAGCTGCCAGCTACGGCAAGCTCGACGTGCAGTTCGTGCCCCACCACGAATGGCTGCGAGCACCGAGGAGTTACTCGGACTACTTGGGCGAGAACGTATTGGGCAGTCTGGATGTCGCGGGAGATGGCGTCTACGACGACGCCGTGGACCTCGTCGACGACGAGATCGACTTCAGCGGCTTCCACAGTCTGGCCGTCGTTCTGCCCAGCAGCCATTTCTCCGGCGGCACGGCAGGCGGGGCGGTCGAGGTGGACGGCGTGTCGCTGCGCCGGCACATAGTCAACGACAAACCGCTCTCGGAGCCCGTCGAACCCACCGACTGGGGCAACGTCGCCGCGCACGAACTCGTGCACAACCTCGGGTTACTCGACATGTTCGCCTATGACGTAGAACTGCATGCGCTCCCCGAACTCGACGCTGACGACGTGTGGGTGACGGTCGACATGGGGCTGATGGGCCTGAACGGCTACTTCATCGCCGACTCCGATGACCGGCGCCTCGAGCACCAGTGGCGCCACACGAACGGCGTCAGCAGCACCAGCTACACCACGAGCCTGCGGCCGAGGGAGATGCTGGCGTGGAGTCGCTGGCAGTTGGGCTGGCTGTCCGATGCGCAGGTGAGCTGCGTGACCGACAACGAGGCCTCCGTGCGCTTGGGACCGGTTGCGGCCCCGCGCGACTCGACGGTCATGGCGGCGATTCCCCTGAACCGCCACGAGGTGATCGTGGTGGAGAGCCGCAGACAGACCGGCTACGACACTGCCACGGACCACGTGGCGCCCAACGACGCCACGACCGCTTTCCCGACGCTTGTCGAACCGGGCGTGGTCGTCTACACGGTCGACTCGTTCCTCGAGTCGGGCCAGTTGGCCATCAAGTTCGCCGGCGACAGCGGCAACGGCCAGATCGACGACTTCCCGGTGCTCCAATCAGGCGAATCGGTAACCGTCCGTGGCTACACCATCACGGTCACCGCAGACGACGACAACACCCACACGGTCTCCATCACCCGCAACCTCTGAAGTGTTCAAAATATGACGGCAGAGGTTCGGGGAGGCTGCGGTACCATGCGGCATGAGTGAGGCCGTTCGGGCCTCTGCTTGCGACCCGAAGAACAGCCATGGCACTTCGCCTCGAAGATCGAGACTTGGTTCTTGCCTATCAGGGTGGCGACGACGAAGCGTTCGCCGAACTGGTGCGTGAGTACCGGCCACAGCTTCTCAATCACGCGCGCCGTCGCCTGAGCTGCAACGAGTCTGCCGAAGACGCTGTCCAGGAGACATTGGTGCGCGCCCTGCGGGCCATGCCCCGGTTCAACGGCAACTACCTGGTGGGGCCGTGGCTGCACCGGATACTTGCCAATGTCTGCATCGACGAAGGCAACCGGCGACGTCGCGAGGGCGAGAAGACCGAACGCGCAGCCGTGAACGACACTGCGCTGCAGGCCACACCCAGTGTCGAGACCGAACTCGGGCTGGATCTCGATCTTTCCGAATTGGCCGACGCCGTGGAGGGCTTGTCAGAGCCGTACCGCGAGGCGCTGCACATGCGCTTCGTCGAGGAACTTTCCTACGACGAAATGGCCGAGGCGGCGGGTGTCACCGAGGACAACGCTCGTGCCCGGGTGTCTCGGGCCCGTACGGCGCTGCGCGCTGCCATGCGTGTCGCGGCGTTCGTACCTGTGACGCTTGTCGGGCTGCTTCGACGCGGCGAGCGAGCCGCCGCCGCAGTTACCGGCCACGGGTCTGCCGCCGGATCTACAGCCGCTCAGTCGTCGGTCGCCTCGGCGATGCCACTCCTGACCGAGACGGCGCCGGTCGCATCGCGTGCAGCAGCTGCTGTCGCGAATGTCGCGACCACTGGGGTTCCGGTGGTCGCCAAGGCCGCCGTCAGCCTGGGGCTTGCCACCGCAGTGATCACCCCGACAGTCGACTCGCCCGTCCACAAGGCGGCCGAGCGGGTGCTGCCCGATTCGGTCATCGAGGTGCTGACCCCGCTGGCCGTTGAGGTGCCGGCTCCTGACGCACCAGTGGTCGTGCCTGGCGCTGAGGTGCCAGCGGCAGTCGAGGCGGCGCCAACCGTCGTTGAGGCCGAGGCGGCGCCTGCTGTCGCCGAAGCTGACACGACGCCAGCCGCCGCAACGGTGTCGCAGGAAGAAAGCGTGGCGACCGCCGACGAACGGCCCGCGACTGCGATTGCGGACGTCGAGCAGCGGGACGCGCCGGTTGCAACGGTTACCGACAATGACACGTCGTCGGCCGCTGATGCCTCGTCGACGGCCGCCGCGGCAGCTGCGTCGGTCGTAGCCGACACAGACGGTGACAGCGAAGTCGTCGATCAAACGGTCGGCGAGACTGACACGCAGAACGTCGTCGATACCAAAGTGGTCGACGAGTCCAAGGCGAGCGCTGTCAGCGAACCGGTGGTGACTGTGGTCGCCACGAGCAGCGTCGAGGGTGCAGATCTGACATTCACGCCGTCGGGCGCCAACCGTTACGACGTCGCAGGCACGCTGTCGCTGACGGTCACAACTACGACAACCACAACGACCGACGATGTCGAGTCCGTCGAGACCACCGCGATGAGCAAGTCGGTGGCAGTAGTCGTCCCGAGCACGTCGTCGCTTCAAGCCGCCGATCCCGCCGTGGACGAGCGTCGGTTCAGTGCATTGCTGGTCTTCTCGCCCGGCGACGACGGTGCGTCTGCAGAGATGCGACTGGCCGCCCGCGGCACCGAGAACGACGACGGATCGCTGTCGATGACGGGCGTCTTCACCGGCACACCCACCGAGTCGCTGCCGCTCGCCGATCGAGGCACTCTGTCGGGCACGCTCACGCTCGACGCCGACGGCATGCCTCAGTCGCTCGCCGTCACCCTCACCCAGTAGCGAACTCCACCGAGGCGAACGCCCTTGGCGCTTGAGGACAGTGCTGCTCAGGCGTTCTTGATGAGCAGACCGCCGTCTACGGGGAGCACCGCGCCGGTCATGTACTGGCTGGCGGGCAGGCAGAAGTTGAGCGTGCCGTGGGCGACTTCCTCGGGCTCGGCGTAGCGGCCCAGTGCGGTGCGGCGCTTGGCGAAGATTGTCTTGTGCTCCTCGGAGATCTCGGCCGTCATGGCGGTGTTGATCGGCCCGGGGCAGATGCAGTTCACCGTGATGGCCTCGCGGCCCAGCTCGACAGCCAGCGACTTGGTGAGCCCGATCACGCCGTGCTTGGCGGCGGTGTAGGGCGAGCCGAACTTGGTGGCACCCCAGCCCTCGGTGGAGGCGATGTTGACGATGCGAGCCGCGTCGGACTGGCGCAGGTACGGCAGCGCCGCTCGGACGGTGTAGGTGTGCGCCGTCAGCAGCACCTCGAGCGAGATCGCCCAGTTGTCCTCGTACTCGGGGGCATCGATCGGCGAGAACCGTGAGATGCCCGCGTTGTTGATGACGTGGTCGATGCCGCCGAACCGCTCGGCCACCTCGTTGGTGACCTGGGTGACCCGGTCGCGGTTGGCCACGTCCATCGTCCAGCCCGCCGCCGAGCCGCCGGCGTCGTTGATCTCGGCCACCACGGCATCCACCTCGGCTTGGCCCAGGTCGGTCACCGCAACGTGCGCCCCCTCGTCAGCGAACAGGTGCGCCGTCGCCCGGCCCTGGCCCATGCCGGCACCGGTGATCAGCGCCACCCGGCCATCGATCGACCGGCTCAACGCAGAAAGTCGCTTCGTAGTCCCCACAGCAGTTCTCCTTGATCCCGCGCACAGCCCGCGGCTGTCTCGGCGTACAGCGCTCGGCCAGCGGCGGCGCTCAACGTAGCCGCGACGACAGCTGGGCTTCCCGCCAGCGCCTCGTGCGCGGGTGTGGTTTGGGCGGTGGTCGGTCTGTTGGGCTTCTCGCCCGCGCGTCGCGCGCGGTGGGCGAGCCTGTTCAGCCGCGCTGCCAGCTTGCTAGATGAAGCCGGGTTCGAGAAACGAGTCGACCAATCTGGCGACCTCGTCGTGATCGCCTTCGACGACGGCATTGCCTGGTGTTCGGCCGCCTAACTCCGCCATGCTCGTTGACCACCAGTCGCGGGAGTAGTTCTCTCCCATGACGTGGTGGAGCTTCCGCAGCGTGTCCAGCACGGTGAGCACAATCTGGGCATCTTCCGGGCTGGGAAGGCCGAAGTGTGATGTCGTCATGTCAGGTATTCCTTTCTGCCATGCATCAGCTGCACGTCATCGCGCCGAGCGTAGGCAAGCTGAGTCGGTGACTTGACGACCAGCGGTCTCCTCAGCCGGGCTGTTACAGGCTCTATGAGTCGACGTGCGAGGGCCAACTGGGGATGTCAATGAACTAAGACATGTTTCTATTGTTCGTGTACGAATACATCACTAGTATGTCAGTGAATGAAGACATATCCGGAGTGTTCCTGCATGGAAACCGTGGTGCCCCGACAGAGCAATGATCCTTCACCAGGCCATGGCGTGCGACCGCTGCTGACCAGTCGTGATCTCGGCACGGCCGTCGCAGC
>LXNI01001000.1_pt1 | contig 27774 bp, 24 predicted proteins | sample 809091 | NCBI WGS metagenome assembly LXNI01 (sample SAMN04870527, study PRJNA318959) | sponge metagenome | biome: 01000161; feature: marine sponge reef; material: water | host: Sarcotragus foetidus | place: Greece: Milos, Mediterranean Sea | collected 2013-05-29 | depth 5-7 m | reverse complement strand
CGTGGTCAATACATAGGTGGAGCCGGTTGCTCCGGAAATCTCGTTTTCATTATTTAAGCTGTCCACGCGGATCCACTGGTATTCATAAACGGCATTCGTTAGCCCGTCGACATCCGCAATCGTGCCTGATGTTGCCGTCAGCGTCTGATCTACCCGGAGTGTCCCGTTGATCTCAGGCTGGCCGGTAGCCGGATTATTGGGAGGTGGATTGACAACTGCAGCCCGGTTGAGGGTCACAGAGTAGACCATCTCCGTCATTCCATCCGTGGCCGTTACCTTTACCTTGATAACGGTCACCCCCACGGCGAGATTCTGGATTTGTACGCTACTTCCCGTACCTAGCGGCATATCGTTGCCGTCCAAGTACTCCACGGTGGCTTCAGACTGTACCGGCGTTGCAAACACCGTCACGTTTGAGGTGGTGTGGGGTACTGACGCGGTATAACTATCGCGTGCTGAGGCGAATTCCGGGTTGAGGTTAACAACAACGTTGTTACCGTCACGCACCGACAGGTTATTCAGTGTCGCATCCGTACTGGCATCCAGGCAGCGTATACCGACAGTTTCGCTGGTCTTGCAGTTGTGCATCCCGACGACATCACGTGCCAACTGGCCGCTGGCGGTCGGGCATGCCAGCAGGTTCGGCTCATTTCCCTTACACTGCATGTCATCCAGTAGTATTGGGCCCGTCCCCGGTCCAAAGTGCGAATTCAGCAACGCGTATGCACCTGACTGCGCGTGTGTATAGCCCAGTTGCCGGCACGCTACGTTTGCATCCCTGGTCGTCCAGTAATCATCGCAGACCGTGCCCCATACAGGACCTTCGCCATCGTCAGGTATGTCTGCGCATACCTCTAGTCGGCCTTCATTTACTGCATTGCCGTCCAGTAACCGCACTTCTCCTACCATGCCGGTGCAAGTTTGTGCCTGAACCTGGGCGCCAGGTGTAAGGATGGCAGCCAGCATCAGAATCGCCAGGACGCATCCAGATTTTCGAAGGAGGGTTTTGGTGGGGGGAGTTCGGCTAATGGGTAACTTTTTACCCAGTTGAGAGAACACCGGACGAGAGTCCGGTTTATTCATTGATTAGTCATCGCAAACCGCTGTATTAACTCAAATCGCATTTACAAAGCATCGTATCGCATCGTAAATTCAAGACCTGACACCACCAGGCGCATTGTGCCAGCAGTAGTTTCAGGTTTCAACAAATTTTAGTTAGGACAACTCAGCCTCTGACCAATAGTTTAAGCCCGGAATGCGTAGGTTACTCTGGCTTTGGTACAAAGCCGATCATCATCGTCCGTGATTTCTACATCGACAACCGCCAATTGTCTTCCTCGTTTGATTACGTGCGCTGTGGCATAGATATGCTCGCCGTGTGCCTGCCGCAGATAGCTGATACTCAATTCAGCCGTACCTGCCGGCTCCTCTCCCTTCATTTCTCCAAACACGGCAGCCAGCATCACGACATCGACCATCGCTGCCAGGACACCACCGTTAACGGAACCACCAATGCCCGTCGGCGTCTTTTCATTTTTCCTGAGGACAATACGACCATAACCCGGTCCCTGCTCCAACAGTGTAAAGCCCAGCAATCGGTTCAAAGAATCAGCATTAAATTTCTGCAGGTATTCATTACTTATCGACATTAGCAGTACGCATCCAATCTCTGATTCCCTTTCAGTGGTACAGCCGCAGGATACCGCTGGTAATTTTCATTTATATTCATCATCAGTATTAACCTTTATCGGATTTTCTTTCAAAACTCAGTCGGGCGGCAAGGACACCAGCACACAGACCAGTCAGATGACCTTCCCAGGAAACAAAACTCTCACCAGGGAGTACACCAAAGATTAAACCACCGTAACAGAACACGATAAATGAGGATACAGCCATGGGTACCAGGCTTCTTTCATAAATCCCGAGAGCAATCAGATATCCGAAAAATCCGAATACCAATCCACTTGCACCAACGTGATACGCCTCGCGCCCGATACACCATACGCCCAGACCACCGATAATAGTGATGAAAAGGGAAACCAGAACAAATCGACCCACACCTCGAGTGGCAACGAAGAAACCCATCACCATCAAAGGAACTGTATTCATGATCAGATGTTGCAGATTGCCGTGCAAAAATGGCCAGAACAGGATGCCAGGCAGAGCATGTAATTCCCGGGGATAGACGCCATGGGTATTAAGGCTGTGATTCAAAATACTGTTCACCAATTCCACACACCAGATGATGATGACCAGTACACAAATCGTCCGCAATCCGATAACCCAGTTGTCAAACAGTTTTCTCACGAATTGATCAGACCACTAATGCACGTACCCGGTCTGGTTGATAATCCGAATTATGTGACACCATCAGAAAAAGTGCCTCACCGGAAACCACCTGATCGGGCTCTGGATTAACAACAATCCTGCCGTCCAGTCCCAGGTATCCAAGCGGTGTTCCCAAACCATTTTTCAACAACCGGCTTGCCATTTCTCCCCAGGACTGGCTTTGAAAAGGGACATCGTAGCGTCTGGTGTGACTGCCCTCATACTTGAACAAGTCTTCAAGGATAGTCTCGGTACCCGGTGCTGCCATGGCACGCACGACAAGTTCCGGATACGCCCGTACTGGTCGTATAACCGCGTTTGCACCATGATTGAACAATCTATCCCGATTTGACTCCTGTACGCATTCGGCAATGATGTAGCCTTTCTTGTCGAAATTGGAAAGCTGGTCCAACACATCAAGGGTTAAACTGTCCGAGCGGTAGTCGCTTGTATCCTCTGCCATCAATATGATATATCGAGCAGCATCAACATTAACCTCAGCCAGACTGCTGACTCCTTCCGGATGGCCTCGATGCAGAACAACACCTGATTCCATCAGGTCATTTGGTAAACCATCCTTGAAACCTGACGACATGACCTGTATGGGATAATCCGCAAGCAATGGCGTCCCCCGAATCTGTTCTACCAGAATAAATAGATACTTGGACATGTCCTGGTCCGGTGCGTTGATGACGACAATGTGATCGTGCATTTTCCATCTCCAAAGCCCTTTACGCATTCTCTCTTTGCGATCAAGGCGATAGTCAATCCACTCCCCTGCTATTTGCGCCAGCAGGAAAATGCCAAATAAGTACATGAGGGCAACAGTCGCCAACCGGCCAAAAAAAGTGCCCGCACTGATATCGCCATAGCCTACTGTGGTCATGGTGGTCATGGTGAGCCAGATGGAGTCTCCGAAAGAAAATCCTTCGAATACCATCATGGCTGTTACATGTATCAATCCCAGAATAAGAAGTAAGAAAAGAAGTGCGGAAATCTTCCTTCTTCGATCATCTTTTGTCTGCAGGCGATACCATCTATGACGGCGGCGCAAGATCTCTCTATATATCTTGATAAGATAAGGTCCTGTTCATAATCCGTTAAGATTGTATCCGGTTGTTGTACTGATTACCCGGATTCACTACCCTTCAGATGATCAATCAACTTCTCGGCCGCCAGTTGACGTATTCGGATCCGGTCATCCCACGATACGCTGAACTTATCCGCCAGAATGCCAAAATCAGCCTCGGAGAGTGATATGGAAAGTCTTGGGCGCATGGGTTTTTTCTGTACAGGCAATCCCAGAATCTGACGGATTCTGTCGGGCGGATTTATTCCCCTTTCAAGAGCTTCCTGACGGATTCTGCGATTCACCTCATCGCCTACATCAAAAGCAATCTGTACAGCCTTGACTGCTTTCTTTTCTTCCTCCCATTTATTACCCGTACTCATTTTAGTTGCTCAATCTGATTCGGATTCAGCCGGCCACAAATCCCTGATGTCTGTAAGGTCACGATACAACGTCAGGGATACATCGGTTTCTCCACCCTGGTATACCTCAATTTCCACACCATGTGTTTCTTTGTCATTCACCAGACAGTAGTAATCAAAGGGCTCACCAACACCCTCATGATCTGGTGGACGTGATCCCCGGTAATCACTGTCATAGAAATAACCGCGCTCTCCCATCGCTACCTGGTGATATTCTTCGGCAACCAGAGAATCCATACCGGCCGCATCCTGCAAACGCAGAGACGTCGAGAATTCATCATCAAAGACAGAACCAAATTCCTCCAGGTCAAACAGTTGCTCAACCACATCCCTGTTGATGGCAAATGAAAATGCAGCGAGCTGTCGACCGGCATCCTCCTCTATGGTCAGATCAACAGTATCATCTGTCGCACTTTGTAATGCAAAAGTGGTGCTGAAGCTGTGTTCAAACTGGCCTGTGTTAATCCCGACAACCTTGAATGTCTGATTCCTGAGTTGATCCGGCAACCCGAAACTATCCGACATCTGTAGTAGGTCGCCGGACTGCAAGTCCCGGGGATGCTCGAGTCGCCGTACCGCAGGTCCCTTTTTGGTACGGCTCCACAGACCTTTTATGAAAGAACTCACTAACGCTTCGCTTTGATACGGTCGAGTATCGCATTCGCGGATTTGTCTTCACCGCCTTTGATACCTGCCGATTTCATCCGTTCTTCCAGACTCTTGTCGGAATTCTCCGCTTCCAGTTCTTCCGCCGCGGCCAGACGATCAAAGTTGTTCTGTTGTCGTTCCTTGATCCGTTCCAGTGAATCCTTTGCAGACAGAATCTTTGAATTGCTTGATGCAAAGTTATCGGTAATCGCGGCACTTGCTCTCTGAACACTCTCAGTGGTCTTTACCATGGCCAGTTGCCGTTCATAGTCCTTAAGCTGTCGTTCGGTTTTCTTCACCAGTTCCTTCAATCGTACTACATGACCCGAAAAACTCTTATGAACTTCCTCCTGTTCCACCAGGTCTGCTTCCAGTTGCGCGATCTTCTCGGCTATTTCAAGGGCTAGTTCCTCGTTACCTTTCTCCAGCGCCTGCCCGGCATAGCCTTCATGATCGGAAATTTCCTTTTTCAGTGATTCCACTTTTCGACCAGCCTGCATCTGTCTGGCCATTACATCGGTCAAATCCTGCTTGGCTTTTCTCAAGTGAATCTCCGCATCTTTTATCTCCTGTTCGAAAATACGCGTTCCGTTTGCGTCGACAATCAATTCTCCGACTTCACGGGCTCCGCCTCTTACAGCAGTCATAATTTTCTTTAATACACTCATTTAACACTCCTCCTGAATTGACTCCAGGTACTGATAAAATTCTATTTCAGGTAATCTTCCAATGCGGTTATTGCTTCAACAGCATTCTCGGTCAAGGTAATGATTTCATAACCGATATCCTCAATGCTGGAATTGATGGACAGCGCACCAAATATTACGTATCTGTCCCCAACCCTCGAGAAGGACGACAACGGCATGGGTATGTTCAACTCCAGCATCTCCTCCAGCAATTGGGTCCGGCTGTCCGCCTTAACCTCATCTTCTGTAAACAGGTAGGTAATACACAAAATCTGAGTATCAGTCACTGACACATAACTGGGTAACTCATCAAAATCACCGACCGTAATCTGCAGAACATCTGTCTCTCCGGGAATCGGTTGGCAATCCAGTTGATAGCCGTTTAAGTCCTCGAAGTTCGAGAGTTGCATTGCCAGATCTTCAGTTTTCATTCATTTGCTCCTTTCTGGACATATTATGTCACAAAATCAAGTTTACGCTTTCGACATAATATGTCAAACATTTATTTAATTTATTTTCAGGTCAACCTTTATATCCCGTTAATTGATGGGTCAGGATTTTGATATGTAAATAATTTATGGTCCTAATCCCGGTATATTCCCATTTCTTCATTCCAGGCCCGTGTATGGTACTGGTAGACACGGTTGGTTCCTAACGCATTCACGAAAATTGTCTCAATATCATTAAAAAAACCGTGTGGAAATTCGAACGAAGCGACCAGCAGGTCCCGTGTTAACCACCGATGATCAACCGGAAGTCTCTCCATTGCCAGTATCCGCTGACGAACGCCAACGCGCTGTTTACTCGCTACTGACCATCCCCATTCACCAAAGCTCGGAATATTCTGCCGGTATTGCTCCACGTGTGGGAAACCGGATGCAGACAGCGTCTTGCCGATGCTCATAAAAGCATCCTTCGAATGGTATGGAGAAGTGGATTGAACGGACATCACACCGTTGGTCGATAAAAGCTGATGCAATCGGTGATAGAAGTAATCGCTGTATAGCCTGTCCAGGTCTGGATGACTCGGGTCAGGCAAATCAACGATGATGGCATCATAGACTTTACCCTCTGCATTTAATCTGTCTGCTTCAACAAAGGCATCACCTATCACCACTTCAACCCGCTTATCCGCAAACGCCCTGCCATTAAGTTCCACCAGAGCTTGCCGGTACTGCGCCATATCGTCCCCCGGGGAAAAAAAATCGACAAGATCCCGATCCAGGTCCACCAGAGTGACGCCGATGGGGTCAAAGCTCAATACGTCCCGTAATGCCAGGCCATCACCACCACCGATGATCAGGACTCGCGCTTTCTCACCGACCACGGACATGGGTGGATATACCAGCATGCTGTGGTAGATATGTTCATCATTACTTGAAAACTGCAGTCGCCCGTTGATATGAAAAGCGTACACGGGTTCAAGGTTGGAAACACGACGACGCTCCGTAATGGTCATGTGCTGGAACCGCGATGAATGGCTGTAGACCACGGGGTCTTTATAAAGCAGACTGGTCATCTGCAACGTCCAGTCATCGCCGAACCGGTATATGCCGGCTGCCAGTATCAACACAAGACCATGTGCCATGAGCAGCAGACTGCGTAGCACTATTTTTTGCCAATACCACATCAGAAAGACGAGGCCTGCAATCAGATTGGCTGTGGCAGTCAATACCGCTGCCTGGGTAATCTCCAGAGACAACATCAGCCCGACCCAGAGGAACGCACCAATGCCGGCGCCGATATAATCCGCACCATAAATGGTACCGGTGTTATGCTCCAGATGCTCTCCATAAACCCGCTCCCTGATTCGGGCAATCAATGGAATCTCCATGCCGATCAGCAGGCCGATGACAATTCCGAAAAAATACGGACTGTACCGGGCGGTTTTATGCAGCGTCTCAAGCAACCCTCCGCTGGGCATGAGGTCGGGAGGTAAATCGAATGTGTGGGCTATGATCTGGGGTAACACCGAACTGAGGGAAACCAGTGTGGCAATCAGCAAAATGCAGCTTACGCCACAGACGGCAATGACAGCTTCCAGCCATGCAAATCCGGAGAAGGGGTCCTTGACAAGTTTTGCGATGAAGGCCCCCATACCCATGCTCACGATCATTAAACCAATCATGGTGTAGATCGCTGATTCCATAGTGCCGAGAATGCGACCTGCATAATGGGACAGCAGATATTCATAGATCAGGCCACAGGCGGCCAGGATACCCATGGTGCCGATCAACAGGATATCGTGAACCAGTAACCGTGGTCTGGCCCAGGGCATATTCACGGGAAGACTCCCGCTTTGACAGGCTTACGCAAACAGAGCGACGAAAAAGAGACCTGTGGAAATTGCGATTGCGGCTTCAATAGCGGCGACGCCAACATTGTTCTGCTGATCGACTTCCTCGACAACATCAACGCCCATCAACACAACCATTCTGGCCAGAGCCGCAATCAGCGATACCAGGATTGTGAAACCCAATGACACGAGCGCCCAGAGAATAATGGCAACAATCAGATCGTCAGCTTGATAGGCAACCACACCTGATGCCGCTGTAATGGCAAGAGCAACACCCATCAGATGTCCAAAAAACCTTACAGACAATGCCGTCTGACGGTCAGCAAACGCTGACTGCAGACTATTGCCATCATGCCGGCGGGCATATACCCAACCCCGGTAGCTGGCAACCAGAGCCATCAGAAGCTGGGTAATCACAAACGCCGCGAGAACAGAAAGCAGTCCACCCAGGGTGTCGCTTTCTACCCAGATCATTACGGCCCTAAGCACAAGTCCAGTGGCCAGAGTATTTGCTGCGTCAACCAGGGCGGCAGCGGTGTTGCCGGATTTTATCTGGGACTGGATTTCTATACCCCGCAGGACAATTTTGTCCTGCATGAGTCTGCCTACCTTGATTAATAAGAGTCCGAGAATACCGTAAGCCAGGACACTGACGATTTCATTGACATAGGTAACCCCCGGTTCTCCGGATACTGCACCCGTCAACATCAATGCCAGCGCCAGAATACCTGCTGCCATCGCGATACCGAACGCCACGTTATCCCGGGTTGCCAGTTCTTCGGCACTGTCCACATTCGCTACAATACCGGTAATGAACCTCAGTGCGGAAATCATGGCAACTGCAATCACCAGATCAATCAGGAGTATCTGGTATATATAGGTATCAATGGCGCTGAAGTTGATTATTTCGTCCATAGTCCTGCCCTTTTGTGCGGATAATGTGGAAAACGCTTATTTTCCACGGGAAAAGCCCGATGATGTCCTGAAACCGCTGTTTCTGGAGCTACTCTGGAATTTACTGGTTTTACCCGATGATGAATACTGACTTTTGAAAGTTGACTTCTGAAGCCCTCTACTGCCTGAACTGAGCCCTGCAGAACCTCCCCGAGTCCTGGCATAGGGACTTTTGTACCTGCCCTGTGTACCAAACTGTTTCCTGGAACGGTTGTCCACATCCAGTTGACTGGCTCTCTGCGTCCGGGATGTATAATGGTTGCGACCCACATCATGATAATAAGAATAACCGCGATTTCCGGCCCAGTCGTGGTAGTAATGATTTCTGCCAAACATGCTGGAGAAGAATGCATACTGGCCATACCAGGCCCAGAATGAACCGCCTGCACCGTGCGACCATTGGCCGTAATGGGGATTACCGACGTACTGACTGCCGGGACCCTGGTCCCTGGATTTGTTTAATGTCTGCTCAGCCGTCTGACTGATGGCATTGACTCTTGCCAGTTCACCTTCCGATAAATCCGCAAGTACATTAACGGTATCTGACAAGGCATCGTTGTAGGTTTCCCGAACGGTGGCCGAGTTAAGTTTTGACGCTTCATCCAGTTTCTCTGTCCAGGAGTCGAAACCGGCGCCATCCCTGACTTTCTGCAGCCTGTCTTCCAAACCCAGGAATAAAGGTCCTTTGTCGGTGGCATCTTTTTCCAGTTCTACCAGTAACGCTCTGAGATCCGGTCTTTTGTTTTTCAGGACTTCCGAGTATTGCCGGATGATCGTGGCATTTCTGATACCGTTCGCACTCAGGGCATCCCTGATTCCATTGAGATTCTGTTCGACCGCTGCAATTTGATCCTCGACCCTGGCCTTACCTGATGAACAGCCCTGTAACAGCAGCACCAAACCGACAATGAGAATCGGGATTCCTGCCATTCGCCTATACATCATCGCACTTTCCCTTTGGCGCCTGCATACCTTTGAGGTCCGAATCGACATAATATGTCGCTAATTATCGCACAGCGACTTGAAATTTCCAGACATTTTTCCGACATTGGAATTCTTGCAATTTTCAAGGCTGAACCAGTCATGGAATAGCTTTTACCCTATCACGAATCCGGTTGCCAAATGCCATTCTGTCGCAAAAATCAAGGAACGCATCCATCGTAACCGGGGTTATCTTCAGATCATGCAACGAGATGTCGAGCGGTATATCGCAATTGATCCTGGTGATTGATCTGTACATCTCCACTTCTTCACGATGCCTGGCAAGTATCTGCTGCACTTTCCTGGCGCCCCGCAGTTTTATATCAACCACTTCCTCCAGAGACCGGTAGATACCGTCGACAGAACCGAATTCACGAAGCAGCGTCGCCGCTGTCTTTGCTCCGATACCCGGCGCCCCGGGAATGTTGTCGACCTGATCTCCCGCAAGCGCAAGATAGTCCGCGATCTGATCCGGTCTGACGCCGAACTTCTCCTCCACTTCTGCTGGACCTGCATACTCGTTACCTGAGAAATCCCACAACAGGTCTTCCGGCCCCAGCAGCTGTCCCATGTCTTTGTCACGGGTAACTATTGTTACCGGCAAGGAAAGAAATTTTTTCAGTGTTCCGATAATGTCATCAGCTTCATAATCAAACAGACACAGGTTGTGAAAACCCAGCAAACCGGTGATCTCCCTGCATCTGTCATACTGGAATTCAAAGTTTCTGTCCGGCAGGTCGCGATTGGCCTTGTATTCAGGATAGATTCGATTGCGGTAACAACTGACGACATTTTCATCAAACGCCACAGAAATATATTCCGGCTTGAGGTCGATCAGGTCCAGCAGAAACTGCGTATAGCCATACACCGCATTAACTGATTCACCGTTTTCAGCACGGAAACGATCAGGTATGGAAAAATAGGATCTGAAGATATAAATCGACGCATCCACCAGATATAACGGATTCATTTCAACTTCCTGTAGAAATCAGTGTGCTCTACCCGGGATGGAAACAACAAATCACCCCTTGCGAATCCAGTATCGATATTCCGTTTTGGATGATTCCTGGTGAACCATTTCATGATTGAGGAACTTGCAGTAATTTGGAAAATCCCAGGACGTGGACGGATCAGTGGCTACCACCATCATGACCTGGCCTTTTTCAATGTCCATCATTTTGTTGCGTACTACCATCAGCGGTTCCGGACATTTCAGTCCCTTCGTATCTACTTTTACATCTACTTCAACACTCATGTCAGTATTCCCCTCTTGATGTATCTTCAGTATCCCTTTCTCAACTCATCATGGAGTTTGTGCGCCTCATTTATGATGTATGCCTGTACGGCAAAAGTATCCTCCTGGTCCATCACATCCGCAAAACCAATCATACCACGGTCTTTCAGAATTCCAGTCAACACGATATCTTCAAATATCAGATGTTTGCCGGCTGTCATGTATCTCAGATCAGGTATAACACCACCGCTTTTCAGGCCTGGACCATGACAAACGCCGCAATACCGATGGTATACGGCAATGCCGCGATTTAATTGACTCTCCGAAGCTTCTGGTATTGCTGGTGGTGCTGGCATGGGAGCGTCCGGCTCTATCGGTGGCAATTGAACATTACCTCCCAGCTTGAATGTCAATATCCTGCCTCTGCTGCGTTGCCCGATTTTCTCTGCTGCACCTCCGGCGGCCAGTGCAAAGGCGCCGCCCCAACCGGCGACAACCGTTACGTATTGTTCACCGTTGATCATGTATGTGACGGGTGGTGCGATGACTCCTGTCTGTGCTGGATGGTTCCACAATTCTTCTCCGGTATCTGCTCGATAGGCGACAAACTGACCATGAGATGTACCCTGAAATATGAGATTTCCCTGCGTCGACAGGAGACCGCCGTTCCAGGGACCTGCATGTTGGATACGCCACGCTTCTTCCTGCCGGACAGGGTCCCAGGCAGAGATATGACCACGCACCAGGCCTTCGATCTTGTCATCCAATGACCGGACCCCGCTGGGAATATTGAGTTGCCAGTCCACCGCAATATTCCAGTGACCTTCTTCATATTGGAACTGCGGTTCGTTGCCAAAAGAAAAGGGGATGTCCAGCGCTGGAATATAAATCAGTCCCGTCTCAGGACTATAGGACATGGGTTGCCAGTTATGGCCACCAAATGGAGAAGGTTTGTGCAGAGCCGCTTCGATCTCTTCGGCAGACATGCTGCTTAATACTGCAATCTGTTCCCCGGTGGTCAATTCAGACAACGGGCTGGTAAATTGATACCGGCTGTTCTGTGTCTCTACCGGACGGCCAGACTTCGGATCAACATGCGTAGCCCAGGTAATCGGTACGTACGGTTGCGCGGAGATGAACTCACCAGTGACTCTATCCAGAACATAGAAAAATCCATTTTTCGGCGCCTGCATGATTACCTTGCGGGTCTCACCGTTGATGACGAGGTCCGCAAGAATCATGTGCTGTGTCGCGGTGTAGTCCCAGGTGTCTCCAGGGGTTGTCTGATAATGCCAGACATATTCCCCGGTATCCGGATTCAGTGCAACAATGGACGACAGGAACAGATTGTCACCACCACCGGGACTGCGTACGACCTGATTCCATGGCGAGCCGTTTCCAACGCCGACATACAGCAGGTTCAATTCCGGATCATAAGACATGGAGTCCCACACGGTTCCACCACCACCCATCTTCCACCAGGTACCCGTCCAGGTTTGGGCTGCATATTCCATCGCTGCCGACTCGAAGGGTTCAGCGGGATTGCCCGGGACAGTGTAGAAACGCCAGACTTGATTTCCCGTAGCGGTATCATAGGCAGTGACATAACCGCGGACTCCGTATTCTGCACCGCCATTGCCGATAATTACTTTATCGTTAACGATTCTGGGAGCGCCGGTGATGGTATAGGGCTGGCTCCGGTCAATGGTGTTGATGTCCCATTGCACACTGCCGTCAGCAGCGTCCAGTGCGATCAAACGGCCATCAATCGTGCCCACAAAAACACTTCCCTTCCAGACAGCAACCCCGCGGTTAACCACATCACAGCAAGCATTTGCACCCCATGCTTTGGGTACCTGTGGATCATGTTTCCACAGCAGTTCACCATTTTGCGCATTATGGGCAAACACCACACTCCAGGAACCGGTGGTATACATCACCCCGTCGATCACAATGGGTGATGCCTCCAGACCCCGATTGGTTTCCGTGTCAAAGTACCAGGCAAGTCCCAGAGTCTGAACGTTACCGTCATTGATCTGGGTCAGCGGACTGAAACGGGCTTCATCGTAGGTTCTGCCGTGCGCCAGCCAGTTTTGGGGTTCACTGTCCGCATCCCGGATACGGTCACCATCAACAGTCTGCGTCACTCGACTGACATGAGCGGCAAATTGATCGTGGTCAATCTGATCGGAAATATCCCGTGGTAAGTCTTTCTGCATCATCAGGACCAGAATGACCCCACCCAGAAAAACGAGTCCCAGAACAAGCAAGGAGGTTTTTTGCATACCTATACCAGCAGTTTTCATGGACTCACCATTCTACAGGACTCCCATCAAACACAACTAAGAGATTCCAGGTAAGCCGACCTGTACGATACTAAAAAATCAGTACGGTATCCAACCCACAGCAGATGGCTTTGGGGTGTTCATTTGCACCAGCATAATGTCGGAGCGCCGAGTTGGAGGAGCATGACTACAGGCATGCGGGGGAAGCTCGGGTATCCGGGAGGGACGCGCAGACGCTGGTGCAAATGAATGCCCCAAAGCCATCTGCGAACAGCTTCGTTAACAAAACAAGCCAACAAACAAGCACAATATCCGACACACAGCAGATGGCTTTGGGGTGTTCGTTTGCACCAGCATAATGTCGGAGCGCCGAGCTGGAGGAGCATGACTACAGGCATGCGGGGGAAGCTCGGGAATCCGGGAGGGATGCGTAGACGCTGGAGCAAATGAATGCCCCAAAGCCATCTGCGAACAGCCTCGTTAACAAAACAATCTACCAAAATGGCAAAAAGTGATTCTGAACTGTAAGTTCTGTACCACGCTACAACTCGCGCAATACTGTAGAGGGCGGAGTGTTGATCACTTTCAAAGTAGCCAGAATACCCACGACACCAATCAGCACCGTCCCCGTCACCGGCCCAATCAGCCAAAGTTCCGGTGTTATAGAATAATCCAGCTCGAATATTTCTGTTTCGAGCGCATAAACTGTAATTTCCGATCCCAGGGTCGCCAGCAAACCGGCAAAACAACCCAGAATACAGAATTCAATGACAAGACTGCCCAGAACCAGCCGGCGTCCGGCGCCCAGAGCCCTGAGAATTGCATGCTGCTGAAAACGTTCATCCATGCTTGCCTGGATACTGGCCAGCAGAACCATCACCCCGGACACCAAAATCAAAATCAGCATCAGTTCAATAGCCAGCGTCACCTGTGAAATTATGTTTTGAATCTGCTCCAGAACGGCATCGATTTCGATAACTGTCATGGTCGGATGCAGATTGAGCAGGGTATTCAGAAACAACTTTTCATCCGGCGCCAGAAAGAAACTGGTCATCCAGGTCGAAGGGAAATCCTCCAATCCACCGGGAGAAAAAATGATATAGAAATTTGGTTGCATATTATCCCAGGCCACAGACCGGATACTGCCTACCATCGCTGAAATCTCGCCACCATGGATGGTAAAGTTCAGTTCGTCACCGACATTGATATCCGATCTGGAGGCTATTGACTGCTCCAGTGAAACCAGCACAGGACCGGCATAATCCTCAGGCCACCACTTGCCTTCCACAATCCGATTGTCATCCGGCAAGGTATTTGACCAGGTCAGATTCCGGTTGGAACCGGCGCCGGGACCATCGCCTCTTCCACCGCCATCAGCATCTTCACCACCTTCTCCTGCTTCAATACCTTCACCAAATTCACCACTGTCATCACTATTATCAGCTACAACACCTGAACCTGCCACACCACTGTTACCAGAAACACTTCCGACATCTGCTTTATCAGCCTGGCCCCCAGCGGATTTTTCGGCTTCTTCCCGGGACCTTCTCTCCCGCCATAAACGACGGTTACGTTCACGCACGGACTCCCCGTTGATAGTGGTGATTCTACCCTGAATCATGGGATACAGCGGCTGGGCCCGCACATTATTGTCCTTGAACAACCGGCTCACAGACGCAACTTCTTCCGGTGCGATATTAATGGCGAAATGATTCGGTGTGCCTTCCGGAATCTGCCCCTGCCAATCCGCAACCAAAGCGGTACGTACAAGATACAGAATCAACAGGAGCATGATGGCGAATCCAAACACCATTATCTGTAATGTATTGCCCCGGGCTCGACGCTGCATACCCGCTACAGCAAGGCGCCAACTGCTGCCGGCCTGCATACCCAGAACCCGGCCGAAATGCAGCATGATGTAAGCCACGCCAGAGAGGATTACGACCACTACCAATGCCCCGGTGAAAAGCAACAGGGTGAGTAAGAGATTCTGGCTGTACCACCACATCAGTCCGATGGTTCCCAGTACGGCAAAACTATAAGTCAGTCGACTCGAAACCACACCCGGATTCATGTCCCGGCGAATAACCCTTACAGGATCAGTTGTCCTGAGTTTTAGCAGGGGTGGCAGTGCAAAAGACAGCAGACAGATAAATCCTGTAATCAACCCGAGCCAGACGCCACGTAACCCGGGAGCCGGTAATTCGACAGGGATCCAGGGATACATGATACTCGTAATGCCTGTTTGAATGAAAAAGCCCACTACACTGCCCAGCAAGGTAGCAACCAGTCCCAGTAGCAGAAGAATGATGATAAAAATGCTGTCGATGCCCGCCGGTGTTGCACCCAGCGTTTTCAGGATGGCAACGTGATCGTAGTGCCGCAGTGAATATCTCTGAGCCGCCAGGGCAATGGCAACACCTGCCAGTACAACGCCAAGCAATCCACCCAACAACAGGAATCGTTCAGCACGATCGAGTGCGCTGCCGATACCTTCCGCACCCTGCCTCACACCTATCCAGTGCTCATCAACCCCCAGCTTCGGCTTCACCCAGCGTTCAAATTCCACCAACGCCGGTTCTTCTCCCGCGAACAGATAACGATAGGTCAGGCGGCTGCCGGGTTGAACAACTTCAGTAGAAGTTACATCAGCCAGATTCATCAGCACCCGTGGCCCAATATTACTGAATCCACCTCCCCTGTCCGGTTCCTTGATGAGCACCTGACTCGCTGGGAACCCGGCAACGCCAACATCAAGAATATCGCCCGGTTGCACATCCAGTGAAGGATAAAGGCGGCTTTCCATCCAGACTTCTCCAGCCTTTGGCCCATGTTCGATCGGATGACCCCGAACAAAGGGAGCATCCGAAACAATCAGTTCACCACGCAAGGGATAATGATCGTCCACTGCTTTCACAGAGGAAAACTGCGCCCGGTCCGCACTGAACACCATGGATAGAAAACTTAAGGTCTGTGCCCGCTGAAGACCCAGTTCATCGGCTTTGTCCAACCATGAAGAATCAATCGGACTTGATGAGGAGATCACCCTGTCCGCGGCAAGAAACGTGGCGGACTCCTGTAGCAGTGCCTTTTGCAGGCGATCGGCAAACAATGCGATGGTGGTCACAGTAGTGACTGCTATGAGCAGGGAGGCCAGCAACAGAGTCAATTCACCGGCACGCCAGTCACGCCACAGCAGTTTCAGAGCCAGTTCAGGATGCATATTGCATATCGGAATTCATCAGTTCTCCTGATGCAATTCTTATCAGTCGGTCACAGCGTTCCGCCAGACGCTGATCATGCGTCACCAGAACCAGTGTCGTACCGAATTCCCTGTTGAGATCAAAAATCAGATTGATGATGTGTTGACCCGTAGCTGTATCAAGATTACCCGTGGGTTCGTCAGCAAACAACACCTCGGCGGAAGAGGCGAATGCTCTGGCTATGGCCACTCTCTGCTGTTCACCACCGGATAACTGATTGGGATAATGCCGTAATCTATGCGATAGTCCAACACGTTCCAACAGCTCCCTGGCACTGGTGGCAGCTTCGGGGTCTCCCTTCAGTTCTGCAGGTAACATGACATTTTCCAATGCGGTCAAACTCGCCAGCAGTTGAAATGTCTGAAAGACGAATCCCACCAGTTCACCCCTGACCCTGGCCCGTTGCTCCTCATCCATCGCGGTGATCTCATGGGGGCCCAGCAATATCCGACCGCAAGTGGGCGTATCCAGACCAGCCAACAGGCTGAGCAGGGTGGTTTTACCACTACCCGACTCGCCGACAACCGCAACCGATTCCGACTGCTTGATTTCCAGGTCAATGCCTTTCAATATTGTCAGCGGTCCTTCCGATGTACTTACCGTTTTCCCGAGGTCATCTGTCTTAATCATGTTTACCACTTTACGTACTATCCTCGTTTTATCATTTCTACTCGTCTTCAATACGTCCATTCAAGCCGAGGGTACCATTCTCATTTTTGGCGACAGCATCAGCGCCGCTTACGGGATGCAGCGAGAACAGGGCTGGGTAAACCTTCTCTCCCGACGACTGGAACAGAATCAACTCAACTATCAGGTTGTCAACACCAGTGTATCCGGTGAAACCACCGGTGGTGGTCTGGTGAGATTACCCAAAGCTCTCGAACTGCACCAACCTGACCTGGTGGTACTTGAACTCGGCGGCAACGATGGACTGCGAGGCTACCCTATCAGTAGCATTCATAAGAATCTACTTGAAATGACACGACTCGTTCAGGAAAGTCAGGCAAAAGTTCTACTGGTAGGTATGGTGTTACCCCCGAATTACGGTAAACGCTATACCCGTGCGTTCGAAAACCTGTTTAAAGAGATCGCTGTCGAACGTGAAGTTCGAATTCTGCCTTTCCTGCTGGAAGGTATTGCAACACCCGAAGAATTAATCCAGAGGGATGGCATACATCCAAAACCGGAAGCCCAGTCCCTGATTCTGGATGACATCTGGCCTCATATCCAGGCATTGCTTGCAGAAAAGGACTGAAGCGGGATCAGGCGTTGGACCCACCCCGACACGGCGGAGACATGGGAGCATCCCCATGCCGGGTACGCCATTCGGCTTCGGTATAGGTATGCAGAGCCAGCGCGTGTATCCTGTCTTTCAATTCTTCGGCAAGAATACGGTTCACTCGACGGTGACGGGCAATCAGCCGTTCTCCCTCAAACCCGGATGCCACCAGAACAACCTTGAAGTGTGATTCGACTCTTGCAGGCACATTGTGATTCTGGCTTTCATTGATGACTTCCAGATGATCCGGCGCCAGTGCCTCTGCCAACTTGTCTTCAATATCGGTCTGTACCGACATGAACTGACCTCTTCTACAATAATGTTACGGGTATTTTACAGGATTATTGCGGATTCTGGCCATGCAACCTTATCCAAAACAGGGTATCTGTGAAATTTGACCTTACCGCGATGACCAATTCTGGATTTCTATTCCTCCTGGCTGATAAATCCTGTATTCTTTATCTGATTTGAACATTAACGTGATGGCCTTTTAAGAACAGTAAGATGCTTACCGTTATTTCCCCCGCAAAGACACTGGATTTCGACACTCCGCCGGTTACCAAAAAAACCAGCAGTCCTGAACTGCTTGCCGATTCAGGACAACTGATGAGCATCATGCGCCGTCAGTCACCCAATGATTTGATGACACTGATGGGGATCAGTCAGGAGTTGGCTGAATTGAACGTTCAACGATTTCAGGACTGGAACCCTCCTTTTGATAAAAACAATGCCAGACAGGCCGTGCTGGCTTTCAAAGGTGATGTCTACCTGGGAATGGAGGCAGAGACTTACACCCAGCGTGACTTCAACTTTGCCCAGAAAAATCTGCGAATTCTATCCGGCCTCTATGGTTTGCTCCGTCCTCTCGATTTGATACAACCCTATCGACTCGAGATGGGTGTTCATCTGCCCAATAATCGCGGCAAGGATCTGTATGCTTTCTGGGGTGATCGCATTACGCACCTTCTGGTTGACGATTTATGCAACCATCGTAACAAAACGCTGGTTAATCTCGCTTCCCATGAATACTTCAAGTCAGTCAATACTTCGCTGCTGCCGTCAAAATTAATCACCCCTGTGTTCAAGGACTACAGCAGGGGCAGTTATCAGGTCCTCGGTTTTTTTGCCAAAAAGGCACGAGGATCAATGGCCAGCTTTATCATCAGGAACAGAATCAACAGGCCTGCCGACCTGAAAGATTTTGACACCAATGGTTATCGATACAACGACGAACTGAGTACCCGTAATGAGTGGGTCTTTACCCGTAAGACCTGACTCTGCTTATCTGAAATTCCGGTTCAACTCAAGACAGGCAATTGACAAAGGTTCACTCGATATCCGCGTTTGGTGAGATTATGGTCGTTTAGGTCTATTGAGCCAGGTCAAGTTCTTTAAACAGCGATTCGGTGGCGTTATCCGATTGGCTTGTCGGTTGTGGCGGTATCACGGGATACAGGACACCTGCCATTTTCTGAGCCACACGGATAACCTGACAGGAATAACCAAACTCGTTGTCGTACCAGACGTACACTACAGCCTGTTCACCCTGCACCTTGGTTGCATGGGAATCAATGATACCGGCTGATCTGCTGCCAATGAAGTCAGTAGATACCACCTCGCTGGAATCGGTATATTCGATCTGACGCTGCATGGCGCTGTTAAGGGAAACATCCCTCAGATACTCGTTTACCTCCACCACCGAGGTTTCATTTTCAAGAGTCAGGTTCAGGATTGCCATGGAAACGTTCGGAACAGGGACCCGAATTGAGTTTCCAGTCAGTTTGCCTGCCAGTTCCGGTAACAGTTTGCCAACTGATTGTGTGGCATTGGTCTCTGTCAATACCATATTCAATGGTGCACTTCGACCACGCCGTTCTCTGGAGTGCGTATTATCATGAAGATTCTGATCATCGGTATAGGCATGTATCGTTTCCATATGCCCCCGCACAATCCCGAACCGGTCATTCATACATTTCAGCACAGGAACGATGGCATTGGTGGTGCAGGATGCAGCAGCAATTATCGAATCTTCAGTGGTGATCTGATCGGAGTTAATACCAGAGACAATGTTCTTGACCGAACCTTTGCCGGATGTTGTCAGCAAAACCTTGGAAACCCCGTTGGAAGCAAGATGCTGTTCCAGGCCTTCCTGATCACGCCATACACCTGTACTGTCAATGACCAGAGCATTATTGATACCGTAGCGGGTATAGTCGATCCTGGACGGATCATCGGCATAGATGAAATGAATCACATTCCCGTTGCAGATCAACACCCGATTTTCTTCATCGACCCGAATCGTACCTTTAAATCCGCCATGGATGGAATCCCGAAGCAGCAGACTTGCCCGCCTGTTCAGGTCCAGCATTTCATCCCTGGGACGTCGCAACACCACTGCTTTCAGTACCAGGTTATGCCCACCGCCCGTTTTCTCTACGAGCAACCGGGTTGCCAACCGACCGATACGACCAAAGCCGTACACCACCACGTCACACGGCTTGTGTGAAACTTCTTCCTGTCTGCCGATACAATGCCGACATTCCCGGGTGACATATTCCTCCATCTTCTGGAGGTAATCGCTGGCGGACATATCAGGATACAGCGCCATGAAACTGGAAGTGAGTTTTCCGATGTCCACATGTACCGGACTGAGGTCCAGGCGGCAAAGTATTTCAAGAATGGGATACGTTTCGAATTCCGACATCTCATTCTTTGCTATTTGACGAACCCAGCGATGCGCCTTCATCAACTCAATCACCGACTGGTTAAACAGCGGCATACCATGTATATAGACGACAATGTTTCGACGATACAGACTACCGATCATCGGTATCATTGCTTCCGCACGGGCTTCTCTTTCTTTCCAGTCCGCAAATACACTATCAAGTCCTGGTTTTGCCACTTGGAACTCCTTCAGAGCTTTTTGATATTGAATCGGGACATCTGTCCCGGCCAGAGTACATGTGATTCGATGTTGACTGCCATTGCTGCCTGATTATACAGGAGCACCGCTCTGGACAATACGTTCATGGCATTAAAAAAAGAGATGGGTGCTTGAGATTTATCGAAAGGGGAGTAACTTTTTCCTCAAAAGTAATCAGTACTTGAGAAATATCGTAAGGGGAGTAGTAAGCTTATCCTCTTTTTCCCGTCAGGCATATTCCATGGACATTTTACCCGTAGACAATACCAGGGTACCGCATCAGCCTGCTGATCGTCGTCACTGGTACAATCTTCCGGGTTCTGCCATATCTCTGGCAATTGCATCAGTGGTGGAGACCGGTCCTGGCATACGCCTTGTTATCACCAGGGATATGGTTTCTGCCGGTCAGATTCGTCACGAACTACAGTTTTTTCTACCGGACATCACCATTCGCACGTTCCCGGATTGGGAAACGTTGATCTATGACAGCTTTTCGCCGCACCAGGACATTATTTCCGAGCGTCTGGAAATTCTCAATCAATTAGCACTGCTGCAGACTGGTGTCATCATCATCCCGGCTAATACCATCATGCAGAAACTGGCCCCTGCCCACTTCATCCTGGGCAGCAGTCTGCAGCTGGAAGTTGGCCAGAAATTTGATATCGGCCTGATGCGCCGGAAACTCGAAGCCTCGGCATATAGATGTGTGGACAACGTCTATGAACATGGGGAATTTGCTGTCCGCGGCGCCATCATGGACATTTTCCCCATGGGCTCCGACGACCCTTATCGCGTAGACCTGTTTGACGATGAAGTAGAATCACTGCGTACTTTTGATCCTGAGACCCAGTTATCCACCGGCCGGGTCGACTCTGTGAATTTGTTGCCTGCCAGGGAATTCCCGCTCACCGACACCGCCATCAACTCATTCCGGGATCGATGGCACGAACGATTGTCCAGCAACCGGAACAGCTCCGTGTATCAGGATGTATGTGCGGGTATATCTCCTGCCGGAATAGAGTACTACCTGCCATTGTTCTTTGAAAAGCTGGAAACCCTGTTCGATTACCTGCCGGATAATATTCTGGTATTGACGACAGACCTGGAAAACACGCTCAGGCAGAGCTGGAGAGATGCCCACGTCCGGTATGAAAATCTGCGGTACGATATCATGCGACCCGTTCTGCCGCCCTCCGAAATTCTACTTTCACCGGATGAACTATTCGCGATTCTGAAACGTTATCCGCGGATTGATCTGATCGAACAAAGTAATACAGGCACCAGTCTCAGACAGGGTGATACACAGTTTTCCTTCAAAGAACTGCCTGATATTTCCGTTAACGAAAGAAGCCAGAAGCCACTTGCAGGACTATCCGAATTACTCGCCACCTCTAAAGACCGAATTCTGATTGCAACGGAGTCCAACGGTCGTCGCGAAGTCGTCGATGAATTGCTCCAAAGGCATCATCTCCACACCACAAGGGTGCATAGCTGGCAGTCATTTCTGTCAACTGAGCAGAAGCTGTGCCTGACCGTGGCCAATTTGGAACGCGGTTATTCCGATCCCGATTCCACAACCATGCTGATTACGGAACAGCAGTTGTTTGGCGAACGAGTATTGCAGAAACGACGCCGCGAAAGGGAGCGGGACAATACCGCCGAACTCATCATCAAGAGCCTTACAGAACTGCACACCGGGTCTCCCGTGGTACATATCGAACACGGTGTCGGCAGATACCTCGGTCTGCAGACATTAACCATTGATGCACAGGAAACTGAATTTCTGATGCTGGGTTACCAGGACGATGCAAAACTCTATGTCCCTGTTTCCTCACTGCACCTGATTTCACGATATACGGGTTCTGGAGAAGAAAATGCCCCCCTGCACAGACTTGGCGGCGATGCCTGGCAAAAAGCCAAACGCAGGGCTGCTGAACAGATTCATGATGTCGCGGCGGAACTCCTGAATATTTATGCGCGCCGCGCCGCCAGAAAAGGTTTTGCCTATCCGCTCCCCACTGATGATTATCACCAGTTTACGGCAGCCTTCCCTTTTGAAGAGACACCGGACCAGGAACTGGCAATTCAGAACGTGATAGCCGACATGGTTCAGGATAAAGCCATGGATCGTTTGATCTGCGGCGATGTTGGTTTTGGAAAGACTGAGGTTGCCATGCGTGCAACTTTTCTGGCAGTGCAAGCGGGTAAACAGGTGGCGATTCTGGTACCCACTACATTGCTGGCGCAACAGCATCTCGAGACTTTCAAGGATCGATTTGCAGAGTGGCCCGTTAACATCGACGCCATCTCCCGCTTTCGAACATCAAAGGAACGGCGTGAGATCATCGACAGGATGAAATCGGGGCGTCTCGATATCATCATCGGTACCCATACGCTGATACAGGACGGCCTGGAGTTTAACAATCTCGGTTTGCTGATTATTGATGAAGAACACCGTTTTGGCGTTCGCCAGAAAGAGCAACTGAAATCACTGCGGGCGGAAGTGGATATTCTGACGATGACCGCAACCCCTATTCCAAGGACACTCAACATGGCGATCTCCAATATGAGGGATCTCACTATTATCGCCACACCACCGGCACGCCGCTTGTCTATCAGGACCTTTGTCCGACAGCGCAACGACGGACTGATCAGGGAAGCAATCCAGCGGGAATTAATGCGTGGCGGTCAGGTGTATTATCTGCACAACGAGGTCAGGAATATTGAACAGACCGCGGACAGAATAAAAAAACTGGTGCCGGAAGCGCGTATTGCCATCGGCCATGGCCAGATGCGAGAACGGGAGCTAGAGCAGGTAATGTCAGATTTTTACCATAAAAAAACCAACCTGCTGGTGTGTACCACGATTATCGAGACTGGAATCGATATTCCCAGTGCAAACACCATTATCATGGACCGGGCTGACAAATTCGGACTGGCACAGGTCCACCAGTTACGGGGCCGCGTCGGTAGATCGCATCATCAGGCCTACGCCTACCTGCTGACACCTCATCCCCGTGCCATGACCTCTGATGCCAGGAAACGTCTGGAAGCCATTACCGAAGCAGAGGATCTGGGCTCAGGATTTATTCTGGCGACTCATGACCTGGAGATTCGTGGCGCCGGGGAGTTATTGGGTGATGAGCAGACCGGTAACATACAGACCATCGGATATTCACTCTATATGGAATTGCTTAATCGCGCTGTTCAGGCTATTCGGGATGGTAAAACACCCAATCTGGACCAGCCACTGAGAGCTGGCACCGAAGTCAATCTCAGATTACCCGCGTTGATTCCAGATGATTATCTACCCGATATACACACCAGACTGGTATTGTACAAGCGAATCTCCAATGCCGAATCTGATGAACAACTCACTGCATTACAGGTCGAAATGATTGACCGCTTCGGTTTGTTGCCGGAATCGACTAAAAACCTGTTCCGTGTCACCCAGTTGAAACTGAGGTCAGACCAGCTGGGAATCAGGAAGATTGATGCCGGCGTGAAAAGCGGTAAACTGGAATTCGAACAGGATTCGATAATTGATCCGGGAACTCTGGTAGCGCTGCTGCAATCTGAGCCGCACCGATACCGATTGTCGACTGCCAATCAGTTGACCTTCTACGAATCCATGGAGAAACCGGAAATCCGATTCAGTAAAGTCGAACGATTGCTGAAAAAACTGGAGAAGAAGAGCATTGCCATTGCGAGCTAGTATCTGCTTCATCGCCGCCTGTTGCACCGTCCCACTTTCAATTGCGGAGGCGCTAGAAGATTATCCCAACTGGTTCCAGATTGAGGTAATCGTCTTTAAACCAGGTGACAGGCAAAACGGTGATGTTGTCAGACCCGGTGAAACCCAGAGTTACCCCGAAAATATTGTCTCGGTCGGACCGGTATCCGATGATGACCTTGCACCCGATACTCTGGAACAACTGGCGGTGTTGCTGCAACAAGGGGCAACACTGCCCATCGAAACCTCTGAAGTCGAGGAAGATGAACCTCACACATTTCTTTTTGCGGATCAGAGCAGAGAACAGTTGTATCGTGAACTTCTTGATGAGGCCTCAGCCAGCAACAAGCAGGATTCCTCCGGGGAAGACACGGGTGAAACAAATCTGGATGACCTCATCAATTCCAGTCTGCCGGACGCATTCCGACAATTACAGAATAATCAGCTTTCACTCACTCAAATTGCCGCAAGTCTCCGAAGGTCATCGGGTTATGAACTGCTGACACATAGAGGCTGGCTGCAGCCATTGTCGGATGATGCCACACAGGTACTGCTCCAGACTGGCGACCGCCATGGTGAACTGTTCGAAATTGATGGTACGCTGTCCATCAGCAAAAGCCGTTTTGCACTCGTTTACACAGATCTATGGTTTACAGAATTCAATCCCAATGACAATCAGCAACAACATTACTCCCCTGGAAACAACCTGGAGAATGACTTCCCGGATATCGACCCGGACATCCTCGCACAGTATCCGGATCTCGTCGAACAGGCACAGCAACGGGGTAGATATATCCCCGGGAACCGCTACAGGCTGCAACATTCCCGCAAAATGCGTACTGATGAGTTGCACTACATTGATCATCCTTCCTTTGGAATTCTGATAAAGATTGCACCATTTGACATTCCATCGGGATGATTCATAACAACCAGGGGAACGACTCAGGTTGACTGGACCACCCTGATCAGCACATCACGTACCCATCCCATACCGGTATCCAGTGAACGCCTGGTCTCATCCATATCAATAATCCGATTTTTTATACCGGCGCCGGCGTTGATCACAACGCAAATTGCCGCATAGGGAATACCACGTTCTCTCGCCAGTCCTGCTTCCGGCATCGCTGTCATTCCAACGATGTGACAACCGTCTTTTCGCAACCGCCGGATTTCAGCTGCGGTTTCCAGTCTGGGTCCCTGGGTACATCCGTAGACCCCGTCTGTTCGGGTGGGATATCCCGCCGCAGCATCGCAAAGCAAGGTTCTGAGGTCGGGATCATAAGGATGGGTCAGGTCGACATGGACAATCTGATCGTCATGGAAGGTTTGTTGCCGGCCCCATGTGTAATCGATGATCTGATCGGGAATGACCAGTCCAGGGACGCTCAGGGTTTCATCCACACTACCCACTGCGTTAACAGCAATGATGCCGTCAACACCGGCATCAAAAAGTGCCTGGATGATTGCCCGGTAGTTGATTTTATGTGGCGGATACCGGGGTGGATTTCCGTGCCTGGGTACAAATACAACAGGCGTCTCATGCAACTCACCGGTTTCCATGTAAACATCGCCAAAGGCAGTGGTTTCCATCCCACCGTCGGTCACGGCAAGACTGGAAAATCCTGTACCACCAATTATTGCAAGCATGACCTTTCCAACGTCAGCCAGATGCAATGAATACGGGCAGTTCGTTCATTCCACATCCGGCTCAGGGTCAATGAGATGCACTGTGGATGTGGGAAATGCCATTTCAGCACCGTGACTTTCGATAATTTCAACGATTTTCAGCAACACGTTTTCCTTGATGTGATGGAACTTGATCCAGTCTGTCGTCCTGGTGAATGTATAGACGAAGAAATCGCAACTGGACGGTGCAAACCCATTGAAGTTAACGATGAGGGTTTTGTCCGGGTCAATTTCAGGATGGTTTTGCAACATTCCACGAACATCATCAACAATCGCCGCCATCTTGCTGACGTCATCGTACCGGATACCAACAGTCTCGTAGATACGTCGATTCAGCATCCGGGATGGATTCTCCAGTGTGATGTTGGCAAATACCATATTCGGAATATATAAAGGCCGCTTGTCAAAGGTGAGAATTTCTGTCAATCGCCAACCGATGTTGACCACGGTGCCTTCAATTTCCCGATCCGGACTCCTGATCCAGTCACCAACCTTGAAAGGACGATCAAGATAGATCATCAAACCACCAAAGAAGTTGGCCAGAATATCCCGCGCGGCAAACCCGACTGCAATGCCGCCAATTCCACCAAATGCCAGAATACCCGCTATGTTGATACCAAGTGTCTGTAGAATGGATAACGTTGCTGTAATGAGGACTGATATCCGCAGCAGTTTGCCAACCGCACTGGCAGTAGTAACGTCAGAGCCCTGATGAATAAAGGCTTTTTCGGTCTCACTGATAAATTTTGTCAGAAAAAGGGCCAACAGTCCCACAACGCTGACGTAGCGTACCGGATCTATGATTTGTGCAAGATCCGTATCCGTATCCGCTACGATAATCTCGGCGGCCCAGGAAATCCCGACGACCCAGATTAACCAGGCCAGTGGTTTTCTGACCGACTGGAACAAAGCATCATCCCAAATGGTTGAGGTCCCCTGTACCTTCCGTTCCAGGTGTATGAATAATCTGCGTGCTATGAAGTTAAGCAACAGTGTGGCGAAGACAATAACGAACACCAGTATTACCCTTGGATCGGTTACCCATGTCATAAGGTCAATCATCGTTGTTCCCATTTCTTTCATAGTCGAAAACCAGTGTCAGCCATGCAGTGACAGAATACAAATCAGCACGATATGGTAACAAGCCTGTGCGTTGCTGTGCAGGGTTCAATTATCGAAAAAAATACTTGAAAAAAACTTGCTATCGGATTCTTCCTGTATATAATCACATGTACTGTATAAAAAATCAGGAAGCGTATGAACAGGCTTACAAAAGGACAGACAAAGGTTCTTGACTTCATCAAAACCTATATCGACGAGACGGGATACCCGCCCACCCGTGTGGACATTGCCAAAAGACTTGGCTTCAAAAGCCCCAATGCGTCAGAGGAACATCTCAAAGCCCTTGCCCGCAAGGGAGCAATCACACTGGTCCCCGGCACTTCAAGAGGTATCCAGCTTCCGGAATCAAAAGGTATTCCCATCGTTGGTCGGGTTGCCGCGGGTAGTCCAATCCTTGCACAGGAACATATCGAAGACTACTGCGAAATTCCAGCAAGCTTTTTCCATCCTCCTGCTGATTATCTGCTGACTGTTCGGGGTGACAGCATGATAGATGCCGGTATTCTGGATGGCGATCTGCTGGCTGTTCATCGAACCAGCAGGCTTCGTAATGGCGACTTGGTGGTTGCCCGCATCGAAGATGAAGTGACGGTTAAACGGTTACAGCGTGGCAGCACCCAAAACCTGTTGACCTTATTGCCGGAAAACAAGGATTACTCACCAATCGATGTCGATTTGCGGAATACGGCCTTTGCTTTCGAGGGACTGGTGGTTGGCATTCTGAGACACTGAACTCCCATCTAACACACACTATTCCCGGCATACAGCAGATGGCTTTGGGGTGTTCATTTGCACCAGCATAATGTCGGAGCGCCGAGTTGGAGGAGCATGACTACAGGCATGCGGGGGAAGCTCGGGAATCCGG
>LXNI01000999.1_pt1 | contig 27816 bp, 21 predicted proteins | sample 809091 | NCBI WGS metagenome assembly LXNI01 (sample SAMN04870527, study PRJNA318959) | sponge metagenome | biome: 01000161; feature: marine sponge reef; material: water | host: Sarcotragus foetidus | place: Greece: Milos, Mediterranean Sea | collected 2013-05-29 | depth 5-7 m | reverse complement strand
CAGCTGACCGGGCATGTTTGCCTGACCGTTACTCCTCCCTGAACTCACGGGACGGACCTTTCGAGGCCGCCCCGATTTTCTTGCGGGTTCGCCAACGGCAATCCGGGCCGGAATGCCGTGGCCAACGGCCGCCCGGAACTCTCACGCCTTCATTCCGAACGGAGCCGCCCGCAGGGCGGCGTAGTGGAGGAATCTTGTCGCCGCCCGATGGCGCTTGTTCCATATGCCGAGCCGAGATTTCTCCGCTCGCTTGCGCCCGGTCGGGATGGCGGGAAGGGGCGGCGTTGCCGCTCCGGTCGGAATGCCGGCAGGGAACCCCGCGCACGGATGCCTCCAGCCGCCGCGCGCCGATTCGGAATTCCTCCGCAAGACCCGGATGGAGCCGCAATGAGCCTTGACTGCCGGACTCAGAACATTATATGAACAAAACTCTCTTCCCGGCAAGCGGGGCGGGACGACGGTTTGCGCCGGTCCGGGCCGGCGGCGCGGCTTCGGACGGAGAGGCCGGCGTGCAAAAAAACACTGTGGATAGAACGGTCTGTCTTAGCGAATTATGGCGAAATCGGGGCAGCGCCGCGGAACGAACGGGGACGCCATCGCGACGAATCATGACATTTCATGACATCGCCGCACACTCCCAAAGGGCACCGCTCGAATCCCCCTACCCTTGGGGGCGGAGCCAGGGGAGGGGTTGCCCGGCGGAGCGCCGAGGCGGTCGGCCTCAAGCTCGACCGGAGTGCGGCGTAGCGGAGAATTCTCGGCGCCGCCCGATGGAACTTGTTCCAAATGCCGAGCAGAGATCCCTTGATTCGGCCCCGAATAAATCCGGTTCTCCGGTCGAAACGACGGAAAGGAGATCGACTCTGGCCGACTCGAACGGTCGAACCGAGACACGACCGCCGGTCCGAACCGCCTTGCTTTCGGGCCGATCTGGGACCGGCGCCATACGCGCCCTTGCCCTGCCCTGCCGAAGGTGCGATTGCCGGCTCTGCCCGTTCCCGGCAACGACACCGAAAGGCGCCCATGAGCGAGAAACGCAACGTCCTGTGGATCATGGCCGACCAGTTGCGCTTCGACTATCTGTCCTGCGCCGGGCACCCGACGCTGCACACGCCGCATCTGGACGCGCTGGCCGCCCGGGGTATCCGGTTCGACCGCGCCTATGTCCAGTCTCCCTTCTGCGGTCCGTCCCGGGCCAGCTACTATACCGGCCGCTATTGCCGGTCCCACGGCGCGACCTGGAACGGATTTCCGATCCGCGTCGGCGAGGTCTCGATCGGCGATCATTTGCGCGATCTCGACGTGCGCTGCGCCCTGGTCGGCAAGACCCATATCGTTCCGGACAGCGAGGGCATGGCGCGGCTGGGCATCGACCCCGATTCGCCGGCCGGACGCAGCCTGACCGAATGCGGCTTCGAGCCGTTCGAACGGGATGACGGCCTTCACCCCTTCGCCTCGACGGACAAGGCGCCGGACTACAACGACTATCTGCGCGAACAGGGGTTCGACGCCGACAATCCCTGGGAGGAATGGGCCAATTCCGGCGCGGGACCGGACGGCGAAATCCTCTCCGGCTGGCTGCTGAAAAACTCCGGCCTGCCGGCGCGCGTCCCGGCCGAGCACTCCGAAACCGCCTACATGACGAACCGGGCCATGGACTTCATGGCGGATGCGGAAGCCCGGCGGCCGGAGCAACCGTGGCTGCTCCATCTCAGCTACATCAAGCCCCATTGGCCCTACATTGCGCCGGCGCCCTACCACGACATGTACAGCGCCGACGATATGCTGCCGGCCGTCCGGTCGAATGCCGAGCGGCAGACCGATCACGCCCTGTTCCGGGCCTATCAGGACTCGCGCATCTGCCAGACCATGGCGCGCGACGAGGTCCGGCGCGCCGTGATCCCGGTCTACATGGGGCTGGTCAAACAACTCGACGACGAACTGGGCCGGCTGTTCGGCTGGATGGCCGAGAGAGGCCTGACGGACAACACGATGATCGTGTTCTGCTCCGACCACGGCGATTATCTCGGCGACCACTGGATGGGCGAGAAGGACCTGTTCCACGAACCGTCGATCCGGACGCCGCTGATCGTCTGCGATCCGCGCCCGGAAGCGGATGCGACCCGGGGCAGCGCCAGCGACGCCCTGGTCGAGGCGATCGATCTGGCGCCGACCTTCCAGGAATATTTCGGCGGCCCGGAGAAGCCGCATGTCTTCGAAGGCTTCTCGCTGACCCCCCTGCTGCGCGGCGATACCGCCGGCTGGCGGCGCTACGCCTTTGCCGAATATGACTACGCCACGCGCCCGGCCCGCCTCGCCCTGGGCGAACATCCGGACAATTCGCGGCTGGTCATGGTGTGCGACGACCGCTGGAAATTCGTCTGGTGCAAGGAGCACCGGCCGATCCTGTTCGATCTGCGCGACGATCCGAAGGAGCTGATCGATCTGGGCGACGATCCGGAATGTACCGATGTCCGCGCCCGCATGACCGAAGCGATTCTCGAATGGGCCACCCGCTTTCACACGCGCACGACAAAGACCCACGGCGACATCGACCGCATGGCCGGCGGGGAACCGCGCAATATCCTGATCGGCATCTGGGACGAAGCCGAATACGAAGCCGCATTCGGCCACCCGTTCGACGAACGTCCCGGCTTCCGGAAAGCGCCGGCGGCAAAGCCGTAGTCACAATTTCGTCGGCTGCCCGGGTACAGCGGAAACTCTCCTAGACAGTGCCGATGGCCTCGGCTTTATTGCGCGCGCGCTGCACCGGCGGGCCGGATAACGCTGCGGCAGCCATCTCGGGAGGCACGCGTTGGAACTGATCCAGGTGCTGGTCGCGGGAGTCGCGCAGGGCTGTGTCTACGGCCTGATCGCGCTCGGTTTCGTGCTGATCTACAAGGCGACCGAGCAGGTCAATTTCGCCCAGGGCGACATCATGATGCTCGGCATGTTCGCGGCCTTTACGCTGATCGCGATCGCCGGGTTTCCGTGGTGGCTGGGCGCGCTGGCAGCCATCGCGATTACCGGCGCTTTCGGCTTCTTCCTCGATGCCTTCGTGCTGCGGCGGATCATCGGACAACCCCAGTTTGCCGTCATTATCCTGACGATCGCCGTGGGATTCGTCTTCCGCTCGGTCGCCGGCGGCGTATGGGGGGCCGACCCGGTGTCCTTCGATTCGCCCTATGGCGGCAAGGTCATCACGCTGAACGAAAACGAGACCGGCCGGACGGTCATCGACCTGGCCGACCTGACGATCATTCTGGGCACGATTGCGCTGGTCAGCGCGTTGTACGCCTTCTTTCGCTTCACGAAGGTCGGCGTGGCGATGCAGGCGTCGTCGCAGAACCAGCTTGCGGCCTACTATATGGGCATCCCGGTCAAATATGTGATTTCGCTGATCTGGGGCATCAGCGCCGCGGTTTCCTGCATCGCCGGCATCCTGCTGGCCCCGAAGATCGCCACTTTCGATCCCGATGTCGGCTTCCTGGCGATCACGGCCTTCGCCGCAGCGGTGATCGGCGGGTTCGGCAGCCTGCCCGGCGCCGTCCTGGGCGGTCTCATCATCGGCGTTACGGAACAGCTCGCCCAAGCGTACCTGCCCGGCGAATATGCGCGCAGCATCGCTCCGATCTCCGGCTTCATCATCCTGCTGATCGTGCTGCTGATCCGGCCCGACGGCCTGTTTGCGCAGATCCAGCGCAAGAAGGTGTAGCCGGCCATGCGTTTCGTCTTCAAGACCGACTACAACCAGGACATCCGCTTCTTCAAGCATGAAGGCTATTGGCGGTCCTACGGATTCCTGTTCCTCGCCGCCGTGACCGCGCCGCTCTACCTCGGCGACTTCGAGATTTCCGAACTGACCCAGGCGATCAGCTTCGCCATCGCCGGCCTGGGGCTGATGCTGCTGGTCGGCTTCACCGGCCAGGTCAGCCTCGGCCATGCCGCCTTTTTCGGCATCGGCGCCTATGCCCAGGCGTGGCTGATCGCCAGTTTCGACATTTCGTTCCTGCTCGCCATGCCGGTCGCGGCGGCGTTTACCGGGATCGTCGGCTTCCTGCTTGCCATCCCGCTGCTGCGCATGACGGGCATCTACCTCGCCATCGGCACGCTGGCGCTGTCCATCGTTCTGGAACAGATCCTGAAGTCGTGGAAGACGGTAACCGGCGGTTTCGACGGCAAGGCAGTGGAGCCGGCCTCCGTTCTCGGATACGCCTTCAATCCCGACAGCTGGGATTTCTACTATGTCGCGCTGGCGATCCTGATCCTGGTGCTGGCGCTGTGCGCCAACCTGCTGCGCAGCCCGACCGGCCGGGCCATGGTCGCGGTGCGCGATTCGGAAGTCTCCGCGCGCAGCATGGGCGTGAATATCGCCCGGACCAAGATCACCGCCTTTGGCATCAGCACGGCGATTACCGGCCTCGGCGGCGCGCTGTTCGCCCACAAGCTGCAATATCTGGCGCCGGACGGCTTCAACCTGATCATCTCGATCACCTTCCTGCTGATGATCGTCGTCGGCGGGCTCGGCTCCCTGCAGGGCGCCATTCTCGGCGCGCTGGTCGTGATCCTGCTGCCCCAGGCAATCACGATCATGAAGGATTACCTGCCGCCGTCGATCGGCCACCAGCCGGGCCTGGAACCCGGCATCTTCGGCCTGATCCTGATCTCGTTCATCCTGTTCGAACCGATGGGCATCTACGGCCGCTGGCGCAAGATCAAGCTGTTCTTCGATATCTTCCCGATCTATCGCAAGGCGACGTTCAGGAGGCAGAAGGCCTATCTGAAGACGGAGCGGATGCGGTGACGGCGATTCTCACCGCGGACAACCTGACCATCCGATTCGGCGGATTGACCGCGGTCGACAGCGTCTCTTTCGAGGTCCGGGAACGCGAGGTCTATACCATCGTCGGCCCGAACGGCGCCGGCAAGACGACGATCTTCAACATGATCAGCCGGATCTACGACCCGACCGAGGGCCGCATCCGCTTCCATGAAGAAGATATCACCGGGCTGCCGGCGCACCGGATCGCCGGCATCGGCATCGCCCGGACCTTCCAGAACATCGAACTGTTCGAGCACGCCACGGTGCTGCACAACCTCCTGGTCGGAAGGCACTGCAAGAGCCGGACCAACGTGTTCGAGGAACTGGCCTTCCTGCCGCGCGTGCGCCGGGCCGAACGCGTCCACCGGGAGAAGGTCGAGGAGGTGATCGACTTTCTCGATCTCCAGCCGTATCGCGACCAGTACATCGCCAATCTGCCCTACGGCGTGCGCAAGGTCGTCGAACTCGCCCGGGCGCTGTGCATCGAACCGAAGCTGCTGCTGCTCGACGAGCCGGCCTCCGGCCTCAGCGTCGAGGAGACCGAAAACGTCGCTTTCTGGATCGACGATATCAAGAACGACCTGGGCATCGCGATCCTGATGGTCGAACACGATATGTCGCTGGTTTCCGAAGTCTCGGACAGGGTATTGGCGATGAACGACGGCAAGACGATTGCGGAAGGCACGTCGGCTGAGGTGCAGAACCATCCCGACGTGCTGCGCGCCTATCTGGGAGCGTGAGCGGATGGCAAATTCTCAGCCCAGGTCCCAGCCCGAATCCCAGCCCGAATCCCAGCCCGAATCCCAGCCCGAATCCCAGCCCGAATCCCTACTCAGTGTCCGCAACGTCGAAACCTACTATGGGCCGATCATGGCCATCCGCGGCGTCAGCCTGGATGTGCCGAAGGGCAGGATCGTCACCGTTCTGGGCGCCAACGGCGCCGGCAAGACGACCATCCTGAAGACGGTCAGCGGCGTCATGGACCCGCAGAAAGGCACCGTGACGTTCGAGGGCGACGAAATTCAGGGCCGCGACCCGGACTGGGTGGCGCGGCACGGCATCGCCCATGTGCCGGAGGGCCGGGAGGTCTTCCCCTTCCTCACGGTGCGCGAAAATCTCCTGATGGGCGCCTATGCGCGCAGCGGCCGGCCCGCCGTCGCAGAAGACCTGGATATGGTCCACGGCTATTTCCCCATCCTGGACGAACGGTCGGGTCAGCAGGCCGGTTATCTCTCCGGCGGCCAGCAGCAGATGCTCGCCATCGCCCGCGCCCTGATGGCCCGGCCGCGGCTGATGCTGCTCGACGAGCCCTCGCTCGGCCTGTCGCCAATCCTGGTCAAGGAGATCTTCGGCATCATCCGCCGCCTGAACGAGGAACAGGGCGTCACGATGTTGCTGGTCGAGCAGAATGCCAACATGGCGCTGCAGACCGCCAGCTACGGCTATGTCCTGGAGCTCGGGCGGATCGTGATGGACGACGAATGCGGCCGCCTGCTCGAGAGCGAGGACATCAGGGAGTTCTATCTGGGTGTCAAGAAGGACGCCGTGCGCGGCAAGAAACGCTGGCGCCGCAAGAAGACCTGGCGCTAGGCCGCCGGCATGCAACATCGATAGGGAGGAGGTCGGTATGGACGGACCAACCGGCTCGACAGTCCCCGTAAACATCGTCTTCGACGGTTGCGATACGCTGCCCAGACTGTTCCGCAAGCGCTACACGGAAGAGGCCGGCAGGATCGCCATGCGCGAGAAGGATCTCGGCATCTGGCGGTCGATTACCTGGGCGGAATACGGAGAGGCCGCCCGATACGCCGGCCAGGGGCTGCTGGCGATGGGCCTGGCGCGCGGCGATGTCGTCTCGATCCTCTCGGAAACCAACAAGGAATGGATGTTTGCCGATCTGGGCGCGATCTGCGCCGGCGCGGCCAGCAGCGGGGTCTATACGACCGATTCGGCCAGGCAGCTCGAATATATCGTCAACGATTCCCGGTCCGTCTTCCTGTTCGTCGAGAACGAGGAACAACTCGACAAATACCTGCAGGTCAGAGACAGCGTCCCGACGCTGAAGAAGGTCATCGTCATGGATCTCGAAGGCCTCCGGGATTTCGAGGACCCGATGACGATGAGCTGGGAAGACCTGCTCGAACTCGGCCGGCAGTATGGCGACGATAATCCGGCGGCCTGGGACGAACGGATCGACGGTTCCGCGCCGGACGATACGCCGATCCTGGTCTACACCTCCGGCACGACCGGGCCGCCGAAAGGCGCGATGATTTCCAACCGGAACATCGTATTCCAGGTCGGCAGCGGCAACGCGATGCTGAACTTCCGGGAAGGCGACAACCAGCTGGCCTTCCTGCCGCTGTGCCATATCGCCGAGCGCGGCTTTTCGATGTTCCTTTCCATTGCCTACAAGACGGTCGTCAACTTCGCCGAAAGCCCCGAGACCGTGGCGGAGAATGTCCGCGAAGTGGCGCCGCACTACCTCTTCGCGGTGCCCCGGGTGTGGGAGAAATTCTATTCCGGTTTCACGATCCAGATGCAGGACGCAACCTGGGTCGGCAAGCGCCTGTACGGCTGGGCGATCGGCGTCGGCAAGCGGATCGCGGAACACCGGATCGAGGGGACGGAACCGCCGCTCCGGGACAGGCTGCTCTACAGGCTCGCCGACTTCCTGGTGCTGCACAATGTCAAGACGCTCATCGGCCTGCGCCGGACCCGCTGGACCGCCACCGGCGCGGCGCCGATCTCGCCGGACCTCATCCGCTGGTACCTGGCGCTCGGCATCAACATGGTGGAACTGTACGGCCAGACGGAAAATACCGGGGTCGCGACGAGCAACAAGCCGGACGAATTCAAGGTCGGCACGGTGGGCAAGGCGCTGCCGGACACCGAGGTAAAGATTTCCGAACGGGGAGAAATCCTGATCAAGGGACCGCACGTCTTCAAGGGCTATCTGAACAACCCGGAGAAGACAGCGGAAACGGTCGTCGACGGCTGGTTGCACACCGGCGATGTCGGCTCGGTCGACAACCAGGGTTTTTTCCGGATCACCGACCGCATCAAGGACATCATCATCACCGCCGGCGGCAAAAATGTGACGCCGTCGGAATTCGAGAACCAGCTCAAATTCTCGCCCTATATCGCCGATGCCGTGATCATCGGCGACCAGCGCAAGTTCCTGTCCTGCCTGGTGATGATCGACGAAGACAATGTGATGAAGTATGCGCAAGACAATGACGTCCCGTTCTCCAACTACGCCAGCCTGTGCCGCGCAGCCGAAGTCCAGCGCCTGATTCAGGGCGAAATCGACAGGGTGAACCGGGATTTTGCCCGGGTCGAGCAGGTTAAGGCGTTCCGCCTGATCGAACAGGTGCTGATGCCGGAGGACGAGGAGCTCACGCCGACCATGAAGCTGAAACGCAGCTTCGTGAGCGCCAAATACAAGGATTTGATCGACTCGATGTATGAGGCGGCGTAACCTGCAATTCGCAAACCGTGCGGCAACATCCGGCACAGCGAACCGGTGTGCCGCACGCTCCGGATGAGGCCTGTCAAAGGGAGGAACACCATGAAAACAAAGATGAAAGCACTGCTGGCCGGTGTTTCCGGCGTCGCGCTGGTCGCCGCCGGCGCAGCTTCCGCGCAAACCCGCGGCGTGACCGACGCCGAAGTCGTCGTCGGCAGCCATACGGCGCTCACCGGTCCGGTCGCGCCCTGGGGCGTCGGCGCCACGACCGGCACGCGGATGGCGTTCGACGAAGCGAACGCGAAAGGCGGCGTCCACGGACGCAAGATCAAGTTTATCGTCGAGGATCATGGCTACCAGCAGCCAAAAGCCATCCAGGCCGCCAACAAGCTGCTCAACCGCGACAAGATCTTCGCCATGGTCGGCGCGCTGGGGACGCCGATGAATAACGCCGTGCTGCCGCGCCAGATCAAGGCGGGCGTGCCGAATTTCGTGCCGTTCACGGCGTCCCGGCAGATGATCGAGCCCTATCACCCGATGAAATTCCTGGCTTTCGCCAGCTATTACGACCAGGTGCGCGCCGCGACGAACTATTTCGTCAAGGAAAAGGGCTTCAAGAAAGTCTGCGCCCTGTATCAGGACACGGACTACGGGCGCGAGATCCAGCAGGCGGTGACCGACCAGCTGAAAGCGCTCAAGCTGAAAATCGCCGGCCAGTCGGCCCACAGTCCGCGCGAAAAATCCTTCGTCGGCGCAATCACCAAGCTGCGCAAGGCGGGCTGCCAGGTCACGATGATGGGGACGATCATCACCGATACCATCGGGCCGTTCCTGACGGCGAAGAAACTGGGCTGGAAGTCCGTTTTCGTCGGCAACATCGCGACCTACGACCTGATTGTCTCGGGATTCAAAAAAGGCCTGATGAACGGCTACTACGCCATGACATCCTTCGAGATGATCTATCCGGACACCAAGAATGCGGCGCACAAGGCCTGGGCCGATGCCTACAAGAAATACGCCGGCAAGCCGCACAACGGCGCGGCGCAGCTCGGCTACGGCAGCGGCCTGCTCTTCCTGGAAGCGTTGAAACGCGCCGGCAGGAACCTGACGACCGACGGTTTCATCAAGGCGATGGAAAGCATCAAGGGTTTCCAGATGACGCTCGGCGGTCCGCCGCTCACCTTCGGTCCGAAAGATCACCAGGGTTCGACGGACGCCTATCTGGCGGTCGTCGAGAACGCGCGTTGGAAAACCCTGACGAAGCCGCTTTCCTACTGAGGTCCGCCCTGCGTTCTGTGCATGCGTCCTGACGCACATCCGCCGACCGGTTGATCCGGCCGGCGGCGGAACCTACTCTCCGCCGCGAACGAACAATGCGGTGGAGGAATCATGGCCGATCGGCAGTCCGGCGATCCCGGAGTCGCCCTGATCGTCGGCGCCGGCGTGGCGACAGGCAGCGCCATCGCCCGGCGCTTCGCCCGCGAGGGCTTCACCATCTGCGCAACCCGGCGCGACCGCGCCGGTGGATTGAAGGATCTGGCCGCCGACATCGACGAGATCGGCAGCAAGGCCCATGTCTTTGCCTCCGATGCGCGCAAGGAAGAAGCGGTCGTCGAGCTGGTCGAGACGATCGAGAGCACGATCGGCCCGATTGAGGTGTGCGTCCACAATATCGGCGCCAACGTGAAGTTCGATATCGGCGAGACGACATCGCGGGTCTACTACAAGGTCTGGGAAATGGCGGCGTTCAGCGCCTTCCTGTTCGGCCGCGAAGTCTCGCAGAGGATGGTCGGGCGCGGGCGCGGCACCATCCTTTTCACCGGCGCGACGGCGAGCGTCCGCGGCGCTGCCGGATTCGCCGCCTTCTCGGGCGCCATGCAGGCCAAACGGGCGCTGGCCCAGGCCATGGCGCGCGAACTGGGGCCGAAGGGAATCCACGTCGCCCACACCGTGATCGACGGACCGATCGACACGCCGTTTACCCGCGAGATGATGGGCCATCTGATCGCCGAGCGCGGCTGGGACGACAATCTGCTGCTTCCGGACCATATCGCGGAGATGTACTGGCAGGTTCATTGCCAGCCCCGCTCGGCCTGGACCTTCGAAATCGACATGCGGCCGTGGGCGGAACCCTGGTAGCCGCGCGCCGGGAACCCCAACATCCCTTCAACAATCCCCTGGAACGAAAGACCCGCACGCATGAGCAAGACCGTCGAATTCTGGTACGACTTCCTCAGCCCCACCGCCTATCTCGGCTACTGGCGCCTGAAGGATATCGCGGCGCGGACCGGCGCCGCCATCGATTACCGTCCGATGCTGCTGGGCGGCGTGTTCAAGTCGACGGGCAACCAGACGCCGGTCAACGTCAAGCCCAAGGGCAAGTGGATGTTCTTCGACATGTCCAACTACGCCCGGAAATACGGCGTACCGCTGAAGCCTAACCCCTATTTCGTCTTCAGTTCGCTGCCGCTGATGCGCGGCGCCATCCTGGCGCAGGAGCGCGGCGATCTGGAGCCCTACAACGACGCGATTTTCTATGGCGTCTGGCGCGACGCGAAGAATCTCGCGGAACCCGGGGTCATCGTCGAGACCCTGAATGCGGCCGGCCTGGACGCCGGCGCCTATGTCGAAGGCATTCAGCAGCAGGCCGTGAAGGACAAGCTGATCGCCAACACCGACGAAGCGGTCGGGAAAGGCGCGTTCGGCGCGCCGACCTTCTTCGTCGGTGAAAAGATGTGGTGGGGCCAGGACCGGCTGGACTGGGTCGAAGAGGAACTGGCGGCGTGAGCGCCGACCTGACGACGCTCTTCGCCGACCGCATGGTGCCCATGGGCCGAACCCTCGGGCTCGAACTCGTCGATGTCGATCCGGACAGGGTCGTCGCAAAGGTAGAGGCGCGCGACGAACTTTGCACGTCGTCCGAGGCCATGCACGGCGGCGCGATCATGGCGGTGGCCGATACGCTCGGCGCGATCGGCACGGTCGCCAACATGCCGCGCGGTGCGCGCACCACCACCATCGAGAGCAAGACCAACTTTTTCCGCGCCGTCCCCGCCGGCTCAACGCTCACCGCCGAATCGACGCCCTTGCACAAGGGACGCACGACCCAGGTCTGGCAGACCCGGCTGACCGGAGAGAACGACAAGCTCGCCGCCCTCGTCACCCAGACCCAGATGGTGTTGTACCCGGAAGGGAAATAGCGCGTCGTGGTCGTGCCTCGATTTGACATTTCGTGTCGACCGGAGTCGATCCCCTATCCGTCATTTCGGCCGGAACTCCCGCGACCGTCATCCCGACCGAAGCGGAGCGAGCGGAGAGATCCCGGCTCGAACCCGACAATAGGAACCCGGCGTCCTGCGACGAGATTCCTTGTATCTCATCGAACAGTCCCCGGTGTTATGGGCCCGGTGGCGGAAGCGCCGCAGTGTCACGGCCGGCCGCCCCGGAATTTTTTTTGCAAAATATTGAACGGTCTATCCAGATCAGAAAAGCGGACCAACGTCCTGTTTTTTCGCCCCATTCTCCAGAATCAACCATTGAACGATTGCGCAAAATAAAGGAAACCGATCCAGTTTTTCGGTTCTTGCGGCACAACCGGCGTGGGCGCTCCGGACCGCGAAGACATGTCCGGCGGGCCTCGCGGGCCGCTACCGCCTGCGCCGCGGCCGCCGCACCAGGGACTCGATCACGCCGCGCAGGCCGCGGACTTCCGAATCGGTCAATTCCGCCCGGTGGAAGATGTTGCGCAGGTTGCGCGCCATGACCGGGCGCTTTTCCGCCGGAAAAAAATGCCCGGCCGCGTCCAGTGCGCCTTCGAGATGTTCGAACATGTTGATCAGGTCGGATTGCAGCGCCGGCGCATCGGCCTTTTCGACCTTGGCTTCCGGTTCCGCCGCCGGCGTCTTGACCGGTCCGGCCATCCACCATTCCCAGCCAACCAGCAGGACGGCCTGGGCGAGATTGAGCGACGTATGCGCAGGGTTGAGCCGCGCTTCGACGATCATCCCGGCCAGGACGATATCGTCGTTGTGCAACCCCTTGGATTCCTTGCCGAACAGGATGCCGTTGCGCGTGCCTGCCGCTTCGGCCTTGCGCATCGCCAGGCCCGCTTCGCGCGGTCCGAGTACCGGCTTGTTCATATCGCGCGGCCGGGCTGTCGTCGCATAGACATGGTGCAATCCTTCGAGCGCTGCCGCTGCCGTTTCGTACAGGCGGGCCTCCTCAAGGATCAGTTCTGCGCCCGAAGAGGCCGCGATCGCGGTCTCGTTCGGCCACCCGTCCCGCGGCCGCACAAGCCGCAGGTCGGCGAGGCCGCAGTTCATCATGGCGCGCGCAGCCGTGCCGATATTCTCGCCGAGCTGCGGCTCGACCAAGATTATCGCAGGAGCGCCGTTATCCGCCATTCCCGTTGCGGCCGTCCGCGTGGCGCAGCAGCTTCCAGTAGATCGCGTCGCGCAGCGCCTCGTAGGACGCTTCGATGATGTTCGGCGAAATCCCGACGGTCGACCAGCGCTGGCCGCTGTCGTCGGTCGATTCGATCATCACGCGGGTCACTGCGGCGGTGCCTTCCTGCGGAGTCAGGATGCGGACCTTGTAGTCGGTCAGGCGCATGTCGGCCAATGCCGGATAGGCAAGCAGTAGCGCCTTGCGCATGGCGTCGTCCAGCGCGTCGACCGGCCCGTTGCCCTCCCCCGCCTCAAGATAGCTCTCGCCGGCCACGTCCAGCTTGGTCATGGCGGTCGAAACCGTGGTCAGGCTGCCGCGCGCGTTGTAGCGGCGCTCGGTTTCGACCCGGAAACTTTCCATCGTGAAGAATTTCGGCAGACCCTGCAGCAGCTTCCGGGCCAGCAACTCGAAACTTGCCTCGGCGCCGTCATAGGCATAGCCGTCATGCTCGCGCGCCTTCACATCCTCGACCAGCCGGCCGATTTTCGGATTGTCGGCCGCAATCTCGATGCCGGCGTCCGCCAGCCGCGCCAGGATATTCGACCGCCCCGCCTGATCCGACACCACGATGTGCCGGCGGTTGCCGACCAGGGCCGGATCGATATGCTCGTAGGTCCGGGGATCCTTCTGAACCGCTGAAACGTGCAGGCCGCCCTTGTGGCTGAACGCCCCCTCCCCGACATAGGCCTGGCTGCGGTTCGGGCTGCGGTTCAACAGTTCGTCCAGCATATGCGAGATGGAGGTGAGCCGTTCCATCTGCGCCGGCGAAATGCCGATCTCATAGTCCGTCTTCAAAGCCAGGGTCGGGATCAGGGAAATCAGGTTCGCGTTGCCGCAACGCTCGCCCAGCCCGTTGATCGTGCCCTGGACCTGGCGGGCCCCCGCCTCCACCGCAGCCAGTGAATTAGCGACGGCATTTTCGGTATCGTTATGGGCGTGGATGCCCAGATGGGCGCCGGGGATGTGTTGCGCAACTTCGGAAACGATGCGGTAGACCTCGTCCGGCAGTGCGCCGCCGTTGGTGTCGCACAGCACTACCCAGCGGGCGCCGGCGCCGTAGGCGGCTTTCAGGCAATCCAGAGCGAACCCCGGGTTGGCCTTGTAACCGTCGAAGAAATGCTCGGCATCGAACATCGCCTCGTCGAGGCGCTTTCCGGCGAGCGCAACACTGTCCGCGATCATCGTGACATTTTCCTCGAGCGTCGTCTCGAGGGCGATATCGACGTGGAAGTCCCAAGTCTTGCCGACCATGCAAACGGTGCGCGCCTTCGTCGTCAAGATGGCGGTCAGGCCCGGGTCGTTCTCGGCGCTGCGGCCGGGCCGGCGGGTCATGCCGAAAGCGGTGAATTTCGCCGTCTTCAATAGCGGAGGCGCGGCGAAGAGTGCGTCGTCCGTCGGGTTCGCGCCGGGCCACCCGCCCTCAATGTAATCGACGCCGAGTAGGTCGAGCGCTTCGGCGATTGCCGTCTTGTCCCGCACCGAGAAGTCGACGCCGCGGGTCTGCGCGCCGTCCCGCAGCGTGGTGTCGAACAGATAGATGCGCTTGTCCTCGGCGCCCACGCGGCCTCTCCGAACCGTTGCCGTCAATCCGGACAGTTACCACCGGGCGGCCTTTGCAATGCTGCGACACGGCCTCACAGGGCGAGCCCGGCGGGCCGGCTTCCCCCGCTGCCGCCGCCTTGCTAAGTAGCGGGCCAGGAAACTCCGCCGCGACCGGTAATATGCCCGAAGCCTCCGCGCCCGTATCGTCCATCCTCGACCTGATCGGCAATACGCCGCTGGTCGAGGCCGCCTGCTTCGATACCGGACCGTGCCGTCTGTTCCTCAAACTGGAGAACCAGAATCCCGGCGGCTCAATAAAGGACCGGGTTGCGCTCTCGATGATCCGCGCCGCGGAGGATGCCGGCGACCTCAAGCCCGGCGGTACGATCGTCGAGGCGACGGCGGGCAACACCGGGCTCGGCCTCGCCCTGATCGGCGTGCTTCGGGGCTACCGCTGCATTTTCGTCGTACCCGACAAGATGAGCCGGGAAAAAATCTTTCACCTCAAGGCCCTGGGGGCCGACGTCCGCCTGACCCGGTCTGACGTCAACAAGGGGCATCCAGACTATTACCAGGAGGTCGCGGCGCGCCTTGTCAAGCAGGTTCCCGGCGCCTGGTGGGCTGACCAGTTTGGCAATCCGGCCAACCCCATGGCGCACGAAACCGGTACCGGACCGGAAATTTTCGAGCAGATGGGCGGCGACGTAGACGCCGTCGTGTGCGGCGTCGGCTCGGGCGGAACGATCACCGGAATCGGCCGTTTCATGGCCGCCCACTCACCCAAGACGGAGATCGTGCTGGCCGATCCGGAAGGGTCGATCCTGGCGGACTACGTCAACAGCGGGACGGTCGCCAACGAGGTCGGGTCGTGGCTGGTCGAAGGGATCGGCGAAGACTTTATCCCTCCGGTTTCGGATCTCGGTCTGGCCCATAAAGCGTACACGATCCCGGATACCGAATCCTTCGAAACCGTTCGGGCCCTGCTGCTGAAGGACGGCATATTCGCCGGCACATCGTCGGGGACGCTGATCGCCGCGGCGTTGCGCTACTGCCGCGAACAGACCGAACCGAAACGGGTCGTCACGCTGGTCTGCGACAGCGGCGCCAAATACCTCTCGAAGGTCTACAACGACTACTGGATGGCCGATCAGGGATTCCTCAGCGCCGAACCGGCGGGCGACCTGCGCGACCTCATCGGCCGCAAGCACGCCGAGCACGCCGTCGTCACCGTCGAACCCGGCGAAACCCTGATGGCGGCGTTCGGGCGGATGAAGCTGCACGACGTTTCGCAGTTGCCGGTGATGGACGACGGCCGGATCGCCGGCATTATCGATGAGAGCGATATCCTGCTGTCGGTGATGGACGATCCGGCCCGCTTCGAAAAACCGGTGCGCGATGCGATGACCGCCAACCTGGAAACCATCGGGCCGGGTGCGCCCGTCGACGCCCTGCCCGCCCTGTTCGACGACGACAGGGTGGCGATCGTCATGGAGGACGAACGCTTCCTGGGGCTGATTACCCGTATCGACCTTCTGAACTATCTGCGCCAGCGCGCCGGCTGAACCGGTGTCCGGACGCCGTCAGGCCGGATGGGCGGCTTCGCTGTTCCCGCTCTCGGGCAGGTAATCCCGCCAGCGCGCTTCGACTTCGGCCGCAAGCGACTCGCGCAGGCCGAGCGCGAAGGCGACCTCGGCGATCAGGAATATGGGCGCAATGCATATCTGCATGAAATTGTCCAGCAGCGCCGGCTTGCGCCCTTCGAAGGCATGGCCGACGAGCTGGAGGCCCCAGCCGCCGGCAAAGAGGGCGGCAAAGCAGAACCAGACAGCCTCGGCGCCCCGTGCCGCCAGCCAGGCGGCGAAGAACAACGCCGGTAGGAAGGCGATCGAGGCGGCGATACCGAACGGCCGGTCCATGGCGATCCAGAACAACCACGCGGCGGCGGCAAGGACTGTCGCCAGGGAAATTTCGTACCAACCCGCAGTGCCGATTCTCACCAGCGCAAGCGGCAATAGCAGCGACACGGCAATCGCCGGCACCCCGATGAAATGCGTCGCCTTGTTGCGCCGGTCCCGGTGATAGGACGTATATCGCGCCATCTGCACGAGGAAATACGCGCCCACCGTTCAGTGCCTTTCGCTCTCCGCGCCGCCGTCTCCGGCAATCCGGGCATACTTGCCGCGATAGTAGAGCAGCGGATCGCCTTCGTCCTTGTGGTGGAAGCGCACCACTTCGCCGACGACGATGATATGGTCCCCACCGTCGTGGACGGCGTGGGTCTCGCATTCGAAGATTGCCAGCGCATCGGCGAATACCGGGCAACCCACGCTGCACAGGTCGTAGCCGACATGCCGCCACTTGTCCTCCGACGGGCGGGCAAAATGGGAGGATACTTCTTCCTGCCGGTCGGTCAGCACATTGACCGCGAAGGTCTTCGTCTTCGAGAAATGACCGAAGGAATAGCTGCCCCGGTCCAGACAGAAAAGGAGCAAAGGCGGCTCCAGCGAGACCGAACTCAAGGAGTTGGCGGTAAACCCGACCGGCGCGCCGCTGTCCGACACGGTGGTTATCACGGTGACGCCGGTCGCGAAGGTTCCCAGCGCGCTGCGATAATCACGAACATCACTCATTGCGGCCACGCTTTCGCTCCTGCATTTCCGGCGATTGTACCAAACCTAGCCGCCCCGCTCCGAGGCGTCAAAACGGTACCGTTGCAGGCTGGTAATGGCAGCCACGCTGTGCCAGTTAGACGCCGCCCGACACCGTTACAGCGTACCCGGAGACATCGCCCGTGAAGCTCGACACCCGCATCGTCCGCGCCGGCATCTCGCCCGACCCGACCACCGGCGCTATCCTCCCGCCGATCTACGAGACGGCAACCTTTGTCCTGGAGGAAGTCGGCAGGGACAAGGGCTTCGACTATACGAGATCGTCCAACCCGACCCGCCAGGTGCTCGAAGAAAATCTCGCCGCCATCGAAGGGGCGAACTACGGAGTCTGCTTCTCCAGCGGGATGGCAAGCGTCGACAGCGTCATGAAGCTGCTGTCGGCCGGCGACCACACGATTTCCTCGAACGATGTTTATGGCGGCGTTTCGAGGCACTTCAACCGGGTGCTGACGCGCTACGGCCTCCAATTCACCTATGTCGACACCGCCGATCCGGACGCGGTGCGCGCCGCAATCCGCCCGGAAACCCGGATGCTGTGGATCGAAACGCCGACCAACCCGCTGCTTCAGGTGACCGATCTCGCGGCGATGGCGGCAATCGCGAAGGAGCACAATCTCCTGCTCGGCGTCGATTCCACCTTCGCCACCCCGGTCTTCCTGCGGCCGCTGGAATTCGGGGCGGACATCGTGGTCCACAGCACGACCAAATACCTTTCGGGCCACAACCAGATCATCGGCGGCGCCGTCCTGACCGACCGGGAAGACATCTACAACGAGATGAAATTCATCCAGAAAACCATCGGCGCCGTGCCGAGCCCGATGGACTGCTGGCTCGTGCTCCTCGGCCTGAAAACGCTGCACCTGCGCATGGCCCGGCATAACGACAGCGGCATGAAGATCGCGCGCTTTCTGGAGGCCCACGACAAGGTCGCGCGGGTCCGTTTTCCCGGCCTGCCCTCTCATCCGCAGCACAATATCGCCGCCGCCCAGATGGACGGTTTTTCGGGCATGATCTCGTTTGAGCTGAAAGGCGGCATCCCGGCGGGCACGGCGTTGATGAATTCGGTCGAACTGTGCGCGCTGGCCGAGAGCCTGGGCGCGGTCGAAACCATGATTACCCACCCGGCGACCATGACCCACGCGGAGGTGCCGGCCGAGGAACGCCACGCCCGCGGGCTGACCGACGGCCTCGTCCGCCTTTCGGTCGGGATCGAGGATTTCGACGACATCCTGGCGGATCTGGACCGGGCGCTCGACGCGGCCTGAGGCACGGCGGCGCCCTGAGACCTTTCACCGGTTTGGGGCGCCCCGGCGGTTCCACTCACTCAAATTTGTTTTGTGCGACGCGCGGTGGTCGACTTGCAATGACCGGGTATCTTGGCCATCATGCCGGCATCTTGCAGCCTGATGGACAGGACGGGACATTGGCCGGACCGACAGCGATGACAGCGAAACCTGCCAGGCTGCCGCGCTTTTTCTACCGTATGCCGCCGCGGCCCTGCCCCTACCTGAAGGGCCGGACGGAACAGAATATCTTTACCGAATTGACCGGTCCCAACACGGCCGGCCTTTACGATGCGCTGACGCAGTCGGGCTTCCGGCGGTCGCACAATGTCGCGTACCGGCCGGCCTGTCCCGGCTGCCGGGCCTGCGTGCCCGTCCGGGTCGTAGCGCAAGGCTTCTCGTCGGGCGCCAGCCTGCGCCGGATCGCCCGACGCAACGGCGACCTGAACGAACAGGATCTGCCGGCCCGGGCGACGGCCGAACAATACGAACTGTTCCTGCGCTATGTCACCTCGCGCCACGGCGACGGCGAGATGGCCGGCATGACTTTCAAGGATTATGCCGCCATGGTGCAGGACAGCCCCTTGCGCACTTTCGTCACCGAGTTCCGCGACGGCCGCGGCCACTTGCGCGCCTGCGCGCTGGTCGACCGGCTGGAAGACGGTCTCTCCGCGGTCTACAGCTTCTTCGATCCGGCCCTCGACCAGCGCAGCCTCGGCACCTTCACGATCGTCCGCCTGATCGCCAGGTCGCGGCAGCTCGATCTGCCCTATCTCTATCTCGGCTACTGGATCGAGGGCAGCCCGAAGATGTCCTACAAATGGCGTTTCCGGCCGCTCGAAGGGCTGACGTCGGAAGGCTGGCGCCCGCTCAATCTGCGCCCGCCCGAACAACGGGACCTGTTCGCGGCCTGACGATACGGAAGAACGCCCGAATTTGCTGCATGACCGGCCCATTCCGGTACGGGCGCGCCGCAGACCAGCCGGATTCTTGAATATCCACCGGCCAATAGCGCACAGGTTGCCAGTGTGCGCTAAACGCATATAATGCCGCCACGCCGCCGTGCGGAGGCGTGTCTTTGCGCTAACTCCGCCGCTCCGGCTATTCGGAATTTGCCCGCCTGAACCTGCCTCACCAGGATGATCAGGAGGCGCGAGGGAGCCACAACAGTCTAAAGAGGACGGTCCATGAAACGTCGTATTTTCCTGTCGGGCGCGGCTGCGGCCGGCGCTACCGTAGCCGCCAGCGCACTGCCGAAGCCGGCACTGGCGCAGAAGAAAGTCGAAGCCGTCATGGTGACGACCTGGCCGCGCGATTTCCCAGGCCTCGGCACCGGCGCGCAGCGTCTGGCCAAGCGCATCAACGATGCCACCGACGGCAAGATCAAGGTTACCTACTACGCCGCGGGCGAGAAAGTCGGCGCGTTCGCGTCGTTCGACGAGGTCGCGTCGGGCAAGGCCCAGATCTACCACGCCGCCGATTACTACTGGAAAGGCAAGCACCCGGCCTGGGCGTATTTCACCGCGGTGCCGTTCGGCCTGACTTTCACAGAAATCAACGCCTGGATCCAGTGGGGCGGCGGTCAGCAGCTCTGGGACAAGGTCGCCGGCGAATTCGGACTCAAGTGCGTCCGCGCCGGCAGCACCGGCGTCCAGATGGGGGGCTGGTTCCGGAAGGAGATCGAATCGCCGGACGATTTGAAGGGCCTCAAGATGCGTATCCCGGGCTTGGGCGGCGACGTCATGGCCAAGCTGGGGGCCTCGCCTGTTTCGCTGCCGGGCGGCCAGATTTACGAGAACCTAGTCTCCGGTGCGATCGACGCCACCGAATGGGTCGGCCCGTGGAACGACAAGTTCATGAAGTTCTACGAAGCGGCCAGCTACTACTACTATCCGGGCATGCACGAGCCGGGCGCAATGCTGGCGCTGGGCATGAACGCTTCGTGGTGGGGCAAGCTGAGCAAGAACGATCAGACGATCATCGAAGGGCTCGCCACCGCTGAGAACGACATCATGATGGCTGAGTTCGACGCCAAATCCGGTCAGGCTCTGAAAGAGCTGGTCCGGGATCACGGCGTCAAGCTGCGCCAGTTCAACGACGATGTCTACGATGCGTTCGGCAAGGCGGCCGAAGAAGTTTTCGAAGCAACCCGCTCGCACAGCAAGCTCGCGAAGGACGTCGACGACAGCTTCCGCGCAGCGCGCGCCGATCTCGGCGCCTGGACGCAGATTTCCACACAGGCCTATCTGGCCCAGCGGAACCGCGTACTCGGCCTCTAGCCGAATTGTCGTTCTGACAAGATCGGGGGCAGTCGGTGGCGACATCGGCTGCTCCCGGTTCTTTCGGTCCCGTTTCCTGACGCGTTGAGCGGGCGCCGGGCAAATGACCCAGCCTGTCGAGCGAACCAGCATGAGTACTGCGACGGCGGCCGGTTCCGGCTCCCTGTCCGATCTGACGGCAACAGTGGCGGCGTCCGGCCGGATGCAGCCGGCGCTGCGCATTTTTGCGCTGTCCGTGTCCTATCTCGGCTTCGTCTACCTGGCGAACGCCTATATGGTGTTCTGGCTCGAATGGCCCGGCGTCGTCGCCCTGCTCGGAGACGCCGGACTGCTCGGCTTTGCGCCTCCCAAAGAAGCGCTCGGCGGCGATGTCGCCCTCGCGTTTTTCCAGATTGCACTCTACGTCGCAATCGTCATTGCCATCGCTGTCTATGTCTTGCGAACCCGGCAGCGGACCCTCTATGCCGACTCGCAGAAACTGAGCGCGATCGGGGCGTTTATCGCCCGTGCCGCATTCTGGACCGTCCTGCTGGTCGGTCTTGCCGATGCCGTCGTTTCCTTTCTCCGGGTCGAGGGGCTTCTCGCAGACCTGCTCGGCAAAAGCCTGGCGCAGGATCTCGGCAAGTCGGCCTTCCGCGCCCAGGTCCTGCACCTGCCGCTGATGGCGGTGGCCATCGCGATCTCGCTGTTCACCCGGTCGGTCGGCTTCACCTGGCTGGCGCTGCTGGTCGTTGTCGCCGAGCTCCAGATCGTCATCCTTCGCTTCCTCTTTTCCTACGAACAGGCCTTCATGGCCGATCTGGTGCGCTACTGGTACGCCGCCCTGTTCCTGTTCGCGAGCGCCTATACGCTGCTCCATGAAGGCCATGTCCGGGTCGACGTGCTGTATTCCGGCTTCGGCCCGCGCCGGCGCGCCTGGGTCAACGCGATCGGCGCAGCCATTCTGGGCGCCCCGGTCTGCTGGATCGTGCTGACGATGGGCCTGGCCAACAAATTCAGCATCGTCAGCGGTCCGCTGTTGAGCTTCGAAGTTACGCAGGCCGGCTTCGGCCTCTATGTCAAATACATGCTGGCCGGGTACCTACTGGTCTTCGCCATCACCATGCTGCTGGAATTCATGGCGTCGTTCCTGTCCAACGCAGGCGTCCTGCTGGAGGAAGCGGACGCGCCGAAGAGCATAGGCGAGAGCGATGTGCACCATTAGGGGCGGCAGCCGGGCGACGCGGCGGGGCGGCGGCTGATGGAATTCTTCTTCCTGCTGCTTCTGGTGCTGTTGATGGCCGGCGCCCTTGCGTCCGGCTATCCGGTCGCTTTCGCGCTTCCCGGATCGGCTGTGCTCACCATCCTGCTGGCGACGATCGCCGGTCTCATCTTCACCGGCGACGAGGGCAGTTTCTTCCACACCGGCGGGCCCATCGAATGGCTCAATTCCGGTGTCTCGAATTTCCGGGGCGTCTATTGGGATCCCGATCGCGACACGCTGATCGCGATTCCACTGTTCGTGTTCATGGGTATCATGCTCGAGCGCTCGAAGATCGCCGAAGACCTGCTGGTGACCATGGCCCAGTTGTTCGGCCGTATCCCGGGCGGCCTGGGCATCTCGGTCGTCTTCGTCGGCGCGTTGCTGGCGGCGACAACCGGCATCGTCGGCGCGACGGTCGTCGCCATGGGGCTGATTTCCCTGCCGGTCATGCTGCGCGCCAAGTACAGCCCGGCGCTCGCCACCGGCACGATCAGCGCATCCGGCACCCTCGGCCAGATCATTCCGCCGTCGATCGTCCTTATCATCCTGGCGGACCAGCTTTCGAACGCGACCGACCAGGCGCTGACCCTGCGCAAGGCGGAATACAAGGCGGGCACCGGATCGAGCGCAATGCCCAGCGAATACGGCCTGACCTCGGCCAGCGCAGGCGACATGTTCCTCGGCGCTTTCCTGCCCGGCATGGTTCTGGTCGGCCTGTATATCGCGTTTATCCTGGTGATCGCGCTGATGCGCCCCAAGCTCGCGCCGCCGGTTCCCCGGGAAGGCAAATTCGACGTCGCGTTCGCGAAACGGGTGCTGATCGTCCTGGTGCCGCCGCTGACCCTGATCTTCGCGGTGCTCGGCTCGATCCTGTCTGGCATTGCGACCGTGAACCAGGCCGGCGCCATCGGTGCGACCGGCGCCATGATCATGGCCGGCTACCGGCTCTACCAGGGCCGCAGGAGCGCATTTTACCCGGCAGTGCTCGCCGTCCTGTCGATCGTTGCGATTCTGGTCCTGCTCTCGATCTACACGATTAACGTCAAGAATATCGCCACCGCCGACGACGTGACGGCGCTGACCCTCGCATCGATCGCAGTCTTCTTCCTGTTGACCTCTCTCGTCTGGAGCGGCTGGCGCGTTTACAAGATCGACGACACGCTGCGCTACGTCATGGTCGAAACGGCGAAGACCACATCGCTGGTCTTCATCATCCTGATCGGCGCGGCGATGCTGACCTCCGCCTTCCGGGCGTTCGGCGGCGAGGACCTGGTGCGCGAATTCCTGTTCGGCCTGCCGGGCGGCTTCCTCGCCAAGTTCGCGCTGGTCATGGCGGTGATCTTCATTCTCGGCTTCTTCCTCGATTTCATCGAGATCGCCGTGGTCGTGGTGCCGATCATCGCACCGATCCTGCTCGCCGATCCTTCGGCCAACATTACCGCCGTGTGGCTCGGCGTGATGATCGGCGTCAACATCCAGACATCGTTCCTGACGCCGCCGTTCGGCTTCGCCCTGTTCTATCTGCGCGGCGTGGCGCCGGCCTCGGTCAAGACCGTCCAGATGTACAAGGGCGTGGTCCCGTTCATCATATTGCAGCTGGTCGCCCTCGGCATCGTCGGCCTGTACCCGTCGCTGGTGAACTATCTGCCGAACCGCATCTCGCTAAGCGGCGAAAATGCGCCGCCGCCCCGCAATCCGCGACTTCAGGCCTGCATAGAGGTTCAAAATTTCGCGCTGCTCCTGGAGCAGCGCAACGCCATCCTGGCTGCGATCGACAAGGTCTCGAAAACCGATATGTCCTATCTGCCGGCGGAACGGCAAGGCGCGCTCAAACGCGCTTTCATGAATGCGCAGGACACCTTTGCTCGGATCGGCGATGTCAAGGCGGCGGGGAAAGAGGTTGACCGATTTGTGCCGACCTATCGGCCGCTGCATCGCAATGTGCGATCGATCAACCGCCGGATCCTGATCATCGACGGCAAGCTAAGCGAGGAAGCCGAAGATCTGCGCCGGCTGCGCGACGCCGACCCGCCAGACCGCGACGCGGTTGCCAGTCTCGAACGGGACATGGCCGCCCTCCAGGCCGAGAAGAAGGTACTGCTGGCGCAAGTGCCGGCCGACTGGCAGGCCCGGCGCAAGCAATTCCTCGATCTCGCCAAGAAGGAGCGCCTCGCCCGGCTGCGCTATCGCCGGACCGTCGACAACGCCTACGAACCGATCGTGGAGACCCGCAGGCTGATCGTCGGGGCTGCCGCCTTGAGCGCCCTCAAACCGAGACTGGCGGCGCTGAAGCCGGCGATCGAGTCCGGCGACCCGAAGGAGGCCAGTGGTGCTTTACGAGCGCTTGAACGAGAACTGCGCGCGGCGCCGGGCACCAGCGAAATCCGTTCGCGCCTGCGCGACGCGCGCCGCAATTTGCGGTCGACCCGGCTGCGGCGCGACCGAGCGCTCAAATCCTTTGCGGATGCGCTGAAACAACTCGACGGCGAGGTCGCCTGGCGGACGGCGGCGCAGGCCAGACTCACCGGCCCGCTCGCCGAATACGACGCGGTAATTGCTCAGAATATCGGTTTACGCCTGCAGCCGCGGCTGAGCAGTGACCAGGCCGCCAATGTCGCCGGATGCCTGGCCCGCCACCGGGATATTTCGCTGAACTTTTAGGGCAGGCGCCCGGCTGCTTTACCGGCCGCTTTACCGGCTGCTGGAGGCAGCCGGATCAGAAGCGGTTGCCGCGCGGGAAGCCCTTAGGCGGCAGGCGGCCGGCCTGAGCGCGCTTGCCGAGCCACCCGGTCAGTTCGTCCGCAGAAAAAGTACGCGTCCGCGCGCCGGTCCGGCAGTCGAGACCTTCGGCGAGCGTGAAGGTTCTGGCGTCGGCCAGCCCGCGCTCCCGGTACTTTTGCAGGATCACGCCTTTGCCGCGGGCCATTTCCGGCAGTTCCGCCACCGGAAAAACCAGCAGCTTGCGGTTGTCGCCCAGCACGGCGACATGGTCGCCGGAGCCCCCGGCGCAGACCGCGGCTTCGACGTCGCCGGATACATTGAGCACCTGCTTGCCCGCCCGCGTCTGGGCCACGACATCCTTCTCCGACAACAGGAAGCCGCGGCCGTCGCTACTCGCGATCAGCAATTTGCGCGCCGGATCGTGTACCCTGAGCGAGACAATCTCGCTGTCGTTGCCGAGGTCGATCGACAGGCGAATCGGCTCGCCGAAGCCCCGACCGCGCGGCAACCTGTCGACCGGGATGGTGTAGAAGCGCCCGTCGGTGCCGAACAGGACCAGGCGGTCGGCGGTCGTGGCATGCAGGAGGAAACGCTCCTGGTCGCCTTCCTTGTAGCGGTGGGCGCTGGTGTCGGTGACATGGCCGCCGACCGTCCGGATCCAGCCCTTCTCGGAACACAAGACGGTCACCGGCTCTTTCGCCACCAGGGCGTCAAAATCGACGATCTCGGCGCCCGGCGCATCGCCGAGTACCGTGCGGCGCCGGCCCAGGTCGGTGTCCGGCCCGAAGCTCTCGCGCAGCCGATCGACCTCATAGGCGACGCATTTCCACTGGCGCGCTTCGTCGTCGAGCAGTTCCGCCAGGTCCGCCTGCTCGTCCTCCAGCCCGGCCAGTTCCTCACGAATGCTGATCTCTTCGAGTTTGTGCAGAGCGCGCAGGCGCATGTTGAGAATCGCCTCGACCTGGACATCGTTCAGGTCGTAGCGACCCATCAGCTCCTGCTTGGGGCTGTCCTCGAAGCGAATGATGCGGATGACCTCGTCGATATTCAGATAGGCGACGATGAAGCCCTGCAGAATCTCGATCCGGCGGGCGATGATGCCGAGCCGGTGCCCGGTGCGTCGCATGAGGACCGCCTGGCGATGGTCGAGAAAGGCGCACAGCGCCTCGCGAAGATTCATCACCCGCGGCGTCCGCTCGGCGTCCAGCACGTTGAAATTCAGCCCGAACCGGCTTTCCAGCTCGCTCGCGCGGAACAGCAATTCCATCAGCACCGCCGGGTCGACGTTGCGGCTGCGCGGCTGGATGACGATGCGGATGTCCTCGGCCGATTCGTCGACGATATCGGCGACCAGCGGCAGCTTCTTCGCCGCGAGCAATTCGTCGAGCTTCTCCATCAGGCGGCCCTTCTGGACGCCGTAGGGAATCTCGGTGACGACGACGGTGTTGCCGCCGCCCTTTCGGGGCTCGGCCTGCCACCGGGCGCGGATGCGCAGGCTGCCGCGGCCGGTCTCGTAGGCCGCAGTCACAGCCTCCCGGCTCTCGACCAGCACGCCGCCGGTCGGGAAATCCGGGCCGGGCATCAGCCCGATCAGGTCCGCGACCGGAACCTTGTGCCGGTTCTCCGGATTACGGCGCAGCAGCAGCTTCAGGGCATCGCAGATTTCAGCGACGTTGTGCGGCGGGATATTGGTCGCCATGCCGACGGCGATGCCGCTGGCGCCGTTGGCCAGCAGGTTGGGGAAATTGGCGGGCAGCACGACCGGTTCGCTGCCCTCGCCGTCATAGGTATCGCGGAAATCGACGGCGTCTTCGTCTATCCCTTTGAGCAGCAGTTCGGCGACCTCGGTGAGCCGCGCCTCGGTGTAGCGCATGGCCGCCGGGTTATCGCCGTCGATATTGCCGAAATTGCCCTGCCCGTCGACCAGCGGATAGCGCACGGCGAATTCCTGCGCCAGCCGCACCATGGCGTCGTAAATCGCCTGGTCGCCGTGGGGATGGTACTTGCCCATCACGTCGCCGACGATGCGGGCGCATTTCTTGAAGCCCGAGGCCGGGTCGAGCCGCAATTCCCGCATGGCGTAGAGCAGCCGGCGATGGACCGGTTTCAGCCCGTCGCGCACGTCCGGCAGCGACCGCGACATGATGGTGGAGAGCGCATAGGAAAGATAGCGCTCCCCCAACGCGTCCTTCAGCGGCGTGTCGCGGACTTCCGCAGCGATAGGGGTATCGGCCATGGAATGCTCCCGAGAGGGCAGATATAGTAGCTGACTCGGTTACAAGGTCAAGAAATAGTGGCCGTGCGGCCCTTGTATAGGGTTCTCCGTGTCAGGAAATGCGCGTCCAACGGCCCCACTCGATAAAACAGACTTGTCTAACTACAGTGTTTTTTCGTCTCGAAAGGCCGCTGCGGACATTGGCGGCGCCCGGCTCGCGGATGTCAGGAAATGTCATTTTCCGTTATGTCGATGCGATGTCGTTCAATTTGAGTGTAAATAACTTATTGGTAACATTGAATTATTTATCAAAACCTTTTGCGGACAGAAATCCGTCTTCACGTTCCGTCATCAGATCGTAACCGGATTGGTTCCATAATGTGACGCAGCTTGTCCCCTTTGCCTGCCGTTCGTTCGGTTCCGCTGCACGCCACCCGCTTCGCCGAGCCGTACCGTCGGCCGACCGAACGCCGCACAATGAGGCGCCCCTTCAGGCCTTGGTTGCCGTCCGGCGCAGCATTTTACGATCCACACTCCTGGCCATCGGTTCACGCGATTCCGAAGCGTCAGCCAATCTCGCTGAACACCAGATGAATTTGGCCACGTCCAGGGAAGGCCCGGCGGGCAACCGGTGTTACCCTGCAAATGCGTCATTCTGGACAAACTGTTTTGTCTATAAAGGCGCATTGCTGTTGTCGGGCATCAATTCTTGACCCCAGCTGTCGTTCGTCTCGGAGCTTCGTCCGCAATAACATGAAAGACGTCAGTGCGTGACCATGCCGATCGGCGCCCGGTTCGTACATGGGAAAGGAAATCGGCACCGTTCAGACGATCAGTCCCCAGTCGCGCAGATAGTCGCCCATTTCCCGCAGGCCCCTGTCTAACGTCAGCGCCTATGGGACAGGCTGCGGCATTTTCATAAGGGAGGATTTCTGGCTCATCGCAGTGACCGAAGGGAACGAAGATGAGACTGAAATCCACGCGCGCCAAAGAGTCTGCCGAGAAGACGGTCTCAAGACCGATGAAGATTGTGCACACCTTGGCAACAAGGTTCGCCTGATGAGCCCACGTGAAGCCGAACACGATGCTCAGATGGGCAATTCTAAATCCGCGGCGCCGACCACCAAGAC
>LXNI01000997.1_pt1 | contig 27845 bp, 19 predicted proteins | sample 809091 | NCBI WGS metagenome assembly LXNI01 (sample SAMN04870527, study PRJNA318959) | sponge metagenome | biome: 01000161; feature: marine sponge reef; material: water | host: Sarcotragus foetidus | place: Greece: Milos, Mediterranean Sea | collected 2013-05-29 | depth 5-7 m | reverse complement strand
GGCAGGTCCGCAATGCAATTGCAGAATGGAATCGAAACCAACAGCGTCGATTTGACCGAAGACGTGACGGCTTTGTACTTGCAGGCAAATTACGAGTCGTCGATGTCCGGCAGGCCGGTTCGAGGCAATTTCGGTGTGCGCGTGGTTCGGACAGACGTCGATTCAATCGGCTACCGCACTCCGCTAACGGTCATACAGGAAGACGGCTTGTATTTTGTTGAGCCTGCGGACACGGACGCGCAGTACGAAAGTGTGTTGCAAACCAACAGCTATACGGAGGTCTTGCCCAGTCTGACCTTCATCATGGATCTCAATGCCGATTGGGTGCTTCGAGCCGGAGTATTCAGGGGCATGTCGCGTCCGGATCCGCACTCCTACAGCAATAGCCGCAGCATCAGTACCAACAACTCGGATGATGTGGAATCCGGCTACGGCAGTCTGGAAGAGGCGGTGTATGGCATCAGTTCGTCGGGCAACCCGAAATTGCAGGCTTTGCCATCCTGGAATGTCGATGTTGGTTTGGAATGGTACGCCAACGAAGATACGCTGCTGGCGGCCGGCGTCTATTGGAAACGCTTTCAGGGCGCTTTCGAGAACGCCTACCAGCCGGAAGACTTCCTGATTGACGGAAACGTCGTGACCGGCTCAGTGAGAACCACGCAGGTTTCCGACAAGGAGAGCGACCTCACTGGAGTTGAAATCACCGCGACGCATTCGTTCGGCTATCTGCCCGGATTCCTGGGCGGCTTCGGCGGGAAGATCAGCTACAACTATGCGGACTCCGACTTTGAATTCGAAGACGGACACGGCGGCGACGGTATTGTCTTTGATGCCGATGGTAATGCGACTCCGCTCCTGGGCCTGTTGCCACCCGCCGGGTTGTGGGGACTGTCGCGTCATACCAGCGCAACGCAGATTTACTGGCAAAATGATCGCTTCAATGTGCAGGCGATATTCAAGGCGCGCTCCGGATATTTCCAGGGCTACGGTCGCGATACGGGCGCCCGTATTCGCTACGTGGATGACTACAAGACGCTTGACCTTCGCTTGAGATACGACATCACCGACAGTATTCAACTGTCGCTGGAAGGCATTAACGTGCTTGGCGAGCCGCGAATCGATTTTCGCGGGCTGGAAGGTCAGGTGGTTCAAACCCTGGAGTTCGGCCCGCGCTTGTTTGTAGGCGTTCGGGCCAAATTCGATTGATTCGCCGGGGCGATGAAGGGACAGAAGCTGTATGAGTCCGTTGCGCAAAGGATTGCGCGGCGGTTGGAAAAGGGCGTGTATCCGCCCGGCACCCGCTTGCCCGGCGAACGGGAACTTGCAGAACAGTTCAACGTCAGCCGGGTTACGATCCGCCAGGCGTTGATTTCACTGCAGGCTCTCGGGCGGCTCGAGGTGCGGGCCGGATCCGGCGCGCACGTGCTGGACGCCGCAGTCTCTCAAGTAGACGTGCTTCCCAAGGCAAGCGCGCTCGAACTGACGGAGGCGCGGTCACTTTTCGAGTCGGAAGTGGCGGCGCTGGCGGCGCCTGATATCAGCGACGAAACGCTGGCTGAGCTTGAGCGGCTCATCGAGGAAATGAGCAGCGACGACCACGACAACCCCGATGAGGCGGAACTCGCCGACCGGGACTTCCACCTGACCATTGCCGCCGCCGCCGGGAATTCCGTGCTCTATTACATCGTCGAAAAGCTCTGGCGGATGCGCATGGAGCTGGCGCCGGTCAAGAAGGTCTATGACTCCGTCTGTTCGGATGACGCTGCGGCACGCGGAGGAGAGCACCGCGAAATCCTCGATGCGCTGCACAGCCGCGATCCCGCCCAGGCGCGGCTGGCGATGAGAAAGCACTTTACGCGACTGCTGGAGTCGATGCTTGACGTGACCGAGCAGAATGCGCTCAGGGACGTGCGCAGGCAGGCCAGCGAGAGCCGGGAGCGTTTCCTCAAGAGCGCGCGAATCTAGGCCCCACGAAGTCAGGAGTCCTCTTATGTGCCGGCGCCGGAAATTTCTGGTAGCTTCCGCGCTCGCCATTTTCGCGGCGGGAGGCTTATCCGCAACCGAATCGCTGGTCTCGAACCAGGACGAATACCGTGATGCGGTCAAGCGCGCGAAGCCGGGAGACGTCATCGTGCTCGCCAATGGCGTCTGGCGCGATTTCGAGATTCTGTTCACCGGAACCGGGTTGCCGGAGCAGCCGATCACGCTGACAGCCGAGACCAAAGGTGGGGTCGTGATCAGCGGGCAGTCCAATCTGCGCCTGGCCGGCGAGCACCTGGTCGTGTCGGGACTGGTGTTCAGGGACGGCTACTCGCCCACCAATACCGTAATCTCGTTTCGGCGCACGAAGGGGGAGCCCGCCAACTACTCGAGGGTGACCGGGACGGTCATCGACCGGTTCAACAAGCCGGAGCGGCATGAGATTGATTTCTGGGTGCTGATGTTCGGGCGCCACAATCGCTTCGATCACAATCACCTGGAGGGAAAGGGCAATCTCGGCGTGACCATGGCCGTGCGGCTGGACGGCGAGGAGAACCAGCGAAATCACCACCGCATCGACCACAACTACTTCGGCCCGCGCCCGATATTGGGGTCCAACGGCGGCGAAACGCTGCGAATCGGCACCAGCCACTACTCGCTCGCCGATTCGCTGACCGTCGTGGAGAACAACGTATTCGATCGCTGCGACGGCGAGCTGGAGATCATTTCCAACAAGTCGGGCGGTAATACCTACCGCGGAAACCTGTTCCTGGAATCGCGCGGCACGCTGACCATGCGTCACGGCAACAACGCCGTGATCGAGGACAACGTTTTTCTCGGCAACGGCGTTCCCAATACCGGCGGCATACGGGTCATCAACAAGGGGCATGTGGTTCGCAACAACTACCTGCACGGGCTTACCGGCTACCGCTTCGGGGCCGCCTTCACGGTCATGAACGGCGTTCCGGATTCGCCGCTCAATCGCTATCACCAGGTCGAGGACGTGCTGATGGAGAACAACTCGATCATCGAGTGCGACTACATCGAAATGGCCGGGGGCAGCGACGAAGAGCGCTCGGCGACGCCGATCGACAGCATGTTCCGCGCCAACCTGGTGTTCAACCGCGACGGGGAGAACGTCATCCGCGTGCATGACGACATCAGTGGAATTGCCTTTGAGGGCAATGCGTCCAACGCGGTCAGTGAAATGCCCATAGAGCAGGGTTTTGCGAACTCCCCGATCGAGATGCATTTGGCCGAGAACGGGCTGATGTATCCGGCCGGCGACGAACTCGCTTCCGTCGGCGTTCGCGCCGACCTCCAGGTGATGGACAAGGACAACACCGGTGTGGCCTGGTACCCGAAGCCGGCGCCTTCCCAGGCGCCGCCGGCAACGATCATCGTCAGCCCGGGCGAGGATGCCCTGTTCAATGCCGCCAGCCGCGCCCCGGCCGGTTCGATCCTGGAAGTGGCCCCCGGCTCCTACCGGGTCAGGAAGACGATCGTGATCGACCGGCCGCTGAGCATTCGCGCGGCGCAGGGCCGCGGAACGGTGAAGCTGGAGTTCGAGCGCCCGGCGCTGTTCGAGCTTGACGATGGCGCGCGCCTCGAGCTCTCGGGGCTCGAGATTTCCGGCGCGGCTTCTCCCGACATGTCGGGCAACGCGGTGATTCGCACCAGCCGCTACTCCATGACGAGCAACTACAGCCTGTCGGTCGAGGACTGCTCCGTAAGCGACCTGGACGTCAATTACACCTTCAATTTCCTGTTGGTGGCCAAGAACACCTTCGCGGATGCGATTCGCATCACGCGCTCCGAATTCAGCGACATCAGCGGCAGCGTGCTTTCGCTGAGCAGGGAAATCGACGACCTCGGCCGCTATAACGGCGAGGTGATCTCGGTAGTCGACAGCCGGTTCAGCAACATCGGCGGCGCCGTGGTCGACATTTACCGCGGCGGAACCGATGAGAGCACCTTCGGCCCCCGGCTGGAAATCCGTTCCAGCATGCTGGATTCGGTGGGCCACAACGCGCGCAACAAGACGGCCGCGTCAATTCGACTGCTGGGTGTGCAGGTAGCCGACATTCACGACAATGAATTCATCGACAGCCGGCCGATACGCGTAACGCACACGGTCGGCGATCCGGTAACGCGAATCGCAGGCAATCGGTTTGCCGGTACGCCGGAGCCGATTGTCGGCGAGATCAGCGCCCCTTGATGCGGAAGCCTTTTGCCGTTCTGGCCCTCGTGGCCTTCGCGATTGGCGGCTGGCCACAGGAAAGCCGGGCGTCTCATCCCCGCCTGCTGCTGACCGCCGGGGATGTCGCGAGTATCACCGGCGCGATGGGCGAATCGCCGAGCTTCAGGCGCTCGCTGGACCGGACACGGGCTCGCGTCGACCGTTATTTCGCTTCCCCGCCCGATGTGCCCGCGCCGACCGACGCCGGCGGCGGCTACTCGCACGAGCAGCACAAGAGCAACGCAGTCGCGATCCGCGAGGCCGGTGTCGTCTATCAACTGACCGGCGTCGCGCGCTACGCCGAACATGCCCGATCGCTTTTGCTGGCCTACGCCGCAATGTATCCGGAGCTGGGCGAGCATCCCCGGAAAAAGGAGCAGACACCCGGCCGGCTGTTCTGGCAGAGCCTTAACGAATCGGTGTGGCTGGTGCACGCCATCCAGGGCTATGACGCGATTGTCGAGACGCTTGCCGATGACGACAGGTCCATCATAGAAGGAGGAGTGCTGCGGCCCATGGCCGATTTCCTGTCGGTTGAATCGCCGCAGACCTTCGACCGGATTCACAACCACGGAACCTGGGCGGTGGCGGCCGTCGGAATGACCGGATACACGCTCGATGACCCTTCGTACGTGGAGACCTCGCTCTACGGGCTCAATCGCGATGGCAGCACCGGTTTCCTCAGGCAGCTCGACTTGCTGCTCTCGCCGGACGGCTATTACGCCGAGGGACCGTACTACCAGCGCTACGCACTGATGCCGCTGGTCGTATTCGCCCGGAGCATCCAGAACAACGATCCGGAACTGAAGATCTTCGAGTACCGCGACGGCCTGCTGCTCAAGTCGATCTATGCATGCATCGAGCTTTCCTACGGAGGACTGTTCTTTCCCATCAACGACGCGATCAGGGAAAAGGGACTGGATACCGTGGAATTGCGTTATGGCGTTCCCATCGCCTACGCGCTGACCGGTGATCCGAAACTGCTGTCGGTGGCAATGCGTCAGGGTTCCTACGTGCTTACCGGCGATGGCTTCGCGGCGGCGCGGGCGGCGGACCGCGGCGAGGCGCAGCCGTACGAGCATCGCTCTATGCTTTTCCGGGACGGCCCGACCGGGACGCAGGGCGGTCTGGCCGTCATTCGCAACGGCCCCGGCCCCGGCCATCAGGCGCTGGTGCTGAAGGCCACGGCCCAGGGCATGGGGCACGGCCATTTCGACAAGCTCAACTGGATCTTCTACGACAACGGGCGTGAGATCGTGGCGGACTACGGCGCCGCGCGCTTCCTCAATATCGAGCCCAAGGACGGCGGGCGCTACCTGCCCGAAAACGAGACCTGGGCCAAGCAGACAGTCGCCCACAACACGCTTGTAGTGGATGAGACAAGTCATTTCGGCGCTCGCTTGTCGACCGCCGAGCGTTTCCATCCTCAGACCCTGTTCTTTCACAGCGACGGAGACATTCACCTCGCCGCCGCTTCGATGGAAAACGCCTATGAGGACGTAGCGTTCAATCGAACCCTTGCGTTGCTGGACGGAATCGTCGCCGGCGGAACGGTGGTGGTGGACGTGCTCAATGTCTTCGGTTCCGGGGAACGAAAATACGATCTGCCGCTTCATTTCAACGGCCAGTTCATCGCCAGCGATCCGCCGCTTGAGGCGCAAACGAAGAGCCTGCAACCGCTTGGCGGCGCCAATGGTTATCAGCACCTGTGGCGCCTGGCGGAGACAGGAGTGGCCGCGGGTCAGCTGTTCTCACTGACCTGGCTGGCGGGCGATCGTTTCTATACCTGGTCCGCCAGGGCCGAGGAACCGCTTGAGGTCGTTCTGGCGGAACTCGGCGCCAACGATCCGCGCTTGAACCTGCGCCGGGAGCAGGCGGTGATCCTTCGATTGAGGAATGGAAGCAGGAACACCTTCCTGTCCACGCTGGAAGTGCACGGCGAGTACAACTCGACGGATGAATTCACGATAGGCAGCGAAGGATCGATCGATTCGATCGAACGCTACAGCGACGGCGGCCGCGACGTGATCCGGCTTGTCAACAGGCAGCGTGAGGAGCGATTCCTGGCGCTTTCCTACAATCCGGACGGGAATCTGGAACATAGCGTCCGCATGGCCGGACGGGAGTTCGTGTGGAAAGGCTACTTCGGCGTGTTCGATGAGAACGGTCCGCTGGCCTCGAAAAATTCAGACTAGTGGAGGGGAAATGAGTATGGAAGGCAAGGTAGCAATCGTCGCCGGCGGATCCAGGGACATCGGCAGGGCCGTGTCGCTGGCCCTGGCCGGGGCCGGAGCCCGGGTGGCTGTCAACTACTACAACAATGCCGCAGCCGGTGAGGAAACCGTCGAGAGTATCAGGCAGGCAGGGGGCGCCGCTATCGCCGTTGCCGGCGACATGACCGATCGCCAGTCGGTCGAGAACCTGGTGGCCAAGACTTGCCGCGCCTATGGCGATTCCATTGATGTGCTGGTGAATGTCGTCGGCGGACTCGTAGCGCGCAAGGCGCTGCCGGATATGGACGAGGAGTTCCTGGAACACGTCCTTCGGCTTAATGTCACCAGCACGTTCCTGACCACGCAATGCGTTCTTCCCCACATGCCGGAAGGAGGATCCATCGTCAATCTTGCCTCGCAGGCAGGCCGGGATGGGGGCGGTCCGGGTGCAGCGGCCTACTCGACGGCCAAGGGTGCGGTAATGTCACTTACGCGGGCGATGGCCAAGGAACTGGGCCCTGCCGGCATCCGGGTCAATTGCGTGTGCCCGGGAATGATCGACACGACCTTTCACGATACGTTCACCAAGGACGCCGTGCGCGCGAACGTCGCCGCGGGCACGCCGTTGCGGCGCGAGGGAAACCCGGAAGAGGTGGCGGAGCTGGTGGCCTATCTGGCGTCGCCCGGGGCCGGTTTCATTACCGGCGCGAGCGTGGACATCAACGGAGGCGCCTTTTTCTCCTGATTCGCCTTCGCTCCCGGGCCGCGCTATTGAACCGGAAGCGACGTTACTGCTAGACTCGGCGCCGCTCAGAGCGGGAATAGCTCAGAGGTAGAGCACAACCTTGCCAAGGTTGGGGTCGCGGGTTCAAATCCCGTTTCCCGCTCCATTTTTCCAGCAGGAACAAGCGCCGTCCGGCGCCTTTTGCGGAAAAGCCGGGCCAGGTGGCAGAGTGGCGATGCAGCGGACTGCAAATCCGTGGACGCCGGTTCAATTCCGGCCCTGGCCTCCAACCGCCGCCAACGGCGGCATTCGGGAAGGAACTGCTAGTGAAACTCATACGACCATCCCTGGTGTTCGCCATGGCGCTGGCCACGGCGTTTTCCGGTTCTGTTGCGCTCGCCGACAGCCATGGCGGGGACTCCACGGACGCGCGCCTGAGAGCCGCCATAACCGGTGAGCATCGATCGGAAGAGAAAAGAGCCAGGGACGCCTATCGCAACCCCTATGAAACACTGACTTTCTTCGGTCTCAAGGAAGACATGACCGTGCTGGAAATCAACGCGACAGGCGGATGGTATACGGAAATCATTGCTCCGGTTGTTGCCAATACGGGCAAGTACTACGCCACGATGTGGGACCCCACTACCAGCGAGTGGGCGAGTGGCGCTTATGACGATCTCGAAGAATTGATCGAAGCCGACAGGGATCTGTTCGGCAACGCCGAAGTCGTAGGCATCAGCGGGGAGAATTTCAGGCCCATTGAACCGGGATCGGCCGACCTCGTGCTGACCTTCAGGAACATCCATAACTGGATGACCAGCGGCAGCATTCACGACATGCTGGAAATGATGTACGTATCGGCCCGGCCCGGCGGCCACCTGGGGATCGTGGAACACCGCGGAAACCCATTGATTCGGCAAGACCCCAAGGCCGTGTCCGGTTACGTCAATGAGGGCTATACCATCAGGCTCGCCGAAGAGGCCGGATGGCAGCTGGTCTCGGCCAGCGACATCAACAACAACCCGATGGACGACAAGGACTACGACAAGCGTGTCTGGCGCCTGCCGCCCACGCTTCGTTACCTGGCGCTGGAAGGCTGGCCCGAGGTGGACGATGCCCAGCGGATAAAGAGTCTGGCGATCGGGGAAAGTGACCGCTTCACGCTTCTGTTCGTGAAACCGACCGGCTGACTTTTTTTCTTGCCCCGGGAACGAGGGCGTCCCGCCCCTCGCCGAGTGCTGGAAGCCTTTCTCTCCGTGTCAGTAGTTGATTGAAGGATTGTCGCCGGGAAAGATCACCCCGGCGACCAGCATGCCGTCTTTGCTCGTGCACTCCAGCGAGTGCCGCTGCTTCGGCGGCAGAAAGATCACGTCGCCCGTGCCTACGGGCGTCTTGACGTTCTCCGTCCATAAACACCCCTCGCCGGAAACCACGATCAGGGTTTCCTCGTAGAGGTGCCGGTGGGCGACGGCCTTGGATTGGGGAATCTCGCCGATGAACTGCGCGCCGTTTTCGAATCCCTGGTTCTTGTCGATCAGCACCTGGAAGAACCGGTCGGCCATGGGCGTGGCCTTGTCCCTGTCCATGGCGATGGTGCGGTCCGGATACTCGGAATCGAAGTGGCCGGCAAGGCCGCGCCGCCACACGGGGCCGTCGGAATGCGGAAAAACGCTGGCGTAGACACGTAGCGGCCGGTCGGCCGGGGCGCTCAGCGAAAAGGCTTCTCCGGGACGCACGAAAGCGCCGGTGCAGGGATCGAGCGTAAAGCTGCGGGACCCGATGGCGAGTTCGCCCGAGTCACTGGCCACGAACAGGAGCACCTGGCGCCGCGGAAACTCCATGGCTTGCGAATAGCCGGGCGGGAGCGTCAGGTGAAACTGCGACTGATACACGGCGCCGTCCTCCGGGCTGATCAGCTTGCGCGCCTCCACGGCGCCCGCGCCCTCGTCGGGCAGTCGTCCGACCCGGTGGACCTGGCAGCTTCCATCCAGCACCACGCGCCCGGGCGAGGCTTCTTCGGCCAGTGGAATTGCCTGGTTCTCCGGGCTCTGCGGGTCGTCGGTCTCGTATTTGTCGCGGAGGTTGTTGTGACTGCCGTCGCAGAAAGGGACGCCGGAGGTGTGTTTGCAACCGCAGAACAGGACTTCCTCGCCGTCTTCCTGCGCCTGGTAGGGAAGCGGAACGATGCCCGTGCCCTTGTGCGAGCCGTCGCACCAGGGCTGGTTCTTCGACCTCCCGCAGGCGCACCAGAAGTACCGCTTGCCCTTCTCAAGCTCTGCGTAGTATGGCTTGTACCTGGCGATGACGGGTTCCTGGATCGTTTCGCTCATAGACCTTCCTGCCGCTCTGCATGTCCCGGCGCGGGACTGACGATCAATTCTAGCCTCCGAAGGGAGGGCGTCCCCCCTCCGGGAAAGCGAGACGCCTTCCCTCTCGGCGTGTCCCGCTTTCAGGCTGGCGATCGCGCCCCCTTTGCACCCACCAATTGCAAGCGAGTATCCTCCCGGCACATGCCGACCAGTTTCAAAACCGCCGGATTATTCGCCGGCCTCGCGCTTCTTATTGCCGCCCTGCTGCCGGGCATGGCCGCGGCAGAAACGACGGCGGCACAGCGCCCGAATGTCATCGTCATCATTGCCGACAACCAGCCCGCGCGCCTGCTGGGCGCATACGGCAACCGCGAGATCGCCACGCCCAACATCGACGCGCTGGCCCGTTCGGGCGTCCTGTTCCGCAACGCCTTCGCGGCCAGCGGCGTATGTTCGCCCACGCGCGCCGCCCTGCTTACCGGCCTGATGCCTTCGCAGACGGGGATACACGTGGCCTTGCCGGGGCAGCCGGAACTGGAGGGCTGGTCGGCGATCGAGGAGTTCCGCAACCTGCCGCAAACGCTGGCGGACGCGGGCTACGTCACCGGCCTGGTCGGCAAGTACCACCTGGGACGGCACGAACGTCCGCAGCTCGGCTTCTCGTCGTGGGTGACCTTCCCGTCGGGCCATACCACCACCTTCTACGACCAGGAAGTCATCGACAACGGCAGGCGCTATCGCGTCGAGCAGCACCTGACGGATTTCTGGACGGACAAGGCGATCGAGTTTATCGAGCAGCGCCAGGGCGCGGATGAACCCTTCTTCCTGTACCTCTCGTACAACGGCCCGTACATGCTGCCTCCGACGGTGCTTTTGCCGCCGCGCAACCGGCACGCGGAGCGCTACCGCCGGGCAATCCCTTCGATGCCGCACGAGCCCGTTCATCCGTATCTCGAAGCCTGGGCCCGCGGCCGCAGCCCGACCGGCGAAATGGTGCGCGAAGGCACAACAGCCTGGCGGGCGATCAACGCGATCAACAACACCGTTGCAATGATTAATACCGCGGCCGAAACCACGATGGTGGACGACGGGGTAGGGCGGCTGCTGGATTCCCTTTCCGAACAGGGGCTGCGCGAGAACACGCTGGTGGTCTACACGTCCGACCAGGGCTCGCGTTTCGGGCACGGTGGCCTCTGGGGCAATACGTCATGGAGCTTTCCGTTCACCGTGCACGGCGTCAACATGGAGGTGCCGCTGATGTTCTCCCAGCCCGGACGGGTGCCGGAGGGCATGGTCCGCGAGGAGTTCATCAACCAGGTGGATATGTTCCCGACCCTGCTGGATTACCTGGGCCTCGGGGAGCTTGAGATTAGGGACTCGGCGGGCCGGAACTTTGCCGCCATGCTCGAAGGCGCGGAACCGGAATGGGACAATGCCGCCTTCTTCGAGTTCGTTACTGTTCGTGTGGTGCGCGCCGGGCGCTGGAAATACATGAAAAGGTTCGATACCGCCGAGCCTCACACGCTGTTTGATCTGGTCGCGGATCCGGAAGAGAAGCACAATCTCATCGACGATCCGGCGCACGCGGACGTGGTGGCGGAACTGGACCGGCGGCTTACGGAATTCTTCGCGCGGTATTCGGCGCCGAAATACGACCTCTGGAACGGGGGATCGGCCAAGGCGATTCTGCTTGGCCGTCACTACGGCCGAAACGAAATATTCAGCGACCGGTTTCCCGGCTGGCGCGAACCTTTTGTCGAGCACCCGGACGCGGTTTTCCGGGACCGTTGAGGCGCAGCGTATTTCGCCGCCGCGTCCCGCAACGCATAATCACTGACAACGAAACCACGGACTCGCGTATGAAATGGCCTGCTGACCGAATCGTGCAGAGCTCGGAGAAGAGCTTCGGCATGTATGAAGAGGCCCTCCCGCTGATGGCGAGGGGAGTCGATGTCATCCACCTTGAGGTCGGCATGCCCAGCTTCGATACGCCTGCGCACATCAAGGAAGCCTGCAAGGCGGCGCTGGACGGCGGGATGGTGCATTACGGGGACTTCCTGGGCAACGAGCCTTTTCGGCGGGCGCTCGCGGAAAAGCTGACCTCGCGGAACGGCATCGAGGCGGCTCCGAACGAGATCCTGGTGACCAGCGGACTGACGCACGGCGCGTACATCACCTGTATGGCCGCCCTGGATCCGGGCGACGAGGTCATGCTGCTGTCTCCGTATTACCCGCAGCACGTCAACAAGATCGAACTGGCTGGCGGCGTGGTTGTTACGGCGCCGCTGGATCGGTCGCGGGACTTTGCGATTGACGGGGCCGCAATCCGCGAACGCCTGGGTCCGCGCACGCGGATGATCATCCTGGTCAACCCGGCAAACCCCACCGGACGGGTCTATACCCGCAAAGAACTGCAGCAACTGGCGGACATCGCGATCGAACACGACCTGCTGGTGATGTCCGACGAGGTCTACGAGCAGATCGTATTCGACGGCGCGCGGCATGTCAGCATCGCTTCGCTGCCGGGTATGTGGGAGCGAACGATTACCCACTTTGCCTTCACCAAGGCCTACGCCATGGACGGCTGGCGGATGGGCTACGCCGCGGCGCCGAAGAGGTTCATCGACGCGATGCTGAAGATTTCGAAGAACGACATCGCGCACGTCAACGTGTTCATCCAGGAGGGCGGGCGCGCGGCCGTGTCCGGTTCGCAGGAGGCGGTGGCGGAGATGGTCCGGGAGGACTGCCGCCGCCGCGACCTGGTGGTGGAAAGAATGAACGCGATGCCGGGCGTGCGCTGTCCGACGCCGGAAGGCAGCATCTATGCCTTCCCGGACATCTCGGAGACCGGCTGGGAGGACGCCGCCCTGGCCCGGGAACTGCTGAAGGAGACCAGCGTCTGCGTGGAGGAAGGGTCCTTCTACGGTCAGGCAGGGGCGGGACACCTGCGCGTGTGTTTCGGCGCCGAGCCCTATGAACGGCTTGAGGAAGCGATGAATCGCATGCACGCCTTCTTCTTGGCGCGCGCTTAGTAGCAAGCGAGCCCGCGTCTTGTCGCCACCCATTTGCCGGAAACCGCCAGCGAGCACATCCCTGTGGGCTCGGCGTCCTTCGCGCCTCGCAAAGGCATGCTTTGCGTCGCTCCGCGACCGGCGCTCACCCCTGCCTCCGACGTTTCCGGCAAATGGGTGGCGACAAGACGCTACTGTTTCGATGAAACTCCGCTTGGCAGGCCTTGCTCTTGTTCTTGCGGCGGGCGCGGTCGATGCCGAGCCGGTTGCGGAGGTCGTGGTGGCGCCGCGGGGCGCGTATGAAGGAACCGTTGAGAACGGCGCTCATGCGTTTCGCGGCATCCCCTATGGTCTGTCGCCTGCGGGCGATTGGCGGTGGCGTCCGCCGCGGGCGGCGCCGAAGCACGAAGGCGTGCGGCAGGCGCAGGATTTCGGGCCGCCTTGTCCGCAGTCAAGGGGCGCCAGGCCGGTGAACGAAGACTGCCTGACGCTCAATGTCTGGACGCCCGCAGTTGACGACAACGCCCGTCCCGTCATGGTCTGGATTCATGGCGGCGGTTTCGTCGCGGGCTCCGGCGATGTGCAGGGCGAACTGTTCGCGGCCCGGGGCGTCGTCTTCGTTTCGATCAACTACCGGCTGGGACCGCTGGGTTTCTTGGGACATCCGGCGCTCGAGGGCCCGGAAGCCAATTTTGGCCTTTTGGACATGGTCATGGCGCTGGAATGGGTGCGGGACAACATATCCGCCTTCGGGGGCGATCCGGGCAGAGTTACTGTCTTCGGCGTGTCCGCGGGTGGGATGGCGGTGAGCATGCTGCTGGCGAACGACGCGGCGCAAGGCTTGTTCCACGGCGCGATCGCGCAGAGCGCTTATGGCGCCTGGGCCCTGCCGCGCACCGTCAATGCGCCCGCGCCCGCGCCGCTGGACATGTACCTGAATCCTGCCCAGAGCGCGGAGTCACTGGCGCGGCAACTGATTGAACGCGTTTCTCCCGATGCGGAAACGGCCGAAGATTTGCGGTCCCTGGACGCCCTGGCGCTGATGAGAGCGGTGGAGGGTTTCCACCTGCCGCTGGTCGATGGCGCGACGCTGCGTGAAGAACCCGGTATTCTGTTCCTGGCAGGCGAACAGCATGATGTCCCCGTAATGACCGGCGGAAACAGCTTCGAAGGAATGATCATGCCGGCTTCGGGGATATCGGTGGAAGAGTACGTGCGCATATGGGGCGTGGATTATCCAACCGCGCGGACGCTCTACCGGGACGACTTCGACAAGTCCCCGGAAACCGGCGTCAAGCGCCTGTTCGGCGACAATCGCTATCTGCTTGCCGCCCGGACGCTGGCGCTGGGAATGGCGCGCAAAAGCTCGCCGGCATGGCTTTACTATCTGGATCTGCCCGTCTTCGGCCCCCCGAACGACTCGCCGGGAGCGCCGCACGGCTACGACCGCAGGCTGCTTTTCTCCGGAGCGGATTTACCCGATGCCGGGCAGCGGGCCTTGGCGGGCCGCCTGCTCGGCTATTGGCTCGACTTCGCGCGCAGCGGTGATCCGAACGGCGGCAGCCGTCTGCAATGGCCGGAATACGGCGAGGAAGACGACCGCTGGCTGGTGTTCGGCATCAGGGACGAGGTTCGCCGGGGGGTTGCCCGGGAGCGGCTCGATTTCATCGAAGCCCGTTACCGGAAAAGAATTCGGAGCGCCGCTACACCTGCTGACCAGCGCTAACCTGCCTGGTGCGCTTACCCCGCCTTTTTGCTGTCACCCCCTCTGTCGGAAACCGCCTGCGAGCACATCCCTGTGGGCTCGGTGTCCTTCGCGCCTCGCAAAGGCATGCTTTGCGTCGCTCCGCGACCGGCGCTCACCCCTGCCTCCAACGTTTCCGACAGAGGGGTGACAGCAAAAAGGCTAGCGTGCCGGTGAAATCTGGCGCCAGGCTATCGGTTGACGGGGAGGCTCAGGGCGGAGCGGTCGATGACGCGACCGCCTTTGATGACCTCCACGATGGACTTGGCGTTGTTGATGTCCTCGGCGGGGTTGGCGGAAAGCAGGACCATGTCGGCCAGTTTGCCAACTTCGATTGAGCCCAGGTCCTTCTCGCGCCCCAGGAAAACCGCGCCGTTCAGCGTGGCGATCGGGATGATGTCGGAGGGGGCGATTCCGGCGTCCTGCAGCAGTTCGAGTTCGCGGTGCGCCGCAGGTCCGGTGGTCTGGTCCGATCCCGCCACCAGCACGCCGCCCGCGGCGTGGACCATGCGCACGTTTTCCTGGGCGATTTCGGTCATGACCTTCATCCACCAGGTCCAGGGACGGGCTTCGTATTCCGCGCGCGTCTCGGTCTTGAGTGTCTCGATTTCGTCAGGGTCGATCGTGGCCTGATAGAGCGGCTGATCCAGGTACTCGGGCTGTTCGGCCAGCCGGGCATAGTTCTCGCCGATGGTGAGCGTGGTAACCATGGGAACGCGCTTGGCGGCCATCAGGCGGGCGAATTCCTCGGTAACCGGGCCCTGGATGATGGGGTGCGCCAGCGTATCCACGCCGGCGAAAATGGCCTGGCGGGCACGCAGTTCGCTGGAGGTGTGCACGGTGGTGCGGATGCCGCGCTCGTTGTAGTACTCCACGATGGTCTGCATCAGTTCCACGGGCAGGCGCGGGATGGTGGGCCGCGAGCCCCAGCCGCGCTCCTCGTAGGTGAGCTTGAGCACGTCGGGTTGGCGCGCGATGTGCGCGTCCAGCAGCGGCTTGGCCTCGGGCCAGTCGTCGACCAGCGTGGCGCCTGTGGAACTGCCATGGCTGCCCGGATAGGTCACGATTCCGCCGGTTGCGAAAATACGGGGGCTTTCGATTTCTCCCGCGCGCTCCTGCCTCCTCAGTTCCAGGATGAAATCCGGGTCATTCCCGGCGTCGTAGAGCAAAGTGAAGCCGCTGTACAAGTAGCCGTGCAGCGCCTGAAGGCCGGCTTCGAAGTCGGGGGAGGGCGGTTCCTGCAGCCCTTCCGGCGGGGTACGCACGCCGCCACGCAGGTGAATGTGCATGTCCACCATGCCGGGCATCAGGTAGCGGCCTTCGCCATTCAGCACGTTGGCGCCGTCCGGGACCTCCAGCGGGGCGTTGTCTATTGCGCTGATGCGCCCGCCCTCCACCACTATCCAGGCGCCGGAAACGGCCGGCGCGCCGGTGCCGTCCAGCAGCGTGACGTTTTCGATCAGAAGGTCTTGCGCCGCGGCGTTCGATGCGGCGGCCAGCGCAAGCAGCAGCGAGGCGGTAACGCCCGTGTGTACGCGAAGTCGCATGCAAGTCATGGCTATTTCTCCAGGTGTTTGAATACGATGCCGTCGCGCATTACGAAGCGCACGTCCAGCACCGCGCCGATGTCTTCAAGCGGGTTGGCCGCCAGTCCGACCAGGTCGGCGGCCTTGCCCGGCTGCAAGGCGCCTGTCTGATCGGCGATGCCGGTGGCTTCCGCCGCGTGGACCGTGCCTGACATCAGGGCCTGCATGGGCGTCATGCCGGCGTTGACGTATTCGATGAACTCGTTGGCATTCTCACCGTGCGGCGACACGGCGGAGTCGGTGCCCAGGGCAACCTTCACGCCCATGCTGTGCGCCAGCGCAACCATGTCCTTGGGCTGGCGACCGAGCTGCAGCAGCTTCTCCATGACCGGGGGCGGCAGGTTGCCGAAAGGACCCGCCTTCATCTTCTCGGGCGTGTCGCCGACCGCCGTAATGGGGTACACGGTGGGAACCATCCAGGCGCCCGTTTCCAGGAACAGTTCCATCGTTCCCTCGTCGGCCCACATGGAATGCTCGATAGAATCAAAGCCCGCGCGCAAGGCCGCCTCTATTCCTTCCTTGGCGTGCGCATGCGCGGTGACCTTACGGCCGAGTGAATGCGCCGTTTCAGCAATTGCGTTCAACTCTTCCTGGGTGAATTGCTGGCCGGTTCCGGTCGCGGTTTCGCTCAAGACGCCGCCGGTGGCCGTTACCTTGATCACGTCGGCGCCGCGCTTGACCATCTGGCGCACAGCCCTGCGACAATCGTCCGGGCCGTCGCAGGTGCCCAGGGCCGGCAGCGCCTGCAGGATTTCGGTGCGATAGCCGTGAATGTCGCCGTGTCCGCCGCTGGGCGTAATGGCCTGGCCGGCAGCCAGGATCCGGGGGCCGGGAACCAGCCCGTCGCGCACGCCGTCGCGCAAAGCGAAGATGGCCTGGCCGCGGGCGCCGAGGTCGCGCACGGTGGTGAATCCGGCCTCCAGCGTCCAGCGCGCGAACTGCGACCCCTGGAGGGCGAAATAGGAGTCGGACCGCTCGACAAACTCGCCCTTGCGGTCGCCGCCTGATTGCGACAGCAGGTGCACGTGCAGGTCGATAAAGCCCGGCATCACGAATTTGTCGCTCAGATCGACCACCCTGACGGGCGCCTCATCGTCGCCGGACCATTGCTCGATCCAGCCGTCCTCGATCGCAACCACCTGTCCTTCGCGCACGATTACGGTCTGGAGGGTGGCCGGGTCTTCGCCGGGCACGGCCAGCAGCGTGCCGGCATGGATCAGCGTGTAGCCGGAAAACGGACGGTAATCGGGGGCGCGGTTGTAGTCGGCTGCGAAACCCGGAACGGCAAGCGACAGAAAACCAACGGCGAAAAGGAGGCGTAGGGTGCGGGACATGATGGCCCTCCTCAAGACTCTTCCGGCAGTGTAGCAGGCTTCTCGCGACCCGCCGAAAAGTCGGGAACCCCTTTTTGATACTGTTGATATTCGAAAATTTCGGCACGATCGCTTGCGTGCTAGAATCGAAAATTGAGCTTTTTTGAGGGACATCGCCATGAGGCTTCGTGATTCAATATTGGGCGCCGCGGCGTTGACGCTGATTGCGGCGCCCTCCCTGGCCCAGGATTCCGGCGGAACGCTGGAAGAAATTGTCGTCACAGCCCGTAAGTTCGGCGCTGAGCGCCTGCAGGACGTTCCCATTACGGTAACGGCGATCACCGCAGACACGCTGCGGGACATGCAGGTGCTGGATTTCGAGGACTTTGCCTACCAGGTGCCGGGACTTACATTTCTGGACACAGGTCCCGGACAACGCCGCTACGTCATGCGCGGCATCCAGTCGGCGGGACAGCAGCAGGTGGCGGTCTACTATGACGAGGTGCCCCTGCCCGGCATTCAGAGTTCCACTTCGAACAGTGGTTCGCAGACTACGGACCTGAAGCTGTTCGACATGGAGCGTATCGAGGCGTTGCGGGGGCCGCAGGGCACCACCTATGGCGCCAACTCGCAGAGCGGGACCATGCGCTTCATCACGGCCAAGCCGGACCTTGACGGGTTCAGCGCCACGCTGGGGGGGCAGTTGGGACAAACCGCGCACTCCAACGATTACAACTGGAGCGGCCACGGGGTGTTCAACATTCCCCTTTCGGATACTCTGGGCATGCGCCTGGTGGCATACAACGTCGAGGATGCCGGCTGGCTGGAGAACAATCGCTGCCGTCCGGTTAATCCGGCTGAAGATCCTCGCGACCCGGGCGTGGCGCTTACCTGCCTGAACCTGACCGACTTCAACTATGTGGACACTCGGGGATTCCGGGCCAATTTCCTGTGGCAAGCCAGCGAAGATTTTTCATTGACCGCGCAGTACTGGTGGCAGGACCGTTATCTTGCGGGTGATAACCGCTACCATCCTTACGACACGTACGATGAGAGGGGCGTCAGTGACAACGGCGACAAGGACAATGTTGCCGGGTTTACGCACTTCCATACCGGAGAATTTCTGGTAGGGGACTATGCCCAGACCTTCAAGCCCGATGAGCAGAACATCTTCAGTCTCACCGGTGACTGGGACCTGGGCTTCGCAACCTTGACGGCCACCGCGTCCCGTTACGAGCGCGATTTCGAGTTCAAGTTTGATTCCACGTGGATCATTACCTTCCTCTACGATAACAACAGCAGCGAGGACTTCAACTTCTTCACCGAGCGGGCCGATCTCATTTACGCACTCACCGATCAGCGCCAGAGCCTGGACCAGAATGCATTCGAAGTGCGCCTGACATCGGCGGGCGACAGCGCGCTGCAGTGGGTGACCGGGGTTTTCTGGCGCGAGCGGAACACCGAATTCCAGAGCTTTGTTCCGGTGATAAACGCGGACGGCCTGACCTACGATCCGGGAACGCCGTACACCATTCCGCCCACCAGCGAACCGGGCGCGGGCATTCCGGGCTGTCACCCCTGCGTTTTTGCGCGATTCGCCGACAAGGACATCACCGAGAACGCGGTATTCGCCGATGCGAGTTATCAGCTCAACGATCAGTGGGAGCTGGGCGTGGGCATTCGCTGGTTCAAGGTGGAGCAATTCGAGATCGGCGATACGGTGTTCAACTTTGCCGCTTTTGCGCCCAATCCTCCCGATGGCAGGACCGATGAACTGGAAATCGACGACGATGAAATCACCACCAGGTTCGTGTTGCGCTGGCAACCGAACGAGGAGTTGACCCTCTATGGAACCCGCTCCGAGGGCTACCGGCTGGGCGGCACAAACAACCCCGGAATCATCAACAATCCCGCGTCCGCGGAGGCGGGTGTACCGCCCTTGTTTGAGGCCGACAAGGTCACGAGTTACGAGATCGGCGTAAAGTCGCAATTGATGGATGGCGCGTTGCAGTGGAACAATGCGGCGTTCTTCATGTTGTGGGAAAACCTGCAGGTGGACGGCGACGATCCCACCGGCGCCTTCGGTTTCATCGGTAACGCGGGTGAAGCAGAAGTGATGGGTTTTGAGAGCGAGGTAATTGGCCGCTTCGGCAACCTGGATCTGACCGCAGCCCTGACCTTCCTCGGCAAGCGCGAGCTGACCGAAGACCAGGTGTCCGAATCGGTGCTGGCGCCCGGCAAGGCCGGCGACAAGATTCCGCAAATTCCGGAATTGACAGCCAGTTTCGCAGCGCAATACAACTTCCAGCCCCCCATTAGTGGCTGGGACGCTTTCGTGCGGGTGGAAGGTAATCACAAGGGCAGTTCCAATACGGATCTGCGGCCCGATTCGGGCGCCAATCGCTTCAAGGACTCCTATCAGCTGTTCAACGCGCGGCTGGGTTTCCGTAACGAAGAGCGGGCGCTAAACGTTCAGCTATTCCTTGAGAACATTGCCGACGAGGCGCCCGATATTTCAATCGGGACCGGCGGTGGCCAGCCCACCAACAAGATTACCGCCCGCCCGCGCACGGTCGGCCTTTCCGTAACCCAGGCGTTCGGCGGCTAGACACTTTTGCCCCTTTGTGAGGAGGGGAATCTCGTATCGCTCCCCCTGTCATAGGGGGAGCGATATTGTCCGGTGATGAAGACGGACACCTGGTCCTCCACGCGCGGCTTTCTGCTGGCCTCCGTGGGCGCGGCGGTCGGGCTCGGCAATATTTGGCGCTTCCCCTATATCGCCGGAAGCAACGGCGGCAGCGCGTTTGTGCTGGTGTACATGGGCTGGGTGCTGCTGTTGGGCTTGCCGCTTGTAATCGGCGAATTGGCCCTGGGGCGGCGCGGAGGGCGCAACGCCGTTCACACCATGCGAGAAGTGGCGCAGCGCGAAGGCCGAAGCGGCGCCTGGGTGGTGGTCGGCTGGCTGTCGATCCTTGTGCCTCTTCTGGGAATTACCTACTACAGCATTGTCGCGGGCTGGTCGCTGAACTACATGATCCTGGGGGCGCAGGGGACGTTCCGCGGCATCACCGCCGAGGGTTCGCAGGAACTGTTCGGCCGGCTGTTGGCCGACCCGCTGCGCCTGATGTTCTGGCACGGTTTGTTTATCGCCATTGTGGTGGCGATCATTTCCGTCGGGGTCCGCCGTGGACTGGAATTAGCCAGCAAACTGATGATGCCCGGATTGTTCGTTCTGCTGGTCCTGCTGGTGATCTGGGCCGCCGTCGCCGGCGATTTCAGCCGAGGCATGGCGTTTCTTTTCAGCGCCGATTTCTCCGCCCTCACGCTCAACGGGGTCCTGATGGCCTTGGGGCAGGCACTGTTTTCGCTCGCAATCGGTGTGGGCATGTTGATTACGTATGGGGCCTATGTGCCGAAGGACGTTTCATTGCCAAGGGCCGGCGCGATCATCGCCGGCGCCGATTCGATGGTGGCGCTGCTCGCGGGGATGGCCATATTTCCGATCGTTTTTTCCGTCGGCCTGGAAGCCAACAGCGGTCCGGGCCTGATTTTCGAAACACTGCCGGTGGCGTTTGCCGGGATGCCGGGCGGCGTTGTCCTGGGCACGCTGTTTTTCGTGATGCTGAGCCTGGCGGCCATTACAACCGGGTTCGGAATGATCGAACCAGTGGTGGCATGGATGTCGAGGAGCACCTCGCTGTCGCGTCCTGTCAGCACGGTTCTGATCGGTCTGTTGACCTGGCTGGTGGGACTGGTCTTCGTGTTGTCGTTCAACGTGTGGGGAGACGTGCGGCCCCTGGGCGGCGTCTTCGCCGAAATGGGGCTGTTCCAGCTCGTTGACTTCCTGGTCGCGAACCTGCTCTTGCCCGCTAACGCCTTGCTGCTGGCTTTGTTTATCGGCTACTTCTGGCCGCTTGACTCTTCGGCCAAAGAAACCGGACTCAGCGGCCTGCCGCTCAGGGTGTGGCAGGCGCTGCTCTGGCTGGCGCCGGTTCTCATCCTGCTTGTCCTTTGGGGCCTGATGCGCGAATTCGTCGCCGGCGCCTGACCGGGCTTTGCTAAACTGGCGGCTCAGCCCGGGTGGCGAAACAGGTATACGCAGGGGACTTGATATTGAGCGCCGGCCGGGAAACCGCCCGATGCACCAGGAGTCAAATTCGGGGAAACCTCAGCACGCAAGGTGGTGGCAATCCCGAGCTAAGCCCTTTGAAACAAGGGGAAAGTGTAGAGACTTGACGGCTCCGGCCTACGTCGCTCTAAAGCGATACGGCAGAGGGAAAGTCCAGACCCCAAAGGGAGGCGCCGTCCGCGTCCCGCGGCGAAAGCCGTAGAGGGTAAGAAAATCCCCCGGGGGAAACCCCGTGCCGGTTCGACTCCGGCCCCGGGCACAACAAAAGGGAAACTGTGGTTTGCGTTGACATAATGCGTGTCGATCAGTATTGCAATTGGTACCATTCGCAATCTATGATTGGGCCAGGAAAATCTGTTTGATTCCACATGGCTAGAACCGTTCAAATGCAGGTTCGGCTGGAGCCCGAACTGAAGGCGCAATCCGAAGAAGTGCTTTCCCAACTCGGGCTGAAACCGACCGAATTCATTCGCATGTCCTTACGACAACTCGTGATGCGCAAGGGCTTGCCCTTTGACGCGCGAATCCCGAACGCTGAAACGACTGATGCACTGGCGGAACCTGCGGAGCGACTGGAACGATTCCCGTCCGCGCGCGCGGTCTTCTCTCACCTTGAAGCGGCCAGCGACGCCGAGCAAGAGGACCGATGAGTACCACCTAAGGCCCAACCTCACAAGTTGTCAGGCAACTTCAATGAAGCTTGGGATGTTCACCTGGCCGGAGACTGGATACTGATTTACGAGGCCAGCGAAGACCTTCTGATTCTCCGCCGAACCGGGACGCACGCCGACCTTTTTCAAAACTAATGGAGTTTGCAATCATGAAGGACGGAAAGCGCCATGGCTACGGAAAATTGAAGCGGAACTGGTCAATGAGCGGATCGTCCGGGGCAGACAGAAGCTCCTGAACGCGCTCTACTGAGTCCGGCAAAACTCCGGCAACATATTACTTTCGTACTTCGATGAACACGGTGTGGTATCCGGTTGCTTTGCCGTCGGACACATTCAAGCGCAGGCGATAGGCGCCGGGCGCAGAAAAGCTGACTTGGGTCGTCAAGGCACGCGGACTGACAATTCGCACCGCATTTTCGTCGCCAAAGGCGAAGTTGACACTATTTCCTTCGGCGTCCTCGCCAACAGAGACCGGTTCAGCATCGGCAGCGACTGCTTCCCACTGATAGCTAAGTTCGTCCTGATCTACGTCTATCGCATCTCCTGAGAGTGTGATGTTGTTGTCTTGCGCAAGGCTTATTGTGTGCTCCTCCCCGGCATAGACATCAGGCGGTATGTTAGTGACCTGGTTGATAACTGTTTCTTCTTGAGCGCCGTCCACCAATGCGACCAGGGGTTTGCCACCGACCGTCATGTTGCGAATGAACACAGTTTCATTGTCAATATCGCTAACGACATTTGGTTTTTCCCCGGCTCCCAGGTGAACGTTGTCCAGCACGAAGTCTCTTAGCGGCGACGCATCAGTACCTTCCAGTTTTACAGGGTAAATCGATGTGCCGGCCGTGATGTTCTCAAGGCGAATGTCCTTGAATGTCGGATTTCGGTTGTAATTGACGCCGCCGCTATCGTAGTTGGTCGTTACGTCAAGCATATTCAGCTTGCGGGCATTTTCCGGCAAGTCGGCCAGGTCGCCGAAAGTCAGGTTCCGAATTCTAATGTGCTCAAATTGGCTGCCCCTGTTCTTGTTTGCCTTGAAATAAAAGCCTTTGCGCAGATTCAAACCCTCGGAATCCTCGATAAAAACGTTACGAACCCCACCGGATGCCTCGCTTCCCAAAGCAATCGCATCGTCTGCAAGAAACCGCACGTTCTGCACGACAATATTCTTGCTCGGAATCATCTTTTGAAGACCCTCGAGATCGCGGCTCGATTTAATCGATATACAGTCGTCACCTGTTGCGAAATCGACATCGTGAATGTACACATCCTGGCTGGATTCGATATCAATGCCATCGTTATTCTTGTTTAGCGATCGCATCGTGATGTTGCGAACCGTAATGTTCCGGGACATGTAAAAGTGATTCACCCAGAAGGGCGAGTCGGTGATGTTGACGCCCTCCAACAAAATATTCTCGGAGTCATAAAACAAGATGAAGTCGGTGCGAATCTGATGAGAGCGGTCAAAGCGCCGTTCAAACAACGGCACGTTCGTGTTATTCATGTCGCGCGTGGCTTGTTCCGGGACGCTCTTGGCGGATCCCGGAATTCGGCTCAGATCCTCGTCAGCGGCTCTCTGCACCCAGGTTGACCAGCTGTTTTCGGCCTGCCCGTTGAGAGTGCCTTTGCCCGTAATCGCAACGTTTTTCTTTTGATAGACATAAATTAGCGGCGAAAAATTGTAGATGTCGGTTCCTTCGTAACGGGTCAGAACCTGCGGCATGTAGCTGTCGTAATTCGTACTGAAAAGTAACTCCGCGCCTTCCTCAAGATGAAAATTGACGTTGCTTTCCAGGCGCAACGGCCCGTCGACGAAGTATTTTCCTGCCGGAATCTTTACCGTACCGCCACCATAGCGAGAGACATCGATGATTGCATTCTGAATGGCATCTCGCGAATCAGTCGTGCCGCGTGCTACCGCATTGTAAGGAGGGTCGGTTACGACAATCGTTCGATCCGGAAAGCTCGGCACCTGAATCCGCGACAAAATGACAGGTACTTGAGCCCATGAGCCGCGGTATTCAGGATCGTTTGCTGCGTGGCGAGAATTGTCTTCTTCCGGTGGCGATTCTGAACATCCAAGCAATACGATTAAACCGGCGATGCCGATTGCCAGTTTGTAGGGACACCTGTTTCGTCGCTTCCAGGCGAGAATTACCATATCGTTCTCACTATCAGAAATAACACTGATGGCGCCAACAGACATCCGACGCCCGTATAGAAGGTCGCGGTCATTGCCCCATAAGGCACGAGCTTGGGATCAGTAGCGGCAAGGCCCGCGGCTACGCCGCTGGTTGTTCCCATCAGTCCACCGTAAATCATCGCCGAGTAGGGGTTGTCGAGGCCAATGCGCGACGCCACCAACGGTGTGCCTACCATGACGAGTACTGACTTGGTCAGTCCGGCTGCAACACTGAGCGCAATGATGTCTGAGCCGGCGCCGAGCGCCGTGCCGGTAACGGGACCAACGATGTATGTCGCGGCCCCGGCGCCAATCGTGCTGATCGAAACGGCGTCCGTATAGCCGAAAGCCACCGCAACGATTGCGCCGACAGCAAACGAAAGCACCACACCGACAACAACTGAGATCGCACCCACGACGCCGGCCTTCTTCAGCTCTTCAATATGTGCACCGAACGCGGTGGCAATGATCGCGAAATCACGAAGCATCGCGCCGCCCATGATGCCGACGCCCGCAAAAATCGAAATATCGGCAAGCCCTTTTGCGCCACCTGTGTACTTACCGCCCACCCAGGCGAGCACGAGGCCGATAGCGATGGCGATTGCCGATCCGTGAACCCGGCCACGCGTGAGCTTGTTCGATAGAAAGTAGGAAACCCAAACGAGGATACCGACGAGGACGAATGCCGTAATCAGCGCGTTCTTTGTCAGTACCTGTGCGAGCGTCTCAAGAATCACGATTGCCACCGTGACCTATGCGGGCCATGACAGGAATGAGCAGGAAACTGGCCGCGACGGCTGCAATGCCTGCGGTGATTGCCATCCAACCACTCGACAACGCGGCGATGACGTTCTGTTTTGCAGCCATTGCCACGACGATCGGGATATACATCGTGCTCCAGAAGTTGATCCCGGTCTCCGTTGGCGCACTCATCTTCAATCCGTGATCGTGCAGATTCGACAGGAAGATCAGCAACAGCATCGCGATGCCAACGCCGCCAACATTTGCCTGTACACCGATTAGCTTGCCGAGCATGTCGCCGAGAAATACGCCGACGAGCATGCAGAAAGAAAGTAGGGCAACACCGTAGATCACCATGTTTCGTCTCCTTGGATTCGAGCAAGCTTGCGAACAGCAGGGCTAGAGGCAATGCGGCCGCGTCTGGAATGTCCCCGTGCTATCCGCAGGCATACTCATTGTCTAGAGCAGTTCGGCCAGGTCCGGCTTTGTGACCTTGCCCATCGCGTTACGGGGAAGAGCATCCAGGACCTTGATCTTCTTCGGGATCTTGTAAGCGGACATCTTGCCGTCGCACCAAAGCTTCAGTTCGGCGATGTCGAGACTGGCCCCATCTCGCAACGAAACGACCGCTGCAACAGCTTCTCCCCAGGTATCGTCCGGCACGCCGATCACGGCGACTTCATTGATGTCATCGTGCGTCAGCAGCACACCTTCAATTTCCAATGCGGAGAGCTTGTAACCACCAGACTTGATAATGTCGACCGATGAACGCCCCATGATCCGAATGTAGCCATCTTCGATAACGGCGATGTCGCCGGAACAAAACCAGCCATCTCTAAAGCTTTCTGCGGTGGCTTTCTCGTTGTTCCAGTACTCCCGAAAGACATTCTCGCCTTGCATGCGAATCTCTCCGGGAGTCGCTTCCTCGAAAACGGGCCTATCGTCCTCATCGAAGAGTTGAACGGTCACGCCCGGCAGTGCCTGGCCGACAAAACCGGCACGTCGTTCCCCGTTGTAGGGATTGGAAATTGCCATACCTACTTCGGTCATACCGTATCGTTCCAGAAGTACCTGGCCGGTGAGTTCTTGCCATTGATTGAACACTTTCACCGGGCAGGCCGCAGAGCCTGAAACGTTGAGGCGCATTCGACCGAAGCCATCGCATACTGCTTTTGCATTCCTGGTATCGATCCCATCCAGATAGTCGATCAGTTTGACGTAGATCGTCGGGACAGCCATGAATACGTTGTAAGTTTCAGCGACGATTTGTTCACACAATTTGGGAATATCGAGTTTAGGCATCAAGTCCACGGTGGCGCCCACCCAAAGTGCACAACTCAAGACATTGATGATGCCGTGAATATGATGCAGCGGCAGGAATAGCGGGATGACATCGATCTCGCTCCACTTCCAGGCGTCGACCAGCGTGGTTATCTGGGCGTGAATCGCCTTATGAGTAATGACAACGCCTTTCGGCTTGCTGGTCGTACCACTGGTAAACAGAATCATGGCCCGCCGTTCTGCAGCGAGATCTGGAAGTGCTCCGGGCGTGTCTGCCAGCACATCATCGACTGCGAGCAGCTTAATATTGAGTCGTTCACAAAGCGCCCCCACAGACCCTTGGTGCTCTTGATTCGCAATCACGCGAGTAACACCAGCGCTGCTCAGATAGTGCTCGAGTTCCGCCTCGGCCGATGCGGTATTCAGTGGAATCGCGATACCGCCAGCTCGCCAGATGCCGTGAAGCGTGGTGACATAGTCGAAGCTTGCCGGGATAAGAAAGGCAACGCGCTCTCCGCAGAGATCATCGCTGCTGGTGAGAAGCCCCGATGCGAATCGGTTAATCCGTAAATCGACATCGTGATACGAATGCCGGCTGTCGGCATCGATCAATGCGATTCGATCATTGCCTGCTGTAAGTTGGAGAAAGTCGGTGTGGCTCATTACATTGTTCCACCATCAATTCGCAACCAGCCGATCCTCGTTCAGGATATTTCCATCGACATCGTGGTGACGGAGGATCAATGCGGGCGCGCCATAGCTGTGCATCGTTTCATTGCGGCTTAGCCCTTATCGCCGATTCGATAGGCCCGCTTCGGTAGTGTGGTCGTCAGGTCATTGGCGATCGTGTGAGCATCGGTCTCGGACAGGCGATGTTCGCAGACCAGGCGCGCCAGGTACGCACAGTCAACCCGGCGGGACGTGTCATGTCTTGCAGGTATGCTAAACAGTGCGCGCGTATCGTCGTTGAAGCCGGCCGTATTGTAGAAACCAGCTGTTTCGGTCGTCTGTTCGCGAAAACGAAGAAGGCCTTCCGGGCTGTCATGGAACCACCAGGGAGGCCCGAGGAGGAGGCAAGGGTAGTGACCCGCAAGTGGCGCGAGTTCACGTGCGTAGGTGGTCTCATCCAGTGTGAAGACAATAACTGTCAGGTCCGTGTTATTGCCGAATTCGTCCAAAAGTGGCTTCAATGCAGTCGTGTATTCGGTCCGTACCGGTATGTCGGCGCCTTTGTCGCTACCGTAGTTGTCAAACAGCCAGGCATTGTGATTTCGGCAGGCGCCGGGATGGATCTGCATGACCAGCCCGTCGTCGACGCTCATCCGCGCCATTTCGGTCAGCATTTGTCCCCGGAACAGTTCCGCCTCGTTGGGAGTCGCGCGGCCGGTAGTCACTCTTTCGAATAGTTTTCGACAGTCGTCGGTAGACAGGTTGGCCGTCTGCGCCGTCGGGTGACCGTGGTCCGTTGCCGTCGCGCCAAGTGCGATGAAGTCGGCACGCCGCATGCGATGAGCGCGCAAATAGCCATCCCAGGAATAGACATCCTCCCCGGTGAGCTCACCGAAGCGCTGCAGGGACTGTTTGAACTGATGGTGCTCCGGGTCAATCACTGAGTCTGGCCGATATGTCGTTGCTACATTGCCATTCCAGTCGCTGTCGCGCAGAACCTTGTGATACTGAAGCGTGTCGATGGCGGACTCTGTCGTCGAAAGGAACTCAATGTTG
>LXNI01000996.1_pt1 | contig 27866 bp, 23 predicted proteins | sample 809091 | NCBI WGS metagenome assembly LXNI01 (sample SAMN04870527, study PRJNA318959) | sponge metagenome | biome: 01000161; feature: marine sponge reef; material: water | host: Sarcotragus foetidus | place: Greece: Milos, Mediterranean Sea | collected 2013-05-29 | depth 5-7 m | reverse complement strand
CGTCGGGGTACTGGCGATGCGGCTGGCGCAGTTGTCCGGCGGCTTGCCCGTTATCGGCATCGACCTGGATGCGCAGCGGCTGGCTCTGGCGCGGCGGATCGGCGCTGACGACATCCTAGTCAGCAGCGACGGACTGGTAGATGACCTGCGCGCTTTACTGGGCAGCGCCGGCGCCAATGTCGTGATCGAGGCCACGGGCGCGTCCCCGCTAGTCGTGACCGCCTTTCAACTGGTGGCGGAGAAGGGCCGGGTAGTCTTGCTCGGCAGTACCCGCGGCGATACCGAGCGCGTCAACTTCTACCGCGATGTGCATCGCAAAGGCTTGCACATTATCGGCGCGCACGAGATCACCCGGCCGCGTCATGAAAACAGTCCTGGCTATTGGACTCAGATCAGCGAGCATAAAGTCTGCCTTGAGCTGCTGGCGCGGCGGCGTGTGGATGTCGCGCCACTGATCACTCATCGTTACAATTGGCTTGAATTCCCCAATGCCTATGCGCATCTGGCGGAATGGGACAAGCGAGCGCAGGGGATCTTAATCGAATGGACTTGATGGCGAATCCAGACGAAACGCGTAAACGGCTCTGGCAATTGCTCGGCGATATCCCGCAGCCCTTCCTGCCTGACGTCAGCGTATTGTCCAAACGCGACGAGCCGGGCTACACGCTGGAACATCTCAGCTTCGCCAACGGCGTCGGCGATACGGTCTACGGCTATATGCTGCTGCCCAAGAACATCGCCAAGCCGGCGCCGGCGCTCCTCTACCATCACGAGCACGGCGGCAAGTATTCGCTGGGCAAAGACGCCGCCATAAAAGTGCGCGAGAACGGCTACGCGCCCGGGCTGGCTTTGGTCGAGGCGGGTTATATCGTGCTGGCGATTGACGCCTATGGCTTCGGCCAGCGCGAGCATCAAGGACCCGGCGGCGCAAGCGAAAGCGGCGCTTCAACCGAGCTGTCGCTGTACAAGCAATTTCTGTGGCAGGGCCGGTCGCTCTGGGGAATGATGGTGCACGATGACTTGACCGCGCTGCGCTACCTGCGCAGTCGCCCGGAAGTCGACCCGGCGCGGATCGGCGCGGTTGGCATGAGCCTGGGCGGATCACGCACTACCTGGGTCGCTGCGCTGGATGAGGCGGTCAAAGCGGCTGTGCCCATCTCGCAGATGACCCGCTACCGCGACTTCGCCGACAGCGGCAACCTGCGCATGCACGCCATTTACTACTACGTGCCGGGCATGCTGGTATCGGGCCTGGATATGGAGCATATCGTGGCCTTGACCGCGCCGCGCCATCAGTTGATTCTGACCGGCGATCAGGACCCGCTCTCGCCCATCGCCGGCATTCACAAGGTGATGGACTACGCCGGCGAAGTCTATCGCGCGGCGGGCGCGCCCGATAATCTCGAATTGGCGCTTTATGAAGGTGTGGCGCATGCTTATTTGCCGGCCATGGTCGAAGCGACAGTCGAATTCTTCGGGCGTACCCTGTAGCCGTCAGCGGCGTCCCTTGATTTGAACCTGGAAATACTTGCCAGGATTATGGGCCTAAGATATACTGGCGAAAATCCGCGTAAGGAAGCGTAAGATTGCGCCGTTGACCGGCTTTGTACTTACGTCTATATCAAGTGAACGCGGCGGCGAGCGTCCGGATACGGGGTGTAATTCGGACGCTTTTCTTTTTTCATGATCCGATTCCCACTTACTTGCAGCCGTATTCAACGAGACCGCCTGCAATTTGCGCAGCGCGCGCATTTGGAGCGGTCGCCATTAGTTGTACCACTCCCTTTTGCGGCGCTAATTTGACAAGCGCGCGAAATCCCGCTATTATTGGTAACACCACTGACCAATCAGTTATGGTCATAGAGGAGACTGCTGTGAAAGTTCCGTCACCGAGCATCTCCGGCTTAAAGACAATCGAAAAAACCTCGGTCAAAGACCAGACCCTTGAGCAGTTGAAGAATTACATATTGTCTGGCGCCATTCCGCTGGGCGAGCGTCTGCCGTCTGAGCGCGCGCTGTCGGATGCTCTGGGAGTCGGCCGCTACAGCGTGCGCGAGGCGCTCAAGGTGCTGGAGGCGGTGGGTTTGGTGGAATCGCGCGTCGGCGAAGGCACCTTCCTCACCACCAACACGGGCGCCAGCTTCGGGCGAATTCTCGGGCTGAGCCTGGCCACCTGGGGCGGGACAATCATGGAGCTGCTCGATGCGCGCAAGATGATCGAAGTTGAGGCGGCGCGCGCGGCGGCGCAACGCGCTACGCCCACGGAAATCAAAGCCATCGAAACTGAGCTGCGCGCCATGCACGCCAATATGGACCGCGTGGGCGAGTATCTGATCGCCGACTTCAACTTTCACCGGCGCATCGGCGCGGCCAGCCACAACGCCATCATTGGCCAATTCGTGGTTAACGTGATCGACCTGCTGGAAGAAGTCTTGAAAGAAACGCACTCCGACAGCCTGCCGGCGCTGGCCGAGGGCGGCGGCACCCATCAGGCCATATACGACGCCATCGCGAGAGGCGACGCCGATGCCGCCGGCGACCTCATGCGCGGTCACATTCAATTCAGCAGCGAGGTTTGGCAAACTGTGATTTCGCTGACCGCCGAGACAAATGACGAAGGGTCCGCAACCGCTTAGGTATGTTTTGCCAGCGGAGGGATTAAGGAGGCGCCTACTGATCAATCTGCTCCCGCAAACGGTTAGGCAATGAGTTTAATTCAGGAGCTAACATGAACAAGAAATTTCCTTATGACACATCGGACTTGAGACCTTCGCGCAGGGACTTCTTGCGCTTGAGCGGCGCGGGCATGGCGGCCATGATGATGGCGCGTTATGGCCTGCCGCCCGTCTTCGCCCAAGGCATGGGCGATATTCCGGCGCAGCTGCATCCCGGCAGCCCCAACAATTCGCGCGGCTGGACGACGACCCTGCCGCCCATTCCCGATGGCATGCCGGTTGATCCGCCCGTCACCATCACCGGCAGTCGGCGCGGACCCTGGGAATTCGCCGATGGCGACGACATCGAGAATTCTCCTTTCACCCGGCTCAATGCCGCGGTGACGGGCATCAACTGGAAGCTGGCTTTCAGCTGGACGGACAACGACGAAGAGGTCTTGCAGAAGTACAATTTGGCGCTGGCCAGCAACGAACTGCCGGACTTCATGGAGACGGTGCCGCTGCAGATTTATGGCCAGCTGCTCGAGAACGACCTGGTCGAGGATATCACTGATGTCTATGAAGAGGCGGCGCATCCGGTCTGGCTGAAGGAAGCGATGAGCTTCGGCGATGGCGCGGCTTGGCAGTATGCCGAGGTCGACGGCCGTAAGATGGGCTTGCCATATATCGAGCAGGCGGCGCAGAACGACAAACTCCTTTGGATCCGGCAAGACTGGCTGGACGCGGTGGGCATGAGCGCGCCGACAACGGTTGACGAATTGTACGCGGTGGCGAAGGCATTTGTCGAAGCCGACCTCGGCCAAGGCGCGGATGGCAGCACCATCGGCATCGCCGCCGCCAACAACCTCGTCACCTGGTTCAGCTCGCTCGATCCGATCTTTGGCGCTTGGGGCGTGATGCCGGGTTACTGGACGCCGAATGACAGCGGCGACCTGCAATACAACAGCATCCTGCCGGAGATCAAGGAAGTGCTCGGGCTGCTGCGGCAATGGTATGCCGAGGGCATATTCGCGCAAGACTTCTTCACCCTGCGGCCGCCGCAAACCGCCTTCGGGCAGATCGGCGGCAATACCTGCGGCATCACCATGTCGCCGGCCTTCGCCGCGCTCTTTGGATTGCCGGACAGCGTGACCAACGACCCGGAGGCCCGCTGGACCTGGGCTGATATCCCAGCCGGACCGACCGGCATCAAGAAGAAAGCCTGGAGCAATCCGGTGGTCGACAGCGTCTTCTGCTTCCGCAAGGGCTTTGAGCATGTCGACCTGGTGCTCAAGCAAATCGGCTGGTGGGCGGAACTCTTGCAGAATCCGGATAACCGCTTCCACGGCTTCGAGGGCACGGATTATTTCTGGCGGGACGAAGCTGGCGAAGTCGATTCCATGGGCAGCGAGCTGGACCTGGCTTCCGGCTACGATGGCACCAAGCATATCTGGGGTCCGCCGGGCACCAACGGCGGCGCCCGCACCGACCCGCGCTTCGAAACCAACTGGATCAAGCATCGCCGCGATGTCTGGGCGAATAGGCCCGAAGGCGAGCGCGATGCCATGATGGAGGCCTTCCTGGGCGGCGACGAGCTTTCAGTCATGTGGGATGACGCCAACGTATTTGCGGTGGATCGCTGGGAAGCCGATGGCATCCGCAACCATTTCACCACCTTCCCGACACGGACGATGGAGCGCGCCGGCTCCTCGCTCAATGACTTGGAAGCCGAGACTTTCGTCAATATCATCACCGGACAAGCCTCGCTGGATGACTTCGATGCCTTTGTCCGAGATTGGCGCGCCGGCGGCGGCGACACCATTACCGGCGAGGTCAACGACTGGTGGCAGGGGCAGATGTAGCCCCATGCCCTCTTGCAACGGCTGAGGAGCGGACACTTGGAAATACCGGGCGCAACGCGCAAATTTGCCGCCCTGTGTCGACGGAATTCGCCAGTCTTCGGGTACCAAAATGGCGAATTCTGTAGGGGCGAGCCTTGGCTCGCCCGAAAATTTTCGCCAAATGGTCAGATTGCGTAGCGGAATCCTGCGAAATGAAAAGCCTGTCCTCTTCTTAGCCTATGAAGTGGATGAGGGACAATTTGCATGACCTTCAAACAGTACATGCGACGCGCCTGGCCCCTTTACGTCATGATCTTGCCAGGCGTCATCTTCGTGCTGCTCTTCCGTTACTACCCCATGTACGGCGTGGTCATCGCCTTTCAGGATTTCAGCCCGGCGCGCGGATTCGCCGACTCGCCCTGGGTCGGCTGGGAGAATTTCGAGTTCTTCTTCTCCCTGCCGGATTTCGGCCGTATCTTCGGCAATACGCTCTTCATCGCGATAGCGAAGATCGTGGCTGACCAGGTCGGGGCGATCATCCTGGCGCTGTTGCTGAACGAGGCGCGCATACTGCTCTTCCGCCGCGCGATCCAGACGCTAATCTACCTGCCCTATTTCCTCTCCTGGATCGTGCTGGGCGGGATCCTGCTGGATATCCTGGCGCCGCACGGCATCCTCAATCAGGCGATCGGCAACTTTGGCGCGCCGCCGCAGCTCTTTTTGGGCAGCAACGATTGGTTCCGCGGCACGATCATCCTGTCGGGATTTTGGAAGAATGTCGGATTTTCGACCATCATCTATTTGGCGGCGCTGACGGCGATCAATCCCGTCTTGCACGAGGCGGCGGCCATCGACGGCGCGGGGCGCTTCCGTCGCATCCGGCACATCACCTTGCCCGGCATTTTGCCGACGATTGTGCTGCTGGCGGCGCTCAGCTTGGGGGATGTGCTGCAAGCCGGCTTCGAACAGATTTTGACGCTCTATAGCCCGGCCGTTTATCGCACCGGCGACATCATCGACACCTATGTCTACCGCATTGGCTTGGTATCGGCGCAGTACAGCCTGGCGGGCGCGGTGGGCTTGTTCAAATCTTTCATCGGCTTTTTCTTGATCGTGCTGTCCTATTATCTGGCGGATCGCTTCGCCGGCTATCGCATTTTGTAGAGGCTGCCTGATGATCCGCGACAACAATTGGTTCAGCCGATTATTTGATGGCTTCAATTATGTCTTCCTGACCGCCTTCGCCTTGCTGTGCCTGGCGCCGATGGTGCATATCTTCGCCGTCTCGCTCAGCGGCCGCGCGCCGGCGACGGCGGGTTTCGTGTCCTTCTTTCCCATCGACTTCACCCTGGAGAATTATCAAGAAGTCATGGGCTCGCGCACCTTTTCCCGTTCCTTCTTGATTTCCGTTCTGCGTGTGCTTTCCGGCACCAGCCTCAACATGTCCCTGATTATTTTGACGGCTTATCCGCTGTCGAAGTCGCCGCGTGTCTTCCGGGGACGGTTCATTTTCATTTGGTTTTTTGTCTTCGCCATGCTCTTCGACGGCGGCTTGATCCCGACCTTCTTGGTGGTGAAAAATCTGGGGCTGCTGAACACATTGGGCTCGCTGATATTGCCCAACGCCGTGCCCATCTTCAGCGTGATTCTGATGATGAACTTCTTCCGCGATGTGCCAAAAGAACTGGAAGAATCGGCGGTCATCGACGGCGCCTCGCATTGGAAAGTGCTCTGGTATATCTATCTGCCGCTGTCGCTGCCAGCGATCGCGACCTTGACGCTTTTGGCAGCGGTCAATCACTGGAATGCCTGGTTCGACGGCTTGATTTATATGACCGACACTGCCAACTATCCCATGCAGACTTACTTGCGCACGATCGTAGTCGAGTTGGATTTGACGAACGTCGGCATCGACCCGCGCGACTTGCAGCGCCTGTCCGACCGCGCTATCCGCGGCGCGCAGATCATCGTGGCGACCGTGCCAATCCTGGTGGTCTATCCCTTCCTGCAGCGCTATTTCATCTCCGGCATCAAGCTCGGCGCGGTAAAGGAGTAGCTAATGAGCGTGCGTCCCGTCTTTGGCAACGGCGTGTTCCCATTTGGCACGCACGTCTACCGCGAGCCCTGCCTGGATTTGGACGGCGTCCTGCGCGATCTGCCGCTGCTGAAGCGCTACGGCTTCAACATGATCAAGATTCAGGAGCACTGGTCGGCCGACGAACGTCAGGAAGGCGTCTACGATTTCGCGCGGGTGGAGCAAATTGTGCGGCGCGCCGATGAACTTGACCTGGGCGTCTATCTCGGTTTGACCATGGAGCAGGCGCCGGCCTGGCTCTGGCGCAAATTCCCCGATTGCCATTTCGTCTACAGCGACGGCAGGCGGCACAATCAGCCGGCGCAGTACACCATCCCGATGGACGGCAAGCCTGGCCCCTGTTGGGATCATCCGGGCGCGCGCGCGGCGGCGACTCGTTTCATCGCCGAATTGGCGCGCAGGCTTGGTCAATACAAGAACATCTGGGCCTGGAATACCTTTCAGGAGATCGGCTTCTGGCCCAATAGCGCTGGCAAGCTCGGCTTTTGCTATTGCCCGCATACGCTGGCGCGCTTCCGCGAATGGCTGCGCGAGAAGTACGGCGCGCTGGCCAAGCTGAACGCGACCTGGCAGATCAATTACGCTGACTGGGACGAGGTTGAGCCGCCGCGCCGCGAAGAGCCGCTGGCGCCTTTCATCGACTGGCGCTATTTCATGGACGATGTCACTATGGCGCGCCAGCTGGCTTTCAAGACAAATGCCCTGCGCGAGAACGACCCTTATCAGCGGCCGGTATTCAGCCATGCCGATACGCCGCGAATCGGCTCGGGCGCGGAGTGGCGCTGGGCGCGGACTGGCGATTTCTTCGGTACCAGCAACTATCCCAAATGGAACAACGGCCACCCCTGGGACGATCCGGTCGAGAGCGAAGAGGGGGCGCTGCGCTACGAAATCTGGGAAGAGATGATGCTCTGCACCGATCTGGCGCGCGGCAATAACGGGCGCGATCGCGCGCTCTGGGGCGCCGAGTTCCAAGGCGGGCCCATCTCGACCTCGCTGCATTACGGGCGAAAACCGACGCCCAATGACCTGCGCGTCTGGATGCTGTCGGGGCTGGCCTGCGGCATGACCGGCATCAGCTTCTGGAATCACCGCGTGGAGCGCTTCTGGAAAGAAGCAAACGGCTTCGGCTTGCTCGACCCGAAGGGCGACAGCAGCGAACGCATGACAGCGGTCAGCCGCATCGGCGCCGCGATCCAGCAGCACGGCGAATTCTTCGCGCGATCACAACCGCCGCGCGCGCCTGTCGCTCTGCTGGTGAACGAAGACCTCTACCATTTCTTCCAGGCCTGCAACGGCGAGGTCATCCACCACTATCGCTACAATATGCGCGGCTGGTACGCGCGGCTGTGGCGCTTGGGTTTCCCGGTCGACTTCCTCGATGCGCATGAGGTCGCTGCAGGCGAGCTGGCGCACTACCATGCGGCTATTCTGACCATGCCGCTCAGCCTCGATGCTGATTATTTCCGGCATCTGGAAGCCTTCGTCGAGGCCGGCGGCACGCTGATCGCGGAAGCCTGCCCCGGCCGCTGGGACAAATACGGCTGGTGCACGGTGACGCAATTGGTCGACGGCGGTGAAGCCTTCTTTGGCGCGCAGCATCAGGACCTCGTCATGGTGAAGGAGCCGGGCGCCGCCTCGCGCTGGATGCCCGGCGAGCGCCGCTTCGGCGAGTTTGATGCGCCGGCGACGCTGGCAGGCTGCGGGCCATTCGCTGACTTGCGGGCGCGGGCCAACTTTTACAGGCAGACGCTGCGCGCGACAAGCGGCGAACCCATCTTGAGGCACGGGTCCGATGTCGTCGGCGTGCTTAACCGGGTCGGGGCGGGCCAGAGCGTCTTGCTCGGCAGCTTCCTCGGCTTCAGCGCGCTAGCTTATCAAGCCGCCGACGGCGATAGCGATGCCTTTGTGGAAGCGCTGCTGGGGACAGCGGGCGTCGAGCCCGACCGCTGCGGACCGCTGCTGCGCCGCCGCCGCGTCCTGGATGATCGCGAGGCCTGGTTCTTCATCAATCCGGGTCCTGCGCCGGTGACTGAGACGATCAGCTTGGAAGGATACGCGGACGCGGTCGATATTCTGGGCGACAATCTGATCAGCCAATCGGATGACGAGATGACTGTGCGCGTGGGAGGCACAGACTTGGCATGTTTGCTTCTATCGCCGTGAGTCGGCGCAACATAAATCTCTGTGTCTCTGTGCCTCTGTGGCCAAAATAGCCTATTCAGGATGAATCATGAAAATCACCCGCATCGACTGCCACGTTTTGCTTGTACCCGAATTCCACACCGAGGCTTGCTCGTCAGCGCAAGACAACCTGGTTGTGGAAATCCACACCGACGCCGGTATCAGCGGCATCGGCGAGACCGATGTCAACCCCTGGATCGCCCGCGCCTGCATCAAGGCGATAGGTACGCATATCATGGGCCTGGGGCTGGAAGAGATGCTGCTGGGCCAAGACCCGCTGCAGCCGGAAGCCATCTGGCGCAAGCTCTACAGCGGTTCAAAGATGAACGGGCGCCGCGGCGCGCTGATCTGCGCTATGGGCGCTATCGACATGGCGCTCTGGGATATCAAAGGCAAGGCGCTGGGCCTGCCGATTTACAAGCTGCTCGGCGGCGCCGTCAAAGACAGGATCACGCCCTACGCTTCGCTGCTGCCCACTGGCGATACGCTGGGTGAATACCGCGATTCGCTCAAAACCAAGCTGCTGCAAGCCCGCGACTTCGGCTTTAAGGCGGCCAAGCTGGAGATCTGCATCAACGGGCCTTACACGCACAACGCCCTGCAGGAGCATGACGATCATATCGCCGGCATTGTGGCCGAGTGCCGCGACGCCGTTGGCGCCGAGATGACGCTGATGGTCGATGTCGCCTACGCCTGGGATGACGCGCGCGCAGCCCTGCGGGTGATTAAGCAGTTGGAGCCCTTCGACCTCTTCTTCCTGGAGACGCCCATCAATATCGACGACCTGGAGGGCTACGCCTTCATCTGCGACCATTCGCCGATTCGCATCGCCGCTGGCGAGTGGCAGAATACGCATTGGGAATTCATCGACCTGGCGCATCGCGGCAAGCTGGATGTCCTGCAGCCGGACGTGGGGCGCGTCGGCGGCTTCACTGAAGCGCGCAAGGTAGCGCAGTTGGCGGCTGACTACGGACGTCTAATTGTGCCCCACTGCTGGAAAACCGGCATCGGCATCGCCGCCAGCGCGCACCTGGGATTCGCCACCGACTGCTGCCCCTTCATCGAGTGGCTGCCGGCGCACCTGTCCGAGTCGGTGCTGCGCGACGAGCTGGTCGCCGATGAGATCCAGATGGTCGACGGCGAGATCCAGCTGCCGCAGAAGCCGGGGCTGGGCATTGAGCTCAATCGCGACGCCCTTAAGCGCTACACAGTGGATTGATATCCCCACCCCAAACCCCTACCGCCATCTCTATTGCGGGCATCCCATAAAGGGAGAAGGGCTTCCCGATTCAAGCGCAAACCGTCATCTCCGCCGCCTGCAACGCCGCCTCAATCGCAGCGCGCTGCTCAGCCGAGCTGGCCGGCATGGGCATGCGCGGGGCGCCGGCCGGGCGACCCTGCAAAGCCAGCGCCGTCTTGACGTTGGCGGGCAAGTTACTATTCTCGTCCATGATGGCGTTCCAGATCGGCAGCAGCTTGAGATGCGTCTCCAGCGCGCCCGCGTTGTCGCCCGCTTGAACTTGATCCCACAGCTTGACGCAGAGCTCCGGCGCGGCCGTCAGTATCGCGGCGATGCTGCCGTGCGCGCCCAAGGCGAATGAGGGATAGAGCAGAGCGTCCACCGCCGACATAATCACGCCGGCATCAGCCGATGTCATCAGCAAATCGGCCAGCAGCTTGAGATCGCCCGCGCTCTGCTTGACGCCGATCAACCCTGGGATCTCGCGCATCATGCGGTCAAGCAGCGCCGGCGAACAATAGGACCAGGGCACGACGTTGTAGACCATGACCGGTTGGGCCGCCTGCTCCGCCAGCGTGGCGAAATGCGCGAACATGGTCTCGTCCGAGGGGCGGAAGAGATAGTGCACCGGCGTCACTTGCAGGGCGGCGACATCCAGGTCGGCCAGCGCCGATGCCTTTTCCAGCGCCTGCCGCGTGCTGTCGACGATGATGCCGGCGATAATAGGAACGCGGCCGTCCGCGACTTCTATCGCCGCGCCCACGACGCAACGCAGTTCATCGGTCGTCAGGGTGTGCCCCTCGCCCGTGCTGCCGCCCACCGCCAGGCCGTGCACGCCGGCCGAGCTGATCAAGTATTCGACTTCCGCGCGCAGCAAGGCCTCGTCGATTGATTCGTCCTCGCGGAACGGCGTCGCCATCGGCGGTACAATGCCCTGAATTTTCATGTCATGCCTCGCTAATTTGCGCTAATTTGAATGCTCGGCAGAAGTGTATGCCTGTTTGTCGCGATGTTCAATGATTTGGTCGCTGCAAAGTCGTCAGCCGCGCCGGGGCTTTCACGCGGCGGAGGGTTCAGCTGTTACCACGTCGCGTTTGCCGAAATAAATCCACAGCAGCCACAGCGTTATCGGGATGATCAGCAGCCCGCAGCCGCGCACCAAGACGCCGCTCACGCCCATCGAGGTGTCGATTAGCCAGCCGGTCGTGCCCGACGCGACTGCGGAAAAGAGCGTGTACAAGGCGAATTCGGTGGAGAAGACCCGTCCCCGCACCTGATTGGGCACAATTTGCAGCAGCAGTTGTGTGCCCAGGACCCAGATCAAGCCGCCGCCGATGCCGCGCAAGAAGGCGCCGAAGAGGACGACCGGGAATGAGATCAAGGTCGCCGTTACGATGAATCCGGCGAGCGAAAATACGTAGCCGGCCGCAATCGCCAGCCGCAGATGCCGGTCACGATCGCGCGCCCAGTTGCGCCCCAGAATCGGACCAATGCCGGAGCCGATGCCCGACATGACGTAGATCAAGCCCAGGCTGATGCTGCCGCCTTCGCCGATGGGGAAATGGCGCTCGGCAATCGCGACTTGCACGACCTGAAAAAAGCCAATGACCAGCAGCCCCAGAACGCCTTTGTGAATGGCGATGGAGAAGGTGTCGATGTGCCGGCGCAAGTAAGCCAGGCCGTCTAGATACTGGCGGATGCCCGCCATGATGGACTTGTCGGAATCGCCCTTCAGCAGTGACTGATAAGGCATGCGCAGCAAGATTAGCGCGCTGACCAGGAAGGTCACGCCATCAATGACAAAGGCCGGATAAACCCCCACCACGCCCGAGACCAGCCCGCCCAGCGCGGCGCCGAAGGCCAGCATCACCGACCAGGTCGCCGAAGACAAGGCGTTGGCGACGCCCAGCTCATGCGGCTTGGTGATGTCCGGCAGGATGGCGTTCCAGGCCGGGAAATAGAAACCTTGCGAGGCGCTCTGAATCGCCGTCAGCACATAGATCAGCCAGACCTGCTGCGGCTCCCGCACCAGCACAAAACCCAGCACGACGAAGCAGCGCAGTACATCGGTGGTGATGACGATGGCGCGGCGATTGTAGCGGTCGGCCACTACGCCGGCGATGGGGCTGACCAGAAATGGCGCCAGCATGCGCACCACGAATAGCCCGCCGACGGCCGTGCCCGATTGTGTCAGCGTCGCAATCAAGGCGGCCGAAGCAATGAGGTTGAACCAGTCGCCGGTGAGGCTAACGACCTGCCCCGACCACAAATAGCGAAAGGAGCGGTTGCTGCGGATCAACTGCCAGTAGCTGGATTGTCTTGCGTCGGACTTTGCCAAAGTGTGCTCGCAATCGTATGCGGGAGACGCCAATCCGCCGTGAGGATTCGCGGAAAGGCGCTGCTCGCCAGCGCGTCATTATAACCGCTAGTCGGCGCTGATGCACCAGTCTGTTCGCAGGCTGCCGGACGCAATTGGCGCGAGCGACTGAACCATTTTATTCCGCGCCAGATTCGGTAAGATGGTGGCCGGCCGCCGAGCGTGGCGGCACGGTTCCATAGTACAAAGCGGGAGTCAGTGTATGCGGGTCTTCATCGCGGGCATCGACGGCTATCTGGGCTGGCCGCTCGCCATCCATCTGAGCGCGCATGGGCATCAGGTCGCCGGCGCTGATCTGCTGCTGCGGCGCCAATGGGTGGCTGAGGTCGGCGGCGTCAGCGCGCAACCCATCGCTAGCCGGGAAGAGCGCTTGCTCGCTTTTGAGGAGCGCTTGGGCGCGCCTCTCGACTTCCGCGTCGGCGACCTGACCGATTACGCCTATGTCAAAGACCTGTTTGAAGAATTCCAGCCTGAGGCCGTTGTGCACCTGGGGCAAATGCCTTCCGCGCCCTATTCCATGATCGACCAGGCGCACTGCGTCTGGACCCAGCAGAATAATGTCGTCAACAATCTCAACCTGCTCTGGGCGATTAAAGAGGTCGTCCCTGATGCCCACCTGGTGAAGCTGGGCACGATGGGCGAATACGGCACACCGAATGTTGATATCCCCGAGGGCTTCTTTGAAGTCGAGTTCCGCGGACGGAAAGACCGCCTGCCTTTCCCGCGCCAAGCCGGCAGTTGGTATCACCAGAGCAAAGTGCACGATTCCCACAACACGCATTTCGCTTCCAAGATTTGGGGCTTGCGCGCCACCGATATCATGCAGGGCGTGGTCTTCGGCACGCGAATCGCCGAGATGGGCGATGACGAACGCCTGCGCAGCCGTCTCGACTTCGACCAGTGTTTCGGCACGGCCATCAACCGCTTCTGCTGCCAGGCTGTCATCGGCCACCCCTTGACGCTCTTCGGGAAGGGCAAGCAGAAACGCGGTTTCCTGCCCTTGACCGACTCGGTTACCTGCCTGCGCCTGGCGGTCGAAAACCCGCCCGAACCAAGCGAGTTCCGCGTCTTCAACCAATTTGAAAACGCATACACCGTCACCGAGCTGGCTCTCATGGTGCGGGAGGTGGCGGCGGAATTGGGCATGCCAGTGGAGATCCGCCAATATGACAATCCTCGCACGGAAATGGAAGAGCACTACTATCAGCCCGATCGGCAGCACCTGGTCGATCTGGGTTATCAGCCGACCCGCGACATCAAGGCGGTGATGAAAGAAATGATGCTTGACCTGCTGGATTACAGAGATCGCATTGAAGCGCATAGCGATGTGCTGATCCCCGATATCCGCTGGGACGGGGGGCGCAAACGTTCCGAGGTAATTGGGTAGTCCGCTCAAGCGAAAGCGAATGCCGATGGCAGAAAATCCGCTGCTGCTGATCATCCTGGACGGCTGGGGAATCCGCGAAACCGAAGCGGGCAACGCCGTCGCCCTGGCCGATACGCCCAACTTCGATGGATGGCTGAAAACCTGCGAGCGCGCCATCGTGCACACATCGGGCGAACACGTGGGCTTGACGCCGGGCCAGATGGGCAATTCCGAGGTCGGGCACCTCAACCTGGGCGCCGGGCGCATCGTCTACCAAGATATTTCGCGCATCGCCAATGCCATTGCCGAGGGCTCGCTCGCCGAAATCCCCGCGCTGCAGAGCGCCCTGAGCACCATCAAGGCGGAGGGCAAGCGCTTGCACTTGATCGGCTTGCTGGGCAGCGGCGGCGTGCACAGCCACTCCGATCATCTTTACGCGCTGCTGGACATCGCGCGTCGGCACGACATCGACCCGCTACTGCATCTGATCACCGACGGACGCGACACGCCGACGCAAGACGGCATCACATTCTGCGCCGATCTGCTGGGCAAAATAGCCGAACTGGGTTGCGGACGCGTGGCGACCGTCAGCGGCCGTTACTACGCCATGGACCGCGACCAACGCTGGGAGCGTACGCGACAAGCCTATGACGCCATGGCTTTCCGCCGCGCCGACGCCAGGGCGCCCGATGCCTCGAGCGCGATTCAAGCGTCTTACGACAAAGGCGTCAGCGACGAGTTCATCCCGCCCACCGTCGTCGGACCGGGCGAGGGCATGGGTATCGCAGCCGGCGATGTCTTGCTCTGCTTCAACTTCCGCGCCGACCGCATGCGTCAGTTGTCGCAAGCCTTCGTCAAGCGCGATTTCGACGGCGCTGAAAACTTCCCGCCCGTTGCCGATTTGCGACTGATCACCATGACCGAATATATGCAGGGCTTGACTGACGAGGCGCTCTTCCCGGTCGAGCTGCTGAGCAATACGCTGGCGGAGACGCTCAGCCGGGCGGGTATGACGCAGTATCACAGTGCCGAGACCGAGAAGTACCCGCACGTGACCTTCTTCTTCAACGGCCGCAACGAGGCGCCATTCCCCGGCGAGACGCGCCATATCGTGCCCTCGCCCAAAGTCGCCACCTACGACTTAAGTCCGCAGATGAGCGCGCGCGAATTGACCGCGGCGACGCTGCAACGCCTGGTTACGCACGACGATGATTTCTTGCTGGTCAACTTCGCCAATCCGGATATGGTCGGCCATACCGGCTCGCTGCCGGCGGCGATGGAGGCTGTTGCGACCGTGGACGACTGCGCCGGGCAGCTGGTCGAGGCGGTCTTGCAAAAGGGCGGCGTCGCCATCGTCACGGCCGACCACGGCAACTGCGAGCGTATGATCGACACCGTCACCGGCCAGCCGCATACCTACCACACGGTTGGGCCGGTTTCGCTATTCGTGATTGACGCCGCCAAGCGCTACGATTTAAGCGCCTGGGGTCGGCTGGCTGATGTCGCGCCGACAGTGCTGGACTTGCTCGGCGTCGCGCAGCCGCCGGAGATGACTGGCAGCAGCCTGATACGGGCGGCGCGTTAGTATCAGCGTGATCTAGCTATGCTAGTTTTCGCCGGAAGAACGTCACCATCTCCTCAAAGGCATCGTTGGCCACGTCATCACGACTCAGATCGCCGTCTTCAAGCATGAAGCTGTGCGGCTCATTGGCGTAAACCTTGAGCTCAAAATCAGCGCCGGCGTCGCCAAGCGCGGTCGCATAGGCATAGATGCTGGCGATGGGGCTGGGGCGGTCCGCTGTGCCGTGAATGATGAGCATGGGCGCGTCGAGTTCGTCGACCAAATCAGCCGGAGTGGCAGGGTCGCCGGAGTTGGGGAAGCCATACCAAGCCACGCCCGCGCCAAAAGCGTCAATCTGCGGCATGAATAGCATGGTATAGCGCCCGCCGGCGCAGAAGCCGGTCAAGCCAATCCGCATCGGATCGACATCATCACGCGCGCTCAGATAAGCAATGCTGTCGAGCAAAAGTTGCTCAACCAGCGCGTCTGAAGGGCTGCGTTCGAAAGTTTGCCAGCCGATTGCCAAGACCACGAAGCCTTCAGCCGCGAATTCGTCAGTCATATCGCGGTAGCCTTGCTGCAGGCCGCGGAAGGAATGAATCAGCACCACCGCCGGATAGCTCCCGGCATCTGTTGGATAGGCGATATACGATTGATAGCCTTGGCCGCCGCTGGTCACGTCGATGTCTTCGCTGGAGACTGTCAATGCATCGTCATGCGCCAGCGCTGACAGCGGCAACGACAGCAAGGCAATCAGCAGTAACACGTATTTGATTTTCATCGCTTAGTCCTTATTATCTCATTTGTGGAGTAGACGCAATCATGATCATAACGCAAAGTCAACAGACTATGCACAGGCGCGGCCCGCCGTCTTGGCCATCGCCTGATCATAAAGTGGATGAGCTATGAAGCGGCGAGACGGTCTGCAATCCATCAAAGGCAATCCTGACGTCTCCGTCTTGATCATCGGCGGCGGCGTCAACGGCATCGGCCTCTTCCGCGACCTGGCGCTGAACGGCGTCGATGCGCTGCTGGTCGATCGCGGCGATTTCGGCGGCGGGACCAGCGCCGGCTCCTCCCACATGCTGCACGGCGGCATCCGCTACCTAGAAAACGGTGAATTCCGCCTGGTCAACGAGGCCCTGCACGAGCGCGACCGCATGCTGCGAAACGCGCCGCATTACGCCAAGCCGCTGCGCACGACCATCCCGGTTTTTCGCTGGTTCTCCGGTTTGCTGAACGCGCCGCTGAAGTTCCTCAACCTGCTCGACCGGCCGGGTGAACGCGGCGCATTAGTCGTCAAACTCGGCTTGAGCTTCTACGACTTCCTCGTACGCAAAGAGCGCCAGATGCCCAGGCACGAATTTCGCCTGCGCCAGGCCGCCCTAAGCGAGTACCCGCAGCTGAACCCGGCCATCGTCTGCGCCGCCAGCTACTACGATGCCTGGATGCCCTATCCCGAGCGCATCTGTTTGGAAATGGCGCTGGATGCCGAAGCCAGCCATGAGGCGGCGCGCGCCTTGACTTATGTCAGCGCCATCGCCGGCGACAGGGACGGGGTGACCCTGCGCGACGAACTCTGCGGGGAGGAATTCCGCATCCGCCCGAAGGTGGTGGTGAACGCGGGCGGCCCCTGGATTGACGTGGTCAACAGCGGCTTGGGGCGCGGCGAGCAGCGCTTCATCGGCGGCACCAAAGGCTCGCATCTGGTCCTAGACCACCCGGAACTGCTCGCGGCGGCGCGCGACAGCGAGATCTTCTTCGAGAATGACGACGGCCGCATAGTGCTGATTCTACCCTATTTCGACCGCGTCATGATCGGCACCACCGACATTCGCCTCGACCAGCCCGATGAAGCGGTCGCCAGCGACTCCGAAATTGACTACCTGCTGGCTATGGTCGATAGAGTCTTTCCCGGCATCCGCGTGCGGCACTCGCAGATCGTATTCACCTTCTCCGCTGTTCGTCCGCTGCCCTTTAGCGAGGGCGGCGCTACCGGCCAGATCAGCCGCGACCACAGCATTCGCAGCCTGCCTTCTGATGCCGAGCGCGCCTACCCGATTCATTCGCTGATCGGCGGCAAGTGGACCACCTTCCGCGCCTTCGCTGAACAGGCGGCCGATGTCGTGCTGGGCGATCTCGGGCGACAACGCCGGGCGCATACTCGCGACCTGAGCATCGGCGGCGGGCGCGCCTACCCGCGCGACGAAGCCGCTCGCGACCAGTGGCTGCGGGAATTGCAGGCGCGCTGTGATTTGCCGCTGGAGCGCTTGCGCCAGCTATTTGAGCGCTACGGCACGCGGGCGGAAGCAGTCGCGGCCTTCATCGCGCAAGCCGAGGACAAGCCGCTGAATGCGCACCCAGCTTACAGCGAGCGCGAGATCGTATTTATCCTGGAGCACGAGAAAGTGGCGCGGCTGGACGACCTGCTGCTGCGCCGCACCCTGATGGCCATGCTGGGCCAGGTCACCCCGGCGCTGCTGCATGAGCTGGCGGAGATCTGCGCGGCGACGCTCAACTGGTCCGCTGAGCGCAAAGCTGCCGAGATCGAGCGCGCTGTAGAATTGCTGCGCGTCAAACACCGCGTCGAGTTGGAAGCGGCTAGCTGATGCGCACTGCCGTCCCGCTGGCCGAGACCATGAGCATGCTGCCATTGGAGCCGATCGTCTCGTAATCCAGGTCGACGCTCAGAATCGCATTGGCGCCCAATTGGCGCGCGTTGTCCTGCATCTCCTGGATGGCGATTTCTTTCGCCCGCCGCAATTCTTCTTCGTAGGCGCCCGAACGCCCGCCAACGATATCGCGGATGCCGGCGAACATATCTTTGAACATATTGGCGCCCATTACGGCCTCGCCGCTGACGATGCCCAGGTAGCCCTCTACCGCGTAGCCCTCGACAGTCGGTGTTGTGGTCGTGATCATGCGTTTCACCTTGCTTTCCATTGTTGTCCTCGCTCTTGATCTGCGCGCCGTATTGTAATGGCAGTGTGGCGCTGTGGCTAGCGTTGCCGTTGTCGCAAGAGTCCGAGCTTTGCGCTTGACGCTGTCGCGATTACACCGAGGCGTGTCCGCTAGGGAAAACTGACGCCCGCCCACATCTTTCACTTGCGCCATTTGCGCTCCCCCTTCCCTAGCTTGCTGGGGCAAGGGGGTCGGGGTGATGGGGTAGAAAACCCCGCGTTGGCGCGACCCGGTTTCGGACAAGCTCACTTCGGCAGGATCAGGCGCAGCAAGCGCTCAGCCGCAGTCGCCGCCGGCAGCTCGCCATTGACCACCGCCGCTTCAAGCTCGGGCAGGGCGGCCTGGAACGCGGCATTCCCATACAGTTGCTCGCGCAGTTGCGCCTCCAGCTCGCTATGCAGCCAATCGCGCTGCTGCTGGGCGCGGCGTTTTGCGAAGACCCCGCTCGCCTTGGTCTGCGCCACAAATTCGCCGATTGCGCGCCAGATGTCGTCGATGCCGTGGCCGCTAAGCCCGGAGGCGGTGAAAGCGCGCGTGCGCCAGCCTTCGGTGGCCGGCGCCACATAACGCAGCGACTGACTGAATTGCGCGCCCGCCGCCTGGGCCGCGGCGATATTGTCGCCATCGGCTTTGTTGATGACCAGCGCGTCGGCGATTTCGATGACGCCTTTTTTGATGCCCTGCAACTCATCGCCGGCGCCGGTGATCAGCAGCAGCAAGAAAAAATCGACCAGCGCGCGCAGCCTCACTTCACTTTGACCCGTGCCCACCGTTTCGACCAGAATCACATCGTAGCCGGCTGCTTCGCAGAGCAGGATGGCTTCGCGCGTGCGCCCGGCCACGCCGCCCAGTACCCCGCCGGTGGGGGAGGGGCGGATGAAGGCCTTCTCGTCGCGCGAGAGTCGTTCCATGCGCGTTTTGTCGCCCAGGATGCTGCCGCCGCTCAAACTGCTGCTGGGGTCAATCGCCAGCACGGCGACGCGTTTGCCGCGTGCTGTTAAGGCGCAGCCGAAGCTGTCGATGAAGGTGCTCTTGCCCGCGCCCGGCACACCGGTGATACCGATGCGAAGCGAGCGGCCGCTGTGCGGCATCAGCCGGCCCAGCAGCGCCTGCGCCAGGTCCCGATGTTGCGGGGCGGCGCTTTCGATCAGCGTGATGGCGCGGGCCAAGGCAGCGCGCTCGCCGGCCAGCAAGCCGCGCGCGAGCGCATCCAGGTCGATTTGGCGCTGCTGTTGATCGTCATTCATAGTCGGTTGCTTTCACCCATCTTACCGCATAGACTTTATCTGATACACTTTGGGCGATACAGGTTCAACGAGGAGTATGAAGATGGCGCAATATCTATGGCAATCGTCGCTGACGTCGGCGGCATGGAAAGGCATCATGTCGGGAGACCAGTCGGCAATATCCGGCGAACCGGGCAGTACGGCCGAGAATTTCGGCGGCAGCGTGCTGCACAGTTGGGTCGCTTTCGGCGAGAATGATTTCATCGCCCTGGTTGAGATGCCCAGCAATGAAAACATGGCCGCATTCGTCTTGGCGATGACGGTGAATGGCTTCTACTCTCAAGGCAAGACGACTGTTCTGCTGAGCACGGACGAAAGCGGCGGGGCGCTGGGTCAAGCGGCCGCTTATCACAATCTCGGCTGAGCGGAGGGCGCCGTTCAGCCCAGTCGCCGATTCAATTCGTCCAGCACAGCGCGCGCCGCTGACGGTATCACCGTGCCGGGGCCAAATATCGCCGTAGCGCCCTGCTCATAGAGGAAGGCGTGGTCCTGCGCCGGGATGACGCCGCCGATGACCACCATCATATCGGCGCGTCCCAACTTGCCCAGCGCCCGCGTCAATTGCGGCAGCAAGGTCTTGTGCCCGGCCGCCAGCGAGCTGATGCCGACCACGTGCGCATCGTTTTCCACTGCCTGTTTCGCCACCTCGTCCGGCGTTTGAAACAGCGGCGCGATATCCACGTCAAAGCCTAAATCCGCGAAGGCGGTGGCGATGACTTTGGCGCCGCGGTCGTGGCCGTCTTGTCCTATCTTCGCCACCATAAGCCGCGGCCGCCGGCCCTCGCGCCGCGCGAAATCGTCGGTCAGCTCACGCACGGCGGCCACTTCATCGGCGTCGCCGAAGGCGCTGCTGTAAACGCCGGCCACCGACTGAATGACCGCTTTATGCCGTCCCCAGACCTGCTCCAGCGCCAGCGAAATCTCGCCGTTGGTCGCGCGAGCCCGCGCCGCCTCAACCGCCAGAGCCAGCAGATTGCCGTCGCCGGTTCGCGCGCAATCCGCCAGCCCGCCCAGCGCAACCTGTACAGCCGCATCGTCCCGCTCAGCGCGCAGCGTTTCCAGCCGGGCGATCTGCGCCTGACGCACGGCGGTGTTGTCGACTTCGCGATAGGCGATGGGTTCGTCCACAGCCGGGCGGTATTTGTTCACGCCGATGATGGCCTCGGCGCCGCTGTCGATATGGGCTTGCCGCCGCGTCGCCGCTTCTTCAATGCGCATCTTGGGCAGACCGGTCTCGAGCGCCTTGGTCATGCCGCCCAGCGCTTCAATCTCCTTTATATGCGTCCAGGCGCGCCGAGCTAAATCGTGCGTCAAGCGCTCGACCAGGTAAGAGCCGCCCCAAGGATCGACCACATCGGTGATGCCGGTCTCATGCTGCAGGAAGAGCTGCGTATTGCGGGCGATGCGCGCGCTGAAGTCGGTGGGCAGGGCGATGGCCTCGTCCAGCGCATTGGTATGCAGAGACTGCGTGCCGCCCAACGCCGCCGCCATCGCTTCCAGGCAGGTGCGGATGACGTTGTTGTAGGGGTCTTTCTCCTGCAAGCTCCAGCCCGACGTCTGACAATGCGCGCGCAGCGCCATAGACTTGGCATGCTGCGGATCGAATCGCGCCACCAGCTTGGCCCAGAGCAAACGCGCCGCCCGCATCTTGGCGATCTCCATAAAATAATTCATGCCGATGCCCCAGAAGAATGACAGCCGCGGCGCGAAGTCATCGATGTCCAAGCCCGCATCCAAACCCGCGCGCAGGTATTGCAGGCCGTTCGCCAGCGTGTAGGCCAGCTCGATATCGGCTGTCGCGCCGGCCTCCTGGATGTGGTAGCCGCTGATGCTGATGCTGTTGAACTTGGGCATCTCGGCAGCGCAGTAGGCGAAGATATCGGCCACAATGCGCATGGACGGCGCCGGCGGGTAGATATAGGTATTGCGCACCATGTATTCTTTGAGGATGTCGTTCTGGATGGTGCCGGTCAGCTGCGCGGGGGAGACGCCTTGTTCTTCGGCGGCAACGATGTAGAAAGCCAGCACCGGCAGCACCGCGCCGTTCATGGTCATCGAAACCGACATCCGCTCCAGCGGAATGCCGTCGAAGAGCGTCTTCATATCCAGCACGCTGTCCACAGCCACGCCCGCCATGCCGACATCGCCCAGGACCCGCGGATGATCGGAGTCGTAGCCGCGGTGGGTCGCCAGGTCAAAGGCCACCGACAGCCCCCTCTGCCCGGCGGCCAGGTTGCGGCGGTAGAAAGCGTTGCTCTCCTCGGCGGTGGAGTAGCCGGCGTACTGCCGAATGGTCCAGGGGCGGGCGGCGTACATGGTGGGGTAGGGGCCGCGCAAGTAGGGCGGGATGCCGGCGACAAAACCGAGATGCTCTACATCTTTCAGGTCGGCGGCGGTATGCAGCGCCTTGATGTCAATCTGTTCCAGCGTCCGCCAAAGAATAGCGGCGGCCGCGTCTGGTCCGGCTGACTCAATAGTTGGGTCGTATGCGATCTGGCTGAAATCGGGGCTGGTCATCATGCCTCCGCCCCGGCTTTCGGTTGTGGACTTTCAAAGGCTTCCGCCAGGCGCAGGGGCTTCAAGGGCATTATGCGGATGCCATCCGCTACGTCGCCGCCGTCGGGGGCTTGCGGCCTCTGCGGTTTCGGGGGCGTCTCCGCTTCGTCCACGTAGGCGTTCGCGCCCACCAGGATCGACTCGCCGCTCGCAAGGTCCTGCCGGCGCCGCTCGGCTACGGCTTCGATCTCCGCTTGTATGGCGCCCGTCCGCAGCGACGCCAGCAGGCCGCCTTGCGCTTCAATGTCCTGAAAACTCGCCCAGGCCCGGCGCGCCAACTGGTCTGTCAGCGACTCGACATGCCAGGCGCCGCCGGCCGGGTCGATGAGCCGCGCCAGCTGCATCTCTTCTTGCAGGATCAGCTGCAAATTGCGCGAGAGCCGACGGGAAAAGACGTCGCTCGCTCCCAATGGCGCGTCAAAGGCGGGCAGGCAGATGCTATCGACGCCGCCGAGCGCCGCCGCCAGCGCCTCGCTGGTCAGCCGCAGCAGATTGACATGCCGGTCGCGGCGGGTCTTGTTGCGCAGGCCGCTGCGCGCATGCAGCCATAGTCGCTGTCGTTCATACGCAAGGCCATAAGCTCGCAGCACCTGCGCCCACAGCGACTTAATCGCGCGGAATTTGGCCATTTCCATGAAGAAGTTCTCGCCGATGCCCAGCTGGAAGTGTATCTTGTCCGCCACGAGACTGACGTTCAGTCCGGAAGCGCCCGGCGCCCGAAGGTATTCGACGCCCGTCGCCAGCGCAATCGCCAGTTCCTGCACGGCATTGGCGCCAGCATCGTGGTATGCGGTTGCGTCAACCGAGATGCTGCCCAACTGCATCGCGTATTTGCCAGCGTCCTCCACAATTACAGCCAGTCGTTCAAAGGCGTCGGCGTGCATGACACCCGTTCGCGCCAAGCTCGCCAAGGGGTCATATCCGACGCAGCCGGTCAGCTCGCGAAATATGTCTTTGCGTAGCAAAGTTTGTATGAGACGGTAGCGGATTATGGGCGAGCGTCCGTCGCCGCGGTTGAAAAGCGGAAAACGCGCCAGATCAATCCCGGCCAACGCACGCTGCATATCAGGCGCCGACTCTACTTGCAGCGAATCGCGGAGTACGATCGCCGTCTGACCGTTGGCAAGCGAATCCCGCAGCGCCGCGTTGAAGTCGTCGGGGTCGGCGATGTCGATCTCGTTGGCGATCAGCCAGGGCCGGGCGCGGTAATCTGTTCCGCGCAGGCTGGGGTATTGGCCGGGCTTCTTGATAGTCGCTGCGCCGCGCTCATTTCCGACATGCGGCAGCGGCTGGATGTCGATGCCTTCGTAGCTGCGGGCGATCAGGCTCTCCAGCGCTACCCCGCGCAAGGACGCGCGCGCCGCCTCGACCCAATCGTCGTAGCTCGCCGCCTCAAATTCAGCGAATAAAGCCTCGGTCACGGCCTGCTCACAGCGCTAATCCGTCAAGTGTGGCGCAGATTATAGCGGCTGAGGCGAAGTCTTGGAATTGTGGCGCGCGCATCACCAGGTCACATGCAGCGCTACGGGCCCGCGGAATGAGATATTAAGCGTGTATTCGATGTCTTGGTTGGCCGCCAGCCGCAGGTTCGGCAGCCGGAGCGTCAGCGTCTCCAGCAGAATCGCCATCTCCAGCCGGGCCAGCGGCGCGCCCACGCAGTAGTGGATGCCGTAGCCGAAAGCCAGTTGTTCTTTGAGGTTGTCGCGCTCAAACAGAATCTCATCCGGCTCGGGGAAGACGCTATCATCGCGATTGGCCGAATTAAGCATTAGCAGCAGGTTCGCTCCGGCCGGGATCTCCACGCCTGCTATGGTGCTGTCGGTCGCCGTCAGCCGCCGCCAAGTGCAGACCGAGGGGTCGTAACGCATCATCTCTTCCAGCGCCTGCGGGATAGCGCCCGGCTCGGCGCAAAGCAACCGCCACTGCTCGCGCTGAGTCAGCAGATGCAGCAGCGCATTGTTGATTTGCGCCGTGGTCGTCTCGTGCCCGGCCACCAGCAGGGTGATCATGCAGCTGGCGATTTCATTCAGCGTCAGCACGCTGTCATCGCCCGCGCGCAGGCGAATCAGGTCGCTGGTCAAGTCGTCTTGCGGCTGTCGCGCTTTCTCCGCCACCAAGTCGACCACGTAGCGCCAGAAGGGCACCAGATTCTCGGTCATGTCGATTTGTTCAGCGGCGCTCGGTCGCCCGTAATAGAGCTTGATGCGATTGCCGGCCCAGGCTTTCACCTGCGGCACATCGGCATCGGGCACGCCCAGCACATGAAAGAGCACATAAGCCGGATACTCGTAGGTCAGCTCGGCCACGATGTCGAGCGGCGCGCGCCCGGCGATGCGCTCGAGGCCGCGCTCGGCGATGTCGCGGATGGCGGGCGCGAAGCTCTTCATGCGCCGCGGCGTGAATAGACGATTGACCAAGGCGCGGATGCGCGTATGCCCCGGCGGCACATTATTGGACAGCACCGGCTCCGGACTGTAGTCGCCTTCCGCCAGCATCTGCCGCACGGCTTCGGGGAAGGGCACGATGGGCGTGATGGTATTGGCGGCGGTGTAGGTCTCGTGATCGCGGAAGATGGCTTTGATGTCGGCGTAGCGCGTGACCACCCAGTAGTCGATGGCCGGGCTGTAGAAAACCGGCTGCTCGCGGCGGGCGCGGGCGAGCAGGGGGAAGGGGTCGCTCAAGTCGAGAGGGTCGAAGGCGCTGCTGAATGGACATTTCGAGGCGACATTCACGAGACTTGCTTCCGCTGCCAAAGGTTACACAAGGTTTACACTCTTACTCAATATGGATTATCATCTAGCTCTGACCGTTGGCGAAAGTACTCTAGAGATATACAGGCATGAGATCGATCAAACTCGCTGTCTTTGTGACGCTCCATAAAATTTTACCGTCGATGACGGCTTTGGCGCAGGTTTCGATAGAACCCGGGCAGATGTTGCATTTGCAGGGGCAAGTACTTGATACGGCCGGCGCTGCGGTAACTGAAGCGCTATATCCCGCTAACTTCCTGGCGGACGAATCATGAGCGCGGAAGCGATCCTTCAGCGAATGAGACGCGCTATGCTGCTCATCATCATCGGAATCTGCGTTGGAACATTCCTGGAACTTGTGCTCACGGAGCACACGGGCGAACCCGCGCAATTTATTCCATTTGTCTTAAGCGTATTAGGCGCGCTGACTGCGGGAGCGGTCTGGTTCCGACCCCAACGGCGGACGATACGCTGGCTTCGCATTGTCATGTTTCTGACGATAGCAGGCAGCTTATTCGGTCTAATTGAGCATTTCAAGCACAATCTTGAATATGAACTGGAAATCGATGCAACACTACAGTTTGCTGATGCCATACTTCCAGCTCTCATGGGCGCCAACCCTGCGCTGGCGCCTGGAATCCTTTTTCTTGGCGGCGTCTTGGGGATTCTGGCGACTTGGCAGCATCCGGCATTGAAGGCTGAGCAGTAAGGGCAGTAATTCAATGTTCGGCTTCCATCACCAATTGCCGAATCTCAGCAATGCTGATATCGGTTTCATCAGATTTTGAGTAAATGGTTAGCAAGATGACGCGTTCGCTGAGCTGGGCGTAATAGATGACGCGGAAGCCGCCGCTCTTGCCGCGCTGCGCCGCGCGGTTTGGCAGGCGCACTTTGTAGACTGTGTATCCAACGCCGCGTATTCTGTCGCCTGGGCGCGCACCCTCTTCCAGACGATCAATCAAATTTAAGACTTCGTCAGAAGCCCTTGGGTATTTGCGTTCAAGTCTCTCTAGTTTCTTGTCAAACTGCGGATGATAACTAACCCTCGTGGCCATCGCCGTACACTCTATGCTTCAGCGCTTTTATCGCCTCCCGGGCAGGCATCCCTTCCACGCCTGCCTTGACATCGCGAAGCGCGATGCGCAAATCTTCCATGATTTCTTCTTTGGTCGGCTCGCGGTCATCGTCTTCCGCCAGCGGATCTTTTGCGACATCATCCGCCGGGACCGGTTTCAGCTTGGGCGTTTCCATTGCATTATCTCCCTGCCATTGCATCCCGAATATATCACAGGCCAACGCGGCGGAACAAGCAATAGCGCCGCGACGCCATATTCAATTTGGCGCGGAATGCGTTAAACTATGCGGCAACCTGCAGCGCTTTCAGGCCGTGACTTGCGGCGGAACCTGCCACGTGAGCGCGGGCTTGCATAATGCGCAATTTATGTTGCGCGGAAAGGGAAAGCGATGCCGCTTAATCTGGGCATCATCGGCGCCGGGCGCATCGGTCGCGTCCACGCCAATACCTTGACCACCCGGATAGCCTCGGCCAAGGTGCTGGCTATCGCCGACATCTTCGCCGATTCGGCCAAATCGGCCGCCGCCGATTACGGCATCCCCGACCACAGCAGCGATCCCGCCGAAGTCATCAACAGCGGCGCTATCGACGCCATCGTCATCTGCTCGTCGACCGATACCCACTGCCGCTTCATCATCGAGGCGGCGCGCGCAGGCAAGCAGATCTTCTGCGAAAAACCCATCGCCTTCGACCTTGCCGAGATTGACGAAGCGCTGGCGGCTGTGGCTGAGAGCGGCGTGCAATTGCAGATCGGCTTCAACCGCCGTTTTGACGCCAACCACGCGCGCATCAAAAGCGCCATCGACCAGGGCGAAATCGGAACGCCGCATACCATGATGGTCATCAGCCGCGATCCAGCGCCGCCGCCCATCGAGTACATCAAGGTCTCCGGCGGCTTGATGATGGACATGATGATTCACGACTTTGATCTGTGCCGCTTCCTGCTGGGCGAGGTCGAAGAGCTTTACGCCATCGGCGATGTCAAGGTGGACCCGGCCATCGGCGAGGCGGGCGATATCGACACGGCCAAAGTCATGCTTCGCTTCGAGAACGGCGCTATCGGCACCATCGAGAACAGCCGGCAAGCGGTCTTCGGCTACGACCAGCGCGTGGAGGTCTTCGGCAGTGGCGGCGCGGTGAGCAGCGGCAATTGGCATCCCAATTCCGTCACCATCAGCGACGCCGGCAGCGTCCGCCGCGACCTGCCCTTGTACTTCTTCGTCGAACGCTATATGGACAGCTATGTCGCTGAGATGATCGCTTTCGTCGACGCGATTGAAAGCGGCGCGCCTGTGCCGGTAGTCGGAAATGACGGGCGCGTGCCGGTGCTGATGGCCATGGCCGGCATGCGCTCAATCGCTGAGAATCGGCCGGTCCGCCTGGACGAGATTTAGAGGGGTGGATCCAACTATGAGCAAAACCTACGACTCGCTGCACATGGGCCGCAGCTCCATCGACCTCTATTCCAACGATATCGGCAGTCCCTTCGTCGACATCGACAGCTTCGCGGCTTACGTCGGCGGCTCGCCGACGAATATCAGCGTGGGCGGAAAAAGGTTGGGGCTGAAGACGGCGCTGCTGACCGCCATCGGCGATGATCCGGTGGGCGACTTTATCCTGCACTTTCTGAATAACGAAGGCGTTGAGACGCGCTTCATCCCGCGCAAAGCCGAGCATCGCACTTCGGCCGTCGTGCTGGGCATTGAGCCGCCGGACAAGTTCCCCTTGGTCTACTACCGCGACAATTGCGCCGACATCAACTTGACGATTGACGATGTGCTGGCGGCGCCGATCGGCGACTGCCGCGTATTTCAATTCGCTGGCACCAACCTGAGCCTGGAGCCCAGCCGCAGCGCCACCCTGTTCGCGGCCGAGCAGGCGCGTTTGGCCGGCGCGAAGGTCGTCTTTGATGTCGATTTC
>LXNI01000995.1_pt1 | contig 27881 bp, 27 predicted proteins | sample 809091 | NCBI WGS metagenome assembly LXNI01 (sample SAMN04870527, study PRJNA318959) | sponge metagenome | biome: 01000161; feature: marine sponge reef; material: water | host: Sarcotragus foetidus | place: Greece: Milos, Mediterranean Sea | collected 2013-05-29 | depth 5-7 m | reverse complement strand
CAGCTCGCCCACGTGATGGGCGTCGAGCTCGTCCGCTTCGACATGAGCGAATACATGGAGCGGCACTCGGTCTCGCGGCTGATCGGCGCGCCGCCCGGCTACGTCGGCTTCGACCAGGGCGGCCTGCTCACCGACGCTGCCGACCAGAACCCCCACATGGTCCTGCTGCTGGACGAGATCGAGAAGGCGCATCCCGACCTCTTCAACATCCTCCTGCAGATCATGGACTACGGGAAGCTCACCGATCACAACGGCAAGACGGTCGATTTCAGCAACGTCATCCTCATCATGACCACCAACGCCGGCGCCGCCGACCTCGCCAAGCCGCCCATCGGCTTCGCCCGGACGGAGCGCGAGGGCGACGACGATGAGGCGATCAAGCGCATGTTCGCGCCGGAGTTCCGCAACCGCCTCGACGCCGTGATCCGCTTCGCGTCCCTCCCGCCGGAGGTCATCGCGCGCGTGGTCGACAAGTTCATCATCCAGCTGGAGGAGCAGCTCGCAGACCGGAACGTCACGATCGAGCTGAGCGCGGCGGCGCGGGCCTGGCTCGCCGAGAAGGGCTACGATCCGACCTACGGCGCCCGGCCGCTCGCCCGGCTGATTCAGGAGGAGATCAAGAAGCCGCTCGCCGACGAGCTGCTCTTCGGCAAGCTGGCGAAGGGCGGGCGCGTGGCTGTCGCCCTCAGGGACGGCAAGCTCACCTTCAGCTTCCCCGCGCCCGATGCGCCCGGCCGCAAGGGCGGTGGCGGTTCCGGCCGGCGCGGCGGGTCCGGCAAGCGCCCGCGCGTGCCCGAATACGCGTCCTGAACGCCTGAACTTCGCGCGGTGCCCATCCCCTTCCTCACCGGGCTGAGGGTCCTCGACCTCAGCCAGTACATTCCTGGGCCGTACGGGACGTTGATCCTCGCCGATCTCGGCGCAGAGGTGATCAAGGTCGAGCCGCCGGGCGGCGAGCCCATGCGGGGCGTGGGACCGAAGGACGACGCCGGCGTCTCGGTCTGGTACCGGATGGTGAACGGCGGCAAGACGGTGGTCGAGATCGACCTCAAGTCCGAGGACGGCAAGCGCGACTTCCGCGCCCTGGTGGAGCAGTCGGACGCCTTCCTCGAGTCCTACCGGCCCGGCGTGCTCGACCGCCTCGGCTTCGGCCACGCGGCGCTGCACGAGATAAACCCCGGCATCGTCTCGTGCTCGCTCTCGGGCTGGGGGCTGGAGGGGCCCTATCGCCTCCGGGGCGGGCACGACATCAACTACATGGGCCTGATGGGCGGGCTGGAGCGCTCCGGCGTGCCCGAGCGCCCGGTGGTCTCCTTCCCGCCGACCGCCGATTTCGCGAGCGGGATGCAGGCCGCGCTCAGCATCATGGGTGGGCTGATCGGCCGCAGCCGGAACGATGAGGGGCGGGGTGCGACCATCGACGTCAGCATCGCCGAGACCGTGCTGCCCTGGCAGGTGTGGGCGCTGAACGGGCTCTTCCACAAGGAATGGGATGCCCAGCGCGCGGCCCAGTTCCCGAACGGCGGCGCGGCCTTCTACAACATCTACGAGACCAGCGACGGCCGCTTCATCACGCTCGGCGCGCTCGAAGACAAGTTCTGGGCCAACTTCTGCACCGCCTGCGGCCGGCCGGAGTGGACCCTGCGCCAGTGGGAGCCCCGGCCGCAGGAAGCGTTGATCGGCGAGGTCTCCGCCTTCGTCCGCGAGCACACGCTCGATGACATGAACCGGATGATGGAGGGCGTCGACTGCTGCTACGAGCCGGTCCATCGCCTCGAAGACGTGCCGGAGCATCCCCAGATCAAGGCGCGGCAGATGCTGCGCCGGCACGACACGCCGATGCCGGCCTACGAGATCCTCTTCCCCGGCTGGATCGACGGCGAGCCCCCGCCGCCGCGCCCGCCCGTGGACTACCAGAGCGCGCCCGACGTGCTCGCCCGCTGGCAGGCCTGAGGGGCTCTGCTCGACCATGGCCATAGACAAGGACACGGTGGTGCGGATCGCGCGGCTCTCGCGCATCGCCATGGAGGACGACGCGCTCGAGCCCATGGCGCAGGAGCTGAACGGCATCCTCGCCTGGGTCGAGCAGCTGGGCGAGGTCGATACCGAGGGTGTCGAGCCGATGACCGGCGCGATCGCTTCGACGCTGCCGCAGCGGGAGGACAGCGCGGAGGCGGGGGCTGCCACCAACGACCTGCTCGCCAACGCGCCGGAAGCGGACGACGGCTTCTTCGTCGTGCCCAGGGTGGTCGAGTGAGCGAACTCACCCGGCTCACCATCGCCGCCGCCCGCGCCGGGCTCGCCGCCCGCGATTTTTCCGCGCGCGAGCTGGTGGACGCGCACATCGCCGCGGTCGAAGGCGGGCGCGACCTCAACGCCTTCGTCGCCGAGACCTTCGACGCCGCGCGCGCCGGGGCGGACGGTGCCGATGCGCGCCTCGCGGCGGGCAAGGAACGGCTGCTGGAGGGCATTCCGCTCGCCGTCAAGGATCTCTTCTGCACGCAGGGCGTCCGCAGCCAAGCCTGCTCCAGGATCCTGGACGGCTTCGCGCCTCCTTACGAATCCACCGTCACCGCCAATCTCTGGGCGGCCGGCGCGCTCATGCTGGGCAAGACCAACATGGACGAGTTCGCCATGGGCTCGGCCAACGTCACCAGCGCCGACGGTCCGGTGGTCAACCCCTGGCGGCGCGAGGGCTGCGACAAGCCGCTGGTGCCGGGCGGAAGCTCCGGCGGCTCGGCGGCGGCCGTGGCCGCAGGGCTATGCCTGGGCGCGACCGGGACCGACACCGGCGGCTCGATCCGCCAGCCGGGGGCCTTCTGCGGCATCGTCGGCATGAAGCCGACCTACGGCCGCTGCTCGCGCTGGGGGATGATCGCCTTCGCCTCGTCGCTCGACCAGGCGGGGCCGCTCACGCGGACGGTCGAGGACGCGGCGCTGATGCTACAGGCGATGGCGGGCCACGACCCCAGGGATTCCACCTCGATCGACCGCCCGGTCCCCGACTACGCGGCGAGCCTCACGGGCGACGTGCGCGACCTCACCATCGGCGTGCCGGCGGAATACCGGATGGAGGGCATGCCGGCGGAGATCGAGGCGCTCTGGGAAGAGGGCGTGGGCTGGTTCCGCGATGCGGGTGCGAAGGTCGTCGACATCTCGCTCCCTCTCACGAAGTACGCGCTCCCCACCTACTACATCGTGGCGCCGGCCGAAGCGTCGTCCAACCTCGCGCGCTACGACGGGGTCCGCTACGGGCTGCGGGTGGAGGGCGACGACCCGACCGAGATGTACGCGAAGACGCGGGCGGCGGGCTTTGGGCGCGAGGTCCAGCGGCGCATCCTCATCGGCACCTACGTTCTCTCCGCCGGCTACTACGACGCCTATTACCTGAAGGCGCAGAAGGTGCGCACCCTCATCGCGCGCGACTTCGAGCAAGCGTTCGAGAACGTGGATGCGGTGCTGACGCCGACCGCGCCGTTCCCCGCCTTCGCCATCGGCGAGAAGATGGACGACCCCATCGCCATGTACCTGAACGACGTGTTCACGGTGCCGGCGAGCCTCGCGGGCCTGCCTGCGATCTCCGTGCCGGCCGGGCTCACGGGCGATGGATTGCCGCTCGGCCTCCACCTGATCGCGCGGCCCTTCGACGAGCCGACACTCTTCCGCGCGGCCGGCGTGCTGGAGAGCGCGGCAGGCTTCAGCCACCGCCCGGACCGGAGCGGGGCCGGAGGAGCGGCATGAGCGCGGGCGAATACCGGATCAGGGGCCGCGACGGCGAGTGGGAGATTGCTGTCGGGCTCGAGGTCCACGCCCAGGTGATCTCGGAGGCGAAGCTGTTCTCCTCCGCGCCCACCGCCTTCGGCGCCGAGCCCAACAGCCAGGTCTCGCTCGTCGATGCCGCGATGCCCGGCATGCTGCCGGTGATCAACCGCCACTGCGTGATGCAAGCGGTGCGCACCGGGCTCGCGCTGAAGGCCGAGATCAACCTGACCTCGGTGTTCGACCGCAAGAACTATTTTTATCCCGACCTGCCGCCGGGTTATCAGATCTCGCAGTATTCGCGCCCCATCGTGGGTAAGGGCCGTGTGGTGCTCGACTTCGAGGACGGCGCGCAGCGGACCATCGGCATCACCCGGCTGCACCTGGAGATGGACGCCGGCAAGAGCATCCACGACCGCCGCGCGGACGCCACCTGCGTCGACCTCAACCGCGCCGGCGTCGCGCTGATGGAGATCGTCTCGGAGCCCGACATCAGGAGCCCGGAGGAAGCGGGCCTCTACATGCGCAAGCTGCGCTCGATCCTCCGCTACATTGGCACCTGCGACGGCAACATGGAGCAGGGATCGCTCCGCGCGGACGTCAACGTCTCGGTGCGCCGGCCCGGCGAGGCGCTGGGGACCCGCTGCGAGGTCAAGAACCTCAACTCCGTCCGCTTCGTCATGAAGGCGATCGAAATCGAGGCGGAGCGCCAGGTCGCGGTGCTGGAAGAGGGCGGCGCCATCGAGCTTGAGACCCGCCTCTTCGATCCCGAGCGCGGCGAGACGCGCTCCATGCGCTCCAAGGAGGAGGCTCACGACTACCGCTACTTCCCCGACCCCGACCTGCTGCCGCTCACCCTCGACCCAGCCTGGGTGGACGAGCAGCGCGCCGGGCTGCCCGAGCTGCCCGATACCAGGAAGGCGCGCTTCATGGCGGACTACGGCCTCTCCGCCTACGACGCCGGCGTGCTCGTGGCGGAGCGCGAGACCGCGGAATACTTCGAGGCGGTGGCCACAGAGGGGAACGGCAAGCGCGACGGCAAGCAGGCCGCCAACTGGGTCACGGGCACGCTCTTCGGCGCGCTCAACCGGGCCGGCGTCGCGATCGAGCAGAGCCCGGTCTCGGCGGCGGCCCTCGGCGCGCTAATCGACCGGGTGGCGGACGGCACGGTTTCCAACCGCGCGGCCAAGGACGTGTTCGAGGTCATGGTCTCGACGGGGAAGGACGCCGACAGCATTATCGAAGAGAAGGGCCTTCGGCAGGTCAGCGACACGGGCGCCATCGAGGCGCTGGTCGATCGGGTGATCGCCGAGAATCCCGACAAGGTCGCCGACTACCGCGGCGGCAAGACGAAGCTCGCGGGCTGGTTCGTCGGCCAGGTGATGAAGGCGTCCGCCGGCAAGGCCAACCCCAAGGCGGTCAACGAGGCGCTGCGGGCGAAGCTCGACGAATAGGCGGCCGGCGCCGGCCGCGCAGACGGGATTGACGCATGTTCCTGCCGCTCAGGGACGACAATCCGCTTCACCGGATCGGCTTTCAGTTCGTGACGGTGGCGTTGATCGCCGCCTGCGCCATCGTCTGGATCGTCCAGGCCATCGGCGGCGATCAGTTCGATTCCGAGCTGGTCTTCCGCCTCGGCATGATCCCGGTGACGGTCCTCGGCGAGCTGCGCCGCGAGCCCGACATGGTGACCGTGACCCCCTGGCTCACCATCGTCACGTCGATGTTCCTGCACGGGGGTTTCATGCACCTGTTCGGCAACATGATGTATCTCTGGATTTTCGGGGACAACGTCGAAGACGCGATGGGCCACTGGCGCTTCGCGATCTTCTACCTCCTCTGCGGCGCAGTGGCGGGGCTGACGCACGCCGCCGTCGATCCCGCCTCTCAGATCCCCACCATCGGCGCGAGCGGCGCGGTCTCGGGCGTGCTCGGCGCCTACTTCATGCTGCACCCGAAGCGGGGCGTCTGGATCCTCGTCTTCTTCATGCCGATCCGCTTCCCCGCCTGGGGCGTGCTCGGAGTCTGGATCGGCTATCAGGTCCTCAACGCGCTCACCGCGGGCCCGGCCGGCGGCGGGGTCGCGTGGTACGCCCATATCGGCGGCTTCGCCGCAGGTGCGTTGCTCGTGGTGCCGCTCAAGAAGCGCGGCGTGCCGCTCTTCGACCGCGGTTTCTCCCGCTCGCGCAGGCGCACGCCCTACCAGCCGCCGCCCGAGGCCGAGGCCCCCGGAATGGGACCGTGGGAGGAGCCGCCCGTCGACGAGGTCGCCGATCCCGAAGCCGACGGCGATGCGCCGTGGCAGGAGCCGCCTGCCGTGCGGCCCAACGGCGGCGATCCGCAGGACCGGAGCGGCTCGCGCGGCCCCTGGGGCCGGCGGCCCCGTGGCCCCTGGTCGCGAAGGGATTGAGCCGTGAGCACGGGGAAGACGAGCGACTACTTCGCCGACCGCATCCGGGCCGAGCTTGCCTTCGCGCGTTCTCGCGGCGCGCGCGATGCGGAGGCGCTGGCGCAGCACCTCAACGCGCGCGGCTTCCTCACCCGCGACGGGCGCCGCTGGACGCCTGAGGATGTCGAGGCCGCCACCCGCCGACCGCCCAGGGCCAAGCCGGGAGACTGACTCCGCTATTCCGCGGCTTGCGCGGCGTGGCCGTAGCGCTCGGCGGCGGCGTCTGGCGAGACGAAGCCTTCGGCCACGTCGTCCTCCACCAGCTCGCGCTCCCGTTCGGCCACCGGGCCGTAGCCCCCGCCGCCGCCCGAGAGCAGGCGCACCCGGTCGCCGCGGCGGATGGAGACGTTGCCGAACTTGCTGGGCGAGATCTTGTCGTAGCCCTCGCAGACGTCCTTCCACTCTTCCTCGTTCGCCTTCTTCACGAGCAGCGCGGCCGAGCCCCCAGCGCCGCCGCCAAGCAAGCCCCACGGCGCCTTGCGGTGTCGGTCGGCCATGTAGCTGATGATGATCTCGTCGGCCGTGCATTCCAGCGTCTTGGTCGAGCCGAGGCCGCCCCGGTACTTGCCGGCGCCGCCCGAATCCTCGGTAAGCGAGAGCGTCTCGACGAGCCAGGGATAGCGGCTCTCGTAGACCTCGACCGGGACGGTGCGGCAGTTGCCGTTGATGCAGTTGCAGGTATTGTTGCCGTCGGCGAAGGGGCGCCCGCCCCAGCCTGCGACCATGAAGTCGTAGCAGACGTAGAACTCGTCGTTCTCCGGGTCGTGGCCGCCGAAGAGGAAGTTGCCGTGGGTGCCCGCGTCGGTGGCGAACGCGCGCTCCGGCAGGCAGCGGGACATCGCGGCGATCACCGTGTAGCAGATGCGCACGTGGGTCTCCGTGTTGCCGCCCACCTCGGGCGCCGGGAAGTCGACGTTGACCACCGTGGCCGGCCGCGCGAGCACGCGGATCGGCCGGTAGCAGCCGGCGTTGCGCGGGATCGAGGGGTCGGTCAGGTGCAGCATGGCGTTGTAGGTGGCGGAGCAGGTGACGCCGAGGGTGGCGTTGATCGCGCCCTTGGCCTGCGCGTCCGAGCGGCCGAAGTCGGCGACGATCTCGTCCCCCTGCACCACCATGTCGACGGCGATGCGGTAGGGCGTCGGGTCGATCCCGTCGTCCTCCATGTAGTCCTCGAAGGAATAGGTGCCGTCGGGGATCGCCGCGATCTCGGCCCGCATGCGGGACTCGGAGTAGTCCATGAGATCGGCGATCGTCTGCCGGAAGAGCGGCTTGCCGTACTTCCCGATGAGCTCGGCCATGCGCTTGGCGCCGAGCTCGCAGGCGCTGATCATGGAGCGGTAGTCGCCGTAGTTGTAGCGGGGGGTGCGGACGTTCGCGAGCAGGAGCTTCCACACCTCGTCCACGTCCTTGCCCTGCTTCTTGATCTTGACCGGGGGCACGCGCAGGCCCTCGTGAAAGATCTCCGTCGCCTCGCTGGCGAAGCCGCCCGGCACCATGCCGCCCACCTCGGCGACATGGCCGATCGCCACGGCGTAGCCCATGAACTCGCCGTCCACGAAGAAGGGCGTGAAGAAGGTGTGCTCCGGCGTGTGCAGGCCGCCCCGGTAGGGGTCGTTGTGCATGATGACGTCGCCGTCATGCACGGGCTGGTCCGCCATCTCGCGGATGCAGGACTTGATGAGCAGCGTCATGCCGCCGATCTGCGCCGGGCAGTAGTCGGCGACCGCGATCATCTCGCCGTTGGCGTCCGCGACGGCGCAGCTGAAGTCGAGGGACTCGTTGAAGATCGTCGAGTACGACGTCTTCATCATGGTGATCCCCATCTCCCGGCAGATGGAGAGCATCGTCGATTCGACGATGTTCATGGTAACGACGTCCATGAGTTCCTCCTTGCCCCGCCAATATATTGTAGCCCACGGCCAACGCAGCGCATAAGGAGGGGTGCACCAACAAGTGTTGCCCGAATCTCGGGCATGGGCGTATACAGGGCCGCCACGGGCCGCGCGAGGAGTGGCCATGTCAGACGACCGATTCGCCATCGCCTCCGACCACGCGGGAGTCGGCCTCAAGGCGGTTCTGCGCGCCGCGCTCGAGGCGGCGGGGCGCGAGGTGATCGACCTCGGCCCGAGCGATGACGGCCCGGTCGACTACCCCGACTACGCGCAGGCCCTGGCGAGCGAGATCGAGAGCGGGCGCGCCGACCGGGGCGTGCTCATTTGCGGGAGCGGTATCGGCATGAGCATTGCAGTCAACCGCAGCCGCGCGGTGCGCGGCGCGCTCTGCCACGACGAGGAGGAAGCGCGGCTCGCGCGCGCGCACAACGACGCGAACGTGCTGGCGCTCGGCGCGCGGCGCGTGTCGGAGGAGACCGCGCGCCGCTGCCTGCGGGCGTTCCTGGACACGACCTTCGAGGGCGGCCGCCACGGCAGGCGCGTGGCCAAGCTCTCCTGACCATCGAGGAAAGGGAAACGAACTTGGCTGCATCCACACGCCCCGGGGGGGGGAACGGGACCTCGTTCTTCACCGGCTCGCTGCAGGAGGCCGATCCGGCGGTGCACGCGGCGGTGACCGGCGAGGTCGAGCGCCTGCAGACGACCATCGAGCTGATCGCGTCCGAGAACATCGTGAGCCGCGCCGTGCTGGAGGCGCAGGGCTCGGTGCTGACCAACAAGTACGCCGAGGGCTATCCCGGCCGGCGCTACTACGGCGGCTGCGAGAACGTCGACATTTCCGAGAGCCTCGCGATCGAACGGGCGATCGCGCTGTTCGGCTGCGGCTTCGCCAACGTGCAGCCCCATTCGGGCGCGCAGGCCAACCAGGCGGCGTTCCTGGCCACGCTGGAGCCGGGCGACGCCTTCCTCGGCCTCTCGCTCGCGGCGGGCGGGCACCTCACCCACGGCGCGCCGCCCAACCTCTCCGGCAAGTGGTTCAGGGCGATCCAGTACGGCGTCCGCCGCCAGGACGGGCGGATCGACTTCGACGAGGTCGAGGCGCTCGCACAAGCCGAGAAGCCCAGGCTGATCCTCGCCGGCGGCTCCGCCTATCCCCGCATCATCGACTTCGCGCGCTTCCGCCGGATCGCGGATTCGATCGATGCGGTCTTCATGGTGGACATGGCCCATTTCGCGGGCCTGGTGGCGGCAGGGATTCACCCCAACCCCTTCCCCCACGCCCATATCGTCACGACCACCACTCACAAGACCCTGCGCGGCCCGCGCGGCGGCATGATCCTGACCGACGACGAGGCGCTGGCGAAGCGCATCAACTCGGCCGTCTTCCCCGGCCTGCAGGGCGGGCCGCTGGAGCACGTCATCGCGGCCAAGGCGGTGGCGCTGGGCGAGGCGATGACGCCCGCGTTCAAGGACTACGCCGGGCAGGTCGTGGCCAACGCCCAGGCGCTCGCAAGCACGCTGATCGAGCGGGGCTACGACATCGTCTCGGGCGGGACCGACACGCACCTGCTGCTCGTCGATCTCCGCGCCAAGGGGCTCACCGGCAAGCTGGCGGAGGCCGTGCTGGAGCATGCCGGGATCACCTGCAACAAGAACGGCGTTCCCTTCGACCCCCAGAAGCCGTGGATCACGTCGGGCGTCAGGCTCGGCTCGCCGGCGGCGACGAGCCGCGGTTTCGGCACGGCCGAGTTCCAGCGGATCGCGAACTGGATCGCCGATCTGCTCGATCGCGAGGCCGAGGCGGAGGGCAGCAGCGAGGCCCGCGCGGCGGAGATCCGCGCGGAGGTCCGCGCGCTCTGCGCCGAATTCCCCGTCTATCCCGGGCAAACCTGATAGGAGGCTCGCCGTGCGCTGTCCCTTCTGCGGCAATGAAGACACGCAGGTGAAGGATTCGCGGCCGACGGAGGACAACACCGCCACCCGCCGCCGCCGCCAGTGCCCGACGTGCAAGGGACGATTCACCACCTTCGAGCGCATCCAGCTGCGCGAGCTCTCGGTGACCAAGAGCAACGGCCAGCGGGTCCCCTTCGAGCGCGACAAGATGCTGCGCTCGATGGAGATCGCGCTCCGCAAGCGCCCGGTCGCGCCCGAGCGGATCGACCAGATCGTGACCGCCATCGTGCGCCGGCTGGAGAGCCTGGGCGAGACCGAGATTCCGAGCAGCGTCATCGGCGAGATGGTGATGGAGACGCTCTCGGGCCTCGACCAGGTCGGTTACGTCCGCTTCGCCTCGGTCTACAGGAACTTCGGCGAGAAGAAGGACTTCGAGGAGTTCATCGGCGGGCTCGCCGACGATGAGGACTGAGCGGATGGCGGCGGCCGATCCGGCGCTCGACCGCCGCTTCATGGCGCTGGCGCTGGCTCTCGCCGGGCGTGGCCTCGGCAGCGTGTGGCCCAACCCGGCGGTGGGCTGCGTGCTCGTGCGGGACGGGCGCGTCGTCGGCCGCGGCTGGACCCAGCCCGGCGGCAGGCCCCATGCCGAGACCGAGGCGCTGGCTCGCGCCGGCGGCGGTGCACAGGGCGCCACCTGCTACACCACCCTGGAACCCTGCGCCCACCACGGCGAGACCGGCCCCTGCGCCGAGGCGCTGGCTCAGGCCGGCATCGCGCGTGCCGTCGTGGCCCTGGAAGACCCGGACCCGCGCGTGGCCGGGCGCGGCAACGCCCTGCTGGAAGCGGCGGGTATCGATGTCACGAAGGGCTGCATGGAGGAGGAAGCGAGAGCGCTCAACGCGGGCTTCCTCGCGCGCGTCGAGAAAGGCCGGCCTTCGGTCACGCTCAAGCTCGCGAGCACGCTGGACGGCCGCATCGCGACGCACACGGGCGACAGCCGCTGGATCACCGGCGCCGAGGCCCGCGCCCGCGCGCACCTGCTGCGGGCGCGCCACGACGCCGTGATTGTGGGGGCCGCGAGCGCGCTCGCCGACGACCCGGCGCTCACCTGCCGGCTTTCGGGCATGGGGCACACGAGCCCGATCCGCATCGTGATCGACGGCAGCGCCCGGCTGCCGGCCGGACATGCCCTCATCGCCGGCGCCGGCGAGCAGGCAACGTGGATCGTCTCGACCGAGGCGCTCGGCCGCGACGGGCGGCATGCGGCCTCGCGCGAGGCAGGGGTGGAGGTCATCGAGGTCGCGGCTGAGGCGGACGGACGCCCGGCGCTCGCAGCGGCGCTCGAAGCGCTGGCCGCGCGCGGCCTCACCCGCGTGCTGGTGGAAGGCGGCGGCCGGCTCGGGGCCTCCTTGCTCGGCGCTGGCCTGGTGGATCGCATCGAGTGGTTCCAGGCCCCCGGCGCCATCGGCGGCGACGGCGTGCCGGCGCTGGCCGCGCTCGGGATCGACCGTGCGGGCGACATGCCCCGCTTCGTCCGCATCGCCTCGACCGCTGTGGGCGAGGACGTGCTGGACACCCTGGCGCCGGAAGGCTGATCGGCACGCCATGTTCTCAGGCATCGTCACCGACGTGGGCCGCGTGCGGACGATTGCCGACGCGCCTGCCGGCGGGCTCAGGCTGGAGATCGCCACCGCCTACGATACCGGCACCGTCGCACTCGGCGCCTCCATCGCCTGCTCGGGCCCTTGCCTCACCGTGGTCGACAAGGGAGCCGGCTGGTTCGCCGTCGACGTCTCCCGCGAGACGGCGGACCGGACCAGCCTCGGCGACTGGCGCGAGGGCTCGGGCGTCAACCTGGAACGCGCACTCGCGCTCGGCGACGAGCTCGGCGGCCACCTGGTGACCGGCCATATCGATGGCGTGGCTGTGGTCGAGGCGGCGGAGCCCGAAGGCGAATCGCTCCGCCTAACCATCCGCTGCCCGGCGGACCTCTCGCGCTTCGTGGCTTCCAAGGGCTCGGTCGCGCTCGACGGCGTCTCGCTGACCGTGAACGAGGTCGCGGGCGATGCGTTCGGGATCAATCTGATCCCCCACACGCTGGCCCAGACCACCTTCCAGGACTGCGCTGCGGGCCGCCGCCTCAACCTTGAGGTGGACCTGATCGCGCGCTACCTTGCGCGCCTTCACTCCGAGCGCTGAAAGGTCGAGATGTCGCGCGCCGCGTCGTCCTGCAAGCTCATGTCCGTCGAGGAGACGGTCGAAGAGTTCCGCAACGGGCGAATGGTCATCCTCGCCGACGACGAGGAACGGGAGAACGAGGGCGATCTCGTCATCCCGGCCCAGATGGCCACGCCCGAGGCCATCAACTTCATGGCGCGCTACGGCCGCGGGCTGGTCTGCCTGGCGCTCGGCCGCGACCGGGTGCGGGACCTCGGCCTGGAGCTGATGCCGAAGCGCAACGAATCCCGGCACGACACGGCGTTCACGGTCTCCATCGAGGCGCGGGAGGGGATCACCACCGGCATCTCTGCCTCGGACCGCGCGCGGACGATCTCGGTCGCCATCGACCCGCGCTGCGGGCCGGACGACCTGACCTCGCCGGGCCATGTCTTCCCCCTCGTCGCCCGCGACGGCGGCGTGCTGGTGCGAACCGGACACACCGAGGCGAGCGTGGACCTCGCCCGCCTCGCCGGCCTCAACCCGGCGGCCGTGATCTGCGAGATCATGAACGACGACGGGACCATGGCGCGGATGCCGGACCTCGAGGCCTTCTCCCAGCGCCACAACGTCAGGATCGCGAGCATCGCGGACCTGATCGCCTACCGGCTGCGCCACGACAGCATCATCCGCAGGGTGCGGGAGACGACCTTCAGCTCCCATCACGGCGGCGCCTTCCGCATGTACGTCTACGCGGACACGGTGCAGAGGGCCGAGCACATCGCGCTGGTGAAGGGCGACGTGTGGGACAACGAGCCGGTGCCCGTGCGCGCCCATGCCTTCAACATCCTCGACGACGGGCTCGCCGATACCTCGAGCGAGAACACCGGCAAGCTGCAGGCCGCGCTCCGCATGATCGGCGAGATCGGCCGCGGCGTCGTGGTGGTGATCCGCGAGCCCTTCCCCGTGCGGCTCTCGGAGGCGGCGGAGCCGGAGACCGAGACCGAGGACCCCGAGGGCCTGAGAGACTATGGCGTCGCCGCGCAGATCCTGCTCGACCTCGGCGTCCGCGACATGATCCTGCTTCACAACACGCACTGGACCATCGTCGGGCTCGACGGCTACGGGCTTCGGGTGGTCGAGGAGCGCCCGATCTCGGATGGGGCGCGGCAGGCGTGGATGGCGGACTCCGATGGCTGAGGGGCAGCGGGTTCTCATCCTCGAGGCGCGCTTCTACGAGGACATCGCCGACCAGCTCGTGGCGGGCGCGGTGGGCGCCCTCGACGAGGCCGGCGTGGAGCACGAGCGGATCAGCGTGCCCGGCGCCTTCGAACTGCCGGCGGCGCTCGCCATGGCGATCGACAGCGGGCGCTACGACGGCTTCATCGCGCTCGGCTGCGTGATCCGGGGCGAGACCAGCCACTACGAGCACGTCTGCGGCGAGAGCGCGCGCGGGCTCGCCATGCTGGCCGAGCGCCACCGCGCGGCCCTCGGCTTCGGCGTCGTGACCGCCGAGAACCGCGAGCAGGCGTGGGAGCGGGCGGCGGTCCTCCGGCGCAACAAGGGCGCCGACGCCGCAGGAGCGTGCCTCGCGATGATGGCGATCCGCGCCTCCCTCGGCGCGCCGGCACGGGGCTAGACAGGATGACCGCCGCGCCGGGCACCGCTCAGGCGCAGGCGCCACGCGGCCAGAGGCGGAGCAGCGCGCGCCTCGCCTGCGTGCAGGCCCTCTACCAGATCGAGATGTCCGGCCAGTCGGCGGACGCGGTGATCGAGGAGTTCCTGAGCCACCGCGCCGGCCACGAGATCGACGGCGAGCGCTATGCAACTCCCCACCGCCGCCATTTCGAGCGCGTCGTGCGGGAGGCCTCCGCACGGGGCGGCGAGTTCGACGCCCTGGTGGCGGCGACGCTGGCGGAGCGCTGGAGCCTGGAACGCCTCGGCGCCGTCGTGCGCGCCCTCCTGCGGGCGGCCACCTGCGAGCTTGCGACCTGCCCCGACGTGCCGGCCCGCGTGGTCATCAACGAGTACGTCGAGCTCGCGCGCGCCTTCTACTCCGAGCGGGAGCCGGCCTTCGTCAACGGCGCGCTGGACAGCCTCGCGCGGCGGCTCCGCGCGGCGGAGATGGCGGACGGAGCGGACCATGGCGGGCGCCCGCAAGAGCGGTGAATTCGGCCTCATCGAGCGCTTCTTCAGGCCGCTGAGCCGCGCCGCGCCCGGCGCCTTCGCGCTTGGCAACGACGGCGCGCTGCTGAAGCCGCCCGCAGGTTCTGCCCTCGTCGTCACCAAGGACGTGATGGTGGCCGGCGTGCACTACCCGCAAGGCGAGGAGCCGTCCGTCATCGCGCGGCGGCTGCTGCGGGTGAACCTCTCGGACCTCGCGGCCATGGGCGCGGAAGCCGATTCCTATGCGCTCGGCCTCGCGCTGCCCGACGATGTGGGCGACGCCTGGGTGGAGGCGTTCGCCGCGGGCCTGGCGCAAGACCAGGAGGCGTTCGGCGTCGCGCTGGTGGGCGGTGACACGGTGGCGGCGAAGGGGCCGGCGGTGCTCTCGCTCACCGCCTTCGGCTGGGTTGCGGGCGATGCGTGCCTGACCCGCGCGGGCGCGAGCGACGGCGATGACGTCTACGTCTCCGGCACCATCGGCGACGCGACGCTGGGCCTGCGCGCGGTGCGCGGTGAGCTGGCCGGGCTCGATCCGGCCGACTGCGCGGCGCTCGCCGAGCGCTTCCGCCTGCCCGAGCCCCGGCTCGCGCTGGGAATGGCGCTCGTCGGCGTCGCGACGTGCGCCATCGACGTGTCAGACGGGCTCGCCGCCGACCTCGGCCACATCTGCGAGGGATCGGGAATGGGCGCGCGCATCGCCGCCGATACCGTGCCGCTCTCGCCGGCGTCCAGGCGCGCAATCGAGGTGGGCGAGGCGGCGATCGCCGACCTCGTGACCGGCGGCGACGACTACGAGCTGCTGTTCTGCGCGCCGCCATCGGCGCGGGGCGCCATCGAGACCCTCGGGAACCGCCTCGGCCTCGCCGTGGCCCGCATCGGCGCCGTCGAGCGGGGCGAAGGCGTCACGGTCGTAGATGCCGACGGCCGCCCGCTCACGCTCGGCCGCCCCGGCTACACACATTTCTGAGCCGCGTTTCTCATCGTGGCTTCTGCCCGCGTCGCGGCGTCGGTGCGCGGGCTTCAACCACGTGCCGAAAGGAAGGAAGACGACCGATGCCGCCCGTGATGCGCGGCAGGGCAGGCCCGTGTCGTTGACCGGCCGGGGCCGGCTGGTCATAACGGGGCCGGGCCGCTCTCCGGCCCGATGCGGCAAGGGAGAAGGGCGCCATGATCGATCTCTATTACTGGCCGACGCCGAACGGATGGAAGCTCACCATCCTCTTCGAGGAACTCGGCATCCCGTACAACGTGATTCCCGTGGACATCAACAAGGGCGAGCAGTTCGAGTCCGATTTTCTCGCCATCGCGCCCAACAACAGGATGCCGGCGGTGGTCGATTCCGAGGGCGCGGACGGCGCGCCGCTCTCGCTCTTCGAATCCGGCGCGATCATGCTGCACTACGCCGACAAGCACGGCCGCTTCATCCCGGCCGACGAGCGCGGCCGGGCCGAGGTGCTGCAGTGGCTCTTCTTCCAGATGGGCAACGTCGGGCCGATGCTCGGCCAGTGCCACCACTTCCGCAACTACGCGCCGGAGAAGCTGCCCTACGCCATCGACCGCTACGTGAACGAGACGAGCCGCCTCTACCGCGTGGTGAACAAGCGCCTTGCCGACCGTGACTGGGTCGCGGGCGCGTACTCCATCGCCGACATGGCGATCTTCCCCTGGATGCGGCTCTGGGAGAACCAGGGGCAGGACATCGCCGACTATCCCAACCTCGCCAGGTGGCTGGACCGCAACAACGCGCGGCCTGCGGTGGAGCGCGGCCTCGCCGTGATGTCCGACCGCATCCGCAAGAAGCCCACGTTCACCGAGGAAGAGCGCTCGATCATGTTCGGCGCGAAGCAGTTCGAAACCCGTTAGGGAGAGGCGCGATGATCGACCTCTACACCTGGGGCACGCCGAACGGCGTCAAGGTCTCCATCATGCTGGAGGAAGTGGCGCTCCCCTACCGGGTCCACCCCGTCAACATCGGAGCCGACGAGCAGTTCGAGCCGGCGTTCCTCAAGATCAGCCCCAACAACAAGATCCCTGCCATCGTCGATTCGGACGGGCCGGGGGGCGAGCCGATCTCGCTCTTCGAGTCCGGCGCGATCCTGCTCTACCTCGCGGATAAGACCGGCCAGCTGATCCCGGCGGACGCGCGCGGGCGCTGGCGGGTGATGGAATGGCTGATGTTCCAGATGGGGGGCGTCGGCCCGATGTTCGGCCAGGCCAACCACTTCCGCCGCTTCGCGAAGGTGGAGGTGCCCTACGCCATCGAGCGCTACACCACCGAGGCGCACCGCCTCTACGGCGTGATGGACCGGAGGCTCGCGGAGCACGACTTCCTCGCCGGCGACTACTCCATCGCGGACATCGCCTGCTTCGGCTGGGTCCGGCGGTGGGAGTGGCACGACATCGATTGGGCCGACTACCCGAACCTCAACCGCTGGTTCGAGACCATCGGCGCCAGGCCCGCGGTGCAGCGGGGCATCGGGGTCCCGTAAGTCAGGGGGCCCGGCATGGCAGATCCGATCGCGCATCCGGCGGTCCGCCGCGTGCAGGCGGCGCTCGCCGAAGCCGGCTCGGACGCGCAGGTGATCGCGCTCAGCAGCACCGCGCGGAGCGCCGAGGACGCCGCCGCCAGCATCGGCACGCCCTTGGGCAGCATCGTGAAGTCGCTGGTCTTCACCGTGGGCGGCACACCGGTGATGGCGCTGGTCGCCGGCGATCGCCGCTGCGACACGAAGGCGCTCGCCGGCGCGCTCGGGCGTGAAGGCCGCGTGCGGCGCGCCGATGCCGACGCGGTGCGCGCGGCCACGGGCTTCGCCATCGGCGGCGTGGCCCCGGTCGCGCACGAGACGCGGCTGCCGGTTGCGATCGATGCGAGCCTCGGGCGCTTCGAGACCGTCTACGCCGCCGCCGGCCACCCGCACTGCGTTTTCGCCACCAGTATCGGCGAGCTGCAACGCCTCACCGGCGGCACGGTGACGGCGGAGATCGCGGGCTCGCACTAGAATTAGCGTCGGGTCAGTTTTCTGGCGGGCTCCGCATCAGGCGGGCAAGTGAAGCGGTCTCTTGCCCGTAGCCGTCGCTTTCGGCATGCCTTGCGGCCCGCAGACGAACGCTATCGTCCTTGTTCTGATTGAGCTTCCAGGTGCCGTCCACGCTCTCCACGGAGAGCGCGACCGGCATGATCGAGCGCATCAGCTTGGAAAGCTGGTCGGTCGATACCTTCGATGGCATCCACGGAGGCTTGGGTCGAAGCTCGTTCTCGAACCGGGCCGACAGCGCGTCCAGATGGGCGCGGAGCGTCTCATCCGGGCGACGCCGGAGCGTGCCGCGGATGTGCACCGCCACATAATTCCAAGTCGGAACCTGATCCGCCGCATCGGCCCCGTACCAGTCCGGCGAGATGTAGCCGTCCGGTCCACTGACCGCGAGCACGGCTGCCGTATCCTTCGCCTGCAAGCGGCGTGCGATCGGATTCGAGCGAACGAGATGAGCATGAATCGCCGCGCCGTCCTCGGCCAGGATGAATGGAATGTGGCTGACGAGCGGGCTCGCGCCGTCGATGGCCAGGACGCCGAACCCTCGTTGCGCCGCGAACTCCAAATTGCGGTCCCGGGAAACGCGCCGGAAGGCAGGATTGCTGTGCACCGAACAGGAGTCCGTCTTGCCTCAAGGCCGCCAGCGCGTGGAATGCGATGCGTCAGGGCACATGTCGCGGTCTACTCCACCACCGGGAGGGCCACAAGATAGTCGAACAGCGCCCTGGCGATGCGTTCGCGCTCGGGCTCGGGCAGGCGCTCGGAGAGGGGCGACATCGTGGTCTCTTCGAGGACGGAGAGCGGCGCCAGCACCAGGCGGACGAACGCGGACTCCTCGTAGACCTTGGCGACCTCCGCCAGATTGGCCTCGTACTTCTCCCCGCCGTAGCCGTTGATCTTGTGGCAGTTCAGGCAGTGCGTCTTGGCCAGCGCCGCGCCCTCGTGAAAGCGGGCGTCGAGCCCCTCGGGCAGCAGCGCCGCGTCGGAGAGATTGACGAGGTTCACCTCCGCCACCTGATAGGGCCAGTTGCGCGCGCCCTCCTCCAGCAGAGCGGGGTTCCCGACGTTGTCCCAGACGAGGTAGTAGGGGCCGAGGGGCACGCCGGTCTGGTTCTGCGCGAGATTGTCGACCGTGAACGGCGAGCCGTCGCCGCGCGCGAAGACGATGGAAGCGCCCTCCGCCAGAAAGCGCGCTGAGTCGATGCGGGAGACGTAGCCGTCCAGCGCCCGGAACTCGACGGTTTCGGCTTGGGCATGCCAGTCCGCCCCGAAGAGGTGCGCGAGGACGTCGACGGCCGGGTAGCCCACGTAATCCACGGCGACGTGCTCGTCGCTGACGCTCAGATGCGGCTCGTAGACCGTCACCGTGCCGGGCGGGGAGCCCATCTGCGACTGCAGGTTGTCGGTGGCCGGCATCTCCGCCGCACGGCCGTGGAATGCCGCCAGCATCGTGAGACCGAAAGCTATACCGAGAAACGCGAGCACTGTCCTCATCGCTGCCCCTTCCCTGCTGGTCCCAATCTGATATGTCTCCAGGCTGGAACGTGGAATCGCAGCATTCGGCGGCGAGAAGCGCAAGCAGGCAAAGGGCAGACGTGAGTATCACGATCGACAGCGACTTCGACGGCGGCAACATCCGTTGCCTCGCGGCGCCTGCGCCCGACAGGATCAGGCTGGAAATCGTGCCCGATGCCGGCGGGAAGTTCTTCCAGTGGTTCTACTTCCGGGTCCGGGGTGCTGCGGGGAGGGACTGCGTGCTCAGGATCGAGAACGCCGGCGGCGCGACCTACTCCGAAGGCTGGCGCGACTACCGCGCCTGCGCCTCGGAGGACGGCGAGGACTGGCCCCGCGTTGCGACCGCGTACGACGGCACGGTGCTGACCATCCGCCACCGGCCTGTCGGCGACGAGGTGCGCTTCGCCTACTTCGCGCCCTACCCGATGGCGCGCCACGACGCGCTCATCGCGCGGGCGAAGGGATCGCCGCTCGTCACCGCGCGACGGTTGGGCGAGACCCTTGACGGCGCGCCGCTCGACCTGCTGGAGGTTGGCGGGGCAGGGCAGCGCACGTGCTGGGTCATCGGGCGCCAGCATCCCGGCGAGACCATGGCCGAGTGGTGGATGGAGGGGTTTCTGGAGCGGCTGCTCGACCCTGCCGACGCGCTGGCCCGGATGCTGCTGGAGAAGGCGCGGTTCTTCGTCGTGCCCAACATGAACCCCGACGGCAGCCGGCGCGGGCACCTCCGCACCAACGCGGCGGGCATCAACCTCAACCGCGCCTGGGCCGCGCCCAGCATGGAGGAGAGCCCGGAGGTCCATCTCGTGGGCGCCGAAATGGCGCGCAGCGGCGTCGACTTCTGCCTCGACCTGCACGGCGACGAGGCGCTGCCCTACAACTTCATCGCCGGGCCGGAAGGAATCCCCTCCTACAGCGACGCGCTGGCCCAACAGCTTGCGCGCTTCCAGGCGGCGCTCGTGGCGGCGAACCCGGAGTTCCAGACCGAGCACGGCTATGGGGTGACGCCGCCCGGCAAGGCCAACCTCGCCATTTGCGCCAACTACGTGGCGGAGACCTATCGCTGCCTCGCCATGACCCTGGAGATGCCCTTTAAGGACGCGGCGAACGCGCCGGACCCCCGCCATGGCTGGTCGCCCGCGCGCAGCCAGCGCCTTGGGCGGAGCTGCCTCGAGGCGCTGGCTGCGGTGATCGACACGCTGCGCTGAGCCCGCCCGGTCAGGCTTCGTCCCTGGCGAACCCCGCGCTTGGCTTCGCGTCTGGAATTCGCAGGTAGGCGAGGCAGGCCAAGGTGACCAGAGCCGCGAGGAAGGCGAAGAACGCCTGGTAGGCGATGGCCGGCGCGGCACCGTCCGTCGCGGGGAAGGCGCCGACGATCACGCCGCCCAGCGCCTGCAGCACCGCCGGCCCGCCCATGAAGGCGATCGCCATGAGCGCCATGCCGCGCCCGGCCAGCCGGTCGGGCAGCAGCGAGCGCGCGTGGCCAGCGAGCATGATGTTGTACGACCCGCAGGCGCCGACGAGGGCGAGGAGGAAGATCACCGCCCAGGTGGGGAGCGCTGGCAGCGCGGCGAGCACGCCGAGGGCCGCGACGACGACAGCGGCAAGGGCGAGAATGAGCCACTTGCGCATGTCCAGCCGGCGCTCCAGCGGACCCAGCACAAGGTTCGACACGATCAGCGCGGCCGCCATCACGAGGAGCGCGTTGCCGGCCTCCACCGGCTCGAGCCCGTGCCGGTCCGCGAGAAAGGGTCCGCCCCAGAGGCCGAGCAGGGTGATGACCACCGGATATGACGCGAACCCCATGAGCGTGAGCGTCGGGAACCCCGGCGTCGCCAGCGCGGCGCGGACGCCGCGCAGGCTCTCGCGCACCCCCTCTGCAGGGGCCGTGCCGCCGCTATCGGGGGACGGGCGGTCACGCGCCAGCGCGTAGATGGCGATGGCGCCTGCCGCCGTCAGCCCAGCCGCGCCCCAGAAGGCCACGCGCCAGTCGAGGGCATCGGCGATGGCGGCGAGCGGCGTCGTCGACAGCAGGCCGCCGGCGCCGCCGATGGCGGCCATCCGCCCCATCCAGGTGCTGAAGGACGCCGCGGGCGCCCACTGGCCGAAGAGAAAGAGCGATCCCATCAGTACCACCGAGCAGCCGACGCCGAGCAGCAGGCGGCCCGCCATCAGCATCGCCTCCCCGTCCGCGAGCCCGTAGAGGATCGAGCCCGCGATCGCCGCGGTGAGCACCACGGGCGCCGTGCGGCGCGCGCCGAAGCGGTCGAACAGCATGCCCACGGGGATCTGCGCGGCGCCGAAGGAGAGAAAGAACAGGCCGGTGAGCAGGCCGAGCGCCTCCGGCGAGAGCCCGAATTCGGCGCTGAGCGTCTTGGCGATGACGGCGTTGGACGCGCGAAAGAACTGGCTCAGGATGAAGACCGCGCCGAAGCAGACGATGACCGCGACGAGGGGATGCAGCAGTCCGGGGCGCGCGACGTCGCTTCGCTCTGGGCTATCAGCCGGCAAGGGCATCGATCCCCCAACCGGCCAGCGCGCCCAGGATCACCACGGACCAGGGCGGTATCTTCCAGAAGGCAAGCAGCACGAAGGCCGCGAGCCCGAGCGCGAGGTCGGCGGGCGTGCGGATGCCGCCCGTCCAGATCGGATCGTAGAACGCGGCGCCGAGCAGCCCCACCACCGCTGCGTTCACGCCAAGCATCGCGCGGTCTGCCAGCGCGACGCGCCGCAGCCGCTCCCAGAAGGGGAGCGCGCCCACGACCAGGAGGAACGAGGGCAGGAAGACCGCGGCGAGGCAGAGCAGTCCGCCCAATACGCCGCCCGGCCCGATGCCCGCGACAGCGCCAAGGTAGGCGGCGAAGGTGAAGAGCGGCCCCGGCACCGCCTGGGCGGCGCCGTAGCCCGCGATGAAGGTCTCGTTCGCGACCCAGCCGGGCGGCACCACCTCCGCCTGCAGCAGCGGCAGCAGGACGTGCCCGCCGCCGAAGACCAGGGAGGCGGAGCGGTAGAAGCCGTCCACCAGTCGGAGCGCCTCGGCCGGCCAGGCGGCGGCGAGGATCGGAAGCGCGGCAAGCAGCGCGAGGAAGAGCGCGAGCAGCAGGACGGCAAGCCGCCGGTCCACCGCGATCCCGAGCGACGCATCGCCGGCGTTGGAGGCCGGGCGCAGGACGAGCAGTCCGGCCAGCGCGCCTGCAGCGATGATCGCGACATGCGTCACCACCGAGGGCGCCAGCACGGCAGCGATGGCGGCGAGCACGGCCACCGTGGCGCGCGGCGCATCGGGGCAGAGCGTCCGTGCCATGCCCCAGACCGCCTGCGCCACCACCGCTGCGGCGACGACCTTCAGCCCCTGCAGGGCGCCGGTGGGGATCGCTTCCTCATAGGCCGCGACGCCGTAGCCGAAGGCCACCATGAGCACCGCCGAGGGGAGCGTGAAGCCCACCCACGCGGCCACGGCGCCGGGGAGGCCCGCCTTGGCGAGCCCGATGCCGATGCCCACCTGGCTCGAGGTCGGCCCCGGCAGCATCTGGCAGAGCGCGACGAGGTCCGCGTAGGCGCGGTCCTCGATCCAGCGCCGGCGCGCGACGAAGGCCTCGCGGAAGTAACCGATATGGGCCACCGGCCCGCCGAACGAGGTGAGCCCCAGCACGAGGAAGGCCACGAAGACGCGCGCCGTGGGCTCCCGCCCCGCGCTGCCGCCTGCGCCTGTGCCGCTTTCGCCCCCGCTCATGGAGACCGGAAATACGCCATTTCGCCAGCACTGACACGTGAGGGCACTGTCACGAACGGGGAGCGCTCTCAAACTTTGCACAGCCGGGTGATAGGCTCCCCGCAGCGGCCGGCGCGGGGGGCACAGCAGGGGCAGGCGATGACGGACGAAGCGACGCAGGCCGCCCCCTTCGAGGCGGCGCACTGGGACCTCGTGCCGGGAGGCACAGCCGTGGTCGTCATCGACGCGCAGAACGATTTCTTGCACCCCGAGGGCTGGTACGCGCTGCAGGGCATCGACATCGGCCATATGCAGCGTTGCATCGAGCCGCTGAAGGCGCTGCTCGAAGCAGCCCGGGCGAAGGGCATCCCCATCGTCTGGACGCGCCATGGCATTCGGGGAGCCGAGGACGGCGGGCCGTTCATGCAGCTCCGGCCGTTCCTCAAGGACGGCGGGCTCAGGCGCGAGACCTGGGGCTGGGAGGTGTTGGCGGAGCTCAGCCCCCAGCCCGACGACTGGCATGTGGCGAAGACGCGGCTCAGCGCCTTCTACGGCACGGATCTGGAGGTGGTCTTGAGGGGAATCGGGGCGGAGACGGTGCTGATGACGGGCGTGCTCACCAATCAGTGCGTCGCCGCGACGTCGAAAGACGCGATGTTCCGCGACTTCAAGCCCATCGTGATCGAGGAGTGCACGGGGACGACGCTGCCCCACCTGCACGAGCCCGCGATCGAGATGATGCGGGTCGGCTGGGCGGAGGTGCGCGACCTCGACTCCGCGCTCAGCGAGATTAGGCAGCTCGCGCCAACACGCGCGGCGGGAGGCTCCTGATGGCACAGGATTTGCCGCGTTCAGCGCGCGTCGTCATCGTCGGCGGCGGAGTGGTCGGCTGCTCCGTTGCCTACCATCTCGCCCGCGCGGGCGTTGCCGATGTGGTGCTGCTGGAGCGCCGCGAGCTCACCTGCGGCACCACCTGGCACGCCGCCGGCCTGATCGGCCAGCTCCGCCCGTCGAAGCGCATGACCGAGCTCGCCAAGTACACGGCCGAGCTCTACACGGGCCTCGAGGCGGAGACCGGCCAGGCCACCGGCTTCAAGCAGAACGGCTCGATATCGCTCGCCACCACCGAGGGCCGCTTCGACGAGCTGAAGCGCAGCGCGTCCATGGCCAAGGTGTTCGACCTCCGCGTCGACGTGCTCGGCCCGGAGGAGATCAAGGAGCGCTACCCGCTGATCGCCGTCGACGACGTGGTGGGCGGGATCTTCATTCCCTCCGACGGCCAGACCAACCCCATCGACGTGACCCGCGCGCTCGCCAGGGGCGCGCGCGACGGCGGGGTGCTCGTCCGCGAAAACACGCTCGTCACCGCCATCCGCCACGACGGCGAGCGGATCACCGGGGTCGAGACGCCGGAAGGCGCGATTGCGGCCGAGACGGTGGTGCTCTCGGCCGGCATGTGGACGCGCGAGCTTGCGGCCACCATCGGCGTCCACGTGCCGCTCCATGCCTGCGAGCACTTCTACGTGATGACCGACCCGTTCGAGGGCGTGACGCCGGACCTGCCCGTGCTGCGCGACTACGACGGCTGCGCCTACTACAAGGAGGACGCGGGCAAGATCCTGCTCGGCGCGTTCGAGCCCGACGCCAAGCCCTGGGGGATGGACGGCATCCCCGAGGATTTTTCCTTCGACCAGCTGCCCGACGACTTCGAGCACTTCGAGCCGGTGCTGACGCACGCGCTGCAGCGCATGCCGGCGCTGGCGGACGCCGGCATCCAGACTTTCTTCTGCGGGCCGGAGAGTTTTACGCCGGACGACCGCTACCATCTGGGCGAGGCGCCGGGGCTTGCTGGCTGCTACGTCGCGGCCGGGTTCAACTCCATCGGCATCCAGTCGGCCGGCGGCGCGGGGAGGGTGCTGGCCGAGTGCATCAAGACCGGCCGGCCGCTCCTCGACATGTGGGACGTGGACATACGCCGAAACCTGCCGTTCCAGACCAACCGGCGTTACCTGCGCGAGCGGGTGAGCGAGACGCTCGGCCTCCTCTACGACAACCATTGGCCTTTCCGTCAGTACGCGACCGCGCGGGGTGTGCGCCGCTCGCCCTTCCACGATCGCCTTGCAGCGCGCGGCGCCTGCCACGGCGAGGCCTTCGGCTGGGAGCGGCCCAACTGGTACGCGGCGGACGGCATGGAGCCCCGCTACGAGTACAACTTTGGCCGGCAGAACTGGTTTGCGTGCTCAGCGGAAGAGCACCGCGCGGTGCGGGAAGGCGTGGGCCTCTTCGACCAGACCTCGTTCGCCAAGTTCCGCTTGCAGGGCCGGGACGCCGCGAACGTTCTGGGCCGGGTCTCAGCCAACGAGGTGGACGTGCCGCCCGGCCGCATCGTCTACACCCAGTGGCTCAACGAGGCGGGCGGCATCGAGGCCGACCTCACCGTCACGAGGCTCGCGGACGACGACTATCTGATCGTGACCTCCGGCGAGTTCCAGGTGCGGGACGCCCTCTGGCTCACGCGCCATATCCCCAACGGCGCGCACGCGGTGCTCACCGACGTCACCTCGGGGATCGCCGTGCTCGGCGTCATGGGCCCGCGCGCCCGCGATTTGCTGCAATCACTGAGCCCCGACGACCTCGGCAACGACGCCTTCCCCTTCGGCACCAGCCGGGAGATCGAGCTTGGCCTGGGCTACGCCCGCGCCTCGCGCATCACCTACGTGGGCGAGCTGGGGTGGGAGCTCTACATCCCCACCGAGTTCGCGGCCGGCATTTACGACGCGCTGGTCGAGGCGGGCGAGGGCGTGGGACTTCGCCACGTCGGCATGCACGCGATGAACTCGCTCAGGATCGAGAAGGCGTACCGCCACTACGGCCACGACATCACCGATGCCGACACGCCGCTTGAGGCCGGCCTCGGCTTCGCGGTCAAGCTGGACAAGCCGGGCGGCTTCATCGGGCGCGACGCGCTGCTGCGCCAGCGGGAGGATGGCGTGCGCCAGCGGCTGGTGCAGTTCCTGCTCGAAGACCCCGAGCCGCTGCTCTATCACAACGAGCCGATCTGGCGGGACGATGCGATCGCGGGCTACGTTCGCTCCGGCATGTACGGCCACACGCTGGGCGGTGCGGTCGGCCTCGGCTACGTGGAGAACGTGGACGGCGTGAATGCGGACTACGTGACCGCCGGCCGCTACGAGATAGAGGTCGCGGGCGTCCGCTACCCCGCCAAGGCTTCCCTCCGCCCCCTCTACGACCCCACCTCCAGCCGCATCAAGGTCTAGAGCGTATCCGTCTTGCACGGAAACGCTCTAGCCATTTGTCGCTCACGGCAGCCGGCCTTTGGCCGGCGCCGTCGCGCGGAACGCGCGCGGAGCGCACGATGCGGGCGCGCCGCATACGCGGCGGGCCGCAGTCGCGGCCTGTCGCGCGTCCGTCAAAGTCGGACGCGCTCCAGCCCGCCGCCTTTGCCCGCGCGCCTCCGGCGGGCGAAACTGGGTTCTCGTGAGGGACGCAATGCGCGGAGGGAACAGGATGGCGTGGGACTACATCATCGTCGGCGCAGGATCGGCCGGATGCGTGCTGGCGCATCGGCTGTCCGCCAATCCGAAGAACAAGGTCCTGCTGCTGGAGGGTGGCGGCAACGACACCTCGCCTGTGGTCCGGATCCCCGCCGGCGAGATCAAGGCCATTCTCAATCCCCGTTTCAACTGGATGTACATGAGCGAACCCGACCCCTCGCTCAACGGGCGCGATGCCATGTGGCCGGGCGGCAAGGTGCTCGGCGGCTCCAGCTCGATCAACGGCATGATCTACCTGCGCGGCCAGCACGAGGACTACGACGACTGGGCCCGCCTCGTCGGCAACACCGGCGCGTGGAGCTACCGCGACGTGCTGCCCTACTTCAAGCGCATGGAGACCAACCCGCTCGGCCCGAGCGAGTATCACGGCGACAGCGGCCCGCTCGTCGTCTCGGACGTGCCGACGCCGCACCCGCTGGCCCGCGTCTTCTACGAGGCGGGCAAGGAGCTCGGCTACCCCTTCAATCCGGACGTCAACGGCGAGCGTCAGGAGGGCATCGGACCCAACCAGGGGTCGATCCGTTTCGGCCGCCGCAACAGCACCGCGCGCGCCTTCCTTCGGCCGGTGATGAAGCGTTCGAACCTGAGCGTCGAGACCAAGGCGCGGGTGGACAGGGTTCTGTTCGAGGACGGCCGCGCGCGCACGGTCGTCTACAGCCGGAGCGGCGAGAAGCGCGAGGCCACGGCGGACGGCGAGATCATCCTCTCCGCCGGCGCCATCGCCTCGCCGGCGATTCTGCTGCGCTCAGGGATCGGGCCGGCGGCCGAGCTCTCCGAGTTCGGCATCTCCGTGGTCGCCGACTCGCCGGGGGTCGGCAACAACCTGCAGGAGCATCCCGTCGCCTGGGTGGCGGGCTACGTCGATATCAGCACCTACAACACCGAGGTCACGCCGTCGGGCTGGGTGCGGCACGGACTCAACTGGCTGCTGCGGGGCAAGGGGCCGGCCGCGAGCCCCATCGCCCAGGCGGTGGCCTTCCTCCGAACCCGGCCGGAGGAGGAATCGAGACCGGACATCCAGCTTCACTTCACGCCGACCGGCTACGAGTTCGGCCCCGACGGGATCAAGCTCCTGGAGCGCCCGGGCATCACCATCCCGGTCAACGTCTGCCGGCCGAAGAGCCGCAGCCGGCTCACGCTCCGCTCGGCCGATCCCAACGAGCCGCCGCGCATCTTCTCGAGGCTGCTCGACGACGAGGACGACGTGAGGCGCATGGTCGACGGCTGCAAGATCTCGCGCGCGATCTTCGAGAGCAAGGCCTTCAAGCCGCACTTCCAGGGCCTGTTCCTGCCGGGGCCCGAGGTGCGAAGCGACGAGGAGCTCGAGGCTTACGTCCGGGACTACACGTTGCCGGCCTATCATCCCGTCGGCACCTGCACGATGGGGATCGACGACAAGGCGGTGGTCGATCCGCAGCTCCGGGTGCGCGGCGTCGACGGGCTCCGCGTCGTCGACGCCTCGATCATGCCGATCGTGCCGAGCTCCAACACCAATGCACCGACCATCATGGTTGGCGAGAAGGGCTCGGACCTGATCCTCGAAGGTTGAGGCCGGACGGCACGCGGCTCCCGCCGGGCTCCGGGCCTATTCCCTATCCGCTTCCCCGGACCATGGTGCGGTGGAGGGTGCGCGCGCGCTCCGTCAGGATCGCGCCATGAAGCACGAGAGCACACGCGCTGCCGCGGCCGAAAGCAGGACGGGGGACGCGCGGCGCCCTGGCAAACGGCCCC